>Ga0137437_1000031_pt1 | contig 38914 bp, 33 predicted proteins | sample EasRivERMGT138_2_FD_102332 | JGI IMG/M metagenome (GOLD analysis project Ga0137437, IMG submission 102332) | Soil microbial communities from meander-bound floodplain in the East River, Colorado, USA - East River MetaG ERMGT138_2 | ecosystem: Environmental > Terrestrial > Soil > Floodplain ...
AACGCCACTTGCAACTTGCGTTCGAGATCATCGGCGAGCCACACCCGTGCCATGCCGCCCTCGCCGAGCAGGCGATCGATACGATAGCGTCCGCCGATCTCGGCGCCGGGCACCAGCGAGCTGCCGCGCGGCGCCTGGCGCGGCGACGCGTCCCCGTGGGCCTTGTTCCGGAGGACCACCGTCTGGACGTTATCTGAGACCCCGGAAGGCTCCACAGCGCGACTCCGGCGCTGACCTTATCAGGCTCCCGGTGCGGATTCGTGGCAGTTCGCACGTCTCGAGTGGCATTCGCGGCCACGTGCGATTCGAGCTCTCGCGTTCGCCATCGCCCCCCCGCGCTCGGCGGCCGGCTTCGAAGTCGTCCACAATCGCAGGGCGGGCCCGCGGACGCGCCGGCGGAACGCACGTAAGCTGCGCGCATGCGGCTCCTCGCTCTCGTGTTCACGCTGGCCGTCGCGACCTCGGCCGTTGCAGAGACCCGCCGGATCCCGTTCTGGCCCGACGCCGTGCCGGCGGCGATCCAGCGCCACGTCGATGGCGCGTACGTGCTCGGCGCGGTGCGGGCGCTCGGCCGCTACCACCGCGTCCAGGGCTCGCCCGGGTTTCGCGCCGCCGCCGAGTGGCTGGTCGGCGAGCTCACCGGCGCCAGGCTCGCCGGCGCGAGCGTCGAGCACCTCCCGGCCGACGGCAAGACCAGCTACGCGCAGTTCAAGAGCTACCTCGGCTGGAACCCGGCCGCGGCCCGGCTCGACGAGCTCGCGCCCGAGCGGCACGTCCTCGCCGACTTCGCCGCCGATCCGGTGGCGCTCGCCGACTACAGCCAGGACGCCGACGTGACCGCCGACCTCGTCGACGTCGGTGCCGGCGCCGATGCCGCCGCCTACCAGGGCAAGGACGTGCGCGGGAAGATCGTCCTCGCCGATGGCCCGCTCGCGGTGGTGCACCGGCTCGCCGTCGAGGACCGCGGCGCCGCCGGCATCGTCTCCGACTTCCCGAACCAGCGCACGGCGTGGTCGGGCCTCGATCCGGACCTTGTCCGCTGGGGCCACCTGTCGCCGTACCAGACCGCCAACCGGTTCGCCTTCATGATCTCACCGCGCACGGCCGGTGCGCTCAGGCAAAAGCTCGCGCACGGCGCGGTACGCCTCGCCGCGCACGTCCGCGCGAAGCTGGTGCCGGCGAGCTTCGACGTCGTGTCCGCGACGGTCGCGGGCAGCGACGCGGCGGCGGGCGAGATCGTGCTCACCGCGCACCTGTGCCACCAGTCGGCGGGCGCCAACGACAACGCGTCGGGCAGCGCGGCCCTGCTCGGCGTGGCGCGTGCGCTCCAGGCGGCGATCACCGCCGGTGCGCTGCCGGCGCCGCGGCGGACGATCCGGTTCCTCTGGCTGCCCGAGATCTCCGGCTCGCAGGCCTGGCTCGTCAGCCACCCCGACCTCGCGCGCCGGCTGCGCGCCGGGATCCACCTCGACATGGTCGGCGGACGCCCGGAGGTCACCCATGCCGCCCTTCACCTGTCGCGCACCGCCGCCTCGCTGCCGCACGTGATCAACGAGATCGCCGGCGCCTGGGTGGCCGATGTCGCGCGCGCCTCCACGGCGCTCGCCGAGAAGGGCGAGGGCGACGGCCTGATCTGGCCGTCCGGTGGACGCGACGCGCTGGTCACCGACCTCCGGCCGCTCGAGCTGGGCAGCGACCACCAGGTGTTCGAGGCGTTCGGCGTGCCGATGGTCTATTTCCATGATTGGCCCGACGTCACGATTCACACCAACAAGGACGTTCCAGACAACCTCGACGCCACCAAGCTCGGACGCGTCGCGTACATGACCGCCGGGATCGCCTGGACGCTCGCGGCGCTGCCCGAGGCCGAGGCCGCCAGGTTGCCCGCCCTCGAGCGCGCGGCCACCGACGAACGGCTGGCGGTCGCGCGTCACACCGCGCTCGCCGATGGCCGGAGCGCCGACGACGCCCGGCTCGCCGAGCGCGAGGCCGTGGCGGTGGGCATCGAGGAGCTCGCCAGCATCGCGGCGACCTGGCCCGGCACCGCGGCCGACGTCCGGAGGACCAGCGCGGCGCTCGCCGGGTCGCTGCCCCGCACGGCCAGCGCCGCCGGCCCAGGGAGCGGCGGTGCCCGCGATGCCCGCGTGCCGGAGCGCACCCCGGCCGTGCGCGGTCCGCTCGAGGTCTACTACTACGATCACCTGACGGCGGTGCTGGGGGAGCGGCCCGGGCCGCCGCCGGCGATCGAGCGACGCAGTGACGTCCTGGCCTACGAGGCGCTGAACCTGGTCGACGGCAAGCGCACGGTCGGCGAGATCCGCGACCTGCTCGCGGGCCGCTACGTCCCGGTCCCGCTCGCCGAGGTGGCGGAGTGGCTCGACCTGCTGGCCAAGGCCGGCGTCGTGCGGTTTCGCCCGCGGTGACCGCGGGCTACGTGCGGACGGCTTGCTCGATCGCCCGCTCGACGATCGTCAGGCCATCGCTCAGCGCGTTCAGCTCGATCGTGAGCGGCGGGACGAGCTTCAAGACCTCGCCGTCGGCGCCCGAGGTCTCGACCAGCACGCCCATCTCGAAGCTGGCGGCGGACACGCGCTTGGCACACGTCTTGTCCGCGAACCGGACGCCACGCAGCATGCCCTTGCCGCGCGGCGTGCATCCCGCGTCCGGATGACGCGCGCAGGTGGCGACGATCCACGCGTGCACCGCCGCGGCGCGGGCCTGGATCGCGGCCTCGAAGCTCGGGTCCTTCCACAGCGAGAGCGCGGCGCTGGCGCCGACGAACCCGAGGTTGTTGCCGCGAAACGTGCCGCTGTGGTCGCCGGGCTGCTGTTGATCGAGCTCCGGCTTGTGCAGCATCACCGCCAGCGGGAGCCCGATGCCGCTCAGCGACTTCGACAGGCAGACGATGTCCGGCGCAAGCCCCGCCTGCTCGAAGCTGAAGAACGTCCCGGTTCGCCCGCAGCCGGCCTGGATGTCGTCGACGATGAGCAGGATCTGGCGCTCGCGCGCGAAGCTCGCCAGCCGGCGAAGCCACGACTCGCTGGCCACCTTCATCCCACCCTCGCCCTGGACGGTCTCGAGGATGATCGCCGCCGGCAGATCCACGCCGCTGCCGGCGTCGTCGATCAGCGCCTCCAGCATCGGGAACGTGTCGATGTCCTCGCCGAAGTAGCCGTCGTACGCCATCCGCGTGACGCCGCCCAGCGGGACGGCTGCCCCGGCGCGCTTGCGCCGCGAACCCGTCGCGGCGAGCGCCCCCAGCGTCATGCCATGGAACCCGTTAGTGAACGCGACGATCGACGTTCGCCCGGTGATCCGGCGGGCGAGCTTGAACGCTGCCTCGACGCTGTTGGTCCCCGTCGGTCCGGTGAACTGGATCTTGTAGTCAAGGCCCCGCGGGCCCAGGACGATCTGGACCATGTCCTCGATGAACGCCGCCTTGGCCGCGGTGTGAAAATCGAGGCCGTGGACGAGGCCGTCCTCCTCGAGGTAGTCGATCACACGGCGCTTGATCAGCGGATGGTTGTGTCCGTAGTTGAGCGACCCGGCCCCACAGACAAAGTCGGTGTAGCAGCGCCCGGAGGCGTCCCATAGCTGGTGCCCCCGGGCGCGCGTGAAGGTCGCGGGAAACGATCGGCAGTACGTGCGGACGGCCGACTCGTGGAGATCGAAGATCGACGGCACCGTCAAACCTACCCGACCGTCTGCCAGGGATCGAGCTCGAGGAGGCCCTCGACGTCGCCCGCCGACAGGTGGGTCGGCGGCGACAGCGGGAACTCACCGCGCAACGTCGCGGCGAGCAGGCGCGTCATGTGCTCGCGGATCACCGCTTCGGTATATCCGGCGGGGTACGATGACCGGGACAGCGTCGCTGTGGGTGGGAAGTACCGCCGGGGGCACTCCGGCACGAACACCGAGTCCCACACGTTGAGCGACTGTCCGCCGCCCGCCGCCTTGCCGCTGAAGATGCTGTAGATCGGCAGGGCGCTCGGCCGTGGATGGCACAGCGCCCGGTTCACCGGCTCGCTGACGCGCTCGAGCGTCAGGCCGCAGGCGCCGTGGTCGCGCGCCGCTCGTGCGTACTTGAACAGCTCGTGCGCCTCGTCGACGGTATCGCCGTACCGCCGGTTGGTGCCGTCTTGCGGCGTATAGCCGATGTGCGCCAGCACCGCGAACCCGCTGCGTGCCATCGCCTCGAGCACGGCGAGCGAGCCCTTCGACGTGATCTCGAGCTTGTACGCCTCGGCACCCGCGGCGGCGAGCCGCTCGGCTGCGGCGAGACACCGCGCCGGGGTCGTCGCGGCCCCGTCGGGCAGGTCGGCGATCAGGAACGGGCGGCGCGTGGTCTTGAGCGGCGCGAGCGTCCGCGACACCTCGCCGACCAGCGCGATCATCACGTTCAGGAACCAGTCCTGCTGCGCTCTCGTCTCGAGCTGCGTCGACGCATGGCCCAGGTGCGTCATCAGGTAGGAGTCGCCTACCATGAAGCACTCGACCGCCTCGGCGGAGCGCGTCGTGGCGATCGCCTCGAGCACCGCCGACGCCTCCAGCGCGTTGTACAGGTTGATCTTGATCGCGACGGGCGCGGTTTGCTGCGCGCGGGTGACCCCGAGGTGCCTCGGGTTGCCGATCGTCAGGTTGTCGGCCGTCAGGTTGTTGGTCATCAAATTACCGCTCATCAGGGCATGTCTCCTATCGTTGCCCGCCGCCCGCTAGCGCGCTTGGTGTCGCGAAGTCGTGGTCACGCGGCCCGATACACACGCTCGAGGCGCTCGAGCGCGCGCGGCAGGTCGTCGAACGCCACCGCCGTGAAGCACAGCCGCGCAAACTGCTTGCAGTGCGCGCCGAACGCGACGCCGGGCGCGACGGTGACGCCGGCCCCGAGGCACGCATCGATGAACCCGGTGACATCGCCGCCGCGCCACGCCGAGAGATCGAGGAAGCTATACAGCCCGCCGTCCGGGTGGATCGCCGGGATCTCGAGGCGCGCCGCTCGATCGCGCGCGTCGCGTGCCAGCCCCCGGCGGCGGCGCAGCTCGCCCCGATCCACGGCCAGCGCGTCGTACGCGATCGCCTGTGACTCGGTGTTCAGCGAGTAGATCGAGAACAGGCTCCACTTTCGCAAGCGCGGCCCCAGGCCCGCCGGCGCCGCGATGTAGCCGACGCGCTGCCCGGGCATCGCGTGCGTCTTGCTGAACGAGTAGACCGAGAACGTGCGGCTCGCGGCATCGCGCAGCTGGGCGATGTCCACGAAGCCGGCCTCGGTGAAGTCGTAGTTCTCGTACGCGTTGTCGGAGATGATCCACAGGTCGTGGCGAGCCGCGAACGCCGCGAGCCGCGCGAGCTGATCGCGCGACAGCGAGTAGCCGGTCGGGTTATTGGGCGTGTTGAAGTACAGCGCCCGCGTGCGCGGCCCGACGCGGGCCTCGAGCGCCGCGATGAAGTCGAACTTCGGATCGCGCCCGAGCTCGAGGAACACCGGGACCTCGACGGGGCGGCCGCCGGCGGCCGCGACCAGCCCGACGGCGAACAGCCACTGCGGCGACAGGATGAGGACGTCGTCGCCGGGCTGCAGCACGGCGTGCAGCACGACGGAGATCGCCTGCGTGCTGCCGCCGCTCACGACGACATCCTCGACGTCGACCGGGCTGCCCTGGCCCTGCAGGTGCTCGGCGATCCGGCGCCGCAGCGCGAGCACGCCACCGGGCGGCACATGCTCATAAGCCTGGAGCGGGAACACGCCGGGCTCGCGCAGCGTGGGTCGCACGGTCGGTCCGAACGTCGTCTTGCCCTGGTGGAGGCGAAACAAGTCCACCATGCCGCGCGCGGCGATCCGGCGCTCGAGGTCTTCGAACGGCGAGAACGGCACTTCTTCGAGCATTCGGTTCAGCTGCATGGTTCGCTCTTCAGCAGGCGGTTGGCCCACGGCGCAAGATCCGCGGCTTCCCCCGACGTCATCCGCGTGCGAAGCTCGGACAGCGCCGACGGAGCTGCGCCGGCCTGGAACACCAGGCCCACGCTGCCGTACTTGCCGTACCGCGGGTCGCCGGCGGCGATCACCCGGTCGAGCGCCGGCATGTGATTCCAGCGAATGTGCGGATACAGCGAGTGCGCGAGGTGGTAGTGGTCCGTCGCCGGGAACATGGCATGCCGCAGCAGCCAGCCGAACACGCCGGGGTAGGCGGTCGGCCTGCCGAGCACGCACTCGCGCGCGAAGTGATTGGTCTCCGTGCACTCGACGAACCAGCGGTGCTCGACGAGGAGCGAGATCCACGAGTACAGCGGATACGCGGTCAGCATCGGGACCGCGTACCCGATCACCAGGCCCGGCCAGCCGAGCGCCCCGACGAACCCCGTGGCCATCACCGCCACCATGACCGCCCGCAGGACCGCGCCGAGCACCGTGTGATTGCGCCGCGCACCCGTCGTGATCAGCGTCAAGGTCTCGACGAACCCGCGCGGCGTCAGCGGGTGAAGCAGCATGTAGTCGAACCGCCGCGACGAGATCCCCGGCATGAACCCGAGCGCGGCGAACCGCGCGATGTTCGGATCGATCTCGGGATCGTTGGCGTGGTGGTGATGTTGCCGGACGTGGGAGATGTACCGGTGATGCATGTCCGGCTTGAAGCACGGATACTGAAACAACAGGTTGGACAGCGCCCATTGCCAGCGCCGCTGGCGACACAGCCCGTAGTGCGTCGCGGTGTGCCCGGCCTCCTGGAGCGCGCGCAGCCGGGTCCCGACGAGCAAGACCAGCGCGAGGTATCCGAGCGCGTGGTCGACCCGCAACGCGAACGCGGTGAGGCCGACGATGTCGCACCAGCTCCACATGAACGGAAGGACGGCGAACACCGGATCGAGCGCGCGGTAATAGCGCTCCCGGACGCCGGCGCCTCGCAGGCCCACGTGCCGCACGACCCGCTCGTGATCGCGGTAGTACCAGAGATCGGCCGCGCGCAACACGAGTGCTGCGGCCAGCACGCCGGCAGGCCACAGCACCGAGCCGGTCACGAGGGGGCTGGTCATGCCGCGAACCTGAAGTCGAGGCGCTCGATGATCTCGAGCTCCTGCGCCACGCGCTTGAGGCCGGAGAAGTCGCGGACGAGCAGCTGGCTCGACGCGTCGTGCTCGCACGCCGCGACGATCTCCTCGGCGTGGTCGAGCCCGAGGTGGTTCAAGATCGCGCGCCACGCCGAGAAGTCATGCGCCGAGTACGCGAGCAGGGCCTTCGGCAGCATCGCGATGAAGAAGCTCTGATGCGGCTCGCTCATCCGCAGGAACAGCAACTTGACGACCTCGACGATCAGCTGGCCGTGCGCGAACTCGTCGCGATTGTGCAGATATGCGACCAGCTTGTGCATGGGCTGGATCGTGTCATCGGCAGATAGCAAGTCGAGATATGCGTTCACGCTGATCTCGGCCACGACCGCAAATGCCAGGATCACGAGCGCGCGCTGCCACGGCTCGGTCGCGCGCGCCTGCTCCTCGAGCATGCGGCGCCGCGTGACCGAGTCGGGGGCGCAGAACGGCGCGCTGAGGCCGCGGAGCCGCCGGGTCTCGTCGATCGCCGACATGTGGATCAACGTATGGAAGTGCTCGTCGATCAGCGCGTGCTGGATCGCCGTGCGGACGTGGATCTCATCGGCGCCCTCGAACGCGCCGTGCATGATCATCGTGAACGCCGGATTCGCCATGTACTCCTCGGCGAGGATCGTGCGCTCGTTGTAGGTCAGCCACGCCCAGCTCAGGACGTCCCGGCGTTGCGCCTCGGGTGCGGCGCGGAATCGCGGGTGATCGCGGAACGGGACCAACCCGATCGGGTAGTCCGGGCGCTCGGGGTCATACGGCGCGGAGTCGGTCCACGGATACTTCTCGGAGCGGATCGTGGTGCGGCGTGGCCAATTGGCTACCAGCTTACGGATGAGCGCGTGATCGATTCGCGCTCCCGCCGTTGTAGTCAAATGATCCGATGCCACCATGAAACACCCTTCTGTTGCTCTGTAGTTCTTGACTTGCACTGGAACATTTTCCACTGGGAACAGTCAATTGAATAAGGTATATTTTTATGTCGAGTGTAGAATTGGTAGGAGACGTGTCATCTGGGTTGATGTCGTTTGTGACGAATGTCATTTGTGGCGAGTCACTCAGTGTGCGCAGCCTGTGACGGATGCTTCATTTGTCACCGCCATGCCGGCCTCAAGGCGGCAACCATGGTTGCGTCAGGCGGGGTTGCGCTGCATAACCACATGTAAAAACATGAGATTTTAGTGTGGATCGCCTGCTGCCTGGATGCAGTGTTTTGCGGCGTAGGTAAGGCTTGCGTGAGGCCCGCTGGCCACAGTCGCCCCGCCCGCGCGGGAGCGCGATCAATGGCGACTGGTGGCCGAGTCGCGAGCGCATCGATTCATGCGCTGGTGTTAGTGACTCAGTATCTATCGTGCCGATGCGACCGACTGTCGCGCGACACCTGTTCGCTTGACCGAGACCGGCGATCTACTCGATCGCCGCGTCGGCCGCCGCAGCCTCCACGGCCGCCGGCTCCACCATCGCGGGCTTCACCGCTACCACCACTGTCTCGATTGCGGTCGTCTCCGTCGCGACCGCCGCCGCTGCGCTCGTGGACGTCGCCGGCCTGGCGATCCGGGAGGCGAGCAGGACGCTCAGCATGCCCAGCCCGAAGCAGCCGCCCCACATCGCCCGCGGGCCCAGGTGCGCGTAGGCCTGGAGCCCGAGCGCCGGGCCGAACGCGAGCCCCACCGAGTAGGTGAAGGACAGGAGGCCCATGTACCCGCCGCGGCGCTCCGCGGGCGCGAGCGAGGCGACGGCGTCGCTCAAGGCCGGGAGCAAGATCATCTCTCCGAAGGTCCACACCACCACGGCACCGAACAGCGCGACCGCGCTGTGCGCGAGCCCCAGGCTGCCGAAGCCGACCGCGAGGCAGGTGGCGCCCAGCATGAACGACGCGCGGTGCGGCCACTTCGACATGGCCAGGTTCAGCGCCAGCTCGACGATCACGATGAGCACCGTGTTGAGCGTGAACATGAACCCGAGGAAGCGGGTGTCGAACTTGAGACCGCCGACGACCCACTCGGCCACGGTGCCCTCGGTCTGGAAGAACACGAACAGCGCGGGCAGGAGGCTGAACAGCAGGTACAGCAGGCGGCGATCGCTCCACGCGCTGCGGCTCGGGCGCTTCGTCGCGGAGGTCGGCTCGCGCGGCACGGACGTCAGCCGCGCGGACACGAACACGGCGGCGGCAAGCGCCGTCCCGCCGTTGCACCAGAACACCCAGTCGTACCGCACGTGGGCCAGGAACCCGCCCAGCGCGGGTCCAATGGACATGCCCAGGTTGGCGCCCAGCCGTTGCAACGCAAAGACCCCGCGCCGCTGCTCGCTCGGGGCCAGGCCGGCCAGGAGCGCCATGCAAGCCGGCCCGGTCGCCTGCGAGAACGCGCCCCACGCGGCCAGGAGCGCCAGGGTCGGCACGGGCGAGGGCGAGGGCGCGAACGGGACCGCCACCAGGGCGAGCCCGATCCCGACGAGGCTCACCTTGAGCACGAGCACCGCCCCGAACCGGTCGATGAGCGGTCCCGTGAACAGGCCGCACACCATGCGCATGACGCCGTAGAGCGACATGGCGATGCTCGCGGTGGCCAGTGACCACTGCCGATCCAGCGTGAGATAGGGCACCAGGAACGTGAGCGCCATGGTGCCCGAGCGGTTGATGAAGTCCGCCGTGCACACAAGCCAGACTTGCGCAGGGAGGCCACGCAGGCTGCGCCAAGGATTCATGTGGCGCGAGACGATGACAGAAAACGTCTCGCGCAGCCACCGCGATTGGTGGCGGCGCTGGTGTGCGCGATGTCACCTGTCGCGCGTGGGGGCTAGCCGGTGAGCTGCCACCGGGCGTTCCGGGCGAACCAGTCCGCGGTATCGGCGATATTGCGGGCGACCTCGGTCTCGGTATCGCCGACGACGACATAGCCTGCCACGAAGAATCCCGATTTGACGCCGCCGTGATAGCGCTGGCCCACCACGCCGGGGAGCTCGGCATCGCGGACACAAGGAAGCTCGTGGCCGTTCGGGAGGTGCTCGAGGATCCCGTCGAGCGGCGGCAGGAGGACCCCACCGGCGGGCTGATACGAGCGCTGGCTGGGGAGCGTCCGCGGCAGCCCGCACTCCGCATAAAACCACTCCTTGTCGATGTGGAAGCCGAAGCTGCGGTGGATGGTCGAGCTGATCAGCGCGCCGCCGGTGCGGCTGGCGATCTCGCAAAATACGATCTGATCGTCGGGGGTGTGCCACAGCTCGCAATGGAAGGCCATGTGCCGTGGCGATGGCAGCGTCGCCACGATGGTCCAGGCGTTGGCGACCAGGCGCGGATACAGCGGATCGTCCGTGCCGACGGTGTGGAAGCCGAGGTACTCGCTCTTGCGGTAGGACAGGCAATCGTTGACGTATCGAAATGGCGCGATGAAGGCGAGCTGACCATCGATGACCAGGCCGTCGACATGATACATGGGCCCGTCGACGAAGCGCTCGATCTCCATCTCGGTGCGCGGGGCCTGCGCGAGGTAGCGGTCGAGCTCCGCCTCGTCGCGAATCACGTTGGTGCCAAACGAGCCCGATCCCATCGCTGGCTTGATGACGACGGGATAGCCGTGCTCCTCCACGAATTGAAGAGCGGTGTACGCAGAGTCGACTGCCCGGTACGCGGGGACCCGGATGCCCGACTCGCGCAGGTGATCCTTCATGATCACCTTGTTGCGAAACGCCAGCGCGCTGGCGGTCTTCTGTCCCGGAAGATCGAGGAGCTCGCGGAGCTGGGCGGCCCGGATGACGTCGGGCTCGCCGCGCGCGAAGATCCCTACCAGCGCATGGCTGCGCGCCAGCGCCAAGGCGGTCTTCTCGACCAGCTGGTTGTGGTCGTAGTTGGCGAAGCCGTAGACCTCCGGCAGGTGCCCGTAGCTCGCCGCACACTCGTCGGTGGCCAGGATGATGGGCTCGATCCCCGAACCAGCCAGCCACTCATCGTAGGGCGTCTTGGTGCGGCTGGTCTTGGCAAAAATCAACACATGACGTTTACTCATCTTTACGATTCCAGGCTGGGGGGAGCGCTTGAATCAAGCGGATCATGAAGCCGAGGCTCGCCCGAGGGCGCCGCGGCGACCGGAGCCATTCGAGCCGGGTCAGGCGCTGGTGTCCTCCCATGACGAGACCCCCTCGAACCAGCGATTGGCCTGGGTCATGCGATCGACGACCTCGCCGGTCGACGCGCCGGACACGACGAAGTGGGCCGACGAGTCGACGCAGGTCTTGGGTCCCGTCGCGCTGTCCCCCGACTTGAGCTTGAGGTCGTAGCTCAAGAGCCACGGAAACGCCGGCGCCTCGGCGCTGGACAGCACGAGCCTGCCGGTCCGGACCGCGGAACAGACGCCCCCGGTCAAGACCTGCGGGCGCGTGGCGTGCTCGCCGACGGGAAGCCCGGCCTGCAAGCGAAGCGACACCTCGAGCAGGCTCACGCCGAAACCGAACGAATAGACGTCGTTGATCGTGCCGCCGCCGTGGCGGCACGCCACCTCGCAGAACACCAGCTCGTGGGTGTCGTCGGTCTCGAACACCTCGAGGTGAAAGCAGAAGCCGTGCTCGGGCCACGGCAGCGCACGCAGACAGGCCTCCGCGAAGCCGTTCATCGCCGGCACCCGGGGATCGCCGGGATCGAGCAAGAACTCCCCGGAGACGCAGCCCTCGGTCATCATGACTTCCAGGTTGCCGCGCTCGAGGTACGAAGCCGGCCACACCAGCCCGATCCGGCGGTCGGCGGTGGCGTAGCCGTTGACGTGGTAGAGCCGGCCGCGCACGAGCTCCTCGACGATGAGCTCGAGGGACAGCCCGGCCGTCTGGGCGCGCAGCCCGGCGAGGCTCGCGTGGAGGTCGGCCTCGTCCTGGAGGAGCTGGGTGTTGACACTCCCCGCGCCCGATCGCGGCTTCAAGACCACCGGGAACCCGACGTCGCGCACGAAGCCGAGCAGGTCGCTCGGGCTATCGACCGCACGGTAGCGCGGCACCCGGATGCCGGCGCGGGAGACCAGGTCCTTCATGACCACCTTGTCGCGATAGGCCAGCGCCGAGCCGACGGACTGGCCACGAACGCCGAGCTCCGCGCGCAGCCGGGCCGCGCGCAGGATGCCAAGCTCTCCCGCCGTGATGATCCGGCTGAACGGCGCCCGGTCGTGGGCGCGGAAGACCTCCAGCTCGACCATCGCGGTGTCCTTGAAGTCACCGGGTATCGCGATCACCTGGCCGAAAAGCTGGGAGACCTCGGGCTGCATCTGCGCCATGACGGCGGGCAGCACGAGCACGGTCGGCTCGGAGAGCTCCGCCAGGAGCGCCCCCAAGCGCGGAAACACCGGCGGCTTGATGGAGCAATGGAGGAACAAAATCGACAATACTTATGATCCTTTAGCGCGAGTCGGTGGCGGCGAGGCGGGCCTTGGACACTACCCCAGGTGGCGCGCGAGGCGAGTTGTTAATTTATGCTGGGCCTGGAGCGACTGCAAAGCGCCCTCGGCGTTAGATTCGCCTTTCGGTACCACCGCGCCCATCCACGGGAGCGGGGGCTCAGCGCAAGAAGTACGACAGCTTGATCAGGAACACGTCTTCCGTCGGACCGGCGTTCAAGCCGACGGGGGTGAACCTGGGCAGGCGTCCATCGAGGACGGCGTCGCCGCTCTGCGCCCGTGAATACACGACGAGCAGCGCGGATCCGGAGAGGAATTCCCAGCGCAGGACCAGGTTCAGGTTGAGCGCGACCTGCTGGAAGTCGCCATCGCCTTCGCGGTCCGTTGACCGCAGGGCCAGATCGCCCAGCTGCAGCTGCGGGTGCAACTCGTCCAGTCGCAGCTCCGGATGCACGCCCGGCTTCGGGTCGATGCGCGAGAAGCTCGTAAATCCGCCACGCGCCAGGAACAGCTGGGCATAGCCCTGCAAGGAGAGCCGCGGCGAAACCGTGTAGGCCGCGTGCGACGTGAAGGAGATCGACCCGGAGTTGAGCTGACCGAAGATGTAGTGGCGGGTGCCGGAGAGCGGGGTGCACGCATTGCTCGCATCGCCAATGTCGTCGCGGCAGCCGTCGGGAAACCACAGGCGGGGCACCTGACCGCTGAGATCCACCACGGACGACAGGTCGAGTTGCAGCGCGGGGATCACGTTGAACGTGAGCTGAGCTCTGGCAGTCGACATCCATCCGGGGTCTCCGAGCCGGTTGTAATAATAAACGCCGCCGTAGAACTGCGCTTTGCTCCGAGGGTCAGACTGCAGATAGACGCCGCCCGAGAGCGACGCCGGCCGCTGCAGGCGCGCGCCGTCGCCGGTCTCGGACACGTCCCAGCGGCCGGGCAGGCCGAACCCCCCCATGGCGTTGAGGCTCCAGAAATTCGTGAACCGGAGGGTGCCGAAGACGCCGCTGTTCTGCGCGGTGATGACGTTGTCGAACGTCGTCTGCTCCTCGAAGCCCGCGCCAAAGCTCCAGTTCTGGACCGGGCCGTGCGGCTCCCGTTGCTGGTACGTGAGCGAGACGTCGCCGCCCTGCAGGTTGAACTCGGACAAAAAGCCCAGATCGTTCAGATCCAGTCGAGGAGACAGGGCGTGATAACCAAGGGCGAGATCCCAGTGAACGCCCGTATGCGTGACCGTGCTGAACATGCCCCAGCCGATGTCGCCGGGCTGCTGCAGGGTCCCATCGGGGCGCGACAGCGGGGTGCACCCGGTGGTCAGGGACGGTTGCGGACATGGACGCCCAACATCGGTCTGGTAGCTGGTGCCGCCGACGCGCTCCGAGATCGCCGCGCTGCCGACCGCGCGCCAGCGTGAATCGTCCGACTGCCAGGCTCCGTCGACGCCCTGCGAGTAGCCATCGTGATCCTCGCTGGCGTTGCGCCAGTGGCCGTCCAGGCGCGTCGCGGCCGTGGCCAGGAAGCCGAGATACGAGGCGCCCTGCATCACGTACCTGGTGCGCAGGACGGCGTAGTTCATGTACGGCACGAAGCGCAACGTGCGGGTGTCGCCGTTCTTATCGACCGCGGTCACTTCTTTCGGGGCGGTCACGGCATCGACCACGCCGATGCTCATGTTGCCGACCAGCTTGCCCGTGACCTTCAGCGCCGCGCGGATCGGGACGGGTTGCGGTGGCTCTCGGACGGTGAGCACCACGGCGTCGTCATCGACGACGCGGCCCGGTACGGTGACGCCGCGCCCGATGCGCCGTGAATAGAACTGCCCGAGATCGGTGCGGAACAGATCGCTGCCCTCGAGGAAGAACGGCCGCTTTTCGGGGAAGAACGTCTCGAACCGGCTGAGGTTCAGCACGACCTCGTCGGCATCGACCTGGCCGAAGTCCGGGTTGACCGTGGCGTCGAGCGTGAGGTTCGAGGTGAGGCCGATCTTGGCGTCGAGCCCCACGGTCGCTTCCGGCGTGACCTGGGCACCTTTTGACGCTCCGAGCCCCAGGGCTGCGCCGCCCGAATCGCTGTGAATCCTGAGCCGCCCCACGGTGAACGGCAAGAGCTCCAGGGTACGGCGGGGATGAAGCCCCTCCAGCCCGGTCAGGTGCCCCATCGGCGACACGATGGCCTGCACGTCCTGGGGCGTGTACGACCAGCGGTCGTCTTCCTGGGTGCGCGAGAGGTAGCGCTCGGCCTGGATGCCCCATTCCTGCACCCTGGTGTCCGGGAACCGCAGCACGCTGAGCGGGATCCTGAGCTCGGCGCTCCAGCCGCCGGCGTCGCGGCTCACGATGCCGTCCCACACGGCGTCCCAGTCATAGGTCATCGAGCTGTCGTCGTAGAACGTGCCGTCGAACTGCACGCCGGCCGCGTTGAGGGTGAAGAAGTAACCGGTGCTGTGGTCGTGGCGGCTGTCCAGCGCGACGGTGACGAAGTCGCTGTCGACCAGGTGGTCGCGACGCGCCAGGCGCGCCACGATCTTGTCGGGCTCGTCGTCGTCCATGCGCAGGCCGATGTAGACGGCGCTGTCGTCGTACAGCACGCGGACGGTGGTCCGATGGGTCGGGGCAGCGCCGTCGCGGGGGAACCGCTGGGTGAAGCGATCGTCGGGCTGCGCCAGGTCCCAGACCTTGTCATCGAGTCGTCCATCGATCGCCGGCGGCGTCGGGGTGCGCGCGGCCATCATCGACTTCGTCGAGTCATTCGCGCCGGCGAGGTGCGTGGTCGCGCCGGCGGTGACCAGCAGCAGTGCGCAACAGCGAGCGCCGAAGCGGATGGGAAGGGGCATCATGACTGGTTGCGCGAGCACGCACGTACCGGGAACCGCCTGGAAGGAAACCACCCTCGGCATGCAGAGTGGCAGCGCTGGTCCGCGCTTTCAATGGTTTCTGCCTCGGTAGTGGATCAGTTTGTGCGGTGCCCCACCCATGTAATTGATTGCGAGCCGAGGCCTCGCCGAGTGAGGGGCATCTACGTCCGAGCGTGAATCACCGGGTTGACGTGACGCTGTTTAAGCGTGGTGCCACGCATGAGTGCGGTGCTGCTCGTCGCTGCTCGTCGCACCTCGCCGCACCCCATCGGCGGTTGCCATGAGCCAGCCCGTCGCGCGCGCGCACGCTGCCCGGCCGTACGCTCGCTCGATGGCTACCGATCGCGATCAGAATCGCAATCTGGTGACGCGAGCTGATCGGGAGTGGCTGAGCGGTCGAAATCGCCGGGAGTGCCACGACTACGACCTGAACTACAAGCAATACAAGACACTTACAGAAGTAACGCCACCGTGGTGCGCCGTATGCTGATATCCGCATTCACCGGCTCACTCGGTGATCAGGAGTGTTGAGTTTGGTTCGATTGGCCTTCATTCGCTGGCCCGCACTTGTTGGCTGGCCGGCTCGCTGACGAGCACGGCGGCGTGCGCGACCGCGATGCCGCTCGTCGACGATGCCTCGAACCGGACGCGACCGTCGATCACAAGGGCAATGATCTGGTGAGTGGCATCTACTACGAGTCAACCGATCGGCGGCGCGCACGGCCTCGTGATGCACAACTAGTACCTCGCTACAGAAATTCAGATCGGTTGGGTCGTTGCGTCTGGTACGCCGTCTTCGCCGCGCCAACGCGCAGCGCAGCGACGCGGGCTGGGTCCCGAGGGAGATACATTGCACGGCCGGGTGGTGGGGCGCCGGTCGGTCGTGGAGATGGCACCGCCCGTCATCGTGATATGGTGGTTAACGGACGACCGAGGGGCTCAGCCTGCGTCGCCAGCGGCGCGTTCGCGCGTTCTCCTCCAGGCCCGCGAGGCAACCGGTGAGATCTTTTGCGGCGGGGTAAGTGCGCGCTGGGTCCGCTCCGGAGGCGAGGGGGCGGGGGCACAAACCGGGTTGCGGCGGCTGGGCCCCCGGCTGGGGTTGGCCGCGGCTGTACACCACGGGACGCAGCGGGTGAGGTCCAGACCCCGGCCGCCGGTCGGTTTGGCCACACAACACAAGGAGTTAGCTGGTGGCATGTCCGGTGCTCAAGCCCGTGGTGTCCTCTCACCACAAGGAATCGACCATGGCCCCCGCAAAAGATCCATTTGACTCGATCGACGCCGCTGATCTAGCGAAGGTTGGGGGCGGCGCGTCTCGCGTCACGGCCCGCTCCGGAGGCTCGAGCGATCAGCTCACGTTGATGCTCACGCAGATCACCGACTCCATCAAGGCGCTCGCGGGCCAGCGCAACCAGAGCGATCCATCACAGATGCTCATGATGATGATGATGATGGGAGGCCTCGGCGGTGGCGGTGGCGGTGGTGGCGGTGGCGCGGTGGCAGCGCCACCGTCCGCACCCCCGGCGATCAATGTCTCGACCGGCGTTGGTGGCGGCGGCGGTTTCGGTGGCGGTGGTGGTGGGGGCGGCGGGAAGGGCTGGTAGCGCGTCGCTCCTGGAGGACCTTGCCGGCGGGTTCCCACGTCATTGGACCTGGAACTGTGGCCGCGGATGCGACATGACTTCGGCACCTACGTCATGTGCCGGTTGGTCACCGTCCTCGTCTTGCTCACCGCATGTGGGCGCAACGCCCCCGCGAACGACGAGCCCAGCCCGAAGCCGTATATCCCTCCGATCGCCGCCGCGGTCGAAGACGGCTGCGATCCGGCACAGAGCCGGCAGTGCATCGGGACCGACGTGGTGGCGTGCGAGTCCGACGGCAAGCTCGGCCGCCGGCTCCAGGCCTGCCACGAGGGCTGCCAGGACGGCGCGTGCATCGCGACGTGCTCCGACGACGGCGTCAAGCTGATCTACGTGGTCGACTCGGCCAACGACCTGTTGAGCTTCGACCCGCGCAAGCTGCCGCACGATCCATTTCAGCGGATCGGCAAGCTCGCGTGCGGCGACCCGGTGGGAGGGCCGTTCTCGATGTCGGTCGATCGCCACGGCGTCGCGTGGGTCGTCTACAACGACGGCCAGCTGTTCAAGGTCTCGATCACCGACGCGAAGTGTCGGGCGGCGCCCTACGTGGCGGGCTCCGGCGGCTTCCGCCGGTTCGGTATGGGCTTTGTCACCGACGCTCCCGGGGGTACGACCGAGAAGCTGTTCATCTCGTCCGACGAGGACTCGCACGAGCTCGGCGTGCTCGACACCGAGCACGACCTCACGCCGCACCCGGTGGGCACGCTGACCGCGTCCGGCGAGATCAGCCCCGAGCTCACCGGGACGAGCGAAGCCCGGCTGTTCGGGTTCTACCCCGAGCGAGCGCGGCGATCGTTCGTCCAGGAGATCAACCGCGCGACCGGCGCGCCGCAGGGCCAGCGCTTCCTGCTCGGCAAGGCGCCGCTCGGCGAGATCAGCGCCTACGCGTTCTCGCAGTACGCCGGCGTGTTCTACATCTTCGTGACGACCTCCGACGACGACCTCGCGCAGCGCTCCACGGTGCGCGCCATCGATCGGGCGACCGGGACCTACCGCGTCGTGCTCGATCACCTGCCCTACCGGATCACCGGCGCGGGCGTGTCGACCTGCGCACCCGAGCACGATCAGTAGCGCACGGAGCCGCGATCCGATTATGGTCCGCGCCATGAAACGACTCGTGATGCTGGCGGGGGTGGGCGTGGTGGCAGGTGCGATGGCGTGCTCGGCCGCTCCAGCGCCCGTGGCCCGGCCGCGCCTCGCGGCGGGCGAGCTGCCCAGCCTGGAGCGCTGGACGCAGCACGTCTCCGACGAGATCATGCCGTACTGGATCACCCCGGACGCGCTCGGGAAGCCGATTGGCAATTTCCCGACGTTTCGCTGTAACGACGGAGCTGCCTATCACCCGGAGGCGCCGTGTCCGGAGCTCGCGCAGCCGCCCGCGTGGATCGCGCCCGAGGTCGACCGGGACTACGCGCGCATGAAGTCGCGCCAGACCTACCTCTACGGCGTGGCGTTTCACATCACCGGAGACGAGCGCTACCTCGAGTACGCGCGCGCCGGGGTGGCGTGGCTCCGCGCGAACGCCTACGAGCACGACACCGGCAGCGCCGTGACGTACTGGTCCCACGGCAAGGCCGGGCCGCCACCGGACCAGCGGACCACGCAAGACCTCGCCTATGCGCAGGTCGGCCTGGCGTTCTACTACTACCTGACGCGCGACCCGGACGTGCTCGCCGATCTGCTGCGGCTCGAGCGGCACATCATGACGGCGTACTGGGAGGCCTCGCCGGCCTCGCCCGGCGGCATGCTGCGCTGGGTGCTCGCCGACGGCGACACGCCGGGAGACGCGCGCCGGCAGGAGCTGGTGTCGCAGCTCGACCAGATCAACGCGTACATGCTGCTGCTCGCGCCGCTCCTCGAGGACGACCAGGTCGCGCGGGCCTGGCAACGCGATCTGGTCGTGCTGGCGCGCGTGGTCAAGGACCAGTTCTTCGCGCCGGAGCGCGGCATGTTCTGGGGCACGCTGGGCAACCCGGCGGAGCACAAGCTCGGCGGCCGGCACAACGACTTCGGCCACTCGATGAAGTCCTTGTGGATGCTCTACCTGACCGGCCAGGCGACCGGTCAGCCCGATCTGGTCGAGTTCGCGCGCCCCCACATCGCGCCGCTGCTCGCGCACGCCGCGCAGCCGTCCGGATGCTGGGCGTCGGGCTTCCGGGACAACGGCGAGCTCGATCGCGGCTCGCAGTGGTGGATCTTCGCCGAGCTCGACCAGGCCGCGGCCACGCTCGCCGGCCGGGAGCCGTCGTCCGCGCCCTACGCCGGCTACCTCGCGAAAAGCTATGACTGCTGGTTCACCCGGTTCGTCGATCATCGCAACCACGACGTGTGGCCGTTCGTGCCGCCCGACTGGACCGAGACGACCTTCGACGACCACCCGCCGCTCAAGATCTTTCACTGGAAGAACGGCTACCACGCGATGGAGCATGCCCTCGTGTCGCTCATCACCACCGCGGGCCTCACCGGCCAGCACCTGCCGCTCTACTACGCGTTCGTGAAGCAGCCGCCCCGAGAGCGTATTCAGCCGTACTACTTCACGGGCACCATCGCCGGCGAGCGCGACCACCCGCTCCCGCAGCACCCGGGGCTCCACGGCCGCCGCGTCGAGTTCCGGGAGCTGCGGTGATGGGCCGGATATACTCGTCGTGCACCGGTCGGAGCTTCGGAGCCACCCCCTCGCCATGATCTACCTGGGAGCATGTCACTGCGAAGCGATCGGCTTCGCGTACGAGACCGCGGTCGCCCCGGAGGCATGGTTGCTGCGTGCCTGCATGTGCCGGTTCTGCCGCACGCACGGTGCCGCGACCACGTCGGACGTGCATGGTGCGCTCGAGCTCGTGTGCCGCGACGCCGAGCTGCTGGCACGCTACCGGTTCGCGCTTCACACGGCCGACTTCTGGCTGTGTCGCGGCTGCGGTGTGTACCTCGGAGCGGCCACGCTCGATGGACGGTCCGGAATCATCAACACCAACGCCTTGCTCGATCGGTCCGTGCCGCTCTCGACGCCCTATCCGATGTCGTACGACGGCGAGACGTCCGCTGCACGCACGGCGCGCCGGCAGCAACGCTGGACGCCGGTCCGCGCCATGGGTCATGACGTGGCTGCGATCAAGCCGAAGTAATGGCTGCGGCGGTCGTGTGCCTGGCGATAGCTCGCAAGCTCCACCTGCTTAGTGTAGGTGAGACAATAATAGAGAAGCAATGACCCAATGGCGGGCACGAAGCTGCGCGTGCGCCGGCGCGCACCGCCACGAACGGATCTGAACCTGACAAGACGCCGTCATGAGATCGCCGTGACGCATGTCGCGCCGCCGATGGTGTGGCGTAGGCTCGCCGCCATAACGCAGAACCCAAGAGGAGACAACATGGCAAAGCTACCGCGTCCCGAAGGTCATCACTCGATCACCCCCAGCTTCGTGGTCCCGGGCGCCGCGAAGGTGATCACGTTCCTCGAACAGGCGTTCGGCGGCAAGGTCGTCGATCGGTACGACGGCCCGGGCGGCTCGGTCGCTCACGCCGAGATCCGGATCGGCGACTCGGTCGTGATGTGCGGCGAGCCGATGCCCGGGTGGGACGCGATGCCGGCGGCGCTATCGATCTACGTCGACGACGGCGCCGCGGTCGACGCGACCTACCAGAAGGCGCTCGCGGCCGGCGCGACGTCGGTCACCGAGCCCAAGGATCAGTTCTACGGCCACCGCAGCGCGACGGTGAAGGACGCCGGCGGCAACAAGTGGACGATCTCCGCCGTCGTCGAGAAGGTGTCCAGCGAAGACATGCACCGCCGCATGGCCGAGATGATGAAGAAGGGCGGCTGAGCGCACGCACCCCGCGCCGGCCGATCGGTCCTCGAGCCACGCGGTCGAGCTACTTGGCCGGAGGGCTGGCCGGGCTGTGGATCGAGGTCTCGGCTGGTGGCACGGGGATGCAGCCGGTGAACTGCGACTGCAGGAGCGCGATGATGCCGATCACCGCCGCCCCGAGCACCGAGTGCCACCAGACCTTGCGGAAGATCGGCCCGAGGGCATGGGCGCGCTCGTGGGGATCGTCATAGCAAGCGGCGGCCGCGACCATGATCGACTGCGCGTCGATCATCTTGCCCATCACGCCGCCGGTGGAGTTGGTCGCCACGATGAGCACCGGGTTCAGGTGGAGCTGCTGCGCCGTGATCTTCTGCAAGCTCCCGAACAGCGCGTTGGATGCCGTATCGGAGCCGGTCAGGAACACGCCCAGCCAGCCGAGATACGCGGCGAAGAACGGGTAGGCGGCGCCGGCGCTGATGAACATCAGCCCGAGCACGGCGTCGGTGCCGGCGTAGCGGGTGAGGTAGCCCAGGCCGAGCACCTGGGCGATCACGATCACCGGCGTCTTCATGCGCGTGAGGGTCCGGCCGATCGCTTCCTTCCACTGCGCGCCGGTCAGCCGGAGGACCACGCCGGTCAAGAGCGCGGCGACGAACACGCCGGTGCCTGCCGCCGACAGCCAGTTGAGCGTGAACTGCGCGGTCTCGGGCTTGGCGCCGGTGGGCAAGACCGGTGGCATGCGCTGCACCAGGTTGTGGAGCGCGGGCATGTCCCACTTGGGCAAGAATACCGTGCCCGGCAGCACCTTGGTTTCGAGCCAGGTCTTGGACTGCCCCCATACCACGCAGCACGCGATCAGGATGGCCCACGGCAGCCAGGCGTAGACGGTCTCGCCGAGCTTGTACTTGTACTTCCATTTCGGCGCTTCGGCCGTCGTGCTATCCGCCGCGTCGCGCTCGGAGCGGAGCAAGAACCGGGTCTTGGGGTGCCAGGCGAAGCGCAGGAATAGCGCGGTGCACACGACCGAGAACACGCCCGACACCACGTCGGTGGTGAGGTGAAAGCCGGCGCTGCTCGACGCGAGGTACTGCATGATCGCGAAGCTGCCGCCGGAAACTAGCGCCGCCGGCCAGACCTCGAACGCCTGCTTCCAGGTGCCGCTCTCCATCTTGACGAACAGGACAACGAGCCAGAACGGCACGATCAGCGATACCCAGGGCAACTGGTGCCCTGCCATCGTGGACAGCGTGAGCTCGTCGATCCCGCTCACCTTTGCCAGCGTCACGATCGGCGTCCCGATCGCGCCGAACGCGACCGGGGCGGTGTTGGCGATGAGGTTCAGCACCGCGGACTGGAACGGCTTGAACCCGAGGCCAACCATCATTGCGCCGGCGATCGCCACCGGGGTCCCGAAGCCCGAGGTCCCCTCGATGATCGCGCCGAACGAGAACGCGATCAAAAGGACCTGCAGCCGGCGATCGAACGAGATGTGGATGATCGACTCCTTGACGATCTCGAACTTCCCGGTGACGACGGTCATCGTGTAGAGCAGCATCGCCGCCACGACGATCCAGATGATCCCGATGAACCCGGACAGGCTACCCAGCGCGAACGCCGAGATCGCCGACGCAACCGGCATGCGGAACGCCAGGCAGGACACCAGGAACGCGGCGATCACGCCGAGGAACGCGGCATACGGCGCGGCGATGCCGAGGTGGCGCTTGCCCTGCTTGTCGAGGTGCGGATGCAGCGCGATGAAGTACAGCAGCACCGCGATTGGCACTGCCGCCGTCACGGTGGAGAGGAACACGTTCTCGAACGGGTCGTAGTTCTGCTGGTACACGGAGAGACCCTCCACGAACGAGTTGCGATCGAACAGCTCTGGTGTGGTGCCAACCTAGAACAAGGACCGGAAACATGAAACGGGTGCGTCTGATCAGGTGTTTGGAGATCTCGCGCAGGCACACATCGCCTACATGGGGCTGCCGGCAGCTCGACCCCACGCTGCCGGCGATCGTCGCCTCGACGACCGCGATCAGCCGGGCAGCGGGACGCCGCGGATCGAGGCGTCGAGGACCTCGATCGGATGGGCGGTCCGCACGTCGTGGCCGCGCTCGCGCAAGAGCATCTGGATCTGCAGCGTGCAGCCCGGGTTGGCGCTGACCAGCAGCTCCGGCGCGGCGGCGAGCACGCTGTCGACCTTGCGCTGGCCGATCTCCCGGGCGCTGTCCGGCTCGAGCAGGTTGTGGACGCCGGCGCTTCCGCAGCACGCGTCGCTGTCGAGCTCGACGAGCTCGAGGCCGGGGATGCCGCCGAGCAGCGCGCGCGGCTGGGCGCGGATGCGCTGCGCGTGCGCCAGGTGACAGGCGTCGTGGTACGCGGCCTTGATGGCCAGCGGGTGGCGCGGCGCGACCGGCCCCAGCGCGGCGAGCAGCTCGAGCACGTCGGACACCTTGGCCGCCAGCTTGGCGGCGCGCGCGGCCCACGCCGGATCCTCGCGGAGCAGGTGCCCCCACTCCTTCATCGACGAACCGCACCCGGCCGCGTTGACGAGGATCGCGTCGGCCTCGGTATGCTCGAGCGCGGCGATGGCGGCGCGGGCGAACCGCCGGGCCTCGTCGGCGCGCCCGGCGTGGACCGAGAGCGCACCGCAGCAGCCGAGCCCTTCGGGGATCACGACCTCGCAGCCCTCGGCGGCGAGCACCCGCAGCGTGGCCTGGTTGACCGCCGGAAAGTACACGCGTTGCACGCAGCCGGGGAGCAGCGCGACGCGCGCGCGGCGGGGGCCGGTGGCGAGCTGGTGCGCCGGCAGCCGATCGGTGAGCTGGCGCAGCGCGACCGGCGGCATCAGCGCCTCGAGGTTGCGCAGCCGGCGGGGGAGCAGCCGCACCAGCCCGAGCCGGTGCGCGAGCCAGCGCATGCCGGTGCGCTGGTAGAGCAGCTGGAACAACACGGTGACCTTGAGGCGCCGCGGATACGGGAACAGCGCGAAGATCAGCCCGCGGAACCAGCGATCGGCGCGCGGCCGGCGGTGGGTGCGCTCGATCGTCGCGCGGGTCTCCTCGATGAGCACGTTGTACTGGACGCCCGACGGGCACGCGGGGACGCACGCCATGCAGCCGAGGCAGCGATCGAAGTGGCCGACGGCGGCTGCGGTCAGCGGCTCCTTGCCCTCGGCGACCGCCTTCATGAGGTGGATGCGGCCGCGCGGCGAGTCCATCTCCTGGCCCCACGACTGGTAGGTCGGGCAGGCGGGCAGGCAGAACCCGCAGTGGACGCATTCGTCGAGCAGCTTGCGCGGTGCGGTCATCACAGCCCTCCGACGAACCGGCCGGGGTTCAAGCGGCCCTCGGGATCGAACCGCCGCTTGAGCCGCTCCATGATCGCGAACGATGGCGGCGGCGGCCCCCACGGATCGACCGCGGCGCGCAGCCCCGGCGGCGCGGCCTCGACGACGAGCGAGCCGCCCTCGGCGACCAGCGCTGCGCGCGCGACGGTCACGGCGGTGGTCGTCGCGGCGACGTCGCCGACCGCACCGCCGGCAAACCCGAGCCCCAGGGTCGCGTACCACGCGAGCTCGCCGAGCCCGACCAGCCGCGCGGCGACCGCCGGAAACCGCGTCGGCAGCGCGGCGACCCGGACCCGCAGCGGCGCGGAGGCGCGGATCGCGTCGTGCCGGCGCCAGAACGTCGCTGCGGCCTCGTCGGCGAGCTGCGCCGGGGTGGCGCCCGTGGCGCCCGCGAGCTCGACCATCCGCGCGACCTGCTGCGCGACGCCCCGGCCAAAGCCCTCGAAGCGGACGCCCAGGTCGAAGCGATCGGCGGCGCCCAGCGCGACCACGCTCGCCGGCTCGAGCTGGGCACCCCGCGCCGCCGCGAGGAGGGCGACGATCGCCTCGGCGCCCAGGCCGGGGACGAGCACGGTCGTCGTCGCCTCGGGCAGCGGGTGCAACCGGAACGCCGCGGTCGCGATGAGGCCCAGCGTGCCGAGCGATCCGCAGGCGACCTTGGGCAGGTCGAACCCGGCGACGTTCTTCACCACCTTGCCGCCGCCGCGCGCGACCTCGCCGTCGGCGCGGACCAGCGTCACCCCGATGATGAGGTCGCGGACCCCGCCGTAGCGCGCCCGGAGCGGTCCGAACGCGCCGGTCGCGACCAGGCCGCCGATCGTGGCGCGCTCGGGCGCGGGTGCGTCGAGCGCGAGCCGCTGGCCGTGCGCCCCGACCTCGGCCTGCAGCGCCGCGAGCGTCACGCCGGCCTCGGCGACGACGACCATGTCGGCGGGCGCGTACTCGACGATCCGCGCCAGCCGCTCGGTGCGCACCACCGCGTCGAGCCCCGCCGGTGCGGCCCCGAGCTCGAGCGCCGTGCCGCCCCCGATGAACCCGAGGCGCAGCTGCTCGCGTGCCGCCATCGTCATCACCTCGGCGCACTCCGCGACGGTGCCCGGCGCGTACGCGGCGCGCGGCCGGACCCCGACGATCGCGTCGCCATCGCGCACGTCGACCTTCATCGGCGCGGCTCCCGCTCGAGCGCTGCGCCCGGCGTGGCTCGACGCCGCAGGTCCCGAAGCCTGTCAGGCTCCTCGAACCGCGGCGCTTCCCCACCAGGATGCCGGGCGGGCACGCGGCAGCGCGGCGTCGCGGCCGGGCGATCCTCGAGACCTCGGCGGAGGCCGTCGCTGCCGACCTTGCGAGGCATGCGGGACACGATGTACGGGTCGAGCCGGTGACCCTGGCGGCAAGCCTAGGCGTCGGTCCCGACGGGATCAAGACCGATCGCCACGACGTTCAGCCCCGCGCGAGGTGTCATCGTGGCTAGCCTGGTGATGATCGCCTGTGTCGGCCATCCGCCACGACGCAGCGGCCGGCGGGAAATTGGGCCCGTTCCGCGGGCTCGTTGCGGTGACGAGCAAACATTGCCGGCCTACAATGAGGACCTATGTCGCACAGCGAGCTCTCCGATGTTCCCGCTGAGCGTCCACGACCGAAACGTCCATTGAGCCTCGGTGCGGGGGCGGTGGTTATTCATGATGGACGCGTGCTGCTCGTGCGCAATATTCATGGCGTGACCAAGGGCCGCTATTTGCTTCCGGCGGGCCGTGTCGAACCGGACGAGCTACCGGACCAGGCGGCGGCGCGCGAGGCCTTCGAGGAGACCAATCTGCGCGTGGAGATCGAGGGCTTGTTGGGAGTGCGGCTCTGGGTCATGGACGATGGCGAGCACAATTACTTTTTCATGTTCCTGGGGAAGCTGGTCTCGCCCGTGAGCGACCTGCGTCCCAATCTGGAGGAGATCGATGATGCGCGGTTCTTCTCCAAGGAGGAGATGGATGCGCTGGGCAAGGAGGAAACCTGGTCGGGCGCCATCGCGATCGCGTACAAGGCGCTGGATTCCGAGATGAGCCTGTGGCCCAACGACGCCGGTCTATCCGATAAGTCCGGCGTCGATGTCCCCGAGCGCTGGCGCATCTGGATGTAGCGCTGCGCTGCCGCTGTCAGATCCGCATCGAACCGCCCACGCCGCTCATCCCGCCGGACGCGATGCGCGAGATCCTCGTCAACGCGCTCATCCACCGCGACTACACCATCGCCGGCGGGGCGGTGTCGCTCGCCATCTTCGACGACCGCGTCGAGGTCTGGTGTGCGGGGCGCTACCCCACCGGCATCACCGCCGAGATGCTGACCCGGGATCATCCGTCGGTACAGCGCAACCCGATCATCGCCGAGGTGTTCTACCGCACGGGGCTGATCGAGAAGTGGGGGCGCGGCACGAACCGTGTCGCGGAGATGTGCAAGGCGGCGAGCATCGTCCCGCCGCAGTTCACCGAGATCGGCGGCGCAGCCGTGGTCATGTTCCGGGTGCCGGTCGCGGGGGTGGGGCGGTCGACCGGGGAAGTCCCCCCTCAAGTCCCCCCTCAAGTCCCCCCTCAAGTCGAAGCCCTGCTACGCCTCCTCGCCGCGAGCGTCCCGCTGAGCAATGTCGAGATTCAGGTCGAGCTGAAGCTCAAGGATCGCGTTCACGTGCAGCACAGCTACATCGCGCCGGCTGCCTTGTGGAGATGACGATCCCCGACAAGCCCCAGAGCCGCTTGCAGAAGTACCGGCTGACAGAGCGCGGCCGCGCGGTCTTGGCGAAGGGGGAGTCGTCGCGATGACCTGAGTCCTGGAGACGAAGTCATGACCCACTCGAAGATGACCAAGAAGAATCCGTCCACGACGCGCCGCAAGAACAGGCGCCGCGAGCCCTCGAGCCGGCGAAGGGCCGCGCGAGATAACCCGACAGAACGGAGCGGAAGGTCCCGACTCGGAAACTGACCGAGCAAATCGCGGCGTGGCCGGCGAGCCAGGTCGTGATGGAGACCTCGGCGGGGCGTTCGGGATCGCCGATGCGGCGATCGCCGCGGGCCACCAGGTCCGTGTGGCGCCGGGGGACGCTGGTGCGGCTGCTCGGCGTCGGCGAACGCGGGCCAAGACCGACCAGCGCGACGCGCAGCAGCTGAGCCGGGCGTCGTGGCAATGGACGCCCCGTCGGTCCACATCCCGTCGAAACCGGCGTCGTCACCGGGTCCCAGTGGCGCGATCAGAATCTTCATCGGTAAGATCCTGACCTGCCTGCGCGACGAGTTGCTCACCGCGTGATCGACCCAGCATGGCTCGATGCCGGTCCCACAGGATGACGCCGCGGTTGTCGAGGATAGCGACATGATGAGACGGCGAAGGCCTTGGATTCCACCGCACGGGGAGACGCGCTCGTCATGCGTTGCCAAGCACATGCTTCGCGTGTACATTGGATGTACACGAGCGCAACAGATGGCACGTCCACTCACCACGGCGCAGGTGCGACGAGACCTGGCAAAGGTGCTGCGCACTGCGAGCCGCGGGACTCCGGTGGTCGTGACCAGCCATGGCCAACCCATCGCGGCTGTGGTCTCGATCGATCAGCTTCGTACGCTCGAACATTCCCGTTCCGAGACCCTCGCAGAGGCGATTCGACGGACGCGATCGCGCCTGAACGTGGACGAGCTGGAGGGCCCCGATCCGTGGGCCGACGTTCGCGACACCTCTACTGGTCGCGACATCGACCTGGACTGACGTGGCGCTCCGATACCTTCTCGACACGAATGTGCTGTCCGAGCCGATGCGGCCCATTCCTGATCCCGAGGTGATGAACCGCATCACCGCGGCCGGCGATGCCATCGCCACGGCATCACCGGTTTGGCACGAGCTCAAGCTCGGCCACCTCCGATTACCCGCCGGAAAGCGTCGTCGGGCCATCGAAACGATCATCCATGCGATCTCGACGACGCTCGTGATCCTTCCGTACGATGCCAACGCGGCTGCCTGGCATGCGAGAGAGCGAGCACGCCTGACTCGGCTTGGGAAACCTCCTCCCTTCGTCGACGGACAGATCGCAGCGGTCACGGCCGTGAACGATCTCGTGCTCGTCACGCGCAACGTGCGCGATTTCGCCGGCTTCACCGGCCTCAGGGTCGAGTCGTGGTTCAGCGCGTGACGAAGCCCTCGACGACGCGCCGCAAGAACGAGCATCGGGGGGCCCTCGGCGCTACGATCACACCCGAGAGCTACCGATCCGACCCGCTGTATCCGCGCATCAAACGCGCCGTGCTCGCGATCCTCGCGTCGAGCAAGGTCGTGGCTCCCGTGGACGTGTTCGTCGGCATGGGGGCGCTGCGAGCGCAAGACCTGGAGGCCTGGCGGTTCGGCCGGATTCCTTTCCTCGAGCGGGTCATCCTGGGCAATCTCTCGAAGCTCCGCCGGATCCTCCGGATCCTGGGCTTCTACTGCCACGACCTGAACCTCAAGGCGTCGAGCACCGCGTACGTGCGCTGGGGCAAGGGGCCTCGGCCGCCGCTGCGCTTCACGAAGACCGGCGAGCCGAAGCTCGAGGCGATCTATGCGCGGCACTTCGTGTGGCCGGGCAAGGGCCCGTTCCACTCGCCCGAGCGAGATGCGGCTATCACGACCGACGAAGCGGACCGGTGAGGCGCCATCGCGCACCCGCCCGCAGGTCCCGACGGAGGTGCCGCTCGCGCGAGGGCACCGATCCGTGGCGCGACGTCGGCGGAGCTCGGTTCTACTACGGGGATCGCTGGTTGCTTCGTCTCGCGCTCGACGAGCCCGAGGATCTGCGCTCGATCGTCTGTGAGCTCGACGCCGTGCGGCCTCATGGGCCTCGTCGCTGATTCGCTTGCGGGAAGCGGGGACGGGCGCTCTGTCGCACTGCCGGTTCTGCGCTGCGACGGAAGGGCCTGACATCAGTGCCCCTCATCACTATGGGATACGCAGCCTTGTCGGTCAGCCGCGCCCCGCCAGGCCGGCGACCTCGGTCGAATGGGCGTGGTAGATGCCGGGCCGGTCGCCGCATAGCCGCGGCGTCGGGAACACCTTGCCGGGGTTCATGCGGACCTCGGGATCGAACGCGCAGCGGACGAGGTTCATCGTGGCCAGGTCGGCCTCGGAGAACATCTCGCCCATGTACATCGCCTTGTCGGCGCCGACGCCGTGCTCGCCGGTGATCGAGCCGCCGCTTGCGACGCAGAGCTTCAGGATCTCGCCGGCGGTTTGCTCGGCGAGCGCTTCCTGACCGGGGATCGCGGCGTCGTAGAGCACGAGGGGATGGAGGTTGCCGTCGCCGGCGTGGAACACGTTGGCGATGCGGAGGCCGCGCGCGGTCGCGAGCTCGTCGATCGCGCGCAGGACCTTGGCGATCTCGGAGCGCGGGATGACGCCGTCCTGGACGACGTAGTTTGGGCTGATCCGGCCGACGGCGGCGAACGCGCTCTTGCGGCCGCGCCACATCGTGTCGCGCTCGGCGGCGTCGCGCGGCACGCGGATCTCGAGCGCGCCGGCCTGCCGCGCCAGCCGGTTGGCCTCCGCGGCGGTGTGCTCGACCTCGGCGAGCGGGCCGTCGACGTCCATGAGCAGCGCCGCGCCGACGTCGGGCCAGTCGATCCCGGTCGATGCCTTGATCGCGACGATCGCCAGCCGATCCATCATCTCGATGGCCGCGGGCACGATCCCGGCGGCGATGATGAGCGACACGGCGTTGCCGGCCTCGTCGGTCGACGGGAACGTCGCGAAGAACGTGCGGGTGGCCTCGGGGCGGCGCAGGATGCGCAGCACGACCTCGACGACGACGCCGAGCGTGCCCTCGCTGCCGACCAGGGCGCCGCGGAGGTCGTAGCCGATCGGATCGGCGACGGGGCCGCCCAGCTCGACGACCGCGCCGTCCGGCAGGACCACGGTGGCGCCGAGCACGTGGTTGGTGGTGAAGCCGTACTTGAGGCAGTGCGCGCCGCCCGAGTTCTCGGCGACGTTGCCGCCGATCGTGCAGACCTGCTGCGACGACGGGTCGGGGGCGTAGTAGCAGCCGCGCGCGGCCAGGCGCTTCGAGATGTCGAGGTTGATGACGCCCGGCTCGACGCGCATCCACAGGTTGTCGAAGTCGATCTCGAGGATCTGCTTCATGCGCGACAGGCCCAGGACGACGCCGCCGGGCACGGGCAGCGCGCCGCCCGAGAGCCCGGTGCCCGAGCCGCGCGGGACGATCGGCAGTCCTTCGCGGTAGGCGAGCCGGACGACCTCGACGACCTCGGCCCGCGAGGCCGGGAGGACGACGACGCCGGGGCGGGCGCGAAAGCTGGTCAGCCCGTCGCACTCGTAGGTGCGCAGCTCGTCGGGCCGCCAGATGCAGTTCGGCTCGCCGACGATGGCGGCGAACTGCGCGATGAGCGCCGCGGCGAGCGGCGGAGCGGGTTCGGCTTCCATGGGCCCGCCTAGGCCAGCTGCTGGTAGGCGGGCAGGGTGAGGAAGTCGACGAACGCCTCCTGCTCGACGAGATCGTCGAGGATCGCGATCGCGCGCGGCAGATACGCCGCGGTCGGCAGGCCGGACAACCCGGCGGCCTCGTCGTCGCGGATCGCGCGGTAGAGCGCCGGCGTGATCGGCCGGCCGTCGTCGAGCACGCCGCCGTGGTGCACCCAGAACCACAGCTGTGCGCGAGAGATCTCGGCGGTGGCGGCGTCCTCCATCAAGTTGAAGATCGCGACGGCGCCGTTGCCGGCGAGCCACGCCGACAGGTACTGGAGCGCGACGCTGACGTTGTTGCGCACGCCGGCCTCGGTGATCTTGCCGCCGGGGACGCCGAGGTCGTAGAGGTCGGCATCGGACACCGCCACGTCGTCGCGCACACGGTCCTTCTGGTGCGGCCGATCGCCCAGCGCGGCGCCGAACACCTCGGCCGCGGTGGACACGAGGTCGGGGTGCGCGACCCACGTGCCGTCGAAGCCGTCCTGCACCTCGCGCTGCTTGTCGTCGCGCACCTTGGCCAGCGCGGCGGTGTTGATCTCCGGGTTCTTGCGGCTGGGGATGAACGGCGCCATGCCGCCCATCGCGTGCGCTCCGCGCTGGTGACACGTGCGAACCAGCCGCTCGGTGTACGCGCGCATGAACGGCACCGTCATCAAGAGCTGGGTGCGATCCGGGACCGCGAGGCCGGGCCGGTCACGCAGCTTCTTGATCGCGCTGAACAGGTAGTCCCAGCGGCCGGCGTTGAGGCCGCTGGCGTGGTCGCGCAGCTCGTAGAGGATCTCGTCCATCTCGAACGCGGCGGGCAGCGTCTCGATGAGCATGGTCGCGCGCACGGTGCCGCGCGGCAGGCCGAGCGCGTCCTGGGCGGCGACGAACACGTCGTTCCACAGCCGCGCCTCGAGGTGGCTCTCCAGCTTCGGCAGGTAGAAGTACGGGCCGCTGTGTCGCTCGACGAGGGCGCGCGCGTTGTGGAAGAAGTAGAGGCCAAAGTCGAACAGGCTCGCCGACACCGGCTGGCCGCCGAACGTCGCGTGCTTCTCGATCATGTGCCAGCCGCGTGGCCGCACCACCAGCGTGGCGAGCCGCGAGCCGAGCGCGTACGCCTTGCCCTCGGGCGAGGTGTACGTCAGCGTCCGGCGCACGGCATCGATGAGGTTGGCCTGGCCGCTGACCACATTGTCCCACGTGGGAGACAGCGAGTCCTCGAAGTCGGCCATGAACACGTCCGCGCCGCAGCCGAGCGCGTTGATGATCATCTTGCGCTCGACCGGCCCGGTGATCTCGACGTGGCGGCGCGCGAGATCAGCGGGCGCAGCCGCGACCTTCCAGTCGCCGCGACGCACCGCCTCGGTCTCGGCGAGCCGGCCGTACGACGCGCCCGACGCGATCTCGGCGTCGCGCTGCCGCCGCCGCTCGAGGAGTGCAGCGCGCGTCCCGCCGAACCGCGCCTCGAGCTCGCCGACGAAGGCCAGCGCCTCGCGGGTGAGCACGCGTGCGCCGTCGGTCGAAGTGGGTCCCGAGATATCGATCGCTTGGTGCACCGCTCGTCCTCCTGCGACCGCGGCCGCGACGGTGCGGCCGGGTTGCGGGCATCCTGACCTGGAAACGTTCCACCGCCAAGCCGCGCCGCACCTTGCCGCGCATCGATCTGATCCACCGGGCGATCTCGGGGCCGCGTGGAGGAACGCTGTTTTGATCGCGACCGCGGCGCGTTTCTATGACGAGCTCATGCCGCCACAGTGCTGGCCTATCGCGTCGGCACACACATGTGTGTTGGGTATTGGAGCGCGGGCTCGTCAGCTTGCCCGGCGACGGGTGCGGCGGCGCTGCGCGAGCACGCCGAGCAGGAGGACGCCGAGTGGCGCGAGGCTCGTCGGGCTCGAGCTCGCACAGCCGCCCTTGCCGCGGTGGATCCCGGTGCCGTGGATCCGGATCGCCATCGCGCCGGTCGCGAGGTCCGGGCTGGTCAACGCGAGCGTGCCGCGGTAGTCGCCCTCCGACGCCGGATCGAACGCGACGGTCACATCGGCGCTGGCGCCACCGGCGATCGTGAGCGGACAGGCCGTGGTCAGCGCGAACACCGGATCCCCGGCGAGCTCGCACGCCGCGATGGTGATCGCGCCGGCGCCGAGGTTGTGCAGCGTCACGTGACCGGGCTCGGGGCCGGCGTCGATCTCGACGGCGCCGAGGTCCAGCTCGTAGTCATCCGGCGTGGCATCCGCGGTGGTGACGGTCACCAGGGCCTCGACGGCGAGCACGTCGAGCCCGATCGCGAGCGGCGCGGCAAGCAGATCGGCGGCGATGGTCAGCGTTGCGTGGCGATGGCCGAGCATGCTCGGCGTGGCGCGCACGTCGAAGCTCACCGTCGCGCCGGCCGCGATCGTGGTACCGGCGGTCAGCGTCGTCGCGAAGTCGGCCGGAGGATCGAACGCGATCGACTGCACGGTCAGCGTGTGCTCGCTGCGATTGTGGAGCTGGAACGTCTGGCTCGGCGTGGCCGATGCCGGCACCACGCCGAAGTCGTACGCGCTCGGCGTGACCTCCGCCCCCGCGATGAAGCCACGCCCGGAGACTTCGACCGAGGCGTCGGCGCCGGTCGCGCTGAACGTCAAGGACAGATCGATCGGCGAGCTCGTGGTCGGTGTGAAGCTCACGTCGACGATCGCCTCGGCGCCGGGCGCGAGCGTGATCGGGAGCGTCGCGCACGGCGTCGCGGTGAGCTCCGCCGCACCGCCCGTGATCGCGACCAGGTCGGTCGCCAGCGTGCCATTGTTGATCACGTGCACCGGCACGGTCTGGCGCGTTCCGATCGCGACGTCGCCGAACGCGACCTGCGCTGGGTCGGTCGTGAGGTGCGGCCGCAAGGTCGGGCAGAACAGCGGGAACGTATCGAAGTCGCTCGCGGCGAAGACATAGTGGAAGCCGACGTCGCCGCTCGCGCCGTCTTCGAAGCCTGCCGACCCGTCCGGGGTGCAGGTGAGTGTCCACTGGATGCTGTCCCCGGGCGCCAGCCTCGCGTTGAACGTCGGTCCCAGGAGCTCCGCGGTACCGCCGAAATACGCGAAGGCGCTCGAGTCCGAGATCCCCACCTCGAAGTCGCCGGCGTTGTGCGCCCGGAGCGTGAGGGTCGACGTCTCCCCGGCGGCGACCGCGGGCATGACGATCATGCCGGTGTTCGGCGGGTCGTCGAACACGAGCCGGCCGTACGCGGTCTCGGCGAACATCGGTACGTGGATCGACGAGTGATCCGGACCGGTGCCTTGCAGCACCACCGGCGCGGTCGAGACCAAGGCACCGAACCACCGGAGCTCGACGACGACGTCCTGCGACTCCCCGGGGCCCACGAAGCCGAAATCTCCCCCGGGCAGCGAGAAGAATCCGTTGCCGGTCGTGCCTGGGACGAAGATCTGAAACTGGACGGCCTCCGACGGCGCGGTGGCGGTGTTCGTGACCCTGAACGTGCGGTCCAGGGCGGGGGGAAACGCCGGCTCCGCGAAGCTGACCCCGAAGTCGATCGTGGCCGGCGAGAACACGAGCGTGGACATCGAGGCCGGCGCATCGCCCGTACAGCTGAGCGCGATCGTGCTGTTGCCGGCGCTGTTCGCGGCGTTGCTCGTGACCGCCAGCGCCGGCGTGAAGAAGCCCGGGTGGCTCGGTGCGCACACGACGAAGAACGAGCGCGATGCGCCGGGCGCGAGCGTGAAGTCAGGCGCGCAGTCCTGGGTGGTGCCGCAGAACGGGTCGAATTCGTCGTCGAAGTGAAGCTGATCGGCGTCGGTTCCGGCGATCATCGTGTCCGTCACGACCAGCGGCGCATCCCCGACGTTGGTGACGTCGTAGGACCTGGTCTCCGAGCTGCCGACGACAAACTCGAAGAAATCCAGGGCCCTCGGGTTCAGCGAGATCTGCGGAGACGCGCTCGCGGTACCGGTCCCGATCAAGCCGAACAGGATCGTGATGGCGAGGCGCAAACGCTGCGCTGTTTTCGACCGATCGTTGCTCATGGCCCCTCCACTTGCACCGGATGTGCCTCCCGGTCCTGGGACCCTGATGGCCGGCGCTCGCGATCCTGATCACCCGATCGACCGGCGCCGATCGCCACGCGGGTCTGGGGCCGGTCGCCACGCCGGTCACCGGCTGGTACCCGATCCATCTCGGCTACGGCAACGGTAGCGGCAACGCCGGTGCGGCGTCGATCCTGTGGACCCGCGATCGGCTGCGTGCGCGGACCAGCGAGCCCAGCGGCATGTTGCGCAGGGTGTATGGCCTCGGAAGCCGCGCTCCCGCATGATGGGCGAGCGCCACCTTGCCGGAGCGGCGGGGATATTCTACAGTTTCGTAGAAACGAGGATGTACCTATGGCCGAGACCCAAATCTCTACCTACATCTCGGAATCGACCAAGAAGCAGCTCGAGCGGTATGCAGAGGCTCATGGCGTCAAGAAGGGGTTTCTCGTGGAAGAGGCGTTGCTGCATCACCTCCAGGCGCTGCGCGAGCTTCCGGCCGACATCATGATCCCGCCACGGATCACCCTCACGTCCAAGTCGTTCGGGACGGTAGCCGCGCTGCTCAAGAAGCCGCGTCGGCCGACCAAAGCGCTTCGCGATCTGCTGGCGGGAAAGCGCGTTGACGGCGAGCCCTGAGACCCGTGGCGCTCGAGATCCGCAAGCTCACGCTGGAGCACGACCGCTCTGGGTTTCGGTCGGGGAACGCAGACCTCGATCGGTTCTTCGCGCGCTACGCGGGGCAGAACCAGTTCCGCCACCAAATTGGGACCACGTACGTGGCGATCGACCCAACAGGCGCGATCGCGGGCTTTGCGACGGTGTCCGCCTCCGAGCTTTCACCTGCAGCGCTGCCTGCGACGAAGCGAAAGCATCTGCCCAAGTACCCGGTTCCTGTGTTGCGCCTTGCCCGCCTCGCAGTCGACGAGCGATACAAGGGCCAGGGAGTCGGGATCCTGCTCCTTCGTGCAGTCCTCGCGCTTGCGTCGCGGATGGCAGATGACATGGGCTGCGTCGGCGTGGTGGTGGACGCGAAACCCGATGCGGTTGCGTTCTACGACAAGCTCGGGTTCGCTCGCCTCGAGGTGATAGGCGGTGAGCTTGGCGACCGGCCCCAGCCCCTACCGATGTTCCTCGAGCTCGGTCAGCTTGCCTAGCGATGGGCGACGACGCGGCCGGCGAGCTGTACGCTCCACGCATGATCCGCGCCCTCACGCGATCGATCCCGGCGAGCTTTGCGCAGGCGCTCTCGGCGGTCCCGCCCGATCCGGCGATCGACGTGGCGCTGGCTCGCGTGCAGCACGCGGCGTACTGCACGGCGCTCGCCGCGAGCGGCGTGGCGGTCGAGACGCTCGCGAGCGCTCGCCGCCGCCGGCTTCACCGTGCACGCGGTGCCCAGCTCCGAGGTGCGCAAGGCCGATGGATCGCTGACCTGCCAGTCGATCGTGTTCCGTCGCTAGCGCGCGGCCAGGAGCGTGGCGCGGAACCCGGCCCCGTCGTGCTCGACGACGTAGGTCGTTCCGTTCGCGACCAGCGGGATGCTCGTGCCGAGCAGGTCCATCAGCCACAGCCGCATGACGCCGCCGTGCGAGACGACCACCACCGGTCCGCCCTTGGTCGCGGTGATCCGGCCGAGGGCGCGGCCGACCCGCGCCGCTGCCTCCGCGCGGGGCTCACCGCCGGGCGGCGTGCCGGTCTGGGCGAGCCAGGCCTGCCATGCTTCCGGGTGCTGGGCCGCGCACTCGTGGCGCGTGAGGCCCTCGAACACGCCGAACCGGCGCTCGCGTAGCTCGGGATCGACGGTCGGCGCGTCGAGCCCGAGGACGCCGGCGACGATCTCGCCGGTCTCGCGGGAGCGCGCGAGGTCGCTGGTCCAGACCGCCGTGATCCCGGCGTCGCGGACCCCGCTGGCGAGCGCGCGCGCCTGGTCGCGGCCGACGTCGTTCAGCGCGATATCGGTGTGGCCTTGCAGCTTGCCGAGGGCATTCCACGCGGTTTCGCCGTGGCGCGCGAGCAGGATCCGACGCATGTGGCTCTACTGTGAGGCCCCGCGGGCGGCAACGCCAGCGCCGTCGTTATCGCTCGGGCTCTTCGCGGAATGCGTCCTCGAGCACGCGCTCGGCATCCTCGAGCTCGCGGCGCGCCGCGGCCCGGCGATAGATCACGACGAGCGCGGTGATCGCGGCGATGCCGAACCCCGTGGCGACGAGCCACACGGCCGCGATGTGCTCCGCGCTGTGGCCACCGAGCGCCGTCATCGCGAGAACACCGTGTCGAAGCCGCCGTTGAAGGGGGTGACCTCGCCGATGATCGGCGACGCGAGCGCCACGAACTGGAGCAGCGCGGCCAGGAACAACGCGACCAGGATCCCGACGGCGACGAGCGACGCGATCCGGCCCGGCCGGCCCGATACTCGTCTCGCCACGGCGCGGCCGAACAGCAGCGATGCGGTCGCCAGCGCGACGAACACCGAGCCGAGCGCGAGCGGCAGGCCGGCGGCGCTGCTCGTGTGGTAGTAGATCGCGACGAGCGGCGCCAGCGTCGCGAGCACGAGGGTACCGCCGAAGATCGACGTCGCGAACGCGCTCGCCAGCTCGCGTGCCCCGAGCCCGGCGCCGGTGAGCCGCAGCACGACGACGCCGGCCGGCAGCGCGCTGAGCGCCGACAGCAGGACCACGAGCGGGACCTTGTACGCGTTCGCGACCGAGAGCGCCGCGGACGCGCTGCCTGCGGCGACGCCCCACAGGGATGCCAGCGCGAGCGATGCGAGGATCGCGAGCACCGCGAGCATCGTGTGCTGGGCGCGAGACGACGGCGGATCGAGCTCGCCTCCGACGGTGAGGGTCATGAGCTGGGAAAATTGCGATCGTGATTCCATGGACGGGCCTCCTGCTACAATCGCAGCAACTGGCGAACCAGCCGCAGCCTGCATGTTCATGCCGGCGCGTGCCGCAATCTTGCGCGATCTGCGGCGCACGCTCGCCACACCGGCGTGACGTTTTGCATCGTCAGATCTTCAACGTGTCTCGTTCGACGCGAACCTCTGTGGCGCCGAGCTGTCATCTCCGGATGCGACCACACATTGTGGTGGAGCGACGATCTCGGTACACCCGGGCGCGTGCCACGCATCCTGACGCCTGCGGAGTTCCGGTCGCAGCCATGGAAGAACGGCGGCGGCGTGACGCACGAGATCGTCCGCTGGCCGGACGCAGGCGCAGCGGGCGATGCGACCGGTGATCCGTACGATGTCCGGATCAGCATCGCCGACGACCGCACAGCGGGGCCGTTCTCGCGGTTCCCGGGCTATCGCCGGTGGTCGTTCCTCGCCGACCGCGCGCCGATCGTGCTCGACGTGGCAGGCACCGTGCACGAGCTCGTGACGCTGGGCGATCACCTCGAGATCGACGGCGACGTCGCGATCACGTGCGCGCTGCCCGCGGGGCCAACCCGGCTGTTCAACATCCTCGTGCGCGACGGGGCCCCGGCCCACGTCGGTCGCGGCCCGTGCCCGCTGCCGATCCGGTTCGCGTTCGCGCTCGCCGCGATGCCGTGGCTGCCCGAGGGTCACGCGGCCGTGTTCGATCCGCCGGAAGTCGCGACGCTGACGGCCGACGCGGTGTGGCTGCGTTAGCGACGAGCTGCTCGAAGAGGCCGGCAATCTCGAACACGCGGGGGTGGATCTTGAGGGCTCCCGGTGCCGCGTTCCTCGCAACGGCCGGCGATCGACTCGACTGATCGCGCGCTCACGTGCCGTGGTGTGCGTCGTGCGCAGGCTGGTCTGCCGGCGGCTCGCCGTGGTCTTCCATCATCGGGCATCGTCCACTCTTCATCATCTCGACGTGCGCATGAACCTACTCGCGCAGCGGAGCGAGCTGCGCAGGGTCGTCGGGAGTCAACACGATGCGCGCTCCATGGTCGACGTCGTTGACCGCTGCGTGCGACGGCACCATGGTCATGTGCTCGTGCACCCCTCACGATGAGATCACGTCGGGCGCGCGGTGCCCTGGAATGTGTAGCTCAGCCAGCGCGCGCCCTCGGTGTAGTCGGCATTGAGGTCGTCGGAGTGATAGCCCGCATCCCGCAGGATCGTGGTCATGTCGCGATCAAGGTGGCATCCGCCGCCGACCCGCCGCCACAGCGGTGTCAACCAACGCTGCCAGCGCCGGGGGCCGGCGTCGCGGGCCAGCCCGTGCTCGACGAACACGAGCTCGCCGCCGGGGCGCAGCACCCGGCGGAGCTCGGCGAGCGCCCGCGCGGGATCGTCCACGCTGCACAGCGAGTACGTGATCACGGCCGAGTCGAACGCGCGATCGGGGAAAGGCA
>Ga0137437_1000034_pt1 | contig 37994 bp, 36 predicted proteins | sample EasRivERMGT138_2_FD_102332 | JGI IMG/M metagenome (GOLD analysis project Ga0137437, IMG submission 102332) | Soil microbial communities from meander-bound floodplain in the East River, Colorado, USA - East River MetaG ERMGT138_2 | ecosystem: Environmental > Terrestrial > Soil > Floodplain ...
ATCAACTTCGGCGAGGTGTTCGCCGGCAACATCGGATCGGATCGGCGCCTCGAATACACGGTCATCGGCGACGCCGTGAACACCGCCTACCGCCTGTGCGGAAAGGCCGGGCCCAATGAGATCCTCATTTCCGAGCCGTTCTACCAGCAGCTGAAAAACAAGCCGGCCGTCGAGGCGCTCGAGCCGATTCAGGTCAAGGGAAAAGCCAAGAAGATTCCGGTCTACCGCGTGAAGCGGTAAGGCCGGCCGAACCGCGCCAGCAGATCCAGCGCCAGCCGCAGCGGCAGTCCCATCACGCCAAAGAAATCGCCTTCCACGCGCTCGATCAGCGGGGCGCCGAGTCCCTGAATCGCGTACGCCCCCGCTTTGTCCAGCGGCTCGCCGGTGGCCACGTATTCCTCGAGCGTGTGCCGGGCGTTGGGGCGGAACGTCACGCGCGAGACATCGAGGGCCTGCTCCAGCCGGCCGTTCTCGGCGACCGCGACGGCCGTCAGCACCTCATGGGTCTTCCCCTGAAGCTGCTCGAGCATGTCGACCGCGTGGGCCGGCGACGTGGGCTTCTCGAAGATCCTGCCGCCCAGCACAACTGTCGTGTCGGCAGCGAGGATCACTTCGCCGGGCGCGCGCGGAACCACCGCCTGCGCCTTGGCGCGCGATAGCCGTGTGACATAGGCGTGGGGCGTCTCGCCAGGGAGCACATGCTCGTCCACGTCGGGAGGGATCACCCGGAACGGGATGCGCAGCATTTCGAGCAGTTGCTTGCGACGCGGGGAGCCGGAAGCGAGCACGATGGGAAGCACGCAAAAAAAGATAGCGCGGAGTAGGTTTGGACGTGCTCTGGATCGCCCTCTTGGCCCTGCAGGCGCCGCCCGCGACCGACATCGGCAGGCCTCACGAACATGACACGTGTGGCGGTGAGTCCGAAGGGTGATCGCCTCGCGATCGTTGCGGTGCCGGCGAACCCCTAGCGTTCGAGCATCAGTGTCACCGGGCCGTCGTTGACCAGCTCGACGTCCATCATCGCACCGAACTCGCCTGTTTCGACCGGGATCTTGCCCGCGCTCTTTTCCTTCAGCATTCCGACAAACTTCTCGTACAACGGAATCGCGATGTTGGGTGGGGCGGCATCGATGAAGCTCGGGCGGCGGCCCTTGCTGGCATCGCCGTACAGCGTAAACTGCGAGACCACGAGCACGCCCCCGCCGACCTCGGCGAGATCGCGATTCATTTTTCCGTCGTCGTCACCGAAGACCCGCAGGCCGAGAATCTTCTCGGCCATCCAGGCGAGCTGCGCGTCGGTGTCGGTAGGCGCGAAACCGGCAAGCACGAGAAAGCCGGGCCCGATCGTCCCGGTAACCCGGCTGTCCACCCGAACCTCAGCCCGTTTGACGCGCTGAAGCACAACCCGCATCAGACCGCCCGGCCGTCAGGCCGTCCGACCGTCCGACGTTTCACTCGACCGTGACGCTCTTGGCCAGATTCCTGGGCTGATCGACGTTGCAGCCACGACGGACGGCGATGTAATAGGCCAGCAGCTGCAACGGGACCACGCTCAGAACCGGCGTCAGCAGATCCAGCGTCTCGGGGATCTCGATTCGGTAGTCCGCGAGCTTGTCGAGCGCGGTATCCCCCTCGGTCAGGATCGCGATGACGCGACCGCCCCGCGCCTTCACTTCCTCGATGTTGCTCACGACTTTCTGATACACACCGTCCTTGGGGGCGATGAACACCACGGGCATGAGATCGTCGATCAGCGCGATCGGCCCGTGTTTCATCTCCGCCGCGGGATATCCCTCGGCATGGATGTACGAGATCTCCTTGAGCTTGAGGGCGCCTTCCAGGGCGACCGGGAAGTTGTAGCCCCGGCCCAGGTAGAGCACGTTTTGCGCGCGCACGAGGCGGTCGGCGATCTCCTCGATCTGTGGCGCCTTGGCCAGCACCTGCTTTACGAGCTCCGGCAGCTTGGCCAACGCCCGCACCACTTCCCGTCCCTGCAGAATCGAGAGCGCGCGCAACCGGCCCATCTTCAGGGTCAGGAGCGCCAGCGCCACGATCTGGCTCGTGAATGCCTTGGTGCTCGCGACCCCGATTTCGGGTCCGGCGTGCAGGTAGATCCCGCCGTCCACTTCGCGGGCGATCGTGCTGCCCACGACGTTGATCAGGCCGAGCGTGCGCGCGCCGCGCCGCTTCGCCTCGCGCAGCGCCGCCAGCGTGTCGGCCGTCTCGCCCGACTGCGAAATCCCGATCACCAGCGTGTGCTCGTCCACAATGGGATTGCGATAGCGGAACTCCGAGGCGTATTCGACTTCGGTCGGAATACGCGCCAGCTCTTCCATCATGTACTCACCGATCAACCCCGAATGCCACGAGGTCCCGCAGGCCGTGATCACGATGCGCTGCACCTTGAGCAGCTCTTCGTCGCTGAGGTTCAGTCCGCCGAAGCGGACCGTGCCCTCCTCCTCCAGCAAGCGCCCGCGCATCGTGTTCTGCACGCTCTCGGGCTGCTCCATGATCTCTTTCAGCATGAAGTGGGCGAAGCCGCCGCGCTCGATCGTCGCGAGGTTCCACTCAACCTGCGTGATCTGCGTGTCCTTTTCGACCGCGGCGAGATCCATGATCCGGTAGTCGTTGGGCTTTACCTCCGCGATGTCACCGTCGTCCAGGTACACGACCGAGCGCGTATGCGCGAGCACCGCCGACGCGTCCGACGCGACGAAGTTCTCACCGTTCCCGATCGCGACCAGCAGCGGCGAGCCGCGCCGGGCCGCCACAATCGTGTCAGGCTCGCGGCTGGAAATCACGGCGATGCCGTACGTCCCTTCCACCTGGCGCAGCGCCTCGGCGGTCGCGTCGACCAGGGGCTTGCCTGTGGTATGGGTTTCCTCGATCAGATGGGACAGGACTTCGGTGTCGGTCTGGGAGCGGAACACGTGCCCACGTTTGGTGAGCGCCTGGCGCAGGGCGCCCGCGTTCTCGATGATGCCGTTGTGCACCAGCGCGAGCGTGCCCCCGCAATCGGCGTGCGGGTGGGCGTTCACCGTAGTGGGCGCGCCATGGGTCGCCCACCGTGTGTGCGCGATCCCGGTCGTGCCATCCGGAACGTGGCCGCCCAGCTCCCGCTCCAGCACCGCGATCTTGCCGGGCGCCCGGAAGATCTCGAGGCCGCCATTCACGACCGCGAGCCCAGCCGAGTCGTAGCCCCGGTACTCGAGGCGCTTGAGGCCCTCGAGGACGACCGGCGCGGCCGCCCGCTTGCCCGTGTACCCTACGATGCCGCACATAACCGCCGCCCTTCTCCTATCAAGCGTTCCGCGTCCGCGCCTGACGGCGCCTCCGCAATCAATCGAATGATCGGCTCGGTGCCCGAGGGCCGCACGTGCAGCCAGCGATCGGGCCAGGAGAGCCGCAGCCCATCCTGTGTGTCCACGGCCGCGTCCGGGAATCCGCGCCGCAGTCCGTCATAGACCGGCTCGAGACGAGGGCCCCGGGGCACTTTCGCTTTCACGATCGCATACCGGGGGGCGCGGGCCACGAGCGCGCTCACGGTCACCCGCTCGCGCGCCAGCAGTCCGAGCAATAACGCCCCAGCCACCGGCGCATCCCGTCCCACGTGTAGCGCCGGATACATCACGCCACCGTTTCCTTCGCCGCCGATCACCGCCTTCAGCTCGATGATCTTCCGAGCGACGTGCGCTTCACCGACAGGCGCCCGCACGACCTTCGCGCCGTACTCTCGAGCTGCGTCTTCCACCACCAGCGACGTCGACAAATTACAGACGACGACGGCCTTACCCTTCCCTCTTCCCCCGTCCCTCTTCCCCAGCACTGCTCTGATCGCAAACGCGAGCGTGTAGTCCTCGCCGATCGGCCGCCCCTGCTCATCGACGATCGCCAGCCGATCCACGTCGGGATCGACGGCGATGCCCACGTCCGCTTTCGCTCGGCGCACCAACGCGCCCAGGGCTTTCAGATTCTCCGGCACGGGCTCGGGCGCACGCGGAAACCGGCCGTCCGTTTCCAGATTGATCGCCGTTACCCGGCAGCCGAGCCGTTTCAGCAGCTCCGGCATCACCGCGCCGCCGGCGCCGCGGACCGTGTCGAGCGCGACGTGAAAGCGGCGTCGCTTGATCGCACCGACATCGACTCCCCGCAGCGCGAGCACGGCGGCGAGATGGCGGGCAATCGCGTCCGAATCCGCCTCGACACCACCGATCGCATCGTAGTTGGCTCGTTGCAGGGAATGGCTGTCGCCACCTGCCGCCAATTCGCGTACCCGCGTGCCCGCGAGCGTATCAAGAAAGATGCCGTCCGGACCAACGAACTTGAGGGCGTTCCACTCAATCGGGTTGTGGCTGGCCGTCAGTACAATGCCCCCGGCCGCCCCGTGGTGCTCCACGGCAAGTTGTACCGTCGGTGTTGCAACCAAGCCCACATCGATGACACCGCACCCGACCGACTGCAGGCCCGCCGTGGCCGCCCGGGCGAACATGGGACCCGACGTCCGGGCATCTCGACCCAACACTATGCGCGGGGCCTTACCCTTCCCTCGTCCCCCGTCCCCCATCCCCATTTGTGCCCACGTTCCGAATGCGGCGGCCCAACGAGCCACCACCTCGGGAGTGAGGTCTTTCCCAACGAGCCCTCGAACCCCCGACACGCTCACCATCAAGGTGTCGGACATAGACGCTCAATTTAATGAATCAGGTCAGGCCCGACGTGCTTCCATGGCGCGGGCGGGCAGGCGCAGGGGCTGCAGCTGCGGGGTGGGAATCGGCAGGGCGGAGTCCTCGGCGAAGGCGCGGAGGAACGCGTCCACCATCTGGGCATCGAATTGCACGTTTTTCCCCTCTTCCAGCTCACGCATCGCCTGCTGCACGGTCAGCGACGGCCGGTACGGACGGACGCTGGTCATCGCGTCGAACGCATCGGCGACGCTGACGAGCCGCGCCTCGAACGGGATCGCCTCGCCCTTCAATCCATCCGGAAAGCCGCTCCCATCGAGGCGCTCGTGATGCGAGCGCACGATCGCGAGCGCACCCGGCGCGTCGCGCATCAGGGGACCGAGAATGCGCGCACCGATGACCGTGTGCTCCATGATGTGGCGGTACTCCACCTCCGACAGTTTGCCCGCCTTGTGCAGCACACTTTCGCTGACGCCGATCTTGCCGACGTCGTGTAGCTCAGCGCCGAGCGCGATAGTGTCGATGAGATCCTTGTCGAGGCCCATGGCGCGCGCGATCGCGACCGCATAGTTGGCGACGCGCATCGAGTGGCCGCGGGTGTACGCGTCCTTCGCTTCCAGCGCATACACGAGCGCGTGCACGCCTTCCAGGAACAGCTCCTCGATGCGCCGCGCCTGTGCTTCGACGCGCTCTTCGAGGTTCTTCTGGTAGCTGCGGTTCTCGCTCAGCAGCCGCCGCTTGTCGAGCGCCTGCGAGACCCGCGCCCGCACTTCATCGACATGGAATGGCTTCGCGACGTAGTCCAGCGCGCCCATCTGGAGGCACTCCACGGCGCTCTCCACTTCGGCGACGGCGGTGACGACGACGACGGCGGTGTCCGGCCAGCGCGTGACGATCTCGCGCAGCAACGTCACGCCGTCCATTTCCGGCATGCGCAGATCGGAGATCACCAGGGGGACGGGCTCGCGCTCCAGCTCTTTGAGCGCTTCGATGCCTGAGCCCGCCTGGGCACAGGTAAATCCTTCGCCCTCCAACAGTCGGACCAGCACACGTCGCAGCCGCGGCTCATCGTCGACCACGAGACAGTGCAGTCCGGAGAAGTTGGGCATCGCGGCCCCAAAGTATAGGTCGCTTGCCCCTGGCGGAAGCGGCCTTTACGTTCCGGCCATGACCCGCATCGCCGAGCAGGACCTCACGAGACGCTTTGCGACTCGCGCCGTGCATGCGGGACACCTGGCCGATCCGCTCAGTGGCGCGGTGATGACTCCCATTTACCAAACGTCTACCTACATCCAGGACGGGCTCGGCCGCCACAAGGGGTACGAATACGCACGGACGCGCAATCCCACGCGCGAAGCGCTCGAACGCAACATCGCGGCACTGGAGGGAGGCCATCACGGCTTCGCATTCGGCTCCGGATTGGCGGCGCTCGATGCCGTGATGAAACTGCTGTCGGCCGGCGATCACGTCGTGAGCGGGGAGAACGTGTACGGCGGATCGCACCGGCAGATGACAACGATCTGGGCGCGCTTCGGTCTCAGTTTCACGTTCGTGGACGGCGGGGATCCGAAGGCGGTGGCCGCCGCCGTCACACCGAATACGAAAATCGTCTACGCCGAAACGCCGACGAATCCGATGATGCGGTTGTGCGATCTCGCCGCGACGGGCGAGATCGCGCGCAAAGCCCGCGCGCTCTTCGTCGTCGACAACACGTTCGCCACCCCCTTCTTTCAGCAACCGCTCGAGGTCGGCGCCGATATCGTCCTGCACTCCACGACCAAGTACTTGAACGGTCACTCGGACATGGTTGGCGGCATGCTCGTCACCGGCCGCGACGACATCGCCGAGCGACTCGGCTACATCCAGAACTCGTCGGGCGCGGTTCCCGGGCCCTTCGACTGCTGGCTCGCGCTGCGCGGCACCAAGACGCTCGCGCTGCGAATGCGCCAGCACGACGCCAGCGGCCGCCGCATCGCCGAGTGGCTCGAGAAGCACCCCCGCGTCCAGCGCGTGTACTACCCCGGTCTCCGCTCCCATCCCCAGCACGACCTCGCGTCCCGCCAGATGAAAGGCTTTGGCGGGATGCTCAGCATCGAGCTGGGCGATACCGCGTTCGCGCGCCGCTTCGTCGAGCGCACCAAGATCTTCGCACTGGCGGAATCGTTGGGTGGTGTGGAGAGCCTGATCGGGCATCCGGCATCCATGACGCACGCCAGCGTGCCCCCCGAGATGCGGCGCCGCATGGGGCTCACCGACAGCCTGGTGCGGCTGTCCGTTGGCATCGAAGACGTCGAGGACCTGACGGCGGATCTGGATCAGGCGCTGGCGGACGATTAAGGCCGAAACACCGGATTCCCCGCTGCGTACGTGTGGGAATCCCATGAGGAGATACGCATGACTCAGCCGACGAATAACCTCCCCGCGGCACGCCCGCGGAAGACGTTGACCCAGATTGCTCCCGTCACGTGGGAGCATCCCGCGGATCGCGCGGCGCTGCAGGCGCTGCGCTCGATTCCCGGATTCGACCAGGTGGTGAAAAAGATCTACGGGTTCATCGGCGAGCGCGGCATTCGCTTGCTGTTCCAGGCGGATGCGGTGCGCGTCGGGCCGAAGCAGTTCCCGCACCTCAACGACCTCTACACCGATGTCCTGACGACCATGGATTGGGACCCGCGCTGCGAGCTGTTCGTCTCGCAGACGCCGTTCGTCAACGCGGGCGCGTACGGGATGGACCGGCCCTTCATCGTGATCAACTCCGGCGCGTTGAAGCTGCTCGACGACGACGAGATGCGCACCCTGCTGGGCCACGAGCTCGGCCATGTCATGAGCGGTCACGCGCTCTATCACACGATTCTCATCCTGATTCTCAATTTCAGCTTCTCGACGCTGCCCTTCCTGGCCGGGATCGCGCTGCTGCCGATCCGGATCGCGCTGCTCGAATGGTTCCGCAAAAGCGAGCTCTCGTCCGATCGTGCCGGACTCCTGGCGGTGCAGGATCCGCACGCGGCCATGCGGATGCATCTCAAGATGGCGGGCGGCGGCGACATGTCGCAGATGGACCTCAACGAGTTCCTCATCCAGGCCCGGGAATACGAGGGAACGGGGGGCGCGCTCGACCGGATCTTCCAGATTCTCAACACCCTCGAGCGCACGCATCCCTTCAGCACGCTGCGCGCCTCCGAGCTGCAGCGCTGGATCGAGGCCGGCCACTACGAGCGCATCCTGAATGGCGAGTACACCCGCCGCGGTCCCGATGCCGACAACCGCCCCATCGACAAGGACATCGATGAGGCGCGCGAGCACTATATGAAGGAAGCCAAAGCCGTCGTGAACGATGTGGTGGATTCCGCCAAGCGGGCTGCCCAGGCGTTTTCGGACGCATTCAAGAAGAGGTGAGAGTACTGGTCGTCGGAGGCGGCGGCCGCGAGCATGCGCTTTGCTGGGCACTGCGTCGCGACGCCGCCTCTGCTCCGTCAGACGACCTGACGCTGTTCGCGGCGCCCGGTAACCCGGGGACCGCCGCGCTCGCCACGAACCTTCCGATCGCCGCAACCGCGATCGACGAGCTGGTCGCCGCCGTTCAAACGCACGACATCGATCTGACGATCATCGGACCCGAGGCCCCGCTCGCCGCGGGTCTCGCGGACCGCGTGCGCAGCGCCACCCCCGGGAGAGCCGTCTTCGGCCCAAGCGCCGCAGCCGCGCGGCTCGAGTCATCGAAGGCGTACGCCAAGGAAGTGATGCGCCGCGCCGGTGTCCCGACCGCGCGCAGCGGCTCGTTCGTCGGCATGGGACCGGCGCTCGAGTACATCGGCGATCATCCCGAGCCGCTCGTCGTGAAGGCGTCGGGCCTGGCGGCCGGCAAAGGCGCCGTCGTCTGCAGCACAAGGATCGAAGCCGCTCAAGTCGTCCGAGCGATGCTCGACGGCTCCCTCGGCGAGGCCGGCAAGGAGCTCGTCATCGAGGAGTTTCTCGAAGGGGAGGAGCTCTCGGTGCTCGCTCTTACGGATGGGGAGCGCGTCCTGATCCTGCCGCCGGCGCAGGACCATAAGCGTCTGGGTGACGGAGACACTGGCCCCAACACCGGAGGGATGGGCGCGTACACGCCCGTCGGCATCGCCAGCGAGGCGCTGCTCGCGCGCGTGCGAACCGAGGTGTTCGAGCCAGTCCTCCGCGAGGTGGCCGCGCAGGGATCGCCGTACGAAGGCGTGCTGTATGCGGGACTCATGCTGCTGCCGGACGGAACACCGTCGGTCCTCGAGTTCAACGCCCGCTTTGGCGATCCTGAAGCCCAGGTGCTCCTGCCGGCGCTGGCCCCGGGCTTCACGCAACACCTGGTGGCGATCGCGCAGCGCACGTGGACGCCGAACCGGCACGTGCTCACGCCCGAGCGGGCCGCGGTGACCACGGTCCTCGCCGCGCGCGGCTATCCGGACAATCCGGAAAAAGGGGTGGCGATCGTCCTGCCTCCTGCCGACACGTTCGGGGATGACGTGATCGTCTTTCACGCGGGCACGATCCGCGATGAGGGCGGCCGGTTGCGGACGTCGGGCGGGCGGGTGCTGAGCGTCACCGGCATCGGTGCGACGGTCCCGCTCGCGGCGCAGGCCAGTCGCGCCGCAGCGGAACGCATCGCGTTCGAGGGCAAGACCTGGCGGCGCGACATCGCCTGGCGCGAGATCCAGCGTGCCGGAGCTGCCTGAAGTCGAGACGATGGTGCGCGGCATCGCCCCCCGCCTGGAGGGCTACCAGATCGCGCGCGTGCAGCTGCGAAAAACCGATGTCCTGCGCCATGTCACCAAGGCACGTCTGATCAAGTCGCTGGCAGGCAACACCATCGAGCAGGTGACCCGCCGCGCCAAGCACGCCGTGTTTCGGCTGTCGAGCGACGACCGGATGATCATTCAGCCGCGCATGACCGGCTCCTTCCTCATCCATGACAAGCCGCTCACGCGGGAGCAGACGAAATACGCCGTGCTCATCTGCACGCTCAACGACGGGCGCCGCTTCGTGTACCGCGACGTCCGCCGGCTCGGCACGATCTGGCTGCTCGATGAGCCGGGCTGGATCGCCTATAGCGGCCGGATCGGCCCCGAGCCGCTCGAGGAGACGTTCACGCCATTCCAGTTCGCCGACCGGTTGAAAGGCACGCGCATCGCGGTCAAGAAGGCGATTATGGATCAGCGGCGGTTGGCGGGCGTGGGCAACATCTACGCGAACGAGGCGCTGTTCGACGCCCGCCTCGCGCCGTCGCGGCCCACGCACAAGCTGTCGCTCGAGGAGGTCGCACGCCTGCATGCCGCGATCGTGGACGTGTTGCAGCGGGCCCTGGCGTCGTCGGGCACGACCCTGCGGGACTACCGAACCGGAACCGGTGAGCGCGGCCGGTTCCAGTTCGAGCTACGAGTCTATGGGCGTGGCGGGGAACGGTGCGTCCATTGCGGAAAGACACTCGTCATGACGCACGAGATCGACAAGAGGCAGACGACGTTTTGTAGGAAGTGCCAGAAGTAGGTTGGACGGTTAGACGGTTAGACGGTTAGACGGTTAGACGGTTGGACGGTTGGAAGAAGGATGTTCTAACCGCCTAACCGTCCAACCGCCTAACCGTTCAGTCAACAAACGCCCACAGCAGCTCCCGGCTCTGACGATCGAGAGCGGCCGGTCGAGCCAAGTGATACAAATCTCCCGCCAGGTCCCGGAGCAACAGGCCGCCGTGCGGCAAGGTGCGCGGCCAGTCGTCGAGCCGGGTCTGAAACGTGCGCGGCCCCTGCCGAGTCTCGACGCGCCAGCGCCGGATCTCGACCTCTTCTTCGATCTCCAGCACGCGGGTGATTTCGAACACGAACCCCGCCACGGCGAGCGCCGCCTCCAGCGCCGCGCGCGAGCGCGCGTCGAGGTCCGCTGGGTCCCGCACGAAGGCAAACTCTTCCTCGTCCGCGTCGCGAAGCGATAAGTGTCGTGTGGGCTCGGTCCACGGGAAGCAGCGGCGTACCGACACCGCCTGCTCCTCATCGCCGCGCAAAGCCCAGAGCGAGCCGTCGGCCCGCCACTCGAGCGTGAGTGCTCCCGCGCGAGTGGCGGTAGCCGATTTGCCCAAAGTCAGCGTCATGACACCTCCTTTCTATTGGAGCTGCAGCTGCAGCTCGTACAGCCTCCGGTACTTCCCCTCCGCAGCGGCCAGCAGCTCCGCATGCGTTCCATGCTCGACCAGGCGGCCGTCCTCGATGACGAACAGCCGCGACGCCTTCCGCAGCGTCGAAAGCCGGTGCGCGATCGCGAACACCGTCCGCCCGGCCACGAGCCGCTCGAGCGCCTGCTGGATCTCCCGCTCGGTCTCCGTATCCACGCTGCTCGTCGCCTCGTCGAGAATGAGAATCCGCGGATCATGCAGGATCGCCCGCGCGATCGAGACACGCTGGCGCTCACCACCTGACAGCGTGTGTCCCCGCTCGCCCACCACCGTGTCGTAGCCGTGCTGCAACTTGGTGATGAAGTCGTGGGCATTCGCCGCTTGCGCCGCCGTCACCACCTGGCTGAGCGGCGCCTCCGGCATGCCGTAGCGGATGTTCTCCAGCACCGTCCCGTGGAACAGATACGGATCCTGGAGCACCATCCCCATCTGCCGGCGGTAGTGGCCCGTGTCGAGACGCCGGAGATCGACGCCGTCGACCCGAATCGTTCCCCCGCTCACGTCGTAGAAGCGCGCGATCAGGTTCACGATCGTCGTCTTGCCACCTCCCGACGGTCCCACCAGTCCGATCAGCTCTCCGGGCGCCACGTCGAAGCTGACGCCGCGGAGCACCTGCCGGACGCCGTCGTAGCCGAACGTCACGTGCTCGAATGTGACGCGGCCATGCACCGGTTCGAGACGCACCGGCTCGGCCACATCGCGCACCTCGAGCTCGGTGTCCAACACCTCGAACACGCGGTGCGCCGACGTCGTCGCGCGGTTGATCGTCCGCGCCATTTGACCGATCACATCGATCGGCCCAAGGAACATCGTCGTGTAGAGCAGGAACGAGACGAACGTTCCTACCGGCAGCTGCGCCCCAGTGCCCAGCAGCCGCGGCACCGCGAACACCCACACCGCCACCGTCATCGCATGCACACCCAGAATGAGCAGCGGCCAGAACGTGGTCCACGATGCGTGAATGCGGTTGAACTCCGCGGTCACGGCCTCGTTGCGCTCCCCAAACCGCGCGATCTCGCGCTGCTCCTGATTGAACGCCTTGACCACGCGGATCCCCGGGATCGTGTCCGACAACACGTCGGTCACACGCGACCATTTGCGCCACGCCCGGATGAACAGCCGGCTGATGTTCTCGCCGTGCCGGTAGATCACCCAGCAGAACAGGGGTACCGGGAGGGTCATGACCAGGCCGAGCCGCCAGTCGAGCGTGAGCAATACGGCGCTCAGGCCCGCGAGCATCACCAACGACAGCGACACGTCGACCACACCGAACGCGAGGAAGTCCCAGAGCCGGTCGGTATCGGCGGACACCCGCGTGATCAGGCTGCCGGTCCGCTTGCGCGAGAAAAACGACAGGCTGAGCCGCTGAATGTGCTCATACAGCTCGTCGCGCAGATCGCGGGCAACCCATTCGCCCAGGATCGCCATCAGCCGCAGCCGGACATGCGCCGCGCCCTGCTTGACGAGGTACACGCCCGCCATCGCCGCCACGGCTATCCACGCGATCGTCCACGCGCGGGCCAGCGGCAGCGAACCGGCCTGCGCCGGCCGGACGACACGATCGATCAGGACTCCCGCCAGGTACGGCGGAATCAGGCTGACGAGCGTGATGACGGTCGCGGCGGCCATGCCGAGCGTCAGTTGACGGCGGTACGCCTTCAAGTAGCCCAGCAACCGCCGGATCACGGCCGTCTGCCGTCCCGACACCAGGGCCTGCGCCTCCCGAATCGGACGAGCGACGCTCTCGGCATAGACGCGATCGGCGTCCACGCTCGCCACGTCACGATCATGCCCCGCGACCTGCTCCTCGAGCACGAACCGGATGTTCTCGAACGCGCGGCGCTGGCGATGCGTGTAGCGAAGCAGCACCAACGCGGGCTCGCCCGGCGCGCCGAGGATCGTCAACGTGTTGGCCGACAATCCGGGCGCCTCACGGACCGCTTCGACATCCGCCCGCGGGATGCTTCGGACCTCCCAGCCTAGATCCGCCCGCTTTGCCACCGCGAGATGCCGCGGGCCCAGGGCCAACCACGATTCGGTGAGCCGCAGGCCCTGATCAAGATCGGCGAGCGCGTACAGCTGCACGGGCGCGCCCTGCCAGGCGTGCTCGATCTGCCGCCGCAGCTCGAGAGGAAGCCGCGATGGCTGTGCGGTGTAGCGCGCGATGATATGGTCGTCGAGATGTTGTTGATGCGTGCTCATGTCCGTGATCCTCGAATCGTGTGTAACAGAACGGCCCCCCAGGTCTCTGGTAGCACCCGGAAGGCCGGATCACGGCGCGAACTAGATCCGATCGACTTCTAGGGTGCTCCTCCACCTCCACCGGCGCCGGCCGAGCCGGACGCAATACGCCCACGGGCGTCGACAAATGGCGCATACCGGCACACGGTGCCCGGCCCCGCCCAGAGGCGACGCAGCATTGGCGTAACGGTGGATTGACGAATCATTGCAGCGAAAACCCTTCGATCTGAGGGATCTGCGGCTTGCTTCGAGCAAACTAAGAAGAGGTACGGATACGGGCAAGAGCCTTCTACATTTCTGGTCATGCGCGTCGGCCCTGCGCTGTTTGCCGCATTCGCCGCATGCACAGCGTGCGGCGGCCCCCTCCCCTCGGACGGCGCGGGGAGCGGCACGCCCGCCGCCATCGCTTCGGTCCGGTTGTTCGACGGGAACCGGGGCAGCGACCTGAGCGTCCATACCGGTCTTCCCGATGATCAATCGATCCTGATCGAGGCTCGGCTATACGCGCCGGATGGCCACCGACTCACCGACATCGTCGGGGGTGTGGCCATGGACCTCCAATTCAACCCTGGGTCCCTGGCGACCTCAATGCCGGTGCCGGGCCGGCCGCTGCAACGCCTCGTAACGCCCACGACGCCCGCGGGCGCGAGCGGCACGCAGACGGTCGTGCTGACATTCCCCGGAGCGACCGACGCCAAAACGTTCGGCCCCTACCACGTCCAGGTTCAATCGGGAAGCCACACCAGCGGCGAGATGCGATTGTTCGACTCGTTCAACGCGGAGCTGACTCAGCATATCCCGCTGATAACGGGGGAGACAACGCGAATCGAAGTGCGGCTCTACGATTCCACGGGCACGCGGTTCACGAACATCCCGGGGGGCGCTGAGATCTCGTTTCATTTCGATCCGGACTCACTCGCCATTGCGCTCCCGATTCCGGGGCTGCCATTCTGGAAGGCCGTAACTCCGACCTCGTCGCGTGGGAGCGAGGGCTCGCTGTTTGTCTCGGTCCTCTTCCTCGCCGACAGCACGACGAAGACCTACGGTCCGACACAAGTTCTGGTGCATTGAGCTGGCGTTGGTGATGGCTGCCACGCCGGCACTGGCGCAGCACGAGGGCCACGTGCCGGTTGTCGTCTTTCCACCATTTGGCTCCGGAACCTCGTGGCTGCCCGCCTCGGCCCCAATGCCTGGATTTCACTTTCAAGCGTCCGATTGGCTTGTGATGGTTCACGGCAGCGTCTTTCTGCAGTACATCCAGGAATTCGGGCAGCGCGGCAACAACCAGCTTGGGAGTCTGAACTGGGTGATGGGGGACGCGTCCCGACCGCTGGCGGGAGGAGTGTTTCGCGCCCGCCTGATGACGAGCATCGAATACTACACGGTGACGCGCGCCGGCTATCCGCAGCTGCTTCAGGTCGCTCAGCCGTACAAGGGCGGTACAGTCACCGACCGCATGCACCCCCATGAGCTGTTCAGCGAAGTCGCGGTCATGTACGATCGCCGTCTCACCGATGCCTGGCGCTGGTCAGCCTATCTCGCGGCCGTGGGCGAGCCGGCCCTTGGCCCCGTCGCCTACCTGCACCGCCCGTCCGCGATCAACGACCCAACCGCCCCGCTCGGCCACCACGCACAGGACGTCACGCACGAAAGCTTTGGCGTCGCGACGATCGGAGTGTTCACAAGCACGGTTCATCTCGAGGCTTCGGTCTTCAACGGTGCGCATCCGGACGAGGTGCGCACGAACTTCGACTACGCGGGCGCGCGCTTCAATTCGTTCTCCGCTCGCCTAACTGTGAATCCGACCGACCGTTGGAGCATCGCTGGATCGGCCGCCTACATCGACCCGCGCGAGCACCAGCCGCTGCACCGCTTGGAGTTCTCGGCTCTCCATGTAGGTGGAGGATGGTCCACGTCGTTCGTCTGGGGAGCCAACGTGCCCACCGACACGCGCCGCGTGCTGAATACCGCCCTCCTCGAAACGAACGTCGATCTCGACTCGCGCAACGCCTTCTTCGGCCGTGCGGAGTACGTCACTCGCACCGCGGACGAGCTCGCCCTGGTCGGTTCAGTGAGTGAGGAAGTTCCGGTGGGCTCCCTGGCACTGGGTTATGCGCGACGCGTAGGCAGGTTTCGCGGCGTAGGGACCTGGCTCGGGGCTCGTGGCGATGTGGACTTCGTGCCCGAAGACTTGCGACTGTTCTACGGAAGCCGGACGCTAGCCGGCTTCATGGTCTACCTGCACCTGCGCCCCACCTCGATCAAGTCGTAAGGGGGACAATCCTGCCGCGGGGCGGAATCCCTGCTTCGAGCTCGAGAATCCCGACACTCGGCGGCATCCCGAACCGCGTTGCCCCCGCCCCACCCGGATTCATGACCGTGACCGTCCTGTCGACGAGCTCGAGTAGTGGCCGGTGGCTATGGCCAAAAACGATGATATCGGCGTGCGGGAATGCCTCGTGCAGCTTCGCGGAGGTGGGGCTGCCGAACTGATCTCCGTGCGTCACCACGATGGGGAATCCGTCCAGCTCGATCTCGGCGACCTGCGGGACTTTGGCGCGAATGTCGAACCCGTCGGTGTTCCCGTACACCGCCGTCACCGGGGCGAGGGCCTGCAGCTCGACGATCAGGTCCCAGCTCCCGATGTCACCGCCGTGGAGAATGTGATCGACTTCGCGGAAGGCCTCGAACACCTGCGGACGCAACACGCCGTGCGTATCCGAGATGACACCGAGCCTCACGGCAGTAGCTTGGCCGTGACGTAGAAGTTCTCATCCACGCTCAGCTCCGCGGCGCGCGGCGAAACTCCCTCCAGCGTCTGCCACTCGTCGCGGGCGCGCAACACCCGCGTCCCGATGCCGGGGATATTGACCCGGACCGGCATGTCGCACCCGGTCACGACGTTCGCCCAACGATATGAGAGAGCACCATTTTGCACGCGGTACTCGAAGACCGGGATCTGCGTCGTCGTGAGGTACTGGGCGAACACCTTGGTCAGGTCGATGCCCGCTTCACGACTGATGTAATCCTGTACCTGCTTGCCGGTGACGGTCTGATGATAGAACGTTTTGTTCAAGCCGCGCAGGATGTCGCGCCACTTCGCGTCGTCGTCGATGATCGTCCGGATCGTGTGCAACATGTTCCCGCCCTTGGGATACATGTCCCCCGAGCCTTGCGCGTTCACGCCGAACACCGGGATGACGGGGCGATCGTTCCGCACACCGGCCCGCGCGCCGATCATGTACGCCGCGCCCGCGCTCTTGCCGAGCAGGCACTCGGTGTAAATTCCCTCGGCATAGTTCGCGAAGCTCTCGTGCACCCACATGTCCGCATGGTCCTGCGCCGAGATGTTGTTCCCGAACCACTCGTGGGCGCTTTCGTGGACGATGATGAAGTCCCACTGTAGCCCGAGTCCCGTGCGCGAGAGATCGCGTCCCCGATAGCCGTTGAGATAGTGATTGCCGTAGGCGATCGCGCTCTGATGCTCCATGCCGAGGTGCGGCGTCTCGATGAGCTTGAAGCCGTCGGCGTACCAGGGGTACGGCCCAAACCAGCGCTCGAAGCACCGCAGCATCGGGATGACCTGTTTGAACTGGCCGCGCGCGGTATCGACGTGGTAGGCGAGCGGCCAGAAGTCGAGCGACAACTTGCCCGCTTCGCCCGCGAGCGTGTCGCCGAAATGGCCGTACCGCCCCGCATTGATCGTGACGTTGTAGGTATTGATCGGGTTCGCGACGAACCATTCATAGGTCGCCGTGCCATCACGATTGCGGGTGACGTTGCGGAGCCGGCCGTTCGAGACGTCCACGATCGAATCGGGGACCGTGATGGCGATCCGCTGGCTGTCCGGTTCGTCCGCCAGATAGTCCTTGACGGGCCACCACACGCTGGCGCCGCGGCCCTCGTTGGCGGTGGCGATCCAGGGATGGCCGAGGCTGTCCTGCTGGAACGTGAAGCCGCCGTCCCAGGGCAGCCGCGGGCCGATGCGGGGTTTCCCGCGATACCACACCGTGACCGCCTCCGACGCACCGGCACGCTGCTGCGCGCTCAGGGTCACGAACAACGCGTTGCCGTCGCGTCGCACGCCGAGCTTGCGACGGCCTTGCACGATGCTGTCGACTACGAGCGGCGGCTGCAGGTCGATCTGCAGTTCACGCCCGGGCTGGAGCACGCGATAGGCGATGCGGTTCCAACCGCTGATGCTGGAGTCGCCAGGATTGACGGAGACATGGAGATCGTAGAACTGCACGTCCCACCAGGCGCGGGCGGGTCCGTTGGAGCCGCGCAACGTATCGGCCCGCGTGTAGCGCGTCGTATCCTGCGCGACCGTGAGCAACGCCAGCGCCGCAATGACGGGAATCATGGGAACGCGAACACCCGCTCGCCGGCGAATTTTCGTCTCGCGGAATCCCACGGGAAAAAGATCACGACGCCAAACTCGACCGGCTGCCCGGTCGGCGCGCGATCGAGCCACTTGACCTTGTGGGTTCCGGTAACGCGCGCCTCCTCGCACACGCCCTGCGGTCCGATCACGATCGCTTGCAGATCGAAGTGGATGTCAGGAAAGGCCGTCAACAGCTCCATGTAGAATTGCGTCGCACCGGCGTGCCCTTCCCAGCGAGCGCCACCCGGAACGACCTCGTACACACAGTCAGGCGTCAGCGTCGCGATCAGTCCCGCGATGTCGCGCCGGTCTTCGGCGATCGAGTGTGCTTTCCACAGCGCGCGGATCTCGCGATACAGCTCCGGCGTCACGTCGCGCTCGAGCAGCTCGCGGACGTCCATGCTCACCCCTGCCACGGCTCGGTCAGCTTGATCGCCAGGCCCACGTGATCGACGATGCGCTGGACAATGAAGTCGACGAGCTCGCTGATCTGCTTGGGCCGATGGTAAAACCCCGGTGCTGCGGGAAGCACGACGGCCCCTGCTTCCGCAGCCGCGGTCATGTTGCGCAGATGCACCAGCGAGAGCGGCGTCTCGCGCGGAACGAGCACCAGTTTGCGACGCTCCTTGAGCGTCACGTCCGCCGCCCGCTCGATCAGCGAACGGCTCGTGCCGTGCGCGATCGCAGCCATCGTGCCCATCGAGCACGGGCACACCACCATCCCCAGCGTCTGCACCGAGCCCGAGGCCGGCTGCGCCCCGCGATCCGCGTCGTTGAACAAACGGACACAGTCCCACGGTCCGCTCGCTTGACGGAGGGCGGCTTCATCCTTGATCCCGCACTCCTCGGCGAGCAGCCGCCAGCCGTGCGTGGAGATGAGCAGCCAGGTCGGCACGTGATGCGTGGAGAGAACCTCGAGCAGTCGCACGGCGTAGGGCGCTCCGGAAGCGCCCGTGATTGCGAGGATCAGGGGTGTGTCAGGAGTCGTCACGGCCCGAAACATACCCTCTGGCGTCGGGACATGCGCGGAGGTCAATTCGAGTTATTCCTCACCTTTTCCAGAGGTTCTGATGTTTGCACGGATTCGTTCCCTCAGCTTCGCGCTTGCCGCGCTACTGCCGGTCGGGGTGTTGGCGCAGGCGCCTGCCACTGGCACGACGGCCGCCACGCCCACTCCCCCCGTGGCCGCGGTGCGGCCCCAAACGTTCCACGAGTTCGGCACCACGCGCGTCGACCAGTACTACTGGCTCAAGGAGCGCAGCAATCCCGAGGTGATCAAGTACCTCGAGGATGAAAACGCATACACCCAGGCAGTGATGGCACACACCAAGCCGCTGCAAGAGCGGCTCTATGAAGAATTGAAAGGGCGCGTGCTGCAGACCGACCAGTCGGTGCCGTTCCGCGAGGGCAACTACTACTACTACACGCGCCTCGTCGAGGGAAAGAATTACCCGATCTACGCCCGCAAGCGCGGGTCGCTCACGGCTCCCGAAGAAACCATGATCGACGTGAACGTCCTCGCTGAAGGCAAGCCGACGTTTATCGTCCGGGCGTCCGACGTCAGCCCGGGTGAAGACATCTACGCGTTCGCCGTCGATACCACGGGCGGACGCGTCAACTCGATTCGGTTCAAGAATCTGCGCACCGGCGCGATGCTGTCCGACGTCCTCCCGGGCGCCATCGGCGGCATGGCCTGGGCCCAGGACAACCGCACGATCTTTTACACGAAGGCGGACTCGGTGACCGTCCGGCCGTATCAGGTCTGGCGCCACCGCCTGGGCACGCCGGCGTCGAGCGATCAGATGGTCTACGAGGACAGGGATGAGACGTATTACGTCTCGGTCTTCACGACCAAATCGCGCGCGTACGTCATGATCCAGTCCTCGCAAACGATGGCGACCGAGTACAGCTATGTGCCCGCCGACAAGCCCGATCAGCCGTTCAAGGTCTTGATCCCCCGCCAGCGCGGTCACGAGTACTTCGCGAATCATTTCGGCGACTATTTCTATCTCCTGTCGAACGATCACGCCCAGAATTTCCGGCTGCTGCGCACACCGGTGGCGCGCCCCGGCCGGGACAATTGGGAAGAGGTCATTCCGCACCGCGCTGACGTGCTGCTCGAGGACTTCGAGTTCTTCCGGGATTTCCTCGTCTTGAGCGAGCGGAAGGACGGCCTGGTGCAGCTGCGGGTGCGCCCCTGGAGCGGGGGGGGGCGCGGTGAGTACTACCTCGACTTCGGCGAGCCGGCCTATGTCGCGTGGGTCAGCGTCAACCGGGAGTTCGACACGCCGCAGCTGCGCTACGTCTATATGTCGCTCACGACACCGTCCACGACGTATGACTATGACATGCGCACCAAGCAAAAGATGTTGCTGAAGCGCGACCAGATCCTCGGCGGCTTCGATCCGGCCAACTATGTGACCGAACGCCTGTACACGACGGCGCGCGACGGCGCGCGTGTGCCCGTCTCGATCGTCTACAAAAAAGGCATTACGCGTCCGGCCCCCCTGCTGTTGACCGGGTACGGCTCCTACGGCGCGAGCAGCGATCCCACGTTCTCATCGGACCGGTTGTCGCTGCTCGATCGGGGCTTCGTATTCGCGATCGCCCACATCCGCGGTGGGTCCGAGATGGGCCGCGCCTGGTACGAGAACGGCCGGCAGCTCCAGAAGAAGAACACGTTCAACGATTTTCTAGACGTGGCCGACGATCTGATCCGTCGAGGCTACACGAAGTCGGATCGCCTGTTCGCGCGCGGCGCGAGCGCCGGCGGGCTGCTGATGGGCGCTGTCGTCAATGCGCGACCGGAGCTGTGGCGCGGTGTGATCGCGGGGGTGCCGTACGTCGACGTCATCACCACGATGAGCGACTCCACGATTCCGCTGACCACCGGCGAATACGACGAGTGGGGCAATCCGCACGACTCGACGTTCTATCGCTACATGCTGTCGTACTCACCGTACGACAACGTCGAGCGCAAAGCGTATCCCAACCTGCTGATCACGGCGGGGCTGTACGACACGCAGGTGTTGTACGTCGAGCCGGCCAAGTGGACCGCGCGGATGCGGGCGATGAAGACCGACCACAACCGGCTGATCCTGCGGACCAACATGGAAGCGGGCCACAGCGGCGCGTCGGGCCGCTACGAGCGCTGGCGGGACGTCGCGTTCGAGTATGCGTTCCTGCTGGACCTGGCGGGATTCAAGGAAAAGCCGACGCCCTAACGGCCGCGGCGGTTCGGAGTGGGTGACCGCTTCGGATGGCGGGGAGGGCCTTTGGGGAAGGGGGACGGGGGACGGGGGACGGGTACTGCGGTGCCCGTCGGTGTCGATGCGTTACCCTTCCCTCGTCCCCCGTCCCCCTTCCCCTTCTTCACAGGATCCGATCCACCAACGCACCCAGAAACACCACGATACTGACAACCCCATTCGCCGTGAAGAACGCCGCATTGAGACGCGGGAGGTCGCCAGGCTGAACGAGCTGGTGCTCCCACGCGATGATCCCCGCACCGACCCCGACACCAGCGAAATAGGGCCAGCCCAGCCCTGCTCCGTAGCCGAACGCGAGCAGCGCCACGATGGCGAGCCCATGCAGCAGCTTCGCGAGCAGGATCGCGCGCGCCTTCCCGAACCGCACCACGAACGACCGCAGCCGCTCGGCACGATCAAAGGCTTCGTCCTGCAGCGCGTAGAAGATGTCGAACCCCGCCACCCAGCAGGTGACCGCAAGCGCCATGACGAGCAGCAGCCACCACGGCTCGCTCCACGCGCCGGTGATCGCGACGTACCCCCCCACCGGCGCGATCGCCAGCGCACCGCCGAGCCACAGGTGGGTCCAGGCGGTGAAGCGCTTGGTGTAGCTGTAGGTCCCGATCCAGATCAGCGCGACGGGCGCGAGCGCCGCGCACAGCGGATTCAGCGCCCAGGCCGAGTACAGGAACAGCACCATGGCGGCGATCACCGCGCCCCACGCCTGCGGGACGGTGAGCCGGCCCGACGGCAGCTCGCGCGCCTGCGTACGGGGATTCCGTGCATCGATGCGCCGGTCCGCGATGCGATTGAACCCCATCGCGACGAACCGCGCCGCCGTGAACGCCACGACGACCAGCAGCACAACACGCCAGGTCACGGGTTGGTGGTACGAAGCAACAATCACGCCGAGCAGCGCGAACGGCAGCGCGAAAACGGTATGTGGGAGTTTTACGAAGTTGACATAACGAACGAACAGGGACTCGCCCTCGAATGTCTGGCCTTCGCGGCTCGTACCGCCCATTACCGCCCCCTACCGCCCATTACCGCCCAAGTCGATTCCCAAATCCTTCCACATCGCATCCACCCTCTGCTTCGTCGCCGGGTCCATGACGATCTTGTTCGGCCACTCCCGCGTGAAGCCTTCCTCTTTCCACTTCCGCGTCGCGTCGATTCCCATCTTCGATCCATAGGTGAACCCGCGGCTCGAGTGATCGAGCACGTCGATCGGGCCCATCGTGAAGCGCACGTCCCGTTCCGGATCGATGTGGTTCAGCGCGACCCACCAGGCTTCCTTCGGATCGCGCACGTTGACGTCCCTATCCACCACGACGATCACCTTGGCCAGCGACATCAGTCCCTGCCCCCACAAACCATTCATCACCTTGTACGCCTGCCCCGGATACTGCTTATCAATGCTCACGAACACGAGATTGTGAAAAATTCCCTCGGCCGGCATATGCAGATCGACGATTTCCGGAATCGTGAGCCGGAGCAGCGGTAAGAAGATCCGCTCGGTCGCGTGGCCGAGATAGTAGTCCTCCATCGGCGGGCGCCCGACGATCGTGTGCGGCCAGATCGGCGTGTCCCGGAATGTCACCGCGGTGACGTGGACCTTGGGATAGTAGTCGGCGAGCGAGTAGAACCCCGTGTGATCGCCGAACGGCCCTTCGAGCACCAGCTCGTCGCGCGGGTCGATGTATCCCTCGATCACGAATTCCGCCTCGGCCGGCACCTCGAGGTCCGACGTGACCGCTTTGGAGAGCCGCACCGCCGCGCCGCGCAGGAAGCCCGCGAACAGGAACTCGTCGATCGTCGGCGGCAGCGGCGCCGACGCGGCGTACATGCTCGCGGGATCGCCGCCCAGCGCGATCGCCACCGGCATCGTCTCGCCGCGCTCCGCCATCACCCGCCAGTGCGCCGCGCCCACCTTGTGACGCTGCCAGTGCATCGCCAGCGTGTTCCGGCCCAACACCTGGACGCGGTACATCCCGACATTGCGGACACCAGACACCGGATCGCGCGTAATGACACCACCGAGCGTGATGTATGGCCCGCCGTCTTCGGGCCAGCAGATCGGCGCCGGCAACTGGGTGAGGTCCACGTCCGCATCCTTGACGACCGTATCCTGGCACGCGGGACGACCGACGGTTTTCGGCGGGAACTTGGCGACTTCGGCGAGCCGCGGCAGCATCGCGAGCTTGCCGAGCAATCCTTCCGGCACTTTCAGCGCCACCAGCTCGCTGATCCGCGCGGCGATATCGTCGAGGCAGTCGACGCCCAGAGCGAGCGCCATGCGTCGCTCCGAGCCGAACAGATTCACCGCGACCGGATACGGCGAGGTCACGCCGCCGCGCAGCGTGGGCTTGGCGAACAACAGCGCCGGCCCGCCGCCTGCGGACTTCATGCAACGGTCGGCGATTTCCGTGATTTCCTTGTCGATGGAGACCGGCTGCGTAACGCGCGTGAGGTCGCCCGCCTGGTCGATGGCGTCGACGAACGCGCGCAGATTATCGAGTGGCATAGTGAATGGCGCAGATCCCGCCGGTCAGGCGCTCGAATCCCACGCGCGCGAATCCCGCGGCGAGCAACCGCTGCGACAGCGCTTCCGGCTCGGGAAACGCGAGCACCGACTCTGGCAGGTAGGTATAGGCGTCCCTATGTTTCGACACCAGCCGGCCGATGGCGGGCAGAATTTTCCGAAAGTAGAACAAGTACACAGCGCGCAGTGGCGCGAACCGGGGCGTGGTGAGTTCGAGGACCACGAAGCGCGCGCCCGGTTTCAGCACGCGAGCCGCTTCGCGCAGGCCGGTGTCCAGATCGGCTAGATTGCGCACGCCGAATCCCACCAGCGCACCGTCGAACCGCGCCGCGGGAAAAGGCAGCGCCAGAGCATCGGCGGCGACGGGCACGGTGCGTGGAGCTTTGTCTCGCCCTCGCGTCAGCATGGGAACGGCGAAATCGGCGCCGATCACACGGCCGCGGAAACCGTCGCGGCGGGCCAGCTCGGCGGCGAGATCGAGTGTGCCGGCGCACAGGTCGAGATACGTGCCGTCCGGCTTCGCCTCCCAGCCGAGCCGCTGCACCGCAGTCCGTCGCCAGGAGCGGTCGACGTTGAGGCTCAGCACATGATTCAGGAAGTCGTAGCGCGGTGCGATCGCTGTGAACAGGTCTCGCACGTACGCGGAAGACCGGGGGGACGCCATAGGCGCGAAAGATAGGCCGGACCACTTGAGCGCCGCCAGCGACCAGCAGGTGGTCGCCTGGGCAAAGCAGGGTCACGACGCCGCGTTTCGCGAGCTGGTGCGCCGCTACGAGCGCCCCGTGTTTTCGCTCCTGTATCGGATGGTGCGCGACCGCGCGCTCGCCGAAGATCTCGCGCAGGAAACGTTCATCAAGGTGCTGAACGGCATCAAATCGTATCGCCCCGAATTCAAGTTTTCGTCGTGGATTTTCAAGATCGCGAACAACGCGGCAATCGATCACCTGCGGCGCAAGAACATCGATACGCTGTCGCTCGACGGCGCGCCCAACGCCGAGACGCCCGAGCAGATGCGCGCGACATCGCTGCAATTGGGCGACCGGGCGGAGAGCCCGCTGGACGAGGTCGAGAGCCGGGAGCTGGGGACGGCGATCGAGCGGGCTATCGCCCGGCTGCGGCCGGAGTACCGGTCGTGCATTCTGCTACGCCATGTGGAGGGCTATTCCTACGAGGAGATAGCCGAAACCTTGGATCTGCCCCTAGGGACGGTCAAAACTTATATCCACAGGGCCCGTAATGAATTGCGTGGTTATTTGGAAGACCGCCGGGACTGAAACCGGCTCCAAACCCAGGCCGTAGGAAACCAAATGACTGACCTCTCCATGCACCTCACAACCGATGAAATCGAGCTCTGGGCGCAGGGGCTGCTGCCTGCCGCCCGGGCGTTGCACCTGGCCGATTGCTCGCTCTGCCGCGTCGAGGCCGACCGAGAGCGCAAAGTCATTCTCGAGCTGGTGCAGCTCCCGCACTTCGCGCCGACCGCCGGCTTTGCCGATCGCGTGATGGCGCAGGTGAAGGTGCCGACGCCTTCGGATTCCTGGAAGGTGTGAAACAGTAGGGGCGCAGCGATGCTGCGCCCCTACTCGTTTCACGCCCGCACTTCCGCTCCCACCCCCACCCCCAGCATTCGCGCCGCACTGCCGTCCCGCACAGCGATCTCCACGGTGCCCCCGGATCCCACGAACGCGACGAGGGTGCCGCGCGCGACATCGCGGAATGTCCGGCGGAGCGACCCGGCGTCGGACCCCTCCACGCGAATGCGTGCGCCCGGTTGCATGGCGTCACCGGGGATGTTCGAAACCAACGTTCCGAATCGATCCACGTAGACCACTTCGCCGATGACCGCGAGATGATCATGGCGCGGGCTCGGCAGCGGCGCGAAACAGGGATCGCTGATCGATTCACCGAGATCGCCGAGCGCGGCACCGGTTGCAAGCCTCGCGGCTGCCGGCGCGAATACGTCACGCCCGTGGAACGTCGCGGCCGCTGAGTCGGGGACCGCCAGCGACACAAAGCCGCCGTCCGGCGGCAGGAACGACAACAACCCATTGTCCGGCGCCACGAAGCGATGGCCGTCCCGCTCGGCGGCGATGGCGCGCCGTGCCGTCCCAACACCAGGATCCACAATCGCGAGGTGCACTGTGCCCTCGGGGAAGTGCTTCCAGGCGCGGCCGAGCAGGTATTGGCCGGCGCGAATGTCCCCGGGCGCCACCTGGTGGCTGATGTCGACCAACACCACGCCGGGCGCTCGTGACAGGAGCACGGCCTTCATTTCGGCGACGTAGCTGTCGCCGGTGCCGAAATCGGTCAGCAGGGTGACGATCATCAGACCTTGGCCGTGCGCCAGCGACCGCTCCTCCAGAACAGGATCATGGCCACTCCTCGGGCAATCGCCGTGGCGCTCAAGGCGACCCAGATACCCAGCAACCCGAAGGACCTCGACCACCAGGCGGCGAGCGGGATGCGCAGGCCCGTGAGCGTGGTGCTCGCGATTTGCGGCCAGAACGTATAGCCGGCGCCCGCCAGCGCGCCCTCGAGAATGAGCTCGAAACTCTGGCCGATTTGCGCGAACGCAATCACCCGTAGGTACAACACCCCATCGTTGATGACGTCCGGATCTCCCGTAAACAGCGCCACGAGCTGGCCCGGAATCAGCAGGAATGCGATCGCGGTCGTGACGGTCACCACCAGACAGTAGGAGATGGTCAAGCGCACCGCGTCCCGCGCCCGGCTCTCCTGACGCGCGCCGAGGTTCTGACCGACGAGGGCGCTCGCCGCGAGCGAGAATCCACTGATCGCGAGAAAGCCCAGCCCTTCCATCTTATGCCCAATGCCGAGCGCTGCGAGGGCAGGCGTGCCGAACCGCGAGGTGAATCGAGTGAGCCACATATAGATGACCGACAACAGCACGCCCGACAGCGACAGCGGGGCGCCGACGCGGATGATCGTCGGGATCGAGCCCCAGTCCGGCGTGCGGATCCGCACCAGGCCGCGGCGCAGGGCGATGACCAACCCGAGCAGGAATCCGCCGCCACGAACCATCACTGATGCGAGCGCGGCGCCTTCCACGCCCAGCCGCGGGAACGGCCCGATCCCGAGGATCAGCAGCGGGTCCAGCACGATCGACACGCCCACCGATCCGGCGAGCATCAGGAACGGTGTCCGCGTGTCCCCCGCGGCGCGGAATGTGGCTTCGATCGCGAAGAAGCCGAACACGAGCGGGCATCCCAGCAGCCAGGTGGAGAGATACGCCTGCCCGAGCTCCGCCACCTGCGGAGGCACGGTCATGACGCGGAACATCGTGCCGGCGATGAGCAGTCCCACGATGCTCACGACCAGACCGGCCACGAGCGCGTATATGACCGCCGCGCCGGCCGCCCGTGCCGCTCGCTCACGATCGCCTTCGCCGTGGCGCCGCGCGGCAACGGCGATCAGGCCGATCTCCACCATCTCGCCGAGGCTGAGCGCGACCCACACGTAGAATCCCGCCGTAGACACGGCGGCGAGCGCCGCCGGTCCAATCAGGCGTCCGACCCACAGCGTGTCGATCAGATTGAATGAGAAGTGGCACGCCATCATCGCGACGGCGGGCGCGGCGAGGCGCAGTACCGTCGAGCGGAGCGGTCCAACCGTCAGCGCTCCCGGTGCGGGAGTTGACGTTATGTCCGGAGGATTAGCGGGCGTAACGGGCTACCAGGACGAGCGCGTCATCGTTGCCTTTGATGTGGCGGGTGATGACGAGGTCCGCGATTTCCTGGGGAGATTGGGCGAGCACCACCGAGTCGGCGAACCCGTCCCTGATGCCGTCGGAATACAGGATCACGGTGTCGCCGAGCGCGAGCGGAACGGAGCGCGTCATCGGGTGTGCCTGCTCGGCGCCGATGAACCCGGCGCTCGCGACGAGCGTGACGCGCGCGGGCCGGCTGCCGGCATCGGCGCGCAGCAGGACTCCGCCGACATTGCCGACCCCGAGCCACGTCAGCGTCGCGGCCTGCGGGTCGAGGTAGCCCAGGCCGAGCACGACTCCGCGCAATCCCACGAGCGCCTCGTGACAGCGGCGCACCAGATCCGAAAGTGGCTCGCGCGCATAGCGCTCGAGGGCACCGACGGCGGCATGGGCCGCCGATGCGGCCTCCTGGCCGTGGCCCAGTCCGTCCACGACGGCGACGAGCGTGCCGACGCCGACGCGCTTGATCAGGCAGAGGTCACCCGACTCTTGTTGCCCCGGCAGGGGCACGGTCGCGAACGCGGTGTCGATCTTCAAATCGCGCGGCGCCACTTCTTCATGGTGATCGTCGTGCCACGCCCCACGACCGAGTCGACCTCGAACTCGTCCATCAGGCGTTTGGCGCCCGGCAGCCCCGCGCCGACGCCGTGCGACGTCGTATAGCCGTACTGCATCGCGCGATCGATGTCGGGAATGCCCGGGCCCTGATCGATCGCCACGACCGCGACGCCCTGGCGATCGCCGTTCTGGACGAGACTCAGAATGATCTCGCCCTTCTTGGCGTACGTCACAATGTTGCGCGCGATCTCGGAAATGGCGGCGGCAATGACGGTCTGCTCGCCGCTGGAGAAACCTGCGACGGCGGCTAGTGCGCGGCCTTGTTGACGGGCTTCAACGACATCAACGTCCGCGGCAATTGGCAGTCGCAGCTCCTCACCCACGGCTGCTCGGTCTCTTTGGTTTGGTTTCGAGGCCGCGCTCTTCGGTGCGGCGATTGAGGAACGCGAGGCCTTCCTCGAGGTCCAGCACGGTGGCCACGCCCTTCAGCGTGAGGCCGAGCTGCACCATCGCGAACGCGACGTCGGGCTGGATTCCCACGATCACCGTCTCGGCCCCGCGCAGGCGCGCCATATGCGCGATGTCCCGCAACGTGCGGACCGCGAACGAGTCCATGACGTCGAGCGCCGTGACGTCGACGATGACGCCGCGGCAGCGTGAGCGCCCGACCTGGGCGATCAGCGCTTCGCGAAGATGCGAAAGATCGGCGTCAGTGAGGGCAGACTGAATTGAAGCAATGAGAAACTGCCCCTGCCGCAGAATTGGTACTTCCACTGCTCCTCCGGAGGGGGTGGGGGTAGGGGTGGGGTTACCGGTTCGTTTCCGGCGGCAACTCGCGCATCGGCGTCGAGGGCGGCGCGCGATCCGCCAGCAGCCGCTCGGCTTCTTCGATGCCTCCCTGGAGGTCGCCGACCGTGGCCATTTCGCTCAGGTCGACGCCGATCGTTACGAGGGTCTGCGCGATTTCGGGCGACAGACCCGTCACGATGACGGTGGCGCCGAGCAGGCGGGACGCTTCGACGGTCTGCACCAGGTGGTTCGCGACGCCGGAGTCCATGGCCGCCACACCGGTCACGTCGATCACGACGACCTTGGCGCGGTTGGCGCGAATCGCGCGCAGTAGCTGCTCCGTGAGCTGGCGGGCGCGTTGCGGATCGATCACGCCGATGATCGGCAGAATGAGCAGCCGCTCACGCACCTGGAGCACGGGCGTGGACAGCTCCCGGATCGCTTCCTGTTGCTGCCGGATGATGCGCTCGCGCTCTTCCACGAAGCCGACGGCCACCGTGTTCGCGATCCGGTTCGCCGCGGGCTCGTAGCTGTCGAGAATCCGGTTCAGTTTTTCGACGTTGTCCTGGTATTTGGTGAACAGCGAGCGGGCGAGCACGTCACGCAGTAGCAGCACGATGCCGACGACTTCATCTGTTTCGACACCCCGCGGAATGATCCGCTCCGACAGTCGCCGCGAGTAGGCCTGGAGGGCTTCGAAGGTACCGGTCTCGAGCGCTTCCACGTAGTTGTCGTAGACCGCGGTCGCCTCGGCGAAGATTTCTTCTTCGGTCATCGCGGTGAGCAACTCCGCCCGCGTGATGCGCCGCGCCCATTCCTCGCGCAGCTGCGTGCGGTTCTGTCGCAGGTGGGCGACCAGCTCCCGCAGGAGCCCCGCCGACGACTCGCTCAGCACCGGGGGGGCTTCCGACGCGCGCGGCGATACGCTCATGCCTTTTTTGGTGTCCATGGCTCCAAACCTAGTTGGGGCATATTAGGGAGCAAGGCCCGCAGACCTGCTTTTGTGGTGCTCCTTGGTCTCGTACAACGCGACATCGGCTGCGTTCAACAACGCCTCGACGGTCTCGCCGTGGCCAGGGTAGGCTGCTACCCCCACGCTGATGGATAGGTTCGGCTTCTCCGCGTCCGTGGCCAACCGATCCACCACGCCGCGGGCGACATGCCACGCCGCGGCCTCGCCCGTCTCCGGCAGCACGAGCGCGAATTCGTCGCCTCCAAAGCGCGCCGCCGTGTCGGTCGCGCGGCAGGAGCCCAGCAGCGCCTCGGCCACCCGGCGAATCGCGAGACTGCCCGCGAGGTGGCCGTGCCGGTCGTTGATCTGCTTCAGCCCGTCGAGGTCGAGCAGCACCACCGCCAGCGGCTGCGCGGTGCGGCGCGAGCGCTTGATCTCCGCTTCGAGCGCGTTCACGAGCTGGCGATGGTTGGCGAGTCCGGTGAGCGGGTCGGTGACCGCGAGCTCGCGCCACGTGCCCTGAATGTCGCGTTGCGCCGCGACGACGGCCGCAAGCACGAGACTCGTGACCGCGGTGATGCCGGTCCACACCTGCAACAGCACCAGGGACTCGTGCTCGGAGTAGACGGAGAACGGGCCGACGCCGGACAACGTGCGCGAGATCGCGATCCCCGACACGATGAGCATCGCCGTCGCGGCCTCGCGCGGCCCGAAGCGGAACGCCACCCAGATCATCACCGGCCACAGCAGCACGGTGAGCGGATAATGGCGTGACGGAAACACCCCACCGAATAGCGCGAACGTCACGAGCGCCGTGACGAGCGCGAGCGCGAGCGCTTCGACGTAACGCTTGCCCCTCCAGGGCGGACCGGGTTTGACGCCGATCCAGATGATGAGCGCGGGGGCGATGACGATGTCGCCCACCGCGTCACCGAGCCACCACGTCAACCAGACGCGCGGCGCGTCCGCCACCGACACCAAACCGCCCAGCGCCAGCGACGTGACGCCGATAGTCGCGGCGACGGCCGTGCTGACGACAGCGGCGAGCACGGTGAAGCGAATGATATCGCCGACCCGGTCGAAGACCCGCCCGCCGCGCGCGAAGCGGTTGACCAGATACGCCGCGAGCAGCCCTTCCATGGTATTGCCGATCGCGATGCCGACGGACGGAAACACCGCGCCGGTCGTCGTGAAATTCGCGAAGAAGGCGCCGCCGAGGATCGCGGGCCACACGCGGTAGCCGAGCAGCACGAACACCGCGAGCGCGATGCCGGCGGGTGGCCAGATCGTGGTGACCGAACTGTTGATGTAAGCGAATCGGAGTCCGAGCTTAGCGGCGACGTAGTAGACGGCGGCGAGCCCAAACAGCAGCGCGACGCGGCGTAATGATTGGCTCATCCGGCCTGAGCTAAAGGAGGGGTGCGGCATGAGCCGACGCGCCGATCGCATTACGCGCTGAGGTCCTCGCGGGGGCGTCGACCAAAAACCGTTGAAACACCGGGTTCCCCGGATAGCGCGCGGCGAGTGCTTCGACATAGCCGCGCGCTTCGTCTTCCAGGACGGCGCTGCCGTGCGGATCGCGCGCGGCCTCGCGCATCAGCGCGGCGGCGAGCACCCAGGTGCCCTCCACGCGCGCGAGATCGCCGTCGTGCGCCGCGCGCCGCATGTAGCGGATGCCGCGCTCCGCGTCGCCGCTGCCCAGGCCGATGATGCGCGCGAAGAAGCGCGACAGCGCGCCGGCGCGCGCGAGCCCGTAGTCGTACACGCCGAGTCCGAGATAACAGTCTGCGCACGTGGAGTCCGCGGCCAGCAGCTCGCGATAGATGTCGCGCATCGCCTTCGCGTCCTTGGCGGCGCTGAACGAATGCCCGTTCTCTTCGCGCTGCCGCGCGCGATAGCCGAGCGCCGTCGCGCGCCAGAACTCCGCGCTCACGGGCTGCGCGCGCCGCAGCGCGAGGGTGAGCAGCGAATCGATGCGCCGCTGCTCGAACGCCGCCGAATCCCGCGCCGCTGCCCACCAGATGTACGCACCCGCCTGAAACACGACGGGCGCGGGATCGGTCGTGTCACGTCCGGCCAGCTCCGCAAAGTAGGCCGCGGCCCGCTCGAAGTCTCCGCCGTACAGCGTGTCCAGCCCGGCCCGCAAGGCCGCGCGGGCCTTCTCCGACGGCCGCGGGGGGGGGGGCTGGGCGACGGGAGCACTGGGAGAACTGCCTTGCAGCAGGAGAACGATCGCGAGCAGCACCTGCACGTCAGCGCGGAGCGCCGGTAATTGGAACGGCAGCCGTCAGGTTCACCGTGCGGGCGACGACGGTGCGGGCCAGATCCCGTAACGCCACGCCGGCCGGCGAGTCCGGCTGGCTCACGACGATCGGCTCCCCCCGGTCGGCGAGCTCGGCCATCCCCGCCTGCAGCGGGACCTGCCCCAGGAGCGGCACGCCCAGCTCCGCGGCGAGCCGCGCCCCACCACCGGCCAGGAACACGTCCGAGCGCGTGTCGCAATGCGGGCACACGAAATAGCTCATGTTTTCGACGATCCCCACGACGCCCACGCCGACCCGCTCGAACATCTTGGCGCCGCGCAGCGAATCACCGACCGCCATCTCCTGCGGTGTCGTCACGATGATGGCGCCGTGCAGGCGCACGATCTGTGTGAGCGACAGCTGTGCGTCGCCGGTGCCCGGCGGGAGGTCGACGAGGAAATAGTCGAGCTCGCCCCACGCCACGTCGCGCAGGAACTGCCCGATGATTTTCATGATGATCGGCCCGCGCCAGATCGCGGGCGCGTCGCGCTCCACGATGAACCCGAGCGACATCAGCTTCACGCCGTGCGCCTCGAGCGGCTGGATCTTGGCGCCCTGCACTTCGGGCTTTTCGGTGCGGCCGAACATGCGCGGGATGTTGGGGCCGTAAATGTCGGCGTCCATGAGCCCGACGCGAAAGCCATCGCGGGCCAGCGCGGCAGCGAGATTGGCCGACACGGTCGACTTCCCGACGCCACCCTTGCCGCTCGAGATCGCGAGTACTTTGCCGAGCGCCGGCATCTCGTCCGCGACCGGCGGAGCCGGTGGTGCCGCGGCGGCGGCCGGCTGCCGAGGTGCAGCGCCACCGTTGGGCGCCTCCACCACATTCATTTTCACCGCAGTGACACCCGGAATCGCCTCGACGACCTTGCGCGCGCGCCGCGCCAGCGAGGCCGGGTCGGCGGTGGTGAGCACGAATGTGAACGCGACACCGCCCCGGGCGTCGACTTCGAGATCGCGCACATGCCGCGGTTGCGTGATTCCGCCGAGCGCGGTCTGCACGCGCGACTTGATGGCGTCCGCGCTCACGCCGATTGACCGTTCGCGAGGAAATGGCGCGCCGCGCTCAGCACCTGCTCCTCGACCTCGGCCATCGAACCGGCGAGCGACGCGCCGGCGGCGCGATGATGCCCGCCGCCGCCGAACTGATGCGCCAGCGCGGCCACGTCCACCTCGCCCATCGATCGGAACGACACCTTGATCCGGCCGTTGCCGATGTGCCGGAACAGGAGCGCCATGCGCACGCCGGCGATCGAGCGGGGAAACTCGACGACGCCGTCGAGATCGTCGGCCGTCACTTCGTGCCGGCGCAGGGCGTCCGCCGGAACGCTCACCCATGCGAGCCCCACCTCCGGCTCGACCACCAGCGTTTGCAGCACTTCCGCGAGCAGGCGCACACGCCCTTCCGGCGCACTCGCGTACACCGAGGCGTAGATCGATTCGGGATCGACGCCTTTCTCGAGCAGCGCCGCAGCGACGCGGAGCGCGCGCGCGGTCGTGTTCGAGAACCGGAACCCGCCAGTGTCCGTGAGCAGGCCAACGTAGAGCGCCTGCGCACTCTCGGGAGTGAGCGGCCAGCCCGCGACGTTCGCCAGATCGAACACGAGCTCGGCCGTGGCCGTCGCCTCGGGCGCGATGAGACAGGGACCCGCGGGCAGCTTGACCGGACCGACGTGATGGTCGATGCACACGAACGGCGGTTGCCGCTTGTGGATCAGGCTGGCGAGGTTGCCGAGCCGTGTCAGATCGCCGATGTCCAGCGATGCAACGATGTCGGCGCGTTCGATCTCGCGGACCGCGTCTTTGCTCGCGTCGGCCCCTTGGGGAATGAGAAAGTGGAAGCGGTCTGGAATACCGGTGGGATTGACGATGTGGACAGAGACGCCGCGCGCGCGCAGGAGGTACCACAGCCCGACCTCGCTGCCCACGCCGTCGCCATCGGCATTGACGTGCGTCGTCAGCACGACGTGGCGGGCACTTGTCAGCGCCGCCGCCACGTCGCGGGCCGCCTTGGCTCGCTCGGGCGGAACTGGGAGGCCGTTCGGATTCATCGTGGGGAAGATAATCGCGTCGTGTCCAGCGCTATCCGTAACCAGCCCAAGGATCTAGTTCCTTTGGCTGGGATTCTCGCGTTCGCAGGCTCAACGCGTGTGCCCGGCAAGCCCTGTCCGGGGGGACAACGCTCGCCGAGCACAGCAAGGCCATCCAACTAGCGGGGCGGCTGCCCGCCCGACCCGGCTGCCAGATCGCGTTGCAGCCGGCTGTGCTTACGGCTGTAGCCGAAATAGATGGCGAAGCCGATCAGCAGCCAGACGAGGAGCCGAATCCAGGTATCCGCCGGCAAGGTCGCCATCAAACCCACACAGAATACCACACCCAGAATCGGCACGACCGGCACCCAAGGTGTCCGGAACGGACGGTCGAGGTCGGGCCGCTTCTTACGCAGGATCCAAACACCCGCGCACACCAGGACGAAGGCGAGCAGTGTTCCGATGTTGACCAGCTGGCCGAGCAGCTGGAGGGGCAGCAGACCGGTCGCGCAGCTTACGGCGATGCCCGTGAGAATCGTGGACAGATACGGGGTGCGGTATTTGGGATGCACCGCGCCGGCCCATTTGCCGAGCAGCCCGTCGCGCGACATCGAATAGAACACGCGCGACTGCCCGAGGAGCATCACGAGAATCACGGACGCGAGGCCGAGCACCGCGCCGACGTCGATCGAGATACGAACCCAGTGCGGGGCGCCGACCTTTTCCATCGCGTAGGCGACGGGCGCGGGGAGATTCAATTCCGAGTAAGGCACCATCCCGACGAGAATGGCCGAGACCACGACGTAGAGAATCGTACAGATCGCCAGCGATCCCAGGATGCCGATCGGCATGTCCTTTTGCGGATTGCGCGCTTCCTGCGCGGCCGTGGAGACCGCGTCGAATCCGATATAGGCGAAGAAGACGAGGCCGGCGCCGCGCAGCACACCCGACCACCCGTACGTGCCCCATTCGCCCGCGTTATCCGGGATGAACGGTTTGTAGTTTTCCGGCGTGATGTGTCCAAGTCCGATCGCGACGATCAGCAGGATGATCATGACTTTCAGAATCACAATGAAATTGTTGACGCTCGCCGATTCCTTGATCCCGATGACGAGAATCGTCGACATCAGCACGACGATGAACACGGCGGGCAGATTGACCCAGGCGCCCGTGAAGTTAAGGCCCTCGCGTGCGCATCCCGCGACCGCCTGCTGAACCTGAAGGTCCGTACACCACTGTGTGGGTGAGGCGGCGAGATGCGGCGGAATCGCGATGCCGAGCTGACTGAGCAATGACACGAGGTGGCCGGACCAACCCACACCCACGGTCGCGGCACCCGCGGCGTATTCGAGCACGAGGTCCCAACCGATGATCCAGGCGATGAGCTCGCCCATCGTCGCGTACGAATAGGTGTACGCGCTGCCCGCGACCGGGACCGCCGACGCCATCTCCGCGTAACACAGTCCCGCGAACGCGCAGGCGATGCCGACGAGCGCCATCGAGATCGGGACGGCGGGGCCAGCATGGAGCGCCGCGGCCTGCCCGGTCAGCACGAAGATGCCGGCGCCGATGATAGCGCCGATGCCCAGCGTAATCAGATTGAAGGGGCCGAGCGCCCGTTTCAGCTGGTGGTCGCCGACCGCATCGGCCTCCGCCCGGAGCTGGGCGATGGGTTTCGTAGCCCACAAATTCATGCGGGACTCCCTTGCAGGAAGTTGACGAATCGACGGCAGACGGCCCCCAACGTTTCCCGGGACCGGCGATCTGTCAATAGACGCTGGTGTTAGAGGCTGTAGCCTTACAGGCTATAGTTCGGCGCCTCACGGGTGACCACGACGTCGTGCGGATGCGACTCGCGCAGTCCCGCCGCCGTGATTCGAATGAACTCCGTCTCGGTACGGAGCGCCTTGATGTCGCAGACGCCGCAATAGCCCATGCCGCTGCGCAGACCGCCGACCATCTGGAACACGACGTCGGCCACGGGGCCGCGATACGGCACGCGCCCTTCGATACCCTCCGGCACGAGCTTCTGCAGCGAGACCTCGCCCTCCTGGAAGTAGCGATCGGCCGATCCTTCTTCCATGGCCGACAGGCTGCCCATGCCCCGAATCACCTTGAACCGCCGTCCCTCCAGCAGGAACGCCTCGCCGGGGCTCTCTTCGGTGCCGGCCAACATCGAACCCATCATCACGCTTTCCGCGCCGGCCGCGAGTGCCTTCACCGCGTCACCCGAGTACTTGATGCCGCCATCGGCAATAACCGGGACATCACCAGCCCCGCGCACGGCGTCCACAATCGCCGTGATCTGCGGGACCCCGATACCGGTCACGACGCGCGTCGTGCAGATCGAGCCGGGTCCGACGCCCACCTTCACCGCGTCCACGCCACGCTCGACCAGAGCACGCGCGCCGTCTTCGGTCGCGATATTGCCGGCGACGAGCTGCGCTTCCGGGAACGCCTCGCGCAGGCACGCCACCGTGTCGAGCACGCCCTTGCTGTGCCCGTGCGCGGAGTCGACGACGATCACGTCGCAGCCCGCGTCGAGCAGGGCCTGCGCGCGGGCGCGCGCTTCGGAATTGCCGCCCACCGCGGCCGCGACACGCAGGCGGCCGTGTCCGTCCTTGTTCGCGTCGGGATACTGGCGCCGCTTGAAGATGTCTTTGATGGTGATGAGGCCTTTCAACAGCCCCTGCTTATCCACGACCGGCAGCTTCTCGATACGATGCTTCGCGAGGATGCGCTCGGCTTCATCAAGGGTGGTGCCGACGGGCGCCGTGACCAGCTTGTCCTTCGTCATCACGTCGCGAATCGGCCGGTCGAGCTCCCGCTCGAACTGGAGGTCGCGGTTCGTGATGATGCCGACGAGCTTGCCCGCGCCGTCCACGATGGGTACGCCGGAAATCTTGAAGCGCACCATCAGCTGCTGCGCTTCGCGCAACGGTCGATCGGGGCCGAGCGTGATCGGATTCATGATCATGCCCGACTCGCTGCGCTTCACCCGATCGACCTCGGCGGCCTGCCGGTCGATCGACATGTTCTTGTGAATGACCCCGATGCCGCCCTGCCGCGCCATCGCGATCGCCATTTCCGCTTCCGTCACGGTATCCATGGCGGCGGAGACGATCGGAATGTTGAGCGAAATCGAACGCGTGAAGCGGCTGGCGACAGCGACGTTGCGGGGATGGACCGTCGCGTGACGGGGCACGAGCAGGACGTCGTCAAAGGTGAGGGCGACGTCGGGTCGGAAGGTTCCCATGGCGGAAGTTACTGGGGCGCCTTGGTTTCCTCAACCGGTTTTTCGACTGGTTTTTCGACCTGTTTCTCGGCGGGCTTCTTCCTGGCTTCCTCCACCGCCGCTTTGCCTGCGGCGGCCAGTCCCTCGAAGAACCGGCCCGCTTTCCCGACGGCGTCCATCGTGCCTGTAATGATGGTGATCGGCACGCGCCCGGCGCGCATCGTGTCCTCCAGCGTTTCCGCCACCTTCTGGAACGCGGGAGCTCCGGCGGCGCGTTGCGCGTACTTGGACTCGAGGAACTCGATGTAATCGAGCACCTGGTACGCCTGCTCGTCCGGCATCGCGTCGAGCTTGCGGCGAATGCGTTCAGTCAGCACGTCGTTCACGGTGTGGCGCCTCCCTCCAACGAAATCAGCTCGACGACAGGATTGCCGAGGTAACGGCTGCGGCCGTTGCGCACGCGCGCCGTGATCTGCATGACCACGAGCGGCGTGAGCGCGCGGAAGGCCGGGAGCTTGCTGTCAGGAACGGTCACGTAGACGAAGCCGCGCTCGGGCAGCGGCCCGCGCGCGAGCACGTAGGACGAACCGACGGGAATGTCGGGCCGCAGCTCGTCCGCTTTTTGAATCGCGATGAACTCGAGCCGCCACCGCAGCACCTGACCGACGTAGCGTTGCGGCTCGGCGCGCAGCTCCGCGGCCGTCACGCCGACGAGCACGCCGGCCGGAGCGACCTGCAGTTCCCCGCCCTTGACCCACCCTTCGAACTGCACGCGCGTCCACTCGCCGTTGCGGCTCAGGACGCGGAGCGGGATCTCCGCCGCCAGCGTGCCGGCTTCGGGACCGTCGGGCGCGCGGTACAGCGTCGTCATGTGCACGGGCTGCGCGCGGGTGGAGTCCACGGCGCTGTCCGCCCCGGGCCGGCGGCCTAGGGTTAACCCACCCTGGATGGAATCGGTGTCGGACGAATCGGTGCTGCGCGTGGCCACGACGTCCGCGAGTGGGGCGAGCCCGCTGCGTTGCACCCAGCCCTGCCGCGTGACATGCAGCCAGCGTCCCCCCCCCCCCCCCCCCCCCCCCCCCCCCCCCCCCCCCCCCCCCCCCCCCCCCC
>Ga0137437_1000035_pt1 | contig 37103 bp, 34 predicted proteins | sample EasRivERMGT138_2_FD_102332 | JGI IMG/M metagenome (GOLD analysis project Ga0137437, IMG submission 102332) | Soil microbial communities from meander-bound floodplain in the East River, Colorado, USA - East River MetaG ERMGT138_2 | ecosystem: Environmental > Terrestrial > Soil > Floodplain ...
CCCCCGTCAGACCGAACGCGAGCCGCTCCAGGTTCGCCCGACGCCGCGCCAGCTCGGCGCTTGCGGCACCGGCTTGCGTGGAGCTGCGGACCACGCCCGGAATCACGAAGTATCCGGCCGTCAGGGAAATCAGCAGCGCCGCCCAGCCGGCGATAATGAGCGTGGGCCGGTCGCGGAGCGCCCACACGATCGAGATGACGGCGGTGACCACGGCGACGGCGACGACCACGCGTGCTCCGGGAATACGAACCGCGAGTGCCGCCTCGTCCACCGTCCCGTGGAAGCCGCCGATGACCTCCGCGGGATCGAGCGCCGCACCCCACGCGATCGCGACGGCGAGACAGGCGAGCAGGAAGCCAACGTGCGTCCGAGCGTAATCACTCGCGCGGATCCGCCCGTGGCGGATGCGGAATGAGCCGATCACCGCGTACAACAGCGTGATGATGCCCAGCGCGCCGACCACCAGGACCAGCGCGCGGTTCTGCAGCACGGCCAGCCACGGCAGCACGCTGACGTAATAGCCGACGTCCCGTGCCAGTTTGGTGCCGTCCGGAATGCCGAAGTGCGGCGGAGACGCGGCCGACACCGCGTGGTGCCACCAGTCGCCGGCGCCGAGCGAGAACAGGGTCCCGAGGATGACGCCGAGCAGTACGGTGGCGCCCAGCAGAGTTTTTTGGGGAACCGCCTCGACGATTTCGAGGTCGCCCAGGCGACGAGGCATTTGGACGGACCCGATCGCCCGATAGACGATCAACAGATTGCCGGTGATCCAGGTGACGGCGACGACGAGGACCAGGGCTTGGAGCATGCGCGCCAGGTAACGGGCCTGAATCACCGCCTCACCGCCCGCGAACGTCCGATCCCAGGCCCGCTCCGCGGTTTCCACGGCCAGCCAGCGGCCGCCGACGAGCGCGGCGACCAACAACCCGGCGCCGATCAGGTAGAGTCTGCGCCGGCCCTGGCGCGTCACGCCTTCACGCCGTGCGCCGCCAGCCAGCCCTCCACCTCGGCGCGATACGCATCGAGGGCCTTGGGGCTCGTCGCCTCAAAGCGCATGACGAGCACGGGCTGGGTGTTGGAGGCGCGCAGCAAACCCCACCCTTCCGGGAAGGTGATGCGGACGCCGTCGAGCGTGAACACGGGATACTTCTGCTTGAAGTCAGCAGCGGCGCGCTCGACGATGGCGAACTTCTTCTCGTCGTCGCAATCGACCCGCAGCTCGGGCGTGGCGTACGTCTTCGGCAAGTCGGCGAGCAGGCGCGAGAGCGGTCCGCCTTCCTTCGCGATGTATGCCAGCAGCCGCGCGGCGGCGAACAGGGCATCGTCGAAGCCGTACCAGTCGCCGCCGAAAAACATGTGGCCGCTCATCTCGCCGGCGAGCGGCGCGCCGATCTCCTTCATCTTCATCTTGATGAACGAGTGGCCCGTCTTCCACATGACCGGCTCGAGACCGGCCTTCTTGAGCATCTGCGGCAGGATCTCCGAGCACTTCACGTCGAAGATCACCGGATGTCCCTTGCCCATTCGCTTGACGAGGTCCCGGCCGAACAACACGAGCAGCTGGTCGCCGAGCACCGGCTCGCCCTCCTCGTCCACCGCGCCGATGCGGTCACCGTCGCCGTCGAACGCGATGCCGAGCTCGGCCCTTTCCTTCTTCACGGCTTTCTGGAGGTCGTGGAGGTTCTCGATCACGGTCGGGTCGGGATGGTGATGCGGGAACGTGCCGTCGGACTCGGCGAACAGCGGCACGACCTCGGCGCCGAGCTGGCGCAGCGTCTCGATCGCGATGAGACTGGTCACGCCGTTGCCGCAGTCCACCACGACCTTGAGCCGGCGGGCGAGCGGCGCGTTGCGTTTGACGATGGCGCTGGAATACGCCGTCAGCACTGAGCCGTCAGCCGTCTGCTGACCGCTGACGGCTGAGCGCAACCGGTCCTCAGCGATGAGACGGTAGAGGGCCTGAATGTCGTCCCCGAACACGGCGTCGTGCGCGAGCACCATCTTGAAGCCGTTGAACTCGGGCGGATTGTGCGAGCCGGTGACCTGGATGCCGCCGTCCACCGGCAGGGTCTTGGTCGCGAAGTACAGCGCGGGCGTGGGCAGCTCGCCCACATCGACCGCCGAGCCCCCGGCGGCGGCGATCCCGTTGCGCACGCCCTCGGCGAGCGCAGATCCCGATGGACGGTTGTCCCGTCCCACCGCGACCCGGGGCGGCTGGCCGGTCTTCAGGCGCTGCCAGGCGAGCGTCGTGTAGGCTTGGCCGACCGCGCGGGCCGTGTCCGGCGTGAGCTGCTCGCCCACGATGCCGCGGATGTCGTACTGGCGAAAGATGGTGGCGGGGAGGTTCACGCTGGGATTCAGGAGTTAGGAGTTAGGAGTCGGGGACTGCTACTGGCGGGAGGTCGGGGCCGTCACCGTCGGACGCACGCTCTCGCCCGCGGAGCGCGCGAGGTCGAGCAGGCGGTTGGGCCACACGCCGAACAACAGCAGGCCGGCCACCGCGGCGACCACCGCGGCGCGCCCCCAGCGATCGAGGACGACGTCGACGTGCGCGGCTTCGATCGGCTCGGGCTTCATGTACATCGCCATGATGACGGGAAGATAGTACCCGGCCGACACCACGCTGGTCAGGACGAGGATCGTGGCGAGCACGGTCTGTCCGGCGCTCGTCGCGGCGATGAGGATGTACCACTTTCCGATGAATCCGGCGGTGCCCGGGAAGCCGAGCAACGACAGCATGCACACGGCCAGCGCAAACGCGAGCCAGGGGCGGCGCGCGGCGAGGCCGCCGAGATCGTCGATCGTCACGTCGCTCTCGCCGTTGCGGCCCTTGGCGGCGAGCACGGCGAACGCGCCGACGGACATCAGGGTGTAGGCCACGACATAGACGAGGAACGCGCTCGTCCCCGCTGGCGTCCCGGTGGTGACCGCGACGAGCAGATACCCGGCGTGCGCGACCGAGGAGTAGGCGAGCATGCGCTTGAGCGAGCGCTGGGCGAGCGCGAACAGATTACCGCCGACCATCGTGATGACCGCGAGCCACCAGAGCATGTCGTGCCAGGCCGGCGTCGCGGCGAAGCCCTGGATCATGATGCGGAACAGGGCGGCAAACGCAGCCGCCTTGACGCCGGTCGCCATGAACGCGGTCACGGGCGTCGGGGCACCGTCGTACACGTCGGGCGCCCACATGTGGAACGGCACGGCCGCGATCTTGAATCCGAATCCGACGATCAGCAGCGCCAGCCCGACGAGCAGCATCACACTTGGCGAGCCCATCATGCCGGCCTGCGCGCCGATCAGCCCGACATTGGTCGTGCCCGTCGCGCCATAGATCAACGCGATGCCATAGAGCAGGAATCCGGACGCGAACGCGCCGAGCAGGAAATACTTGAGCGCCGCTTCGGCGGAGCGGGCGCGCCGGCGGTCGAAGCCCGCGAGCACGTACACCGCGACCGACATCAGCTCGAGCCCGAGAAAGATCACCATCAGGTCGGCCCCGGCCGTCATCACCATCATCCCGAGCGTTCCGAACAGCAGCAGCACGTAGTACTCCGGCGCGAGCAGCTGCTCCCGCTCCAGGTACGCGAACGAGATCAGCACGGTGAGGCCCGCGGCGCCGAGGAAGATCCAGTCGGTCACCCAGCGGAAATCGTCCGCGGCGACCATGCCGGCGATGCCCGCCACCCTGGTGCTGTGCCACCACAGCCACCAGATCACGCCCGCGGTCGAGACGAGCGCCGCGATCGTGAGCCCGCCGGCGATCCGCAAATCGCGGACGGTGTGGTGCCGCCACGCGACGAACAGCAGCAGCACGAGCGTCCAGCCCGTGAGCACCAGCTCGGGCAGGAGCGACAGCATCAGATCTCGATAGGATGACAGGTCGAGACTCATGGCTGCCCGCCTGCGGGGGTCACCGGTTGACTCTGCGTGGCGCCCGGCCGCACCAGCTCGATGAACTGGCGCGCCGACGGCTCCATGCGGCGCAGGAACGGCTTCGGATAAATGCCGATCCACAGAATGCAGACCAGCAACGGCACGAGCACGATCAGCTCGCGCGGTGTGAGGTCCGGGAGCCGCTTGTTCTCTTCCTGCGTGAGCGGATTGAAAATCACGCGTTGCAGCGCGGGGAGCAGATACGCCGCCGCGACGATCACTCCCGTCGTGGCGAGTGCAGTGGCGATCGGATAGGTCCGGAACGACCCGAGCAGCACGAGGAACTCGCCCACGAACCCGTTCGTCCCCGGCAGCGCGATGGAGGAGAGCGAGACGATCGTCAGGATGGCGGCGAACAACGGCACCACGCGCGCAAGGCCGCCGTACGCCTCGATCAGCCGGCTGTGCCGCCGCTCGTAGATCATGCCGGCGAGGAAGAACAGCGCGCCCGTCGAGATCCCGTGGTTGATCATGATCAGCAGCGCGCCCTGCACGCTCTGCAGCGTCAGCGCCCAGATGCCGAGCATCACGAAGCCCAGGTGCGCCACGGATGAATAGGCGATCAGCTTCTTGAAGTCCGGCTGCACCATCGCGACCAGCCCGCCGTAGATGATGCCGATGAGCGCGAGCACGACAATGACGAGCTGGACGGTCGGGTCCAGCGCCACGGATGGGAAGAACGGCAGCGCGAAGCGCAGGAATCCGTACGTGCCCATCTTCAGCAGAATGCCGGCGAGGATCACGGAGCCGGCCGTCGGGGCTTCGACGTGCGCGTCCGGCAGCCAGGTGTGCAGCGGGAACATCGGCACCTTGACCGCGAACGCGAGGAAGAAGGCGCCGAACAGCCACCACGCACCGGATCCGAGCAGGCTGGCCTGGCCCAGCAGGTGCATGTAACTGAACGAGTACGTCCCCGTCACCCGGCCCGCGTGCAGATACAGCATGATGATTGCCACGAGCATCAGCAGCGAGCCGAGGAACGTGTAGATGAAGAATTTGATCGCCGCGTACAGCCGGTTCTCCCCGCCCCAGACCCCGATGATGAAGTACATCGGGATCAGCATCACTTCCCACATCACGTAGAAGAGGAAGAGATCGAGCGTGACGAACACGCCGATCATCCCGGTCGTGAGGACGAGCAGCAGCGCGTAGAAACCGCCCTCGCGCTTGGTGATGTAGCTCCAGCTTCCCAGAATCGACAGCGGCATCAAGAAGGTCGTGAGCAGGACCATGAACAACGAGATGCCGTCGACGCCGACCATGTACTGAATGCCCCAGGCCGGGATCCACCGGTGGCTGACGATGAATTGCATCCCCGTCGACGGCTCGAACGTCCACCACAGCGGCACCGACAGCGCGAACTCGATGAGGCTTGCCGCCAGCGCGACGTACTTCGCGAGCCGCGCGGGGATGAAGAGCACGATCAGGGCCGTGAGCACCGGCCAGGCCAGGAGGGCGGTCAGGCCCCAGCGCGCGTACATCAGGATCCTCCCCGGCCGATCGCGCGCCACAGGAGCAACAGGACGCCCACGACAAAGACCGCCACGTACACGCCCACCTGCCCGGTCTGGAGCCAGCGGTTGGCCCAGCCCAGCGCGCGCGCGCCGCGCGCCGCGCCGTTGACCACGCCCGAGTCGATCGCGCGTTGATCGACTCGCTTCCACAGCACCTCGCGCGACAACCACACCAGCGGCCGCACGATCAGGGCGTCGTAGATCTCATCCACATACCACTTGTGGCGCAGGATGCGCGCAAACCCGCGCTCTTCGGGGGACGTGGCCGCAGGGACCAGGGACTCGGGCTTGAGCAGTCGCCACGCGCCCGCAATGCCGAGTACCGCAACCGCAACCGCGATTCCGACGAGCACCCACTCGGTGCCCTGCGAGAGATGGGTCTGCGGGAGCAGCGCCGCGCCCTGCTCCGTCACCGGCTCGAGCCAGTGGTGCAGCCACGCGCTCCCGTGATAGAGCTCGGGAACGTTGATCAGCCCGCCGGCAGCCGACAGCACACCGAGCAGCAGCAATGGACCGGTCATGATCCAGGGCGCTTCGTGCAGATGCTCTCGTGCCGTGTCTCCGGTCCGGTTCGGGCCGTGGAAGGTGTAGAGCATCATGCGTGTCATGTAGAACGCCGTGAGCAGTGCAGTCCCGAGCCCCAAGGCCCAAAACCCGAACCACAGCGGCTGCGCGCCGCCGTGCGCGAATGCCGCCGCGAGGATTTCATCTTTGGAGAAGAACCCGGACAGCGGCGGAATCCCGGCGATGGCAAGCGTCGCGATCCACATCAGCGCCCAGGTCCACGGCAGATGGCGTCGCAGGCCGCCCATGTTGCGCATGTCCTGCGCGTCCTCGTGCGAGTGGGTCGCGTGATAGGCGTGATGCATCGCGTAGATCACACTGCCCGATCCGAGGAACAGCAGCGCCTTGAAGAACGCGTGCGTCATGAGGTGGAAGACGCCCGCGGTGATCGCGCCGGTGCCGACGCCCACGAACATGTAGCCGAGCTGCGAGATCGTGGAATACGCGAGGACCCGCTTGATGTCCCACTGCTTGAGCGCGATGGTCGCGGCGAACAGCGCCGTCAGCGCGCCCACGCCCGCCACGACCGCTCCCGAAATCGGCGCCATCGCGAACAGCAGATTGCAGCGCGCCACGAGATAGACCCCGGCCGTCACCATCGTCGCCGCGTGGATCAGCGCGGATACGGGCGTGGGGCCGGCCATCGCGTCCGGGAGCCAGGTGTACAGGGGGATTTGCGCGGACTTGCCCGTGCAGCCGAGGAACAGGAACAGCGTGATCGCCGTGACCGTGGTCCCGCCCGCGACCAGCGCCGTCGGCGCGTGCGAGAACACCGTCTCGAAATCGAGCGAGCCGGTCGACCAGAAAATGATGAACATCGCGACCATGAAGCCGAAGTCGCCGATGCGGTTCATGATGAACGCCTTGCGACCGGCGTCCGCGTTGGCCTGCTCGCTGAACCAGAATCCGATGAGGAGGTAGCTGCACAGCCCGACGCCTTCCCAGCCCACGAACATCACGGGGAAGTTCGCGCCCAGGACCAGCACCAGCATGAAAAAGACGAACAGGTTGAGATACGCGAAGTAGCGGGCGTACCCCGGGTCGTCTTTCATGTACCCGATGCTGAACAGATGGATCAGCGATCCGACGCCGGTCACGACCATGAGCATGACGAGCGCGAGCTGATCGACCTGGAACGCAAAGTCGAGCTGGAGGGTCCCCACCGGGATCCAGGACCAGTAGCGGAACACGAGGGGCGCGTCCGGGTGCAGCCCGGCGAACGCGCTGAAGATCGCGACCGACACGCCGAATGCCGCCAGCAGCACCCCGGCGCCGATGATCGAGACCAGCGTTTTCGCGCCCGGGCGGGGGCGCACAAAGGCGAGCGTGCCGTTGAGGACGAAACCCAGCAGCGCGAGCGCCGGCGGCAGCCAGATCAGCGCGACGGTCGTGTCCACCTGCTAGCCGTCCTTCAGCAGGTTCATGTTCTGCAGGCTCACCGAATGCTTGTGGCGGTAGACGGCGAGAATGATCGCGAGACCGACCGCGGCTTCCGCTGCTGCAACAGCCATCACGAAAAACACAAACACCTGCCCGCCGACGCCGAGCTCCTGGGCCAGCGCCACGAACGTCAGATTCACCGCGTTGAGCATCAGCTCGACGCACATGAAGATCACGATGGCGTTACGCCGGAACAGCACGCCGGCGACGCCGAGCGTGAACAGCACGGCGGAGATGGCCAGCGCCGGACTGAGGAGCATCTACAGCTTCCGTTTCGCCAGGACGACGGCGCCCACGATGGCGGCGAGCAGCAGGACGCTCGCGATCTCGAACGGCACGAGGTACGCCTCGAACAGCGGGCCGGCGACCGAGCCCACCATCCCCTGCTGTTGCTGAAGCGCGGCGACCGTGCCCGGCGGCAGCCGCACCGCCTCCGGGAGCTTCGCGTCGCTGAGCGGGCGCAGCTGGAGCAGCAGGGCCCCCGCGAGCACCACGGCGATGAGTAGCCCCACCGGTCCCTTGATGTCGGACGGGCCCGGCCGTCCCAGGTTCAGCAGCATGATCACGAAGAGGAACAGCACCATGATCGCGCCCGCGTACACCAGTACCTGCAGCACCGCAAGGAACTGGGCGTCGAGCAGCACGAACATCGCGGCCAGGGCGAACAGGGTGACGACGAGCCACAGCGCGCTCGCGACCGGGTTCTTGCGCGTGATACAGAGCAGCGCGCTCCCCATCGCGATGACGCCGAAGATCCAGAAAAACGTGAGAATCACTACTCGCCCTTTGGATCCGACGGGTCCCACAGCGTCGAGACCGGGTGCGTTTGCGCGGTCAGGCGCTCGAGATCGTACACGAACCGGTCGCGGGAGTACTCCGAGTTCTCATAGTGCACGCCCACATGGATCGCTTCCTCGGGGCACACCTCCTGGCAGTAGCCGCAGAAGATGCAGCGGAACTCGTCGATCTCGTAGATCAGCGGATAGCGATGGCCCTCTTCGTCTTCGCCCGGGACCAGCTTGATGCAGTTGGCGGGGCAAATCTGCGGGCACAGGCCGCACGCCACGCATTTCGCGCGCCCCTGCTCGTCGGTGAGCATCCGGTGCGTGCCGCGCCACCGCGACGCCAGCGTCCAGTCCTTGGACGACTTCTCTTCCGGGTACTGCATCGTGACCTTGGGGCGCAGCAGGTGGCTGAACGTGAGCGCCATGCCCTTGAGCGTGGCGCGCAGGTACGAGGTCTGCTGCGTGGGGCGCTTCATGACCTTCACGCCGATCGCCATTACGCGGCCTCCTGAGAAACCGAACCCGACACGATGCGGCCGCGGTCGAGCCACAGCACCAGCACGAGCAGCAGCACGAAGTTGAGGCCGCCGAGCGCCCAGGCCATCCCCGGACCATAGGTCCAGCCCAGCCGCACCCGGAAGAACCAGATCGCCACGGCCACGACCGTGATATAGATGAGGGCCAGCGGCAGCAGCACCTTCCACCCCAGCGCCATCAGCTGATCGTAGCGGAAGCGGGGCAGCGTCCAGCGCACCCAGATGTAGGTAAAGAGAAAGACAATCGTCTTGGCGCTGAATGCCGCCAGCGTGAGCAGGGTCTTGATTACGCTCGGATCTCCGGTCGAATCCCAGGTCGTCAACGGAATGTCCCACCCACCGAAGAACAGCGTCGCCATCAGCGCGGACGCCGTCACCATGTTCGAATACTCGGCGATGTAGAACATGGAGAACTTCATCGCGCTGTACTCGGTGTGATAGCCGGCGATCAGCTCCCCTTCGGCTTCGGGCAGGTCGAACGGCAGCCGGTTCGTCTCCGCGAACGCGCTGATGAAGAAGATCAAGAACGCGACGGTCAGCGGCACCACGAACCAGAGTCCCGTCTGCTGCTGCGTGATCACTTGCGACAGCGTGACGTTGCCGGCGAGCAGCAGCACGGCGACGGTGCTCATGCCCATGGCAATCTCGTATGAGATCATCTGCGCCGACGCGCGCAGCCCGCCGAGCAGCGCGTACTTGTTGTTCGACGCCCAGCCCGCCAGCACGATGCCGTACACGCCCAGCGAGCTGATCGCGAGGATATAGAGGAAGCCGACGGGCAAATCGGCGACGACCATCGGGACGACGCCCCACCTGGTCGGCAGCGGCGACGCGAACGGGATCACGCCGAACGTCAGCATCGCGGGAATGAACGACACGATCGGCGCGAGCGTGAACAGCGCCTTGTCGGCCATCGCCGGCGACGTCTCTTCTTTCAGAAAGTTCTTCAGCCCGTCCGCCGCCGGTTGCAGCAGCCCCTGCGGCCCCACGCGGTTCGGCCCGAGCCGGTCCTGCATCCAGGCGCACACGCGGCGCTCGACCAGCGTGAGCAGCGCGACTCCGACCAAGATCAGGTTGAGGACGAGGAAGACCTTGATCGCTGATGCGACGAGGAAGAACGTCATGCGACCCTCGCCGTACCCATGGCCTTCACCATCTGCTCCAACACCCAGGCTGCCGGCTGCGCCATCCCCGGCGCGGGCTTCGCCTGGAAGTAGCGTTGCTCGCGCCCGTCGCGGTTGGTGAAGGCGCCTTCCTCTTCGGCCACGTTGGCAATCGGGAGCACCACGTCGGCACGGCGGCACGGCGCGTCGGCGCCGAGCACGGTGCCGAGATAGATCAAGGCGCCATTGGTTTCGACCGAACAGTCGGGATCGTCGAGCACCAGCACGACAGCTGCGCCCGTCGCCGCCTCGAGCGCCTGCGCGTAGTCCCGCGTGTAACCCAGGTTCTCCGCGCCTTTCGCGTTGGGCGCCCGCTCGGCGCGCAGCGCGAGATTGGGGACCCCGGGGAGCGGCGCCTCTTCACCCATCACGACCTGGAACGCCCCGGTCCACTGGAAGCCGGCGAGCAGTTGTTTGGCGGCGGCGAGCGCCTCGTTGGAGGCCCCCGGGGACACGAGCGCGACCGCCTTGCCGGACGCGCCGCGCAGGATGGAGAGCACGCGCGCGAACGCCTCGTCCCAATCGGTCGCGTGGAGCGCCCCGTCCTTCTTGACGAGCGGAGCCTCGATGCGGTCGCCACGGTTCATCCAGCGATAGTGACTGCGGCCGTGATCGCAGATGAAGTAGCGGTTGACGTCGAGGTTGGGTCGCGGCCGCACGCGCACGACGACTTCATCGCGCGTATCGAGCGTGATGCTGCAGCCCTGCGAGCAGCCGGTGCAGATCGACGCGGTTTTGTCGAGCTCCCAGGCGCGCGCCTTGTGGAGGAAGTCCTTGGAGAGCAGCGAGCCCACGGGGCAGAGATCGACCACGTTGCCGGCCCAGGGATGGTCGAGCCGCGCGTCGGGGTGAATGCCGATGAATGCCCGGTCGCCGCGCTCGGAGACGTTCAGGACCGGCTCCTGAGCCACGTCTTCCATGTAGCGCACGCAGCGCGTGCAGAGAATGCAGCGATTGGGCACGTACAAGACGTCGGGTCCGAAATCCTCGACCGGATTGAAGCGCTTGGCGAACTCGGCGTAGCGCGTGCCCGACTGCCCTTCCTGGAACACGAAGTCCTGGAGCTCGCACTCGCCCGCCTGATCGCAGATCGGGCAATCGAGCGGGTGATTGATGAGCAGGAATTCGAGCACGCCCCGGCGCGCGTCCTTGGCGGGGGCCGTCTGCGTCTTGACGACCATGCCTTCGGTGACCGTCGTCGCGCAGGCGATCGCGAGCTTGGGCGCCTTCTCGATTTCGACGAGGCACATGCGGCACACGCCGGCAACGGGCAGGCCGGGATGATAGCAATAGTGCGGCACGAGGACGCCCGCTTGCTTGGCGGCTTCAATGACCAGCGTGCCAGGCGGAACGGAAACCGGCGTGCCGTCGATGGTCAGGGTGATCAAGCCATCAGCCATCAGCCGTCTGCCCTCAGCCAACCATGACGGGTTGGCGTTTGCCTGCGAGGTAGGCTTCGAATTCGCCGCGGAATTTCTTGATGCCGCTCACGATCGGCGCGGCGCACGAGTCTGAGAGCACGCAAATCGTTTTGCCCGTCATGTTTTCCGAGAGATCGAGCAGCAGATCGAGGTCCTTGGTCTTGCCCTGCCCCGCGAGGATCCGCTCCATGATCTTCGTCGTCCAGGCGGTGCCCTCGCGGCACTGCGTGCACTGGGCGCACGACTCGTGCGCGTAGAAGCGCGCGAGCCGCATGATCTGATAGACCATGTCCGCCGAGTCGTCGAACACGATCACGCCCCCCGATCCGAGCATGGAGCCCTTCTCGACGACGCCTTCGTAGTCGAGCAGGCACGCCTCGGTCTCTTCGCGCGTGAGGATCGGCACCGACGAGCCGCCGGGGATGCACGCCTTGAGGGTGCGGCCCGCGGGCGGGCCCCCGCACATGTCGTAGATCAGGCCCTTGAGCGGGAAGCCCATCGTGACTTCGTAGTTGCCGGCGCGCTGCACGTTGCCGCACACCGAGAAGAGTTTGGTGCCGGTGCTCTTCGGATTCGACAGGCACAGACCTTTGTACCACGCGGCGCCGCGGTTGAGGATGTGCGGGACCGCGGCCAGGGTCTCGACGTTGTTGATCGTCGTGGGCAGGCCGAACAAGCCCGCGGCGGCCGGAAACGGCGGCTTGATGCGCGGATTGCCGCGCTTGCCTTCGATCGAGTTCATCAGCGCGGTCTCTTCACCGCAGATGTAGGCGCCCGCGCCGCGGTGCAGGTAGACCTTGATGCTGCCGAACACGCCCGCCGCGTTGGCTTCCTCGAGCGCCCGCGTCATGATCGTCCACGGCTCCGTGAACTCGCCGCGGATATAGATGTAGGCGACCTCGGCGCGGATCGCGTGCGCGGCGATCGCGGTGCCTTCGAGCAGCCCGTGCGGCGTCCACCGCATGATCTCGCGGTCCTTGAACGTCCCTGGCTCTGATTCGTCGGCGTTCACGCACAGGTAGTGCGCCTTTTTCTTTTCCTTGGGCATGAACGACCACTTGAGCCCGGTGGGGAACCCCGCTCCGCCCCGGCCGCGCAGTCCCGATTCCTTGACGACCTCGGTGACCTGAGCCGGATCCATCTTCAAGGCCTGCGCGAGCGCCGCATATCCGCCGCGTTTGGTCCAGCCCTTGAGGGTGCGCGCGTCGGCGTCACCGAAATACTGGGAGAGGACGACGGTCTCTTTAGCGTGCGGTTTATGGGGGAAGCCCATTACCGGTACTTCCTCACCAGTTCCGGCACTTTCTCCGGCGTCACATTCTCCAGGAAGTCGTCGTTGACGAGCACCGGCGTCGGAAAGCCGCACGCGCCGAGGCACTCGACTTCGATGATCGTCCACTTGCCGTCGGGGCTGGTGGCACCGGCATCGCCCGCGCCCGTATGCTCGAGGAACGCCTTCACGACGCCCTCCGCCCCGCAGACGTTGCAGGGTGACGTCGTGCAGACCTGCACGAAGTTTTTCCCTACCGGGTGCTGGTGATACATCGTGTAGAACGTCACGACGCCCTTCACGTAGGCCGGGGTGAGCCCGAGCAGCTCAGCGACCTCGGCCATGCTGCGGTCGGAGATCCACCCGTGCTCGCGTTGTGCGATCCACAGCGTCGGCAACAGCGCCGCCTGCTTGTTGGGATAGCGCTGGAGTACGGTCTCGAGCTCTTCCAGCACTTTGCCGACGAACACCGGCTGATAATCCCCGCCGTGGCCGGTCCCATGCGCGGTCCCCCCCCTCCCCACCGCCGTGGCATCGCGCGGCGTGCTCATCGATCCACTTCACCCATGACGATGTCCACCGACGCGTTGATGGCGATCAAGTCGGAGAGCAGATGTCCCTCGGCCATCTTGGGCAGCGCGGACAGGTTGATGAACGAGGGCGGCCGGATGCGCCAGCGCACCGGCTTGGCCGTCCCGTCCGACACGAGGTAGGTGCCGAGCTCCCCTTTGGGGTTCTCGATGCCCACGTACGCCTCGCCCACGGGCGCCCTCACGCCTTCCATGACCTGCTTGAAGTGGAAGATCATCGCTTCCATGTCGCTCATCGCCCGGGTCTTGGACGGCAGGATCACGCGCGGGTCGTCGACGTTGATGGGGCCGTCGGGCAGCCGTTCGAGCGCCTGCTCGAGAATGCGGTTGGACTGGTGGCACTCCTCGAGCCGCACGAGATAGCGGTCGAATACGTCGCCGTGCTCCCCCACGATCACGTCGAAATCGTAGGTCTCGTAGCCGAGGTAGGGCTTGTCTTTGCGAAGGTCGTAGGGGACGCCGCTCGCCCGCAGCATTGGTCCCGAGAGCGATTGGTTGATGGCCTCCGCGGCGGTGAGCGTGCCGACGCCCTGCGTGCGGCCGGCCCAGACAGCGTTGCGCGTCAGCACGCGATCGATTTCCGACAAGGTCTTCGGGAACGTCTTCGTGAAGTCCCGCAGCCTGTCGACGAATCCGTCCGGGATGTCGGCCAACAGTCCGCCGACGCGCGTGAGACTCGTCGTCAGGCGGGCGCCGGTCCACATCTCCTGGAGATCGTAGATCTTCTCGCGCTGCTGGAACGCCCAGAGGAACGGTGTGAACGCGCCGAGATCGATTGAGGTCGTCCCGAGCCACACCATGTGCGAGATGATGCGGCTCATCTCGCAGGCGAGCACGCGCAGCACCTGGCAGCGCGGCGTGATCTCGATGCCCATCAATCTTTCCGCGGCCAGGGCAAACCCGACGTTGTTCGCCATCGGCGACAGGTAGTCGGTGCGGTCCGTCAGCGGGATGATCTGATTGTAGTGCCGGTACTCGCCCAGCTTCTCGAAGCCTGAGTGCAGATAGCCGAGGTGCGGGATGCAGCGCACCACCGTCTCGCCGTCCAATTCCACGACCAGGCGCAGCACTCCGTGCGTCGCCGGGTGCTGTGGACCCATGTTGACGAGCATGTGCTCTTCGCCCAGATCGGGCTCCCCCCCCGCCGCGGCCGTCAGCGGCACGCGGGCAGGGCGGCCTGCGGCGTCCACGCCGGGCGTGGCCAGCTCGAGCTCGAGTGTCCGTTTACTCATGGGGTGGGTGCGGGGGGCTCGGGAATCACCCCGCGCTCACCCCGGCGCAGGCGCTCGCGCATGTCGTCCGGCAGGTCGCCCCCCGCCTCGGCGATCGACAGCTCTTCCATCGAGTAGTGCGCTTCGGGATTGGCGTTCAAGGCCTGGCGCACCTGCTCGGCGCGCGAGAAGCGGCCGCGCAGCGGGAAGCTCTTCCGCAGCGGATAGCCTTCCGCGTAGGTCTCCCACATCAGGATCCGGCGCAGATCGGGATGCCCGCGGAACGTGATCCCGAACATGTCGAAGACTTCGCGCTCCAGCCAATCGGCGCCGTGCCACAGGTGGTAGACCGAATCCACGACCAGCTCGTCGGCCGGGTTCAGCTCGACCTTGATGCGGATGTCGGCGCGGCGTTCGAGCGAGCGGAGGAAGTAAACGACTTCGAGCGGCCGTTCGCGGTCACGATATTCGACCGCGGTCACGTCCACCAGATAATTGAAATCCTGGCCGGGGGTGGTTTTCAGCCACGTCATGGCGTCGAGCAGGTGCTCCCGGGCGACGTACACGATCGTGTCGCCGTCGCGCGCGACTACCGTGCGCAGCGCTCCCGGAATGGGGGGCAGGCTCGTCACGACGAGCGGAACTGGTGGACGGAGTTGCCGAACGGCTCGGAGATCTCGTCGATCGTCTCGGGCGGCAGGCGCAGTCCCTTCTCGTCGAGCGGCTGCTCGTCGCGGCGCCGCACGGCGTCGAACAGCGATTCGCCCTTGATCTTCTTATGGAGGAGGAGAATGCCGTACAGCAGCCCTTCCGGACGCGGCGGGCAGCCCGGTACGTAGACGTCGACGGGGACGATCGTGTCGATGCCCTGCACCATCGCATAGTTGTCGAAGACGCCGCCGGTGGAGGCGCACGCGCCCATCGAGATCACCCATTTGGGCTGCGGCATTTGATCGTAGATGCGGCGAATGACGGGCGCGAGCTTCAACGGCAGCCGCCCGGCACAGATCAGCACATCGGCCTGGCGCGGCGAAAACGCCTGGCGCTCCATCCCGAAGCGGGCGAAGTCGTAGCGGCTCGCGGCCGTGGCCATGAACTCGATCGCGCAGCACGCCGTCCCGAACGGCATGGGCCACAGGGAGTTGGCGCGCGAGGAGTTCACCACCCAGTCCACCAGATTCTGGAACTTGGCGAGCAGATAATTCGAGCTTTGGACTTCGCCGACTCGCTTCATGCGCTCAATCCCACTGAAAGGCCCCTCGTTTCCAGACGTAGATGTAACCCACGAACAGGATCACGAGAAATACCAGCATCTCGACCAATAAGAAGCCGGTCGTGAGCGTGCCATTGCCCATAAAGATCACGGCCCACGGGATGAGAAAGACCGTCTCGATATCGAAGAGGATGAACAGCACGGCGACGAGGTAGAACTTGACCGAGAACCGTTCGTGCGCGCTGCCCAGCGGCGGCATCCCGCTCTCGTACGGCCGTTCTTTGACGTCGGTGGGTCGCCGGGGCCCCAAAAAATGCGACCCCACGATCATCGAGGCCGCCACGACGAGTGCCAGACCGAGCAACATCAGGAACGGGATGTAGGGCTGCATCCTGGCTCGTGAAAAAATTCACTAAGGGTGCATGGGAAGCTATCGGCGGTGTGGCGTAAGTCAAGTTGGCGCCATTACATTGCGCCCCCATGTCAATCAAATCCGATCGCTGGATTACGAAGATGTCCAAAGAGTTTGCCATGATCGAGCCGTTCGCGGACCGGCAGGTGCGCGACGGCGTGATCTCCTACGGCGTCTCGTCGTACGGCTACGACATGCGCGTGGCACCCGAGTTCAAGATTTTCACCAACGTGCTGTCGGCCGTGGTCGATCCCAAGCGCTTCGACCCGAAATCATTCGTCGAGTTCAAGGGCGACGTCTGCATCGTCCCTCCCAACTCGTTCGCGCTCGCCAGCTCGGTCGAGTATTTCCGCATCCCGCGCAACGTGCTGACGATCTGCGTAGGGAAGAGCACGTACGCGCGCTGCGGGATCATCGTGAACGTGACGCCGTTCGAGCCGGAGTGGGAAGGGTTTGTAACGCTCGAGATCAGCAATACCACGCCTCTACCCGCCCGCATCTACGCGAACGAGGGAATCGCGCAGGTGCTGTTCTTTACGGCCGACGAGGGTGACGAATGCGAGGTGAGCTACAAGGACAAGAAGGGCAAGTACCAGGCCCAGCGCGGTATTACGCTGCCGAAGCTCTAGCCTTCTGATTGTAGGCGTAGGCCACGGCGAGGGCGATGATGGCCAGTGCGAGAAACGATCCTACTCGATACAGTGCGTTGAGAGTCGATAGATCGTAAAAGACAATCTTGAGGCCGGCGAGCGCCGCGACGGCCAAGCCCGCCGAGCGAACCGGCTTGAGGTCGGCGCGGAAGCCCAGAAAGACGAGCGCGCCGGCGTAGAGCAGCCACCAGACGCTGAGCGCGAGATCCCCCGCCAGTGGCGCGACGGCCCCGAAGTGGCGGTTGAACTCGATCGACCCACCGAGGAAAACGGCCGACCCGCACAGAATCCACATCCACTCGGCATCGCCACGCTTCCAGAGCGGACGCCGCGTTTCAGTGCCCCACCACCGCGCCGCGGCCCAAGTGCCGGCGACGAACACATACAACGCCAGCGCCCAGGCGTCGGTGAAGGCCGGGGCGGAGGAGCGACGGTCCAGGAGCGCTGCGGTGAAGAGACAGAGGGCCGCCATCGTCGCGAGCCCAGTGGCCGCGTGGCGGCCACCCGGTCGAGCGGACTCGCGCTCGGCGGCGAGCGCGACCAGCGCGAGGATGGTCCATGAGATCGCCACGGGGACGCCATCCCACGCGGCCGCGGTGGCCAGCGCGGCGAGCGCAAATCCCATGATGAGGAGCGACGCGCGGCGACGCTCCCAACCCGTCGCGAGGTACACACCCGCGAGCACGCCGGGAACGATCGCCGGCGATTGGCTCAGTACCGGGATCGGCAGCGCGTCGGCGAGGATCAGCAGCGCGATCGGGTTTGCAATGAACAGGAACCGCTCGAGCGCAGCCTCTGAGGCCCTTGGGTCGAGCGCGAACGGGTCGCGCGACCGCTGCTGCACCCACATGAGCCCGAACACCGTCGTCATGGCGCCGAGCGCGAGCCAGGGCGCAACCGACGCGTCCGCGGCATTCACGGCGCCGACTCCGAGCGCCGCCCACGTCAGCAGCAGCACGCCGAGCCGGGCTTCGGGCCAGGGGCGGTGGTAGGTGACGTGCAGGGTGAGCACAGCTCCAGCCGCGATCAGCCAGGCGCCACTGGCCGTCCCGAGCGCCTCGCCCGCGCCACCGATCGCGAGCAGCAGATAGCCGAACAGCGCGAGGTTGAAGGTCCGGCGCCACGACATGGCGTACGCGAGGATCCCGAATCCCAACCCGATCACTTCGAGGTAGGCGAGAAACCCCAGAGGATTGGGGCCGGTCGCGAGAATGATCGGCGCGAGGTAGGCGCCGCCGAGCGCCCAGATCGCCAGCCCTTCGACCTCATGGTGCCGCGCGAGCATCGTCACCGCGACGGTCGTGGCGGCAAGCAGCAGGATGCCGAGTCGGGGCTCGAGCATCGCGTACGGGCCGGCAGCCGCCCACAGACCGAGATAGGTCAGCCCGCCCCCTGCTCCGATCAGGGCGGCCCCGTAGATCCGCATGCCGCGGAGGATCCGCTCGTGCCCCCAGGCGGCTACGGCGATGCCGGCGACGATTGCGCCGAGCACGCGGAACAGCGGAGAGATCCAGCCGCGGTCGAACGCGTACTTCAGGAAAAAGGCGGCCGCCGTGAGCAGGGCGAGCACACCGACGGCCAGCAGGCCGCGCTGGCCGAACCACTGTTCGAGATCTGGTCCGGTGCGCGCCGCTGGGGCGATGGTCGGCAGGGACGCGCGGACACCCGGCGGAGCCGCCGGCGCGCGCGCCTCACGCGCAGGCGGTGCTGGAAGCTGCGACTGGTCGGCGGAATTGGCGACGATGGTGAGGCGGCGGACGATGTTTTCGAGCGTCGCGACTCGGCGCTCGAGCGCTTCGATGGTTTCCTTCTGCTCGTCGCTCACACGGTCGCGGCTGCCCGACGAGAGCCGGCGACCGTGATCGCGATCGTGACCCCGAGGATGATGGCGACATCGGGGACCCAGCCCAGCTCGGTGACAGGCACCACCATCTGGACGAAATACATCACGAAATCGAACACGCCGATCAGCAACCCCAGCAGGAGCGTGTACTGGAGGTGACGCCCCAGCCGCGAGAGCAGGCTGCCGGTCACGAGCGCCACCGCGCCCTGGGCCGCGGCAATGGCGACGGCCGCGACACTGCCACTGAAGAGCGTCTCGATCACCGCCGAGCGGCCGGGATGGAAGCTGAAGAAGGCGGTATGAATCAGCGCGATCGCGAGGCCGGCCACCGCGGCGCAAATGGTGGCCCAAATCGCGAATGCAATGACGATGCGAATGCGGCTGTCGGGCATGGACCCTCCCTTCCCCATGATAGGAATTCCCCCGCGCTACCGCAACGCTGCCGCTGCTTCCACGAGGGCCCCACGCGCCTGATCCACGCGCGCGACGAGATCGGCCAGCTCCTTGTTCGCCGTTGCCTGGTCGGCATAGCGAATCGCCTCATTCACGGTCGGAAACGCCATCGTGGCATACCCGTTGTCGATGTCGGACGCGAACTGGAGGCTTTTAAACCACGGGCGGCTCGCCAGCCCTTCAGGCCGGGTCAGCCGCCGCTCGACCTGCATCAGCGCGCGGTTGACGCGCTGCGCGCGCTCGTTAGCGACGCGCGCCGTGTCACGCGCGCTGTTGAATGCGCGCGCCACCGCGGTGAAGCGGTCCAACGCGTCCTTCAGGGCCTGCGTGCTCACGCCCGTCCATTTCTTGTTCGAGATCCCAGAATCGAGCTGCGCCACCAACGCATTCATCTCTGTCCCGAACACGGCGTAGTCGAGCGGCAGGATGTCGTTGTTGGCGAGCCGGCCGAGGATCACGGCAACGAGCTGTGCCCCGGCGCGATGCGCTTTGTATGCGGGATCTCCGAAGCGCGTCATCCAATCGTACGAGTCGTACATGGAGTGATAGATGCCGTCCGGTCCGTCGAACCCGATGCCGCCCGAGGGGATGCCGAGGTGGTGATAGAAGCCGGCGAAGTCCGAGCCGCCACCAAGATTCCCGAACGTCAGCTTGGTCGTATCGCCATTCTGTTCCTTGAGCCAGACGTCATAGACCGTGCCGGGGCCGGTCGGGTCCGGGACCGCCCGGGCGGCGGAACGGAACAGCGGTTTGAGGGAGGGAGATCCGGCGCCACCGAAGTTCGGGCCCGAGAACGTCCCGTCTTCGTTGATGTACGCGACCGCGTTTGCCCGCAGCGAATCCTCGAGCTCCTCCACCCATTCCGTGGAGCCGATCAGGCCCCATTCTTCGGCATCCCACGTCGTGAAGACCACCGTGCGCGCCGGCCGTTGCCCCTCGCGTGCCAGCGTGGCAAACGCCCGCGCGGCTTCGAGGACGGAAACCGTGCCGCTGACATTGTCGCGCGCGCCGGGACTCCAGGAGTCGCGATGGCCCCCGACCACGACCCACTCATCCGGCCACTTCTCGCCCCGGATCATGCCGACCGTGTTCCAGATCTTGTGAAATGCGCGCGCGCCACGCTCGGTCTTCACGTGCACGCGCGCCCGCACGGGTCCCGGACCGACGTGGTAGCGGAACGACAGCGCTCCCTGCCAGCTCTGCGGCACGGACGGACCGGCGAGCGGCTCGAGCAGGCGCCGCGCGTTGCCGTAGCTCATCGGGATGATCGGAATCTTCGGGATCGCGAGGGAATCCTCGGGCACGCGGCGTGCCCCCTCGATCGACGGCCAGCTGGGCGTGGTGGGATCGCCGTTGCCGTTCATCATGCTGCCGCGCTGAATGCCGTCGGCATTGCGCATCGGTCCCTTGGGATACACGTCGCCCTGGAAGTAGCCGTCCTGCTGCGGATCCGAGTACACGATCAGTCCGAGCGCGCCGCGTTTCTGCGCCTCGCGCGCCTTGATCCCGCGGAACGAGCGGCCGTAGCGCGCGATCGCGATCTTGCCGCGCACACTGATGCCGAGCGAATCGAGGGTGGTGTAGTCCTCGATCAGTCCGAAATTGACGTACACGACCTCGGCCGTCACGTTGCCGTCGCCGCTGTAGCCGTTGAAGGGCGGGACCTGAGGCCCGGTGCCGGGCTCGGCCAACGACAGCCGCTCCACGCGCCGGCCGTTGAGGACCCAGGCGGCCACAGTGTCGGGCTGCGGCAGGTAGATCGTGTATTCCTTGCTCCAGGCGTCGATGCCCCACGCTTTCATCTTGTCGAGCACGTAATCACGGGTCGCCGCTTGCGCCGGCGTCCCCGCCATGTGCGGCACGGCGGAGAGATCGCGCGACATCTGGCGCACGCTCGCGGTGTCGGGGACGGCGATGAGGCGTTGTTCGAAGGACTGACTGCTTAGACGGTGAGACGGCTGGACGGTTAGAAGCACCGTACCAACAACTACCAGCCGTCTAGCCGTCGAACCGTCTAGCATCGTCACGCTTCCCTCCCCGCCAACAGCACCGGCCGTGGTGTCCGCAGCTTTCGTAGCACAGCAGTCACAACCATGCACAGCAACGCTCCCAGCGCCGCGAGCCCCATGTCTTTCTGCGCGTCCCAGATATCGCCCTGCGTCCCCAGCCACGCGGCACCCGTTCCCGGAGCGACCATCGTCGCGATCACCATCTCCATGATCTCGTACAGCGCGCTGAACGCGAGCGTCACGTCGAGCGGGAGATAGTACGCCCAAAAGCCGCGCGCATTCGCGACGCGCAGGAAGACCTCGCGGATCGGATAGGCCATGAGCAGGCCGAACGAGCAATGCACGATCCGGTCGAAGTGATTCCGCGAGAATCCAAAGGCGTGTTGGATCCAGTAGCCGAGCGGCACCTCGGAGTAGGTGTAGTGCGCACCCACCGCATGCAGCGTCATGAATGCCGTGATCAGCAGATACGAAAGATCCGAGAGCGGGAACGCGCGATACGTGCCCACCAGAATCGCGACCAACGCGACGACCAGCAGGTTCTCCAGGAACCAGTCGTTGCGATCCAGGGGAGCGATCGCGGTGACGATCCAGACGACCGCGTACCAGCCCACCAGGACCTGCGCGAAGCGGTTCTTGGAGAAGCCTGTTTTGCGCGTCGTCGAAGTCGAAATCATCCGCGCGGATTGAGGATCTGATTGATCCGCGCCTGCAGATCGACGATGTGCGCGCGCGTGGTCCGATCCGCCGCGCGCGCGAGGGCGACCCGCAACGTGCTCTGCAGGTCCACGAGCTCGAGCCGCGCCTGCGCGCGCGCATCGGCGGGCCGCGGCGGCGGCGCGTTGAACCCCGGGAACGGCGTGAAGCCCGGCGGCAGCGGCGTCACCAGCGGCGTGCTGATCAGCCGCTCCATCTGATCGACGAAGGCGCGCTGCAGATTGCGCCGGTACGCGTCCACGCGCACGGGGCCGCTCGCGAATTCGGAGAACGCCCCGCGGCGCACGTCGCCGAACAGATCGGCGATCGAGTACGCGGCGCCGGCCGGCTGGGTTTGCGCCTGCTCGGCGAGCCGCGACAACCGCGCATCCTGGAACAGGAGGGTGAGCACGCTGGTCTGGCGCACGCGCACGCGCTCCACGAACCCGGTCGGCTCGATGCGCCGCAGGATCTCGGGATCGAAGAAGAACGCCGGCGTGGTGAAGACGTTGTCGTTCAGGAACCGCACCGCCTCGGCCTGTTTCGCGCGCGGCACCGGCTGGTACACCCGGCCCGACTGGCTCGCGTACTTCGTGAACTGGTACACACCGCCGACGACCACGGCGACGTGGTTCATCTCACGCGCCCACTGCCCGATCAGCTCGCCGTACATGTCGCTGAGCCGGTCGTAGTTATCGAGCCGTTCCTCGGTGGTCGCCGGAATCAGCATCGGGACGAGCCGCTTGATGTTGCGCACCCCATAGCCGCTGGCGCGCACGGGATCGTCGCCCAGCGCTTCGGTGATGATGCGCGGATCGACCGGATCGCCATCGCCGATCCAGCGATGGAACGGGTTCGCGTCCTGCGACCGGGCCAGCGAATCGAGCACCGGGCGCTCGGCATCGGGAGACGGCGCGGTCGCAATGCGCCGGTAGCCCCAATCGATCGCGAAGTAGTCGTACGGGCCGATGCCCTGCATGAGGCACGCGTTGTCTTCCGGCTGCGCGACGTAGTTGTAGCGCGCGTAGTCCATGATCGATGGGCTCGTCCCCTGCACCCGGCAGGTGAATGCGCGGCTGCGCAGCGAGTCGACCGGGTAGTAGGTCGACGCCACCATGTTGTGGCGCAGGCCCAGGCTGTGGCCGACTTCGTGCGTCGCGACGTAGGCCACCATCAACCCCATCAACGAATCGGGGAACGGCAGGTGGCGGGCGCGGGCATCGGCGGCCCCCGCCTGCGTCCAGTACCATGCCTCCACCAGGCTCGTGATGTTGTGATAGAACCCGATGTTGGCGTTCATGATCTCCCCCGAGCGGGGATCACTGAGCCGCGGCCCGTACGCGTTCTCGATGACGGACGGCAACCAGCGGATCGTGGAGTTCTGCGCGTCGTCCAGGTCGAAGTCGGGATCGTCGGCCGGCGCGACCTTTGCCACGATGGCATTGCTGAATCCGGCGGCGCGGAACACCGGCTCCCACAGCTCGACACCCTTGATCAACCAGGGCACCCACTTGGCTGGCGTGGCCGGATCGATCCACCAGGTGATGGGCTTCACCGGGTCGGACACGGCGGCCGTGGGGTCCTTGGGCTCGAGCCGGTAGCGCTGGATGAAGCAGCGGCGGGGCCCCGTCACGCGGTCGTCGTTGTAGTTCTCGAATGACAAGTTGAAGTAACCCACGCGATCATCGCACAGCCGCGCCATCATCGGCTGGTCCGGCAGCAGGACCATCGAATAGTTCATCAGCATCGTGAGCGAGTTGAGCGATCGCTGGGGCTGCGCCCCGGGCGCGCCGGGTAGCGAATCCACCTCGAACGTCTGGAGCGCGCTGACTTCGATGTTGCGGGGGAACGAGCGCGCCCGGTCGACTACCGAGCGCAACGGGTCCATGCGGCGCACGCGCACACCCGACTGCCGAATGTTCAACTCCTGCACATCGGTCGTGAACAGACGGGTCGTTTCGATCACGGCGTTGCTGTCGGGCGTGTGCCACGCGGCGACGTCGAAGCTCATGATGATCGGCGCGATGTTGGACAGCCGGACCGCGCGGGCGACCGGCTGCGTGCTGTCGGCGCGCATCGCGTACGACACGATGCGCAAGAACACCTTGTTCCCCATCCGTTCCCACACCACGATCCGGTTGCTGATCTCTTCCCCGGCGTACCGGATGCCGCGCATCGTCCCGCGCTGGTCGGCGACGAGCAGAAACTGCCGGCCGAACATGGCGGTCGGGATCTCGTAGAAGAGCTTCTCCCCGATGCGGTGCACGATGAACACACCCGAGTCGGTCACCGCGCCCTGGGTAATGACCTGGTTGTACGGCTTCGGACCTTCAGCGGGCCCCCCCCCCTGGCGGTTACCCCCGCTCGCAGCGCGTGCAGTATCTTGACGGGCAGGTGCGGGCGGGGGGGGCTGCTGGCGGGCGGCGGACGTGGCGGACGAGCAGGCGAGGACGCCGAAGCCCAGTAGGACGCTGAATGCACGCATCGTGGTTGCCTTGGTGTGGAGTCGGGAACGGGGAGATTAGACCGCGCGGAGTGCTTCGTCAATGAAGAGTCTGCGGGCAGTGATCATCGTCGTCGCGCTGGCGGCCATGGTGTTCGGCGCCGCCGTGACCCTCGCCGTGACGGGGGGGGACAACCTCGGGTCCGTCACGGCGATCGTGTTGATCGTCGGCGCTGTGTTGCTCCCGGTGATGTGGCTGCTGGTGCGGCGCCGGATGTGGGAGCCGCTCACCGCCCTGCACCGCGGGATCCAACGGATCGCCGAGGGTGACCTCACCACGCAGGTCGACGTACGGCGCGACGACGAGCTGGGGAACGTCACCGACCATTTCAATCACATGACGCGCGTGCTGCGCGATCGCGCCGAGGAGCAGGGACGATTCGCAGCCGCGGGCGAGCTGCTGGGCGGCGTGGCGCATGAGGTCAACAATCCCCTGATGGCGATCGCCAGCCACGCCGAGCTGCGGCTGGGCGACGTCGGGCTGCCGGCCGAGCAGCGCAACGAAATGCAGAGCATCCTGCGCCAGGCGCAGCGCGCGGCCAAGCTGCTGCGCGGCCTGCTGCGCTTCGTGCGCGCCGGAGAAAAGCGCACCGCCGCGGTGAACCTGAACGAGGTGGTGCGCAGCGCGATCGACCTCGTGTCCTACCGCTTCCTGATCGACGAGATCACGATCGAAGGCAGGCTCGATCCCGAGCTGCCGACGGTGATCGGAGACGCGAACCGCCTGGAACAGGTGCTCGTCAATCTGCTGAGCAACGCGTTGGACGCGTTGCGCGGCGTGAAGCCGCCGCGGCGCCTGAGCGTCGATTCCTTCATCGATGATACCGGGGGCCGGGTCTGCGTGAGCGTGACCGACAATGGTCCGGGCGTCTCACCCGACATTGCGCCGCGCCTGTTCCGGCCGTTTGCGAGCACCAAAGGGCCCCGCGGCACGGGCCTGGGCCTCTACATCTCCCGGCAGATCGTGCGCGAAGCCGAGGGCGAGCTCGACCTCGTCAAGCGTGCGGGGGGGGGGGCCGGGACGCAATTCCTGCTGTGGCTCCCGACGGCGCGCAAGGGAGTTCCGTCAGCGCCCGCGGTCGTCCCGCAACCGGCCACCCCGGGCAGCCGCACGAAGAGTCTGGAGGGGATCCGGGTGTTGCTGGTCGACGATGAAGCGCTGATCCGCAGTCCCATGGGCCGCTTCCTCAGAAAGCTCGGCGCCGAGATCAGCGAGGCGGGTGACGGTGAGGAGGCGCTCGCGCGGCTCGAGCAGGGCTTCGACCCGCACGTCATTCTCGCCGATCTGCGTATGCCACGGGTCGACGGCGTCGAGTTTTATCTGCGCCTGCAGCGGGAGCGCCCCAGCCTTGCTGAGCGCGTGATCTTTCTCTCGGGCGACATCACCCAGCTCGCGGGGCGCGGGCTCGCGGAGGTGCCGCGGGAGCGCGTGTTGGTGAAACCCGTGGAGCTGGCCGAGCTGGAGCGGCGGATTGTGACCTTCGTACGCGAGAAAGCGGCCTGATGCTCATCGTGGTCGTGCTGTTTGCGACCGTGCTGCTGCGCGCCGGCATTGTGCTGTTCGTCGTCTACCTCATCCTCCCCGCAACCAGTACCTGTCCCCGGTGTGCCGCCGATCTCGAGATGATCCGGCATCCGGTGCTGCGGCGGCTGTTGCCGCAGGTGCAGCACCGCTGGTGTCTGACGTGTGGATGGAGCGGTGTGGTGCGACGCGCGCCCCGCGGGGGGGCGGGGGGGGGAGAGCGAACGCAGACTCAGTCGCGCGTGATCAACCGCGCGGCGCGCTCGTAAAAGAAGTAGTCCCACGCCCAGTTCAACAGCACGAACAGCTTGTTGCGGAACCCGATGAGCTGGACGATGTGAATCCCGAGCCACATCACCCACGCCAGGAACCCGCGCGCCTGCACCCCGTAGACGTTGCACACGGCGGCATTGCGGCCGATCGTCGCCAGCGTCCCCTGGTCGCGATACCGGAACGGCACCAGCGGCTGTCCCCGCACCGCATTGCGGATATTGAGCGCGGCGTGCTTTCCCATTTGAATCGCGACCGGCGCCACCATCGGCAGCGGCGCTCCCCCCGCCCCCCCCGCGCCCCCTGCGTTTTCCTCGAGGTAGGCCGCATCGCCGATCATGTACACCTCCGGATGTCCCGGCAGCTGGAGCGTCGGTTCGATCGGAATCCGGCCCTGGCGCCCCGCCCTCGCCTCGAGACCCAGGCGGCGATTCAACTCGGCGGCTTGTACGCCGGCGGCCCAGATAACGGTGCGTGCGGGAATCACTTCCCCGCTCTTCAGCCGCACGCGCTCGCCGTCGTAATCGGCCACGACCGCATTAAACCGCACCTCGATCCATTTGCGCCACAACGTTGTGACCGCGGCTTCGCGCAGCCGCTCCGGCAGCGCCGCGAGGATTTTGTCGGTTGCCTCGAGCAGCAGAATGCGCACGTCCTTGATATTCAGCCGAGGATAGTCCTTGACCAGCACGAGGCGAATCAACTCGGAGAGCGCGCCCGCCATCTCGACACCTGTGGGACCGCCCCCCACGACGATGAAGGTGAGTCTGGCCCGGCGCTGCTCCGGATCGGGCTCGAGCATCGCCTGCTCGAAACAGGTGAGCACGTGATTACGGATGTGCACGGCGTCTGGAATGTCCTTGAGGCCCAGGCCGTGCTGCCGCATCGATTCGAGCCCGAAGTAGTTGGTCTCGCTCCCATGAGACAGCACGAGATAGTCGTACGCGATCGGCCCTGCGCTCGTATCGAGGCGTCGTTGGGCGAAGTCGACGCCGCGCACCTCCACGAGTCGAAAGTCAAAGTTTTTCTGACGGCGCAGGATGGCGCGGACCGGCCTGGCGATTTCCTCGGGCTCGAGACCGGCGGTCGCGACCTGATACAGCAGCGGTTGAAAGAGGTGGTAGTTGTTGCGATCGAGCAGAATCACGGTGACCGGGGCGCGGCGCAGCGCGCGGGCGGCGTTCAAGCCCCCGAACCCGCCCCCGACGATCACCACCGTTGGTGGAGCCGTCACTCCCTGGCCCGCTGATTCCACGCCCACATGCCGGACATCGTCTTGAGGCTGATCGGGTGACCGAGCAGACGCGCCTGTAGCACGACCTGCCCGCGGTGATGGCCGTCGTGGACCATGTAGTAGGTGAGGTACTCCGCCGCGCTGAACGGAAATCCGATAATGCGACGGTTGTCGCGGAGCGCGGCGCCAACGATCGCGAGGACCGCCTTGCGCTTGGCCCCCAGCGCTTTGGCCGCCTGCGCCGGCGTGACGCGGAAGCGATCGAGCTCCTTCGGGACGGGATACTCGGGCGCCGTGCGCTCGAGGTAGCGCAGGCCGCAATTGTGGATGTGCGCGAACTGGGCGGCGATGGTACGGCCGCGCGGGAGCGGCGACGGCGCCCGCCAGACGGCGGCATCGAGTTGCTGGACGAGAAACTGATTGATGCGCGCGTTCGCGGCATACGCCTTGAGCAGCGCTGCCGCGGCGTCTAGCGCGTGAGCTTTCGCCATAGCGCCGCGAGCGGATCGTAGTTCACGTCCACGACGCGCTCCTTGAGCGGGATGATGGCGTTGTCGGTGATCGTGATCGATTCGGGACACACGTCCGTGCAGCATTTCGTGATGTTGCAGTAGCCGATCCCGCCCTCGTGACGCAGGTGATCGCGCCGGTCCGCTTCGTCGAGCGGGTGCATTTCGTACACGGCCGCCCGCACCAGCATCGCCGGCCCCATGAACGCGTCGTGCTTCTCGTGCGTGCGCAGCACGTGGCACACGTCCTGGCACAGGAAGCACTCGATGCATTTGCGGAACTCCTGCGGGCGCTCGACCTCGTACTGGTACATCCGCCACGTGCCATCCGGGGCGTCCGGTTTGCGCGGCTGGAACGCCGGGATGCGCTTGTTCACCTCGTAGTTCCACGAGACGTCCGTCACGAGGTCCTTGATCACCGGAAACGCCTTCATCGGCGTCACGGTGATCGTCTCGTCGGGCGCATAGTCCGACATCCGCGTCATGCACATCAGCCGGGGTTTGCCGTTGATCTCCGCCGAGCACGAGCCGCATTTCCCGGCCTTGCAGTTCCACCGCACCGCGAGATCGGGGGCCTGTTCGGCCTGAATGGCGTGCACTGCGTCCAGCACGACCATGCCCTCGCCGGCAGCGACCTGATACTCCTTCAGCTCGCCACGCTCCCGGGTGCCGCGGAACAGCCGCAGCGTCCGCCGCTCGGTGCTGGCCACGCTTATTTCCCTTCCTTAATGAGGGTCATCAGATCAGCGGGGATGGGTGGCTGTGCCTCGCGCCGCACCACCATGCGATCGCCTTCCTTCTTGATCACGATTTGCTCGCGCGCCTGCTGCTCGGTGGACTCGGGATAATCGCTGCGCGTATGGCCACCGCGGCTTTCGGTGCGTTCCAGGGCGGCACGGGCCGTCGCCTCCGCCACAATCAACAGCGAGTGCAGGTCGATCGCGGTGTGCCAGCCGGGATTGTACTCGCGGCTGCCGGTGACGCCCACGGTTCGCGCGCGCGCCTTGAGCTTCTCGAGCTCCGTGAGCGCTGTCTCGAGACCGGACTTGTCGCGAATGATCCCGGCGTTGCGCTGCATGACTGCCTGCAGCGCCGACTGCACGGCGAAGGGGTTCTCCCCGTCGCGCTCGAACGGCTGCAGCACCTCGCGGATAGCGTTCTCAACGTCGTGATCGGGAATCACGCCCGGCGCGTTGCGTTTAGAGGCGGCGTACTGTCCGGCCCTGCGGCCGAAGACCAGCAGATCGCTCAGCGAGTTGCCACCGAGGCGGTTGGCGCCGTGCATCCCGCCGCCGACCTCCCCCGCCGCGTACAGGCCGGCAACCGTCGACTCCTGCGTGTCGGCATCGACCTTGACCCCGCCCATCACGTAGTGCGTGGTGGGGCCGATCTCCATCGGATCCTTCGTGATGTCCACGCGCGCCAGCTCTTTGAACTGATGATACATGCTGGGCAACTTTTTCTTGATGTAATCGGGGTTTTGTTTCGACGCGATATCGAGGTAAATGCCGCCGTGCGGCGAGCCGCGCCCTTCCGCGATCTCCTTGGTGATCGCCCTGGCCACGACGTCACGGGTCAGCAGCTCCGGCGGCCGACGGTTCTTCTTGCGCTCGCCCTTCACCCACGCGTCGGATTCGGCCTCCGTCTCGGCGAAATCGCCTTTGAACATGTCGGGCATGTAGCGGAACATGAACCGCTCGCCCTTCGAGTTCTTGAGGACGCCACCCTCGCCGCGCACCCCTTCGGTCACGAGAATGCCGCGCACACTCGGCGGCCATACCATACCGGTGGGATGGAACTGCACGAACTCCATGTCGATCAGCTCGGCGCCGGCCTCGTAGGCGAGGGCGTGGCCGTCGCCCGTGTATTCCCACGAATTGCTCGTGATCTGCCAGGCCTTGCCGATGCCGCCGGTCGCGAGCACGATCGCGCCGGTCTTGAACAGCACGAACCGGCCGGTCTCCCGGAAGTAGCCGAGCGCGCCCGCGATGCGTCCGCCGACGACGAAGAGCCGCGTGATGGTGCACTCCATGTGCACGTCGATTCCGGAGTGCACGCCCTTGTCCTGGAGGACGCGGATCATCTCGAGGCCGGTGCGGTCGCCCACGTGCGCGAGCCGGCTGTAGGTGTGGCCGCCGAAGGGGCGCTGGTTGATGCGGCCGTCGGGCGTGCGATCGAACAGCGCGCCCCACGCTTCCAGCTCGTTGACGCGATCAGGCGCTTCCTGGGCGTGAATCTGTGCCATGCGCCAGTTGTTGTGCATCTTGCCGCCACGCATCGTGTCGCGGAAATGCACGCGCCAGTTGTCTTCCGACATGACGTTGGCGAGCGCCGCAGCCACGCCCCCCTCGGCCATGACGGTGTGGGCCTTGCCGAGCAGCGATTTGCACACGAGCGCGACTTTGGCTTTGTGGGCGCTCGCTTCGATCGCGGCGCGTAACCCAGCGCCGCCCGCGCCGATCACGACGACGTCGTAATCATGGGTGCGGATGTCTTGGGGAGGCATTAGGCGGTCGTCCCAGTGTCCGTTGTCCGGCCCTTTAGGGCACGGATAGAAACGGGCCTGAGCATCCTCACAGGATCCTGATGTCGTGGAGGACGCCCATCGCACACAGCCGGATGTAGAGGTCGGTCAAGGCGACGGAGAACAGCGAGCACCAGGCCCAGAGTTGATGATTGCGGTTCAGCGTGCTCACGCCCTGCCACAGCTTGAAGCGGGCTTTGCCGCCGCGCGCGCACGAGAAGCAGTCCACGCTCCCGCCGATGAGATGTCTGATTGAGTGACAGCCGAACGTGTAGCACGCCAGGAGAATCACGTTGACCGCCATGACGAGCGTGCCGACGCCGATGCCGAACTGATGTCCGCCATTCGCAGCTGGCCAGCGCGTCGCCAGGTACACGTCGTAGGCCAGGATGAAGATGAAAATCACGGCGGCATACATGAAGAAGCGATGCACGTTCTGCAGGATGAACGGAAAGCGCGTTTCCCCTTTGTAGCCGTGCCGCGGCTCACCTACCGCACACGCGACGGGATCGAGGAAAAACGCGCGGTAGTAGGCTTTGCGGTAGTAATAACACGAGGCGCGGAAGCCAAGCGGGAAGATCAGGATCAAGAACGCGGGTGAAAGCGGCCACCAGGAGGTCTGGATCAACGGTGAGTAGAATGGCGAGAGATACGGGCCCCACTCGAAGTTCTTGCCGATCCACGCGACCCACGTCGAGTAGATGCCGAAGCTACCGAGCACCAGCGCGGTCAGCGCCGGGGCGATCCACCAGGCATCGCGGCGCAGCGTGGCGCCGAGCCCGCGCTCTTGGAGATCTCGCAGCGATGTAGTCACCCTTCCCCCGTCCCCCTTCCCTCTTCTCGTTAGAGTGTCACCGTTGCCATCGTCTGCTTCACCGCGTCGGCCGACTTCTTGAGCGCGGCTTTCTCATCCGCCGTCAGCTGAACCTCCACGATCTGCTCGAGCCCGTTCTTCCCGAGCTTGCACGGCACGCCGCAGTACATCCCCGAGAGTCCGTACTCGCCCTCGAGCCACGCGGCGCAGGGCAGCAGCCGCTTTTGGTCGAGCACGATCGATTCGACCATCTGCACGGTCGCCGCGGACGGCGCGTAGTAGGCCGAGCCCGTCTTGAGGAACGCCACGATCTCCGCGCCACCATTGCGCGTGCGGTCCACGATCTTGTCGAGCTTCGCTTTGTCGAGCAGCTGGGTGATGGGGATGCCGGAGACGGTGGTGTAGGAGACGAGCGGGACCATCGTGTCGCCGTGACCGCCGAGCACCATCGCCTGAATGTCCTGCACGGAGACATCGAGCGCTTCGGAGAGGAAGGTGCGGTAGCGGGCGGTGTCGAGGACCCCCGCCATGCCGATCACGCGCTCGCGCGGGAACCCCGTGACCTGCTTCGTGACCCAGCACATGACGTCGAGGGGATTTGAGACGACCACCACGATGGCTTTGGGACAGTGCTGTTTGATCTGCTTCGAGACCTGCTTGACGATATCGGCGTTGGTACGCACGAGATCGTCACGGCTCATCCCCGGTTTACGGGCGATGCCCGCCGTGACCACGACCAGCTCCGATCCCGCGGCCGGCCCGTAGTCGTTTGCACCGACCACGCGCGTGTCGAAGCCCTCGATCGGTGCGGATTCGTATTGATCGAGTGCCTTGCCTTGCGGGACGCCTTCGATCACGTCAACGAGGACGACGGTGCGGGCGAGTTCTTTTTCAGCGAGACGTTGGGCGGTGGTGGCGCCGACGTTGCCGGCGCCGACGACCGTGATTTTGTTGAGCATGGTGCGGGGAAGTTAACGGACCTGGTTGCGCAGGCAAACCACGCGGGAACGGGTTCACGGGAGGGGCGCAGCATGCTGCACCCCTACGGGGCCCCTATCCGCCGCGCGTGTGCATCTCTCGATGCGGATCCTGGCGCAAACCATCGACTTGATACAGTGGCGCACGCGCGGCCAATCCGAGCCGCTGCTCCGCCCCACGATCGCTCCGTCCTTGCCACGTCGCGGTAATCAGCTGCGTCAACTCGGCATCGCTCGCGCCGCCGCGGAGCGGCTCGCGGAGCTCAACGCCGCGCTCGGCGTACAGGCACAGGAACCAGGTGCCGTCCGCCGTCAGCCGACTGCGATCACAGGAGCGGCAAAATGGTGCCGTGGTGGACGCGATGATGCCAAACGTTGCGCCGTCGGGTAGCCGGAAACGCTCGGCGGGGGCATTGCCCGCCGGGATTGGGGAAATCGGGCCGTAATGCTTCGTCAGGATGTCGAGCATTTCCCGCTGTGATACCACCTGCTCCGCAGACCAACCCGTCGCCCCGCCGACATCCATGTACTCGATGAACCGGACCTCGGCGTCCTGCGTACGGCCGAACTCGATGAGATCGACCAGCTCATCGTCGTTCACGCCGCGCATGAGGACGGTATTGATCTTGAGTCGCCGAAAACCGGCCGCGCGGGCCGCCGCAATCCCTGCCAGCACATCGGCGTGACGGTCAGTACGGGCGAGATCACTCATCCGCGCGGGTCGGAGCGTGTCCAGGCTGACGGTTACCCGGCCCAGGCCGGCCTGGTGCAGCGCAACCGCGTGCTTGGCGAGCAGCAACGCATTCGTGGTCATCGCGAGGTCGCGGACACCTGGGACCCGCGAGATCATGGCCGTCAGCGTCGGCAAATCGTGGCGCAGCAACGGCTCGCCACCCGTCAGCCGAACTTTCTCGACCCCCACAGACGCGAACACCCGGACGAGGCGCGTGATCTCTTCGAACGTGAGAATCGACTGCTTCGGGAGCCAGACGTACTCCTGCTCCGGCATGCAGTAGCGGCACCGCAGGTTGCAGCGATCGGTGACCGAGACCCGCAGGCTGCCCAAGGGCCGCTGTAAACGGTCAGCGATCACGGAGCCCCTCGGCGACCGGTTTCCCGGAGGGATCGACCCACGTGGTCGAACCGTCGACGTGCATCTCCTTCTTCCAGATCGGCACCCGTTTCTTGACCTCCTCGATCACGAACCGGCACGCGCTAAAGGCATCCTCCCGGTGAGGCGCGGCCGCAGCGATCGCGATACTCGCTTCGCCCGCCGGAATCACGCCGAGCCGATGCTGCAGTATGACGCGCGCGTCGGGCCAGCGGGTCTCTGCCTCGGCGAGAATCCGCTCGATCTCCTCGACGGCCATCGGTTCGTACGCCGAGTAGTCGATGCCGGTCACGTCACCGTCATTCCGCACGGTTCCCAGAAACACGCAGGTGCCCCCCCGCTCGGGGCTCTGCACTTCAGCCAGGAGGTCGTCCACTTCGAGCCGGTGACGCGTGAGATGCATCATTAGCCGCCCGACAGTGGCGGGAGCAGCGCCACTTCGTCGCCCTCCGTGACGGGCGCGTCGAGGGTTACCTGACGCAGGTTCAACGCGGCGAGCGGCCTTGCGGGCATCGCCTGAGTGCCGGGAAAGACTTCGCGGATGCGAGCGATGACGTCGCCGACCGTCGCCGGCGTGTCCAGATTCACGTGCGACCACGTACAGCCCGCCAACTCGGCGTAGCGCGCGAAGAACCGCACCGAAACCCTGCCCATGGTCCGATTATAGTCCCGTCGCGATGCCCTGCCAGATCCTGGACTGCTTGGGACTGGGGTTCGGGGCTCGGGACAAGGTTACGCGAGAGCTCGTGCGCTCCCGCACGGTCGTATTCAGGGTCAGGTCGCGGCCGCCGCGCCGTACCGTGATCGTGATCGGCTGGCCGGCCTTCCCGCGATAGCGCGTCCGAAACGTCGCGCCCCAATCCTCATCCGCCGTCACCTTCACGTCCCCAATGCTGACGAGCAAATCTCCGGGCTCCACGCCCGCCTGGTCGGCGGAGCTGCCCGGCGTGATCGACTGGATGAGCAGCTCGCCACTCGGCGTCGCCCCGCTCGACACGCCGACGAACGGCACGGTGACGACCTGTCGCGTGAACGCGAGCCCCGCCTTGGCAAACACCGGCCCATAGGGCAGCGAATCGCGTCCATCGATGTAGCGGCTGTAGAACGCATCGACATCGGGCATGCCCGCAGTGCGCAGCTCGCGCAGCAGGTCGGTGGTCGTGACCCCTTTGTTCTGCCGATAGTAGCGCGTGTACAGCGCGCGAATCACTTCGTCCAGATTGTGCGCGTTATCGGTGGCATCGCGGATCGAGATGTCGAGCAGAAATCCCAGTAACGAGCCCTTGGGATAGTAGAGCTGCGAGCTGTTGATGTTGACTTCGTGGATCCACGTCGCCTCGCTGCCGTCTTCAGCGCTCCAGGGCTCGGGAATCTGCTCGATCTGGTCGATGTTGGACTTCGCGCTTTCGAGGAACTGGTCTGCCGACCAGAGCCCGGCGCGCAGGTTTGTGATGTCGCCGTAGTAGTCCGTCACGCCCTCCGACCACCACAGGAACGGCGTGTACTGCTCGGCGCGATAGTCGTAGGGCCACAGTTCCGCGGGCCGGATCCGTTTCACGTTCCACAGATGAAAGAACTCGTGCGACAGCAGCGGATACATGAAATCGCCCAGCGTTCCCGACGGGTCCGCGAATGCAAGCGCGGGCAGGATGTCGTACTGCGCATAGCTGTGCTCGAGCCCGCCGCCGAAATCGATGGGGTCGTGAATGACGTTATAGAACACGGTGTACACGTCGTACGGCGCCTCGCCCATAATCCGGTTCTGTACCGGAGCCATCTTGGCAATGCCGTTGCGGATGTTGCGGGCCACGGCCGGCGTATAATCGGCCGCGGGCCAGACCGCGACGCGAATCCAGTTTCCATCGGCCTGCAGTGAGTCGAGGCTGTAGCGGCCCAGGAACGTCATGGCGTCGGCCAGCTCGTGATAATCGCCGGCGCGATAGACGCCGTTCACCGGTCCTTTGAGCGCCGTGGTGATCTGCCAGCCCGTGGGTACGCGGAACCGCACCTCCGCGGATCGGCCCAGCTGCCCTTCCTCAAAGAGGAACAGGTTCGTGCCGAGGAACTGCGCGAAGTTCTCGACGCTGCGCGCAATCGAGAGATCGATCGTGTCGGCGGCGAAGTTGAATTCGGCGATGACACGGTCGGCGCCGCCGGTCACGATCCTCCACGTGTCCTTGTCGCCGCGATCCCAACGCAGCGCCTGCCCGGCGGCGTTCTTGGCGCCGAACCCAAACACGTAGCGCGCGTAGTTTTGGATTTCGTAACTCCCGGGACTCCACGCGGGCAACGAGACGAACAGCGTGTCCTTCCCCGCCGTCGGGAATTCGGCGGACACGTGGAACTGCCGGGCTGCGGCGGTCAATGAGACTTCGTAGCGAACCGTCTGCGCGCGCAGTGCAACGGGGACCAGCAGCGCGAGCAGGCAAAAGCCGAAAACCGGACGCATCATCACTCCAGACAAAGAGTTGGAGAGATACCTAAACCCAAACGGCCCCGGCAGTGCCGGGGCCGTAGGCCGTGTCGTTCCAAGTCATCGTCTCGCAGTGTCTTACGACGAAACGCGCGCGCTCGCGTCCGCGACCATCGCACGCAACTCCTTGCTGGGCTTGAAGACAGGCACCGGACGCGCCGCGACTTCGACGGGATCACCGGTGCGCGGATTACGCGCCATGCGCGTCTTGCGTTGGCGGATCTTGAACGTCCCAAACCCGCGTATCTCAATGTTATGCTGCTCGGCTAGCGCGGCTTTGACGGCGTCGAGAAACGAGTCGACAACTCGCGCGCAGTCCTTTTTGGAAATGAGGGGACCAGCCGTACGAGCGATTTGTGCGGTGACTTTTTCGACCAGATCGGCCTTCGTCATGTGGCCCCCCGTAACTGCTGGTACGTCGCCGGGTTGCAAAAGTCGGGGGCTATGATAGGGGCTTACTTATTTGGCGTCAAGGGCTTGTAGGAATTGTTGGAAGTGCCCCTGAGCGTCGTGCGGGCCCGGAGAGGCTTCCGGGTGGTATTGGACCGCGAAAATCGGGTATTCGCGGTGCCGAATGCCCTCAACGGTCCCGTCGTTGAGGTTCAGGTGGGTGACCTCGAGCGAGCTGGCTCCGGGCACCCCGCCGGTCTCACCGCGCACCGCGAAACCATGGTTCTGTGACGTGATAAGTACTTGTCCTGTCGCGAGATCGCGCACGGGATGATTGCCGCCGCGATGTCCGTACGGGAGCTTGATCGTCTCGCCGCCCATCGCCAGGCCGAGCAACTGATGGCCGAGGCAGATCCCAAAGATGGGCAGGCCGCCGTCCGCCAGGCTGCGGATCGTGGTGATCGCGTATCCCACCGCCGCCGGGTCACCGGGGCCATTCGAGAGGAACACACCGTCGGGCTTCAGTTCGCGGACGGTACCGGCGGTGGTCGACGCCGGGACGACGGTCACGCGGCAGCGGTGCTTCATGAAGAGTCGAACGATGTTGCGCTTCATGCCGAAGTCGAATGCCACGATGTGATGCTTCGCGTCTGCGGTCCCGGTGGTGTACGGCTCCGGAATGGTCGCCACGCTCGCGAGATCGAGTCCGTTCATCGACGGTGACGCCGCGAGTGCGGCTTTGATCTCGTCGGTCGGCCGCTCCCCCAACGCCAACACGCCGCGCATCGCGCCGCCCGCGCGAATGTGGCGCGTGAGCTGGCGCGTATCGACATCGGCTACGAGGGGGACGTTGGCGCCGGCGAGCCACTCCAGCAGCGGCCCCGTGGCGCGCCAGTTCGACGGCATGGCCGACAGCTCGCGCACCACCACGCCGGCGACACGCGGCCGATCCGACTCGACGTCGTCCGCGTTGATCCCGTAGTTGCCGATCATCGGCGCCGTCATCACGACGATCTGGCCGAGGTAGGAGGGATCGGTGAAGACCTCCTGGTACCCGCTCAGATTCGTGGTGA
>Ga0137437_1000036_pt1 | contig 36926 bp, 31 predicted proteins | sample EasRivERMGT138_2_FD_102332 | JGI IMG/M metagenome (GOLD analysis project Ga0137437, IMG submission 102332) | Soil microbial communities from meander-bound floodplain in the East River, Colorado, USA - East River MetaG ERMGT138_2 | ecosystem: Environmental > Terrestrial > Soil > Floodplain ...
ACCTTCAGCTCGATCACCGACGGCAGCTCGATCGCGATCGGCCGCCCCTCGAGCCACTCGACCTGCACCACCATCTCGGGCTGCAGCCACGGTGTGTCCTCGCCGACCGCGCGCTCGTCGAGCGTGAACTGCTCGTACGTCTGCTGATCCATCACATGCACGCCGCCCTGATCCTGGTAGAGCACCTGCATCTCTTTCGTGTCGAGCCGGGCTTCCTGGAGAAAGTCAGTGGCCGCGAGGCGCTGATCGAACGTGTTGCCCGAAACGAGACCCCGGAAACGCACCTGCACGAACGCCCGCAAGTTGCCGGGAGTGCGGTGGGTGAAGTCCATGACCCGGCACGGCTGGCCGTCGATCATGAGGACGTGACCTTTGCGAATGTCTGTGGCTTTCATGGGAGCGTGAACTTAAACCCGCGGCCTTAGCACTCCAAGGGGGAGAGTGCTATCTGCTTGCCCTACAGCGTGTCGTTTACTAGCGTGAGCAGCCTCACAACCCGTAGTCGTGTCGGATTGCAGCTTTCAGCTGCGAAGTGGTCAACGCAGCGGAGACGGTTTTTGACGTAAGGCTTTACGCAATAGTCAGATAGATGACCGGCATCATCTTTGCCTCTCTCAGTGTCGGAAGGAGGGAAGCATGATCAGGCCCATCATCCATCGGCAGCTGACCCGCGGTGACCTCGCCTGTCTCGTCGACGAGATCGCGCGGATGGATGTCTGCGAAGGCCGCGAGGCCGACCAGGCGCTGCAAGCCGGCGCGGTCGACACGGTGCTCGATTCCCCCGCCGCCCTCGAAGCGGTGCTGGGCCGCGGCGGCGCGCCTGCGCCGCTGCCCCTTACGCTCCTCTGGTACATCCCGATTCGCGCCCAGCTGCGGCTCCGCGGTGTGACCGACATTCTCCTCGCCGACTACGCAGCGACGCTGCCCGTTGTGTTCGCCACCGCGCATTCGCACAGCGCGATCAGGCGGCACGAGGCCGGCATGGCGGAGTGGTGGCAGTTCGTCGCCGCGTTGCCGCAGGGCACCGTCGCGCAGGCCGAGGCCGCGGCGGACGCGGCGGCCCTGGCGCTGTGGTGGGCCGGGTGCTTCCCGGAATGGGTCGAGCGCGGTGGATCCGGCGGCACGGTGCGCGCATACGTCACGTTCGCGGGCCGCATGCTCGCGCTCGCCGCTGATCTCCTCGAGACCTCTCAACCCGAGGAAGCCGCGCTGTGCGCGCGCGCCGCTGAGGCTCGTATCGAGCTGCATGCGGCGCTGATCGAGGCACGTGCCGACTACATCGGAGATGATCCCCACAGCAGCGAAAGCCGCCTCAACCGTTTCTTGAGGCGGCTCTCGGAGAACAATTAGTACGGGCGCAGCATGCTGCGCCCCTACCCTTTTACCACTTCGTAATCTCTTCCTGGAACTGCTTGGACCGCTCCGCCAAATCCGCCGGCGTGATTGACGGATCCTGCTTCACCGTCTCGACACGCTGCAAATTCGACACAGCCTTGCCGTAGGTCCCCTCGATCGCGAGCGCCGCGCGGTACTGCTCGCTCGCCTGCTCGAACCGGCCCGTCAATTCCAGCGCCATACCGAGGTTGTTGTGGAATGTCGCGACCTGGTCTTCGATCTCAATCGCGCGCGCCAGCGGACCGATCGCGTCTTCGACACGGCCGAGCCGGATGTAGAGAGCGCCAAGATTGTTCATCGCCCAGACGTCGCTGTCGTTTTTCACGATCGCGCGCTGGTAGGCAACGATGGCGTCGTCGGTCTTGTCCTGCGCCTCGAACGCCCGCCCCTGCAGCCGTAGCGGCTCACTCGAGGTCGAGTCGAGCTGGATCGCCGTGTCGATGTGCACGAGCGCGCTGTCGGGCTGATCGCTCTCGAGCAGTACGCGGCTCAGGTTGAGATGACTCTTGACGTGCGTGGAGTCGAGCGCGAGCGCCTGGACGAACGCGCTTTCCGCCGTCACGGGGTCGCCGGACTTCCACGCCGAGAGCCCGAGCATGTAGAAGCCCCAGGGATTCGTGGGTCGGCCTTCCGTGTAGGCCTTGAACAGCGCGGCCGCGTCGTCGTAGCGGCGGTCGCGGTAGGCTGAGTCGGCCAGCTCGAACGTGACGGGACCGCTGATCACACGGGGCGCGGACGACGTCTCATTGCTCACCGTGCTGGTGGGGACGCTGCTCGTCGGCGTGCTGACGCGCTCGCCGGCGGCGGCCTGGTCGGGGGTGCGATCACCGCACGCGGCGAACGCGTATGCGGCGACCACAGTGCACACGATCCCGGCCATCACGATGACCGGAAACTTGAGCGACCGGCTGGTCTGATCGATGGAAAACTGGTACGACATGGCTCCTCCTGGAGCAGGGGTTCGCTCCTGGGAAAAGCACGCAAGGTGCCAGTTGTCCGTCGTCAGTTATCGGTTATCAGATCAACAGCTTACGAATCTGCTGCGCTCTTGCTGCGTTCCGCCGGACACCGCTAGGAATCGGCCTTCGTGTCTTTCTGGACACCCAGGCGCCGCATGATCTTGAGCAGGCTGGCGTGATCCGATAGGCCGAGCTCCTTCGCGGTCTTGGTGACGTGCCAGTCGTTCCGCTCGAGAGCCTGGATCACGATCTGGCGCTCGGCTTCCTGCTTCTGCTCTTCGAACGTCCGTGCGTCGCTGGACGTGCGTCGTGCGTCGTGCGTCGTGCGTATCTCGGACGGCACTGCAGCCTTGGTGAGCGAATCGTCGTCGGTCGCGATCAGCATGCGCTCGATCACGTTGCGCAGCTCGCGGATGTTGTTGCGGCGCCAGTCGTACGCCATCAAGGCCTCGAGCGCATCGGGCGTGACCGTCTTGGGCCGCATGCCGAACCTGGCGCTCGTCCCCTCGACGAGATGCTCGACCAGCGCGGGCACATCCGAGAGCCGGTCGCGCAGCGGCGGGACGCGCAGCACGTGCACGTTGAGCCGATAGAACAGGTCCTCGCGGAACCGCCCCTCACTTACTTCCTTCTCGAGATCCCGGTGCGTCGCGGCCACGACGCGCGTGCTCACCTCGATCGTCTTGGTCGCACCGAGGCGGGTGACCTTCCGGTCTTCCAGCACGCGGAGCAGCTTGGCCTGGGCGGCGCCGGGCAGATCGCCGATCTCGTCGAGGAACAGCGTCCCGCCGGTCGCGGCTTCGAACGCGCCTTTGCGCGTGGCGATGGCGCCGGTGAACGCGCCCCGCTCGTGCCCGAACAGCTCGCTCTCGACCAGCTCGTGAGGGAGCGCGGCGCTGTTGATCGCGACGAACGGTCCTTTGGGATTGGCCCCGAGCCGGTGCAGCTCCCGCGCGACGAGCTCCTTCCCGGTTCCGCTCTCGCCGACGATGAGGACGGGACTCGGCACCGGTGCCACCCGGACGATGCCTTCCTTGAGCTTCGCCAGCGCCGCACTGGCCCCGACGAGTGGAGACTCGAGCCCGAAGCCGCGCCGGAGCAGTGTGACCTCGTTCGTGAGCCGGCGCCGCTCGATCGCGTTCTCCACCTCCTGCGCGACGCGCTCCATGGGCTCGGCCTTGTCGATGAAGCTGTAGGCGCCCAGGCGGATCGCCTCGATGCAGCGATCGAAGTCGCCCGTGCCCGTGTACACGATGACCGGCACGCGCAGACCCAACCGCTCGACGGAGCGCAGGACTTCGAAGCCGTCCATGCCCGGCATCTCGAGATCGAGGATCACGCAATCGATCGAGTCGCGGGTGAGGCTTTCCAAAGCCGCGCGGCCGCTCTTGGCGATGAGCGTCTCATAGCCCCGCAGCCGCTTGAGATCGTACGCGTACTGCTCGGCCATGGCCGGAACGTCGTCGACGATCAGGACCAGCGTCATGAAAGTGTCGGGATCTCCACGATGAACTTGGATCCCTCCCCTGGCTCGGTTTCGACCTTCAGCGAACCGCTGGAGTCGAGCACCAATCTGCGCACAATCGACAACCCAAGCCCAGTGCCACCCGACTTCGTCGTGTAGAAGTCATCGAAGGCGCGATCCAGCTCGGTCTTGCTCATTCCTCGACCCGTATCGCTCACCGAGATGCGTACAACCCCTCTTCCCTTCTCCGTTTGGACGGTCACCGTGCCGCTCTTCCCGTCGAGACTGTCGACGGCGTTGCTGACCAGGTTCTCGATGATCCGGCGCAGCACCAGCACATCCGCCGAGACCGAGGGAAGGCCGTCGGCGAGCTGGGTGCGCACGCCGGTCGATCCGGCGACGCTGTCGCGCACCACGGCGTTCACATCCGTGGCTTTGCGCTCGGATTGCGGAGACAGCTTGGCGTAGTTCACAGCAAGAGTCTCGAGATAGTTGATGCTCGATTCTACCGTCCCCTGCCGCTCCGTGAACACCTCGGACAGCTTGGCAGGCTGGTCGCGCGCGACCTGTGTCAGGTGGCGGAACACGTTGCGGAGCGGTGCCAGGCCGTTCTTGATGTCGTGATTCACTTGGCGAGCGAGGTCTCCGATGGCGATGCGAGCCTCAACGGGCGTGCTGATCCGCGTGGAGAGCCAGCCGGCGAGCAGCAGCGCCGCGAGTGCCGCCACCAGCACGGCCACCAGGAACCAGAGATTCACGTTGCGCTGCAGCGCCGTGAGCAGCGCCGAAGATCGCGTCACTTCGATGTGCGCCCGTTCGACGCGGCCCGGACCGTCCACTGCATCCACGTATGGCAGCGTCCGCTCACCCACGACAAGCAGGTCGGAGTCCTCCCTGATGCTCGAATCAGGGAGGACAAGCTCCACGCCCAGCTCGGGGTCGCGGGCCAGTCGCGCGAGAAAAGCGGAATCGACGGTGACCCCGCCCACGAGACGGTAGCGCTTGCCGGTCAGCGCGAAGGAATCGGATGTCGCGAGCGCGAGAAACGGTCCCTCGGCGGTGGCGGCCCGCACCAGCGCGGTGTCGCGAACCGGTGGACCCAAGCGGCCGAACTCATTGCGGAAATGGCCGGAGGAGAGAATGCGTCCTTCGGCGTCCTGGAGCTGCAGGAAATCGAGTCCGGCCAGCCGCATCGCCTCGCTGGTGTAATCGAGCACGTATTCGGAATTCTCGCCCCGAACGACGAAGCCCCGAAACCGATAGTCCTCGAGCAGCGCGCTCTTCAGGGCAGCCAGTCGCCCCGCGATACGGTCAGTTTCGCGCGCAATGTCGGCGTCGATCACCGCAACCAGCGCGTCAACACGGTGTTGGTACTCATCCGTCACCCGTTTCGCCATCTCACGGCGGATACCGAGGCCAAAGACAAGCAGCGGAATCAGCACCACCATCCCGAACGCGATGAGGAGGCGAGTGCGGAAGGTCATGGTGCCAAATGAATGGTACCGTCGTGATCGAGCGCCCAGCGCGCGACCCCGCGCCGCACGATCGCGGTCGGGCGCGTGTCGACGAGCGCGGTAATGGTCGCGGTCCATTGCGGCAGGAGCGCCTGCGCGGCGCGGCAGGGGTCTGCAGTCATGCGGGGCAGCGCGACGATGTAGCCCCCGCCCCCGCCCCCGTCCTTCCCAGCGGCGACCGCGGCGCTGAGCTCGTCATTCGAGCGCGCAGTCGCGACGGCGCGCGTCAGCGCGGCGAGCCGCCCCGCCAGCTCGCGCGCGGTGGGGTCGGAACGGGCGTAGAGAATGCGGCGTTGACCTGCTGACGCAGGCGGCGACCCACTCGCAGTGCCTCCCATACCGCACGGCCGCAGATCGAGCCACCAGAAGCCGCCCTCGGGGGGGGGGCGGCGCGCTTCAGCGCGGACGGCTTGTTCGAGACCGTCGAACCGGGTCCCGCCGGCCTCGGAGGTTACGAAGACGTAGGTGCGGTCCCACGGCAGCGCGACGACGGTTCGGTCTTTCAGCGTCGCGGCATACTCGCGCAGCGCGCGATCCCGCGTGACCAGCAGGTCCACGCCGGCATCCAGCAGGTCCCGCGCATCGCCGCTCGCGACGAGCCGAAACACGAGCGTGTCCCCGCGCGAGGTTTGCGCGCGGATCTCCTGCGCCGTCGTCGTAGCGCTTGTCGCCCAGTAGGCACCCGTGCCGATCGGCCAACTGGTGTCGGGCGCCGCTTTGGCAACCGCCAACGCCGGATCGCCTAATACCGGCGGCACCTCGTCGGTCGGCCGCGCCAACATCATGGTGACGACGCGCGTCTCCGGCGCGCCGAGCGTGTAGCCCGCGCCGCCCCTGCCGAACACCAGATCCCGCGAGGTCACCGGCGCGCCATCCCAGAACTGTGCGCCGTCGCGCAGCCGAAGTGTCCAGCGCCTGCCGCCGTCATCGCGCACCCAGCTCTCCGCCAGCGCCGGAAGCGCGTGACCCTCGCAATCGACCCGCACCGGGGTCTCGTACAGATGCCGGAACACGAGTCGCTCGGCGTCGTTGCGCGGGATCGGCGCATGCCGCGGATCGACCGGATCGGTGAGTCCGACCGTAATCGTCGCGGACCGTCCGGAAACGTTCCCCGTCGACAGCAGGCAGCGCTCGTCTCCCGATACGGGCGGACCCGTCGCGGCGCCGGTATCGCCACGCGGCCGCGCGCACGCCGCGAGCAGCGCGAGAAGCGCGAGCAGCAGAACTGAGACACGTGACACAGACATGAATAAGGATAATACCCGATCTCGTTCCCCCTCTCCCAAAGGATTTGCGGAGCGGGTGTCAGGGGGTGAGGTTACCCGACATGGGATTCGCACGTAGTGTCCTCCTCAAGGCCTCCCGCAGCCAGTGGCTCGCGCGCCAACTGCGTGAGCGCCGCTTCTTCCAGCGCGCCGTCAAGCGCTTCATGCCCGGGGAAACGCTCGACGCCGCGCTCGATGCGACCAGTCAATTCGCGAAAGCCGGGCTGGGCAGTGTGCTCACGGAGCTGGGCGAGCAGGTCACGAACCGTGCCGAGGCGGCGGCAGTCCGCGATCATTACCTCGGAGTGCTCGAAAAGATTCAACGCCGCAAGCTGCCGGCCCATATCTCCGTGAAGCTCACCCACCTCGGGCTGGACGGCAGTCAGGAAGGATGTGTGCAGGATGTGCTGAAGCTCGCCGCGCGGGCCGAGCAGGCGCGTTCCTTCTTATGGATCGACATGGAGGAGTCGCGCTATGTCGACGCGACACTCGAGGTCTATCGTCGCGCCAAGGCCGAGTGGCCCAACGTGGGCGTCTGTTTGCAGGCGTACCTGCGCCGCACGCCCAAGGATCTCGAGAGCCTGCTGTCGATCGCGCCGGCGATTCGGCTCGTGAAAGGCGCGTACAATGAGCCGGCCGAGCTCGCCTTTCCCAAAAAGGCCGATGTGGACCAAGCGTATCTCCAGCTGGCGGAGCGCCTGCTCTCCGAAGCCGGCCGCCAACGGGCGAAACCCGTGTTCGGCACCCATGATCTGACGATGATCGAGCGCATCCGGAAGACGGCCGTCGACAAGCGCGTGGACGCCTCTGCATACGAGTTCCACATGCTCTATGGGATTCGCGCCGCCGAGCAGCGCAAACTGGCGTCCAACGGCGCCGAAGTCCGCGTGTTGATCAGTTACGGCAGCGCCTGGTTTGCCTGGTACATGCGCCGGCTTGCCGAACGCCCCGCGAACGTATGGTTTGTGCTCCGTAACGTCGTGTAGATTAAAGTCATGGTCACCTCCGTCATCCCCGGCCGCCAACGCGAGACTCGCGATTCAGTCGTGATTCGCTTCGCGGGCGATTCGGGCGACGGCATGCAGGTGACCGGCAGCCAGTTCACGCTCGAAACCGCGCTCGCGGGCAGCGACTTTTCGACCTTCCCCGACTTCCCAGCCGAAATCCGCGCGCCAACCGGCACGACGTTCGGCGTCTCCGCATTCCAGATCCATTTCGGCGGTCGCGATGTGATGACCCCGGGCGACGCCGTCGATGTGCTCGTCGCGATGAATCCGGCAGCGTTGACGGTCGAGATCGAAGACCTCAAGGTTGGCGGCACGGTCATCGTGGATACCGCGGCGTTCACCGACCGCAACCTGAGCAAGGCCGGCTACGCCAAGAACCCCCTCGAGGACGACACGCTGGCCCGCTTTCAGGTTCTGAAGTTCGACATTACGAAGCTCACGGCTGATGCCGTGAAGCCGCACGGCCTGTCGTCGCGCGAAGCGCACCTGTGCCGCAACATGTGGTCCCTCGGCCTGCTGCTGTGGATGTACGGCTACGAGCGCACCGCATCGGTCGAATGGCTCAAGAAGAAGTTTGCGAAGAAGCCTGTGATTGCCGAGGCGAACGTCGCGGCGCTGAATGCGGGCCACGCATTCGGCGAGACCGCCGAGATGACGGAGCACCTGGTGGGCTACGTGGTGCCGAAGGCCGACGTCGAGCCGGGCCGCTATCGCACGGTGACCGGAACCGAAGGCCTGGCCTGGGGACTCGTGGCCGGGTTGCGCGCAGCCGGCATCGAGAAGCTCGTGTTCGCCGGGTACCCAATCACGCCCGCCTCGGCCCTGCTGCACACACTCGCCAATCTCCGGGCGTACGGCGTGGTCACGTTCCAAGCGGAAGATGAGATCGCGGCCGCCGGTGCCGCGCTCGGCGCTTCCTATGCGGGCGCGCTGGGCGTTACCTCGAGCTCGGGTCCGGGCATCGCGCTCAAGACCGAAATGATCGGGCTCGCCATCGCCACCGAGCTGCCGCTCATCGTCATCGACTCACAACGGGCCGGTCCCTCCACGGGGATGCCGACCAAGGCCGAGCAGTCCGATCTGTTCCAGGCGGTGCTCGGCCGCAACGCCGACGCGCCGCTCGCGGTGCTCGCGCCCGTCTCGACGGCGGATTGCTTTGACATCGCGATAGAAGCGGTGCGCATTGCCACGAAGTACATGACCCCTGTGATGGTGCTGAGCGACGGCTATCTCGCGCACGCCGCGGAGCCGTGGCGCATTCCGCGAGAAGCCGACCTGCCCCGTTTCCCGGTCACTTATCGCACCGACCCCGAGGGATTCCACCCATTCCTGCGCGATCCCGCGACATTGGCGCGGCCCTGGGTGAAGCCGGGGACGCCGAGCCTGGAGCACCGCATCGGCGGGCTGGAGCGCGACTACGACTCCGGCCACATCTCGTACGATGCCGACAATCACGCGCGCATGACCAAGGCGCGGGCCGACAAGATCGCGGGCATTGCGAACGACATTCCGTTGCAGACCGCCGCGCTCGGCAATGACAAGGGCAAGCTCGCGGTCGTCGGATGGGGATCGACGTTCGGCGCGATTCATCGTGCCGTGCAGATCGCGCGCGACGAAGGCCGCGATGTCTCGCACATTCATGTGCGCTATCTCAGTCCGTTCCCGCGCAATCTGGGCGAGCTGCTGAAGCGGTTCGAGCGCGTGCTCGTCCCCGAGATGAACAATGGCCAGCTCGTCAAGCTGCTCCGCGCGGAGTATCTCGTGCCGGCGGAATCGCTGCCCAAGGTGACGGGCAAGCCGTTCCGGGTGACGGAGATCGCACAGGCGATCAGAAAGATGGTATGACGGTCACAACGATCACCGACGCGCAGCTCGCGCCGAAGGATTACGCCTCGGACCAGGAAGTCCGCTGGTGTCCGGGGTGCGGCGACTACGCGATCCTCAAGGCGGTGCAGAAGGCGTGCGCGGATATGGGGCTGGTGCGCGAGCGCACCGTGTTCGTGAGCGGGATCGGGTGCGCGGCGCGCTTTCCTTACTACATGTCCACGTACGGCTTTCACACCGTGCATGGCCGGGCGCCGGCGATCGCAACCGGGATCAAACTCGCCAATCCCGAGCTCGACGTGTGGGTGATGACCGGGGACGGCGATGGTCTGTCGATCGGCGGCAACCACATGCTGCACGTGCTGCGCCGCAACGTGAACCTCAACATCATCCTGTTCAACAACGAGATCTACGGTCTGACCAAGGGCCAGTACTCGCCGACATCCCGGCGCGGCACGCGTTCGCCCTCCACTCCGCTGGGCTCGATCGAGAATCCAGTCTCGGCCTGCGCCTTTGCGCTCGGCGCAGGCGCGCGGTTCGTCGCCCGGTCAATCGACACGCTGCAGGCGCATCTCATCACCGTGCTCAAGCGCGCGCACGCCCACACGGGCGCGTCGTTCGTCGAAATCCTCCAGAACTGCGTCGTATTCAACGACGCGGTGTTCGAGCACATCACGGGCAAGGAAGTCGCAGCCGATGCGCAGATTCTGGTCGAGCATGGGAAGCCGCTCGTGTTCGGCAAGAACAAGGAGAAAGGGCTGCGGCTGAAGCCCGGCAAGCTGGAACTGGAAGTCGCCCCCACCGGTCCGGACACGCTCCTGCACGATGAGACGAATCGCCCGCTGGCGCAGTTGCTGGCCGCGCTGGAACCGCCCTTCCCAACCGCGATGGGCGTGCTCTATTGCAACCCGACCGAATCCTACGAGCACGATGTCTATGCTCAGAAGGGTGCAGCGCAGGGCAACGGAGACCTCGACGCACTGCTCAGTAGCGAACGCACTTGGGAGGTGGGCCCATGACAGTTGCGAATCGCAGGCGGGGTGCGGATCGGCGGGTCAAGGACGTCCAGGTACCAGTCGAGCGCCGCAGTGGGCTCGATCGCCGGCTCATCGTGGAATCGGCGACGGCGCAGATCCACGCCGTCCTGGAGCTGCTCACGCAGCTCGCCGACATGGGCGCGCTCCGGGACGACTCCCGGCGGCTGCTGGATACGGCGATGCTGCGGTTGCGCTACGCCCTGGAGCGAATCGAACCCGAGTAACTGCTGGTCAGCGCACGGCCGCGAGTCGTTCCCAGACCTCGGGCCGGACGCTGGTCTTGACGTCATCCCACAGCGAGCGCCAGCAGGCTTCGAGCGCGAGAGCGTTCGGAGTCTGAGCGCGCGCCATCGCGTGATGGCGTCTCACGATGGCGATGAGTGCGGTCATTTCATCATCACTGGGCTGGCCCACCGCATGGAGCAGCGCTTCCATGTACGTCCTGCCGCCCTCGTCCGCGCCGAATGCAAGAGCGCGCGCGGCGCTGCGCGATCCGTGCGGCGTTATCGGAAACCCGACCCGCGCGTATGGCAGTGCCCAGTTGTCCGTTGCGAGCACGCCGTCGGGATTGTCCAGCCAGATCCAGGCGTGCAGCACGGCGATCTTGGGCCCCTCTCCCGTGTGCTCATGGAGTCCTGCGTGACTGCGCAAGAAGCTCTCTTCTTCAACGGTGCCTTGATGGAAGTGCCAGCTCTCCGCCGGCGCCGGCCCCTGCGGAGGCTGGCCCCCGTCTCGGACCAGCACGGCGTACGCCACGCCGACGAGTGTGAGCCGGCCCGCGATCTCGGCGTACTCGAGCACGGGCGGTGCCGCCGCGTCGAGCGTGTCGCGCAGGATCAGCGACGGATGGACCCAATGGCGGCCCATACCGGGAAAGTCGGGGCCCACCGGTCGATAGCCCGCGGCGCGGGCGCTGTCCGGCGTCTGAAAGCGCGCCGTGCCCCGGCGAGCGGCGGCAAGAAAATCGTCCAGAGCCGTTCCCTGGAGGGCGGTAAGGAGCAACAGCGGCGCGAGGATCACGGCACGACGACCTGGTCCGGCTCGGTCTGACCGTACAGGGCGAGGACCCGCGCCTCGAGCTCCGGCGTCAGGCCGCCGGGAAACCGGCTGAACAGGCGCAGCTGATCGCGCCGCTCCTGTGAGAGTCGATTGCTTTCCATCTGGATGTCCACCTTCGCAAACCTGGCCGAGCGAATCAGGCGAATCGGGACGACCGTCACCTTTTCGCTGTTGCGAAGCAGCACGAGTGTGGAATCGCGAACCTCGAGCAGCTCGCCCTGGACTCGTGTCCAGTGCTTGCCGAGCCGGAGATCGGCCTGAACGCCATGGGCCGATCCAGCCGGCTCGAAGTGGCGAACGGACGTACCAACCGGGCACGCCAGCGTGCATACGAGCAGCAGCAACAGCGAGTATTTCATCGGACGGGCACACGAGTCGTCATGAACCGTGCCTCCAGCGTATCCTGGGTGACCTGCCAACGCTGAATCGCCTCGAGGAGCGCGCCGTCTGATGGTGTGAACGTCCGATCCGAGCGGGGTGCGCGCAGCCAGCCGTTCCGAACCCACTCCGTGTAGTAGCCCTGTGATCCAAGGAAGAACGTGCGCAGGCTGTCGCCCGCGCGACCGACCCGGAACTCGGCCCTGAAGCGCTGGCCGCTGGCGACCTCGAGATAGTGCTCGTCGGGAGCCGCCATACTCCGCACCGCGGTGGTATCGGGCCGCTCGAGCGCATCGACAACGGTGGCGAGCGGATGCACCGTGGCACCCGCCGGCAGCCGGCGGAAGCGACGCGCGACCGCAATGCGGTCGAAGCGCCAGTTATCCGCCGGGTACGTGAGACGGATCCGCACGGTATCAGCGCTCATGACCGGGACGACGATGGCGACGTCCTTCCATGCCACAGGACCGGTGTCTTTGAGATGCGCGACGCGGCGCCATTGCCCCTGATCCAGCACAGCAACGTCCAATCCCATCCGGCGCTGGTACCACTGCGCCAGCTCGACGGCAGGTCCGACCTTGTGGAGATCGGCCCCTACCCAGTCGAGGGAACGCGCACCCGGATCGCCCAGCATGATGTCGTACAGCAGAATCGTGTTGAGCAGGCTGTTCCGCAGGCGGAACACCAGGGCGATGCTGTCGGCTCGCGGCGCGGGAGCGATGATGTCGATCCAATCGTTGACGTCTGTCACGCCCGCCCGCGCGAGAATCGTCTGCGGCGTGCGGTACGCGTCGCCGTCGGCCGCGGCGAGCTGGCCGTCCACGCGGGTCCCGGCACGGCTGATGATTTGGAACGGCGCGACGAGCCCGGCGACGACGAACGGCCGGTTCAGCTCGTCGGGGACCGCGACTTCGTCGGCGGCGTGCCGCACCTCGAGCAGCTCGAGATGGTTGATGAAGTGCGTTTCGAACGCTTCGTTACGGACTTCGAGCCGGACCAGCCCGCTGGTGTCCGCCGGAAACCGCAGCCGATCCACGTCCCGCGCTTCGAACAACGGCGCGATACTGTACGAGAACCCTTCGGCTTCGAGCACATGATTGCCCGCGCTGTCGGCATAGAATGTCGGACAGGAGCCGAAGCATTTGGGATCGGTGGCACAATAGATGGCCAGGGCTCCCCCGGCCGCCACGGCCGTTGCGAGCGTGGAGAAGATGATCGTGCGGGCGGCGTTGATGCCGTTATAGAACGATTCCATACCCAGGACGCTGTCGAGGGGTATCCAGGCGACACTCGAGGAATCCTGCAGTGACAGCGAATACCGGATCCCCCCGACACCCCACACGTTGTCGCGTGAGACCTCGGCCCCGTGCCGGAACAGCACCGTCGAGCCATCGATCAGGTGAACTTTGACAGGAGTCTTGACCACGATCGTGTCGGCGGGACTGTCGGGGCGTTCAAGCGTCTCGACGTGAACGCTGCGGGAAATGATACAGGCACTCACACCGGCCAGGAGCGGGACCACAAGTCGATAGTTCATGCCATAGGAAGCGGTGCCGCTCTCAAGTGAGCGTCAAGAGGTTAACTTGGCCCGTTCGCTCCTGGAGGCCGCATGAGCACCAACCGCTTTATCGGAACAGCTCGCGCTCGAGCTGCTTACGATGCTCGTCCTGGGGACGCTCACCAGCCTGCTCTACAAGCCGGCGCCGTCGGATGATCACCAGTTGTGACTAGTGGCTGAGCGGCGTCAGCCAGTATGACACCTTGATCAGGAACGTGTTCAGCGGGCGAGAATTGAACAGTTCGCCGAAATCGCCGGTGAACGTGCGATCCCCCATGGTCTGCTCGATGTTCTCGCGCCCCTGATTCCAGACCAGGAACAACGTCGAACCAGGTCGATATTCCCACCGCACAACCACGTTCGAATTGAAAAACTGCTGGTTGAAGTCTTGCGGGATGGTGCCCGCATAGGGTTGGTACCGCGCGTCGTACGAGTCCGCGCGTGGCGTCGCAGAGAGCTCTCGCAGGTTCGACCACTCCCCCTTGCTCACGAACGGCTGCGCATAAACCTGGAGTGTCAGGGTGTTCGTGGCCGTATAGTCGACACGGAACGTCATCGACACCGTTTGCTGATTGAGGTGCGCGAACAGGTAATGGGTTCCGACGGAATCGGTCTGCGAATTGATATCCTGCAGGTCGTTTACGGTATTCGTGAAGTTGGCCGTCACCGAGCCACGGACTTGCGAGCCGGCCCGGTAGTCGATCTCGGGACTGAGATTCAGCGATTCCGAGCGACCACCGTCGCGCTTCCAGTAGTTGACGAACATCACCGGCGTGATCGGGGGACGCGGGTCGCCGACAAAGCCAGCCCAGGGATAGACGGCCCGATCGGTCCGCACGGCCGGGCCACCGCGCGCGCAGGTGCTGCAGTACACATCACCCAAGCCGGCTACCGTGCCGCCGAAGTGAATGCTCCATTGGTTCTTGAACGTCGCGTGGAGGTTGGTATTCGCTGCTCGTTCCGTCGGCAGGCCTTCGGCCGTCCAGTACTGCCACCAGTTGAAGTTCCAATTGACCCGCTGAAAAGCCAGCACCGGCTTGCGCCAGTTCATCGACGCCCAGTTGTTCCACCCCTGTTGGTCGGACTGATAGAGGAAGCCGAGATCGTTGATCTCGAATCCGGGTGAGCGTCGTTGATAGCTGGTCTGGAAGTTGATGAAGCCGTTCTGCTTGGTGAACAGCAATTCCTCGGCGTTGCCACCGAGCGAAGTCCGAGCGCCGTCGAACTCGACGTTGTCGTCTGGCCGCTGGTAGTAATGCGTCGAATTCCGCTGCGTCGACGCGATCATCGCCGGGGTCCCCGCGACGGTGCTGAGATCGAAGGAGCCGGACAGCTCATACATACCGTTCATGAACTTGTGCCGAAAATCCACCGCGCCCACGTACGCATGACTGTGAAAGAAATCGTCCGTCGCCGGGTCGCTGTTGCGATTCACCGCGGTCCCCATGAAACCGATAGCACTCTGCCCGCGCCGAAAATCCTGGGTCATGCGTAGCGTCGCGTAGTTTGTGAGCGGCTCGATCGTGGCACCGTCGTCCGCCACCCCGCGCTTCGTCACGCTCTCCAGGGCGCCGATCGTCAGGCCACTCGGCAGCCGTCCGGTGATCTTGGCGGCACCGATGATCCGCGCGGGATCGTTGCCGATGCGGCGTGAGTAGAACAGCCCTTCCCCACTACAATTCACGACGTTGCAATTGACGTTGAAATTGAAAATGCCCGTACCTTCCACGAAGAACGGGCGCCGCTCCTGGAAGAATGTCTCGTACGCGGTGAGGTTCACGACCGACGGATCCGCCTCGACTTGACCGAAATCCGGGTTAATCGTCGCGTCGACGGTGATATTCGACGTCAAGCCGTACTTGATGTCTCCGCCCGCCGTAGCGGACTGCGTGTGCGCGTAGCCGATCGGCTCGTTTTTCGTCAGGGCATAGGGTATCAGCTCGAGCCGGGTCGGCGCCCCGAGGCCCTCGAGCCCGACGACCTCACCCAGCTGCGAGATGAACGCCCGCTTCGATGTGCTGTAGACCGGCCAGCTCACGCGCTCGCCGGCGCGGCGGTCGATGTCGCGCCAGATCCCGAAGCCGAACGTGTTCGTCGGCGCATGCGGATAGCGCAGCTGCGACAGCGGAATGCGGAACTCGGCCGTCCAACCGAGTGAGTCCACCTGGGTCCCGACCTCCCAGACCGCATCCCACGCGTCGTCCTCGATTCCCCCATCGTCGTACACGGCGTAGTCGCGCTTCACGCCACCGGGGCTCACGGCGAACTCGAAGCCGGTCCGGCGGTCGTGATAGGAATCGATGATCAGCTTGATTTGATCGCAGCAGAGGCGATTGTCACGGCGGGCCAGGAGCGATTTGATGCTGTCGGGATGCGGGTCAAAGGCGCGCACGAACACATAAAAGCTGCGGTCATCAAACGCGATTTTCGCCTCAGTCTCGAGACTAGGATCGGCGTCCTCTACCGGCGCGAACTGGCGGAATCCCCGAATGGCCTGAGCGCTGCGCCAGACCTCGTCGTGGTCCTTCCCGTCGATCACGATAGCGGCGGCAGTGCGCTTGGCCACCGCCGTCGCCGCAACTGCCGGCGTGGCGGGAGGGGGATCAACAGCGGTCTGTAGCGCAACAACGACGACAGCGAGCGGCAAGAACGGCATCAGGATTCCCCGGCGAAGTATCCAAGTACTTTGATGTTACGATTCGCCAAAAGGTTGGTTTCGTGATACCTTCACGGGCCTCCTACACAAGGTTTCCATAATGAGAATGTTGAATTTCGTGCTCCTCACACTCACGTGTGGGGCACAAGGTCTTGCTGCCGCGCAAGCGCAGAGTCAGGGTTTACCTACCTCACAGCCGGCGCTCCTCACCATCATTCGAGAACAAGTCAAGGTTGGCCGCGGCGCCGAGCATGCCCGGATCGAGTCGGGATGGCCGGCACTCTACGGCCGCGCGAATTCACCGGATTACTACCTCGCCATGACGTCCATGACTGGAACGCCGGAGGCGTGGTACATCATTCCTTCCGCCAGTCACACCACCTACGCCCAGACCATGGGCCGTGACGTCGCGCTGCAGGCCGATCTCGACCGGCTCTCGCGGGCGGACGCCGAAGTGCTGGAAGGGACTCGCACAGTCCAAGCGATGGCCCGTCCCGACCTCAGCATGGGCGCGTACCCCGACCTGTCGAAGCAGCGTTTCTGGGAGATCTCGATCATTCGCGTGCGTCCGGGACATGAGCAGGAGTTCGACGCCGCCGCCAAGGCCTACGGTGCGGCCGCGCAGCGCTCCGCACCGAACGCGCAGTACCGGATCTATCAGGTCATCGCCGGGATGCCGACCCCGACGTACATCATCTTCTCCTCGGTCCCCAATTACGGTGCGTTCGATGAGATGCTGGCCGACGGCATGAAGACGATGCAGGGCGCGAACGCGACCGAGATGGCCGCGCTCGACAAGTTCTCGAAGGACGCGACGATGAGCTGGGAAACGAACCGGTTCCGGCTCGATCCCAAGCAGAGCTACGTCTCGCGCGAAGTGCGCGCGAGCGACGCGGCGTTCTGGGGACCGATGCCGGTAGCGACGCGTCCAGCGGCACCCGCACCCAAGCCGTAATGCCCAGCAGGTTGTGGGCTGATCGTCGGGCCGGGACCGACCGCCGCGCCGAGCCGCGCCGGCGGTTGGTCTCGCTGGTCCCCGACGAACGCCGCCGCGTCGTCGACCGGCGGAGCGGTGCCGAGCGTCGCAGCACACTCGACCGGCGCGGCCGGGGGGCGGGGGGGGCCGCGCGCTCGCCCAATGCCGAGCGTCCGGTCGAGCATGTGCGCAACGCGCTGCAGCTGCTTCGGGAAGTCGCGTTAGTGGGAGAGTTGTCGCCGGGGCCGAGCGAAGACCTGGGCTCGGCGATCGAGCGGCTGTACCGCGCCGTGGCCCTGCTCGAGGGTCAGCCGAGACACCTGTAGCACTATTTCTTCTTGAACAGCGCCAGGTATTGGCCGTAGCCTTCCGCGTCAAGTCGATCCACCGGAATAAAACGCAACGCCGCTGAGTTGATGCAGTAGCGCAGCCCCGTGGGCTGAGGGCCGTCATCGAACAGGTGGCCCAGATGCGAATCCGCGTGCGCGGACCGGACCTCGGTGCGCTCCATGAACAGAGAGCGGTCGGTCTTTTCCTTGATGTTGCCCGCATCGAGCGGCCGCGTGAAGCTTGGCCATCCGGTGCGCGAGTCGTACTTGTCGGCCGAGCTGAACAATGGCTCGCCGGAGACGACGTCGACGTAGATCCCTTCCTTATGATTGTCCCAAAACTCGTTCTGGAACGGCCGCTCGGTCGCCTCGTGCTGGGTGACCTCGTACTGCAGGGGCGTCAGCGTGTGCCGTAATTCGCTATCAGCTGGTTTCGGTTTCACAGTGTACGTCCCCCGAGTCGCATTCGCTTCATCACCCCAAATGGCTTTGAGTCTCCGGTCGCGGCCGCAGCCGGTGCGATACATCCCGTAGTGCCCGGGATTGTTCTTCGCAAAGTCCTGGTGATACTCCTCGGCCGCGTAGAACCGGCCGGCCGTGAGAACCTGCGTCGCGACGTCGCGCTTGAAGCGATCGATGATCTGCTGGCGCGTCGCACTCGCCGCCCGGCGCTGCTCGGCGTTGCGAACAAAGACGGCGGTGTGGTAATTCGGCCCGATATCACACGCCTGCCCATCCGTCTGGAACGGATCGATGTTGTGCCAGAACGTCCAGAGCAGCGTCTCGTAGCTGACCTTGGCGGGATCGTAGACTACCTGCACCGCCTCGAGGTGGCCTGTGTTCCCGTTCACAACCTGCATGTACGTCGGGTTCTTGACGGTGCCGCCCATGAATCCGGAGACTGCCGAGATCACACCCGGCACGTCGTCGTAGGCGTGCTCCATGGTCCAGAAGCAACCACCCGCGAAGGTCGCGGTATCGAGCGGCGCCGGGGCTCCGAGCAGGGCGAGGATGAGCGCCATGTTCATACCGTCAAGCTATCATTAGTGTCAATGCAACTCACTGCCGCCGCACTCCTCTTTGCAGCCGTGCTGCAAGGCACGACATCGCAAGACGATGGGCAATGGACGATGCCGGGGAAGGACTACGCCGCGACCCGCTACAGCGCCCTCGCCCAAATTACGCGCGCCAACGCCCCGAGGCTGCGCGCCGTCTGGAGTTTCTCGACCGGCGTGTTGGGCGGACACGAAGGCCAGCCGCTCGTCGTGAACAACACGATGTACGTCGTCACGCCATTCCCGAACGTGCTCTATGCCTTCGATCTGACGCAAGAAGGGTATCCGCTCAAATGGAAGTACCGACCCGACGTGAATCCGACCGCGGTCGGGGTCGCGTGTTGCGACGCCATCAATCGCGGCGCGGTGTACGCGGCCGGGAAGATCGTGTACAACCTGCTCGACGGGCACACCGTCGCCGTGGACGCCAACACCGGCCGCGAATTGTGGAAGACACAGATCGCCGACATGGGCCAGGGCGAGACGACCCCGATGGCGCCGTTCATCGTGGGCGATCGCGTCCTCGTTGGTCCGTCCGGAGGCGAGTTCGGGATTTACGGCTGGGTGAAGGCGCTCGATCTCGCGACCGGGAAGATCCTGTGGACCGCGCACAACATGGGTCCCGATTCACTGATGATCGCGCGGCCCGGGACGTTCACCGGCGGCGCGAACCTCGGCGTCTCCACCTGGAGCGGCGACTCGTGGCGGCGCGGCGGCGCGCCCGTGTGGGGCTGGATCTCCTACGATCCGCAGCTCGATCTGATCTACTTCGGCACCGGCAACCCCGGTCCGTACAACACGGAGCAACGGCCGGGCGAGAACAAATGGACCAACAGCGTGCTCGCGCGCCGGCCGCGCGATGGCGCGCTGGTGTGGGCGTACCAGTTCACCCCGCACGACAGCTGGGACTTCGACGCGAATGCCGAAATGATCCTCGCCGACTTCGTCGTGGGCGGTCGGATGCGCAAGGTCCTCGTGACGTTCAACAAGAACGGCTTCGCGTATACGCTCGACCGCGCGACCGGCGAGCTGCTCGTGGCAGAGCCGTTCGCGCATGTGACGTGGGCGAAGGGCATCGATCGGCGCACGGGCGTGCCGATCGTGGACACGAGCAAGACGACGGGCGCCTCGCGCGGCAACGTCCGCGGCATTTGCCCGAGCCTCGAGGGCGGCAAGAGTCCGGTTTCGTCATCGGCGTTTTCGCCGCGCACGGGGCTGTTCTACACCGCGACCAACAATCTCTGCATGAACTTCGAGGCGACCCAGGTCACACGCATCCCCGCGACCCCGTTCATCGGCGCCACCACACCGTACGTCGCCGGTCCTGGAGGTCATATGGGTGCTTTCATCGCCTGGGACGCGGCGCGGGGCCGCAAGGTGTGGGAGATCAAGGAGCGATTCCCGGTTTGGAGCGGAACCGTGGTCACGGCGGGCGACGTCGCCTTCTACGGAACGCTCGACGGCTGGTTCAAGGCGGTCGACATCCGCACGGGACGCGCGCTGTGGAAGTTCAAGGTGGGCTCGGGCGTCGTGGGCGCGCCGATCACGTTTCGAGGGCCGGACGGGAAGCAGTACGTCGCCGTGTATGCCGGGATCGGGGGCGACTGGTTTCTGCTCTCGGGTGATGTCCGCTCCGACGATCCCGCCGATCTGCGCCCGCCGGCGGATTTTGCACCCGATCTCGCCCGCCACACGAGTCAGGGGGGCATCGTTTGGATTTTCGGCCTCTAGTCCTGCTCGCGATCGTGGCGTGCAACCGCGGCACCGAGAGCGGTCCGCCGCCATCGATTCGTTACCCGAATCACGTGGCGGCGGGAGCCAGCCAACCGCCAGCCGCTGAAATGACCAACCCGTTCGCCGGCGATTCTACCTCGGTCGCCGACGGCGCCAAGATCTTCAGCACGATGAATTGCGACGGTTGCCACGGCGGCGGCGCGCTCGGCTGGGCGGGACCGAGTCTCGTGGACGGCCGCTGGCGCTATGGCGGCACCGACGGCGCACTGTACCATTCGGTTTTCTACGGACGCCCGCGCGGGATGCCGGCCTACGGCGGCGTCATGTCGCCGGGAGCGATTTGGAAGGTCGTAACGTACATCCGCGCCCAGCCAGTGCCGAGTGTCGTTCCGACGCAGCGTTGGCCCACCCGTGAGACAGCGCCACAGCCCGTGCGCCAGGGTCCTCCCTAGCCGATGTGACGCAGATTCCCACGATTCCAGTGGCACGCATTATGTTGGTCCTCCGAGTTTCCCAAGCTGCGAGGTGCCTATGCGCGTCACGCGTGTCGCTATTTGCTACCTCATCCTGGTTGCGCTCTTCGGCTGCGGTGGATCGCACCGGCCGCCGCGCCAGCGCGTACTGCTGCCGCCGACCTTGAATCTCGTCCCGCACAAGAACATCGGGTTGTTCACGTTCTCGGTCGAGAATGCGAAGGGAACACTCCACGAGTTCGCGACGCAGCGCTTCGAGGAGTACGTGCTCGCCGCGCAGAGCGGGATCGAGATGCGCGAATTCACCAGCGCCGATTCGAGCCGCGTGTTCTCCGCGCCGGACACGACTGGCGTGCCGGTGGCGTTCTTCGGGCATCTGAAGATTTCGAACGTGAAGCCCAGCGGACATCTCACCGCGGGCCTTTCCCCGGTGATGCAGGCGACCGTGACGGTGGAATTGTCCGTGTGGCTCGTGAACACGCGGACGGGCGGCGTCATGTGGCGCCGCAGCTCGCACTCGACCGAAAAGGTCGGCGACCTTTCGTTCACCGGTGGGACGCCGTCGTTCTCGGCGAAAGACCCGAACGACGCGTACGGACGTCTGGTGAACCAGCTGGTCTATAACGTGACGTATGATGTGCGGAGTACGTGGGTGGATCAGTAAAAGACGGTAGGTAAGACGACGGTAGGTAAGACGACGGTAGGTAAGACGACGGTAGGTGACCTTCCCTACCGTCGTTTCTCCTACCGTCGTTTTTCTACCGTCGTTTTTTTACCGTCGCCTTTCAGCATCCATGCCCCCACATCTCCACCGCTTCGACAAAAGCCGCCGCGCGTACCGTCAGCTGCTCATCCGTAATCATCGCCATCCCCGCCTGCGCGACGGCCCGATCGAGCGCCGACCAGAGAGACCAACGCTCGGGATCGAGCTGAATCGCCCGCGCGAGCGGACCAATCGCGGCATCCCACCAGCCGTTGGTCGCGTACACATCCGCGACTTTCTCGATCGCGTTCACGTCTTCGGGCTCTTCCTGCAGGCGCATCATCAGCGAATCGAGCGCGTCTGAGACCTGGATGAGGCGATCGACTTCCTCCGTCTGCCGGTGCTCGACGTAGATCACGCCCACATTCTCCGGATTCATCGGCCAAGTGGGTTCGGCCTTGTACGTGGCCGAGGGGAGTTTCGAGTCGGGCGCCAGGACCGGCGATCCCATGATCCGGACCAGGTCGATGCCGGCGGCGATCATCAAGCCTTTCCAGTAGTTCATGGTGTCCTCCCGTTGGGGTTTGCCGGGGGAGAACGCACGAGGCGCGCCGGGCCTTGCTCAGGTCAGGCGCGCCTCGATTGTGTTGCCTAGGACACTAGGACGACGCGGGGGGCGTGTCCGCCTTACCACGATCTTTTCTGAAGAACCAGACGGCGGCCATGACCAGAGCGACGATCAGCGCCACCTTGAAGAGGAGGAAGAACAGCGGCAACAGGAGGCCCGCTGCGACCTTCCAGAGAATCACGCCGACCAGACCGACGGCGGCGAACTGAAGCACAGGCTTGATCATCGAACCGCTCGAAGAGATGGGGACCTGAACTATACGCACACAGAGCCGTGCCAGGTTTCACTCCTTGGAGCGAGGGCCGCCCTGGAAGTACTGCAGACCGCCGCCTGCGCCGCCCACAAACACATCGGTGCTCTCGCCTCGCACGTTCGTGAACGCTGGCGCCGCGTACAGCGGCAGTCGAATCCCGAGCGTCGAATCGATCCCGCCACGCTCCGTTCCGACGATCAACACGTCGTTCAGAAACCGCGGCACGATGCGCCTGCCGACGCGCCTGCCGAGGTAGTCCTCGCTCGCGAGCACGAACCGGGGCGCTTGCTTCGAGCCGTCGTTTCTGAAGAACGCGATGCGGCCTCCCGCGTCGCCGACAAAGAGATCGAGATCGCCATCCTTGTCGATATCGTGCAGCTCGGGCACACCGTTGCTGCCGCGGGGCAAGCGCACGACGGCGGAATCGACCAGTACGAAGCGGCCGGCGCCGCCCCCCCCGCTGTTTCGGTACCACGCGACGGCGTCCTGAAACTGACCGAGCACGAGATCGGGCAGACCGTCGCCGTCGAGATCCCCGATCGCCGGCGCGAGGTGAAAGGCCGGGAGCACCGTCAGATGCCCCCGCAGCCGCAGCGCCGGCGTGCTGCGGCTACCAGTGTTCTCGAACCAGTACAAACCGCCGGTGCGCGGATTGTCGGGTTCGATCTTCGTACCCACCACCAGATCCTGGTCGCCGTCGCCATCGATGTCGCCAAACGCGGGGATCGACTCGGCACCGACATCGATCCCGTCGAGCACTCGGGGCGTGGCGATCTTCCAGACGTTCGGCGCAGTCTGATCGAGCTGGTAGAGGTTCCCGGTGCTGGTCTTGGTGGGATTGAACGCGCCCCCGAGTACGCCCACGATCAGGTCCAGCCTGCCGTCCCCGGTGAGATCACCGGCGGCGGGTGCATTGTAGCCGCTGGTCTCGAGCGGCGCGCCCGGTGGAAACGGAATCCGTTCGCCATGGAAGTCGAAATGGGCGCACGTCCCTTCGTTGCGGAGCCAGAGCAGCCCGGGCTCGAAGAAGTCGCCCCACAGGATGTCGGGATCGCCGTCGGCGTCGACGTCGAACACCGCCAGCGTGTTGGCGCCGTGGCGCGACGGTTGGCGCTGGCCGATGATCTGGATGTCTTCGAATCGCTCCGTTAACCGCTTGAATCGAGGGCGGTGGAGGGTGTCGAGGTTCTGAAGCTCGTACCGCGTGATCGTGCCGTCCACGCGGCCGAGCAGCATGTCGAGTTGGCCGTTGCAGTCGATGTCGGCGAACTGCGCGATGTTCTGCCGGTCGGCATAGATCGCTTGACCCGTGACATCCCGCAGCGTGTCGGCCGAGACAATAAACCGCGCCGTGGTGCGCGTGCCGACATTGCGGTAATAGCGGACGTAGCTGAGCGGCGATTCCGTGAACAGATCGATCAACCCGTCGCCATCGACATCGGCGAAGCGATACCACTCGCCGATGGTGAGATCCTGATAGCGTTCAGCCTTCAGCTGCCAACCGCCGGCCGACCGCTGATACAGCTCCAGGTCGTTGGAATTCTCCTGAAGAAACAGATCGTGGACGCCGTCGCCGTCGATATCGATCAGCTGCGGACGCGGGTGCTCGAAGCCTCCGAGGAAAGGAAGGGGGTAGGGGTGGCCGATGGAGTCGAGGACGGGAAACGGTGCACCTGCACGGACGAAAGCGGGTCTACTAGGGGCGGTAGGAGGCGGTAGGGGGCGGGAGCACGCGGCGAGCGCGATCAACACACACGCTCGCTTCAGGGCTTCCCTCCCGCGATGCCGAGCCCGGCGCCATCCGGCGCCGTGTCGACGCGCCCCACCACCGCGCGCCGCTTGGCGTCGATCACGATCAGCCGGCCCGGTGCGGCGGTCATCCCGGCCATCGGCATCGCCATGCTGATGCCGCCCATGTTCATGACGTTGTCGGTGTTGTGATTGGCGACGAAGACCAGCTTCCCATCGCCCGAAATGGCGATCCCATCGGGCTGCGCGAAGTCGCCCTTCACGGTGGTGATCACGCTCCAGCGCCTGGCGTCAACCACCGTCACGTCGTTGGAGCGCTGATTCGGCACCCACACCTCGGCGCCGTCCGGCGTGAACGTCACGAGCCAGGGCCAGTCACCCGTGCTGACCCGCTGCACGAGCCTGGGTTTCGACGCGTCGGCGAGATCGAACACCAGCAGCTTCCCCGTCAGCTGCGACGTCGCGACCAGCGTGCGGCCGTCGGGTGACACCGCCAGCTGCACCATCACCTGGCTCGTGTCGCCCCCGGGCACCTCGACGATGGCCACCTGCTCGTGCGTGGCGTCATAGACGGCGAGCTGATTCGTGCCCAGGCTGGCAACGTAGGCGTGCTTGCCGTCGGGCGCGATGGCGAGACCGTGTGGCCGCGACACCAGCACTTCGACTTCTTCCGGCGTCATCGTCTTGCGGTTGATCACGGCGATGCGCGCCGGAGCATTCACCGCCGACATCGACCGCGTCGCGTACAGCAGATCGCTCGTGCGATCGATCGCCAAGAGCCCCGGCGTGACCGTCTCGGCCTTGGCCACGACGTGATTGGCGCGATCGAGCTTCACGACCGCGTTGTCGCCGACGAGCGAGACGTACCAGTACGATCCATCCGGCTCGACGACGATGTGATGCGGCTTGGGGTGCGCGGAAAAACCCAACGCGGTGAAATCCACAGTCGCGACGATGGAGTCAGTCGCAGCGTTGACTACCGTGACCTTCCCCGACGCTTGATTCGCGACATAGACCAGCACGGGATCCGGCCGTCCGGCCGTCAGGCCGTCCGGCCGTCGGGCCGTCCCCATGCAGCCCAGCACAACCAGCAGCAGCGCGACTCGACGAATCACGGCACCGGCGCCGTCGGGCGCTTCTTCAGAATGAACAGCCCTTCCGTCATGCTCGACACCGCGACCACACCACTCTTGAAGAACGGATAGTTCCCCCACGTCCCCTCGAAGCCCGGCTCATCGGGACCGACCGGATGCGTGTCGAAGTAGCCGATCTCTTTGGGATTGAGCCGGTCCGTGATGTCGAGCACCCGCAGGCCGGACACGTAATTCGACTGATACATCGTGTTGCCGACCAGCCAGAGGTTGTGGTCGGTGGCCTTGTTCTTCGAGATGTACTCCCCCGCAAGCACGGGGTTGTCGAGGTCGCTCACGTCCCAGATCAGCGTGCGCGTGCCGTCGACGAGGCCCTGGATCTCGTCCAGCTCGTCGTCCTCGTACATGTAGCGATGGTCGTCGGTGATCCACCCCTGGTGCGCGTAGCCGACGTTCGGGTACGTGGCGCGCGAGATCGCAACCGGGTGCGCCTTGTCGGTTACATCGGCGATCGAGAGATGGGTCTCGTTCCAGCCGAAGCAGATCTGGCGGCCCTGATACTTGGTGGTGGGCCCGTGATATACGACGCACTGCGCGTCATGCGTGTAGCCCGTGCCCGCGCGGCCCGTCTGCGGATCGGAAAAGCAGCCCGCGAACTTGGGATGCAGCGGATCGCGCACGTCCACCATGTGCAGCCCGCCGCCGCAGGTCTCACCGCCGGCGTTGGAGCCCGTGAGATACATGTACCCGCTGGCGGTGTCGGACGCGATGTCGTGCACGCTGTGGGCGTCGGTGTAATGCGCGTCGGGCGTGAACGTCTGCGGTGTTCGGACGCCGCGCAGGCGGTTCAAGTCGAACACCTGCATGCCGTGCGCGCGCGCCGCGTCGGCGACGATGAACGCGTAGTGTTTGTACGTCTTGATCTCCCGCCAGAACGAGCCGGGCGAGCCGGGCGTCTTGGGCAAGTCGCCCAGGTACACCGGGCGGCTCGGGTCGGTGATGTCGACGAACGACGTCCCGTCCACGCGTCCCACGATCGCGATCTCGCGGCCGGTCTCGGGATCGTTGTAGCCCCACACGTCGCTGAGCTGCACGCCGCGCTTCCCGCCGATGGCGGACACGGGCAGGAACGACATCAGGTCCACCTGATGGCAGTCGAAGATCTGAACCTTCCCTCCCGTGCACTCACGCTGCGCGCCGCTGATCGCGGGCAACGAGGTCACGTCCCCGAGCAGCCGGGCCGACAACGCCCAGGTCCCGTTCGTGCGGCGCGTAAACAGCGCGACCGCGCCTTCGCCGTAATCGTCGTTGGCGATGGTCACGGCCACGAGCGATCCGGCGGCGACGATGCGCGCGCCAAACCGCTCCCCGTCGTCGAGTCCGGCCACCCCCATCTTGGTTGACCCGGTGAACCCGGTGGAGTCACGCGTCAGGCGATACACGCGCCCCTGGAACCCGTTGGAGCCGACGCCGCCCACCCACAGCTCGTTCCCCACCTCGGCGATCGCGGAGCCGAACCGGGAGCCGAACGAGCCGTCGAAGGGCAATGCGCGGGACACGGGATTCCAGCGGCCGCTCGCCGAGTCACGCGCGAAGATCCACACCGCGCCTGCGACGCGATCGTTGGTCGCTCCGATCAGGGCCGTATCACCCCGCAACAGCAGGGCCGAGCCGAATTGCGCGCTGCGTCCCGTCATCGGTCCGGGCGAGGGGATGCGGATCTCCATCGTCCAGGCACCGGAGGGATCGCGATTATAGACGTACACGGCGCCCGTGCCGGAGTCGGCGCGCGAGCTGCCGATCAACAGGCGATTCCCCGAGGCGGCAAGCGCCGTGCCGAATGCGGTGTTGGGCATGGTATCGATGGGCGCGAACGTCGTTTCCGCGGCCCACGTATCGGCGTTGCGCTTGAAGACGAACACGGCGCCCCGGCGGCGGTCCGGACCCGCGGCGATGTAGGCGCGGTCGCCCGAAACCAGGATGGCGGACCCGAAGCCGTCCTGGGTCGTCCGCCCGCCTGGAGCCGTGATCCGGCCGCGCTCGCGCCATGCACCCGTCGCGTCGCGGGCGAACAGATACACCGCGCCCCGGCCGGAGTCGGCTTTGGCGGAGCCTACCAGCAGGGTCGTGCCGTCGACCGCGATCGCGCTGCCGAAGCCGTCGCCGTTCGTGGCACCCGGCATCGTCACCCTGCTCGCGGCGCGCCAGGCACCGTTGGCGTTCTGCCGGAACACGTACACCAGGCCCGGCCCGTATGCGTTGCCAGGCTGGCCGACGTACACCTCGCGTCCGCTGATCGCGAGCCCTTCGCCGAACGAGCCTTGCGCGGCGAGGGCAGGAGTGGTGACCGCACAGAAAACGGCGGCCAGAAACAGATGTCGCTGCGACACGGATCAAATCTCCGGTTGGTTAAGGTCGGACGATTCGGTTGGGGAGCGTCTGATCCCCACGATGTGGCTGTGCGCGATCAGGCGAAGAGCTGGGAGGACTGGGAGCTAGAAGGTGGCGGCGGTCGCATCCCCGCGAGTGCCCGGCCGGCGTCAGTCCAGCGCGAGCGCATCCACTCGCTGAGCCACAGCGGCAGCGAGCGCGCCTGCTCGATCGGCTCGTCGCTCACCGTCGGCTTCGTGCCGTTGAGCATCTCCCGCGCGAGCGCCTGCACCGCCGCCATGTCGTTGCGCGTCGTCGCCGGCTTCCCCAGGGCGGAGGCGAGCCCGGTATCGACGAGCAGTATCCCGGCATCGGCGAGCAGCACGTTCTCCGGCTTCACCTCGCCATGGGCGATCCCGGCGGCGTGCGCGTGTGCGAGGCCGTTCAGCACGCCACGCAGGATCTCCACCGTTCTCGCGAGCGGCACCGCCCCGTTGTTGTCGATCCAGGCACGCAAGGTCGTACCCGGCACGAACGGCCGCGTGTGATACACGAATGACCCCGCGCGCCCCGCGCCGCGTGGTTTCACGAGATTGGGATGGTTCAACCGCTCGGCGATCAGCAGGACGGCACGCTCGAATTGCAGATCGTTGATGCCGAGCGACAGCGCGGCGGGCAGCACCTTGATGAGGAGCTCTGTGCCGTCCTGAGATTGGGTTGCCACGAAGAGCCGGTATTCGCCTACCGGCCGCACTTCACGCTCGATCCGATACAGAGGGCCCAGATCGTCCGCTAAGGCGTCGCGGAGTTCGGACATGGTCGCAAGTTACCCAGGCGGTCGCGGATGGGAAGGGACTACTCCCCCGTCGCCCGCTGAATCCCTTGGTATAGGGTTTGCGCCCGAGCACGCTCGTCGGGCGATCCGAAGATCTTCTCGCCGTCAAAGCGCCCATTCTCGATGAAGATCTCCGAAATCTTGTTGCCCGCCGTGACGCTGCCGGCCACGTATACGCCGGGCACCGACGTCTCCAGTGTGTCCGGCCTGATCTCGGGACGGCCGGTTTGGCGGTCGTACTTGATGCCGATGCGATCGAACAGGCCGAGATCAGGATGGAATCCGATCAGCGCGTACACGCGATCGGCGGGGATCGCTTCCTCACCGCCCAGGGCGTGCACGCGCACCGCGCGCGGCGTGATGGCGGCGACGTGGGTGCCGAGGCGGGCCGCGATTTCGCCGGCTTTGATGCGGTTTTCGAGATCCGGCCGCAGCCAGTACTTCACGCTCTGCGGCCACGTGGTGCCACGGTAGATGATCGTGGTGCGGGCACCGGCTCGAAACAGCTGCAGCGCCGCCTCGACGGCTGAGTTCTTCCCGCCGATGACGACGACGTCGAGCCCATAGGAGCGGTGCGCCTCGTCGAAGTAGTGATGGACGTGCGGCAGGTCTTCGCCCGGCACGCCCAGCCGGTTGGGGTGATCGAAGTAGCCGGTCGCCAGGACCAGCTTGTCCCAGGAAATCGCGGCTGTGCCGAGACGCGTTTCGACCTCATGCGCGTTGATGGGTCTGGTATACGTCTGAACTCGAATCCCTTCTGCGCGCGCCACTCCGCGATAGTACTTCAGCGCTTCTTCCCGCGTGGCCTTTGGGCCGGCGCACACGAGCGGGTGGCCGCCGATCTCGAGCCGCTCAGGCGTCGTGAAGAACGTCATGTTGATGGGATAGCGCACGATCGAATTGGCGAGCGCGCCGGCGTCGATCACGAGCGGATCGATGCCGCGGCGCTTGGCGGAAATGGCGCACGCCAGCCCGATCGGGCCGGCACCGACGATGATCGCTGCTTCGTGCTGCATCGTGACGGAGAATCTAAGCGACCTTTCTCCCTTTATAGGCGTCCTCATAGGCATGAACCCTCTCCTCGCCGTCCTCATCGTCGCGCAAGCGCAGTCGTGGCAAGTCAGCATCGACAGCCTGGTCAAGAACGGAGACTACTCGGGGTCGTGCTCGTAGCGCGGAACGGCGTCCCCGAGTTCGAGCGCGCCTACGGCATGGCCGATCGGGAATCATCCGGAGCGGGCTCCGGGCGAACTAGTGGGGGCCGGGAGACCCCGCACTCCGCGACGATCCGCGGATGATGTCGACGCGCAGCTCCACCCAGCCGTCGACCTGACGATACTCGACGCGCACGCCATGCTCTCCCTCCGTGAGCGACGCGTAGTTGACCCGCGACTCGTGCGGCGTCCACGCGTCGATCACCAGCGTGCCATCCACCCACACTCGAACCGCATCGTCGCTGATCGTGCGCAGCGAGTACGTCCCCTCCGGTAACGTGACAGACCCCGCGGCCTCGAGCGTCCAGTCGCGCTGCGGCAGGAACACGTAGGCTCGAGGCGGTCGATACCACATCAGATCGAGTCTCGGCAGGGTCCACACAGAATCGCCGACGCGCACCCGCCAGTTGATCGCGGGCTCGAAGCGCCCGTAGGAGAACCGGCCGTTCCCCGACTCGAGTATGAGTCTCCAGTTACCCAGCGAGTCAGGGTGCGGAATGACCGAGATGTGATCACCGATGCGCCCGGAGTCTCTCGACCATGCTTGGAGGCCGCGTGTCGAGACGACGCGCCACGCGCCGGGCGGGCCGAGCGTGGCGAGGCGCAACGGCACCGCACGCGTGGAGTCGCCGGCCGGCCACAGCTTGGGCTCGCGATAGTCGTACGGACCCCATTCGTCGACGATGATGGCGGAGCGATCTCGCTCAGCATGTTGCGCCTTGGGTGGCGAGGAAACGGGCGGCGAGAACGTCGGCGGCGCAGGCCGGCGCTGGGCGGCGGCGGCGGCCGTATCCAGGCCCGTGGTGTTTGCCACCTTCAGCGTGATCTGGTTTTTGGAGAATACGTTGCGACCAATCTGATAGTCTCGGCTGCGCGTGTCGCGATACTTGGGATACCCCCAATCGGAGGGCACAATCGAGTCGGCCCACAGGCGAATGGCGGTTGAGTCGCCGCCGAACGTGTTCAGGGCAATGGTGTTGTTCTGACCGTGCTCGATCGCGATGCCGGTGCGGTTGTTCTTGAAATCGTTCCCGATGATCTCGGTGTCGTAGCTGTAGCCGGCCCACACGCCGTATTCGCCGCCCCACGCCTTGTTGGCGATGATCCGGTTGCGGCTGAACGTGGCCTCGACGCCGTTCGCGGTCGCGTAACTCACGTCGTTGCCGTAGAACAGATTGTCGTTCGACCCGCCCTTCCCCGAGTCCATCGTCGTCTGGCCGGCCCAGAGAAACACCCCGTCGCCGCCATGGGTCAGTGAGTTGAACGCGACGACGTTGCGATTGCTCTGCTCGTACAACAGCAGATCGGCGGAGTCCTGCCCGCGCGTGTAAAACCCGTGGCTGTAGCCGCGCACGTTGTAGTCGACCTGATTGTGCACGATCGTGTCGTCGCTGGAACGGTACAGCCCGATGCCGAGGCCTGAATTGAAGGAGAAGTTGTTGCCCTGGATCATCAGCGCATCCGAGCGGACCAGCATCAATCCGTTCATGCCACCCACCGCGGTGTTCCCCCGCACCTCGCCGCCGTTGACGTCCTCGAGGTAGATCGCCGTTCCGAACCGCAGCCACTCATTGTTCTCGTTGTGATGGAACGAGAGCCAGTCCACCAGGCTTTCGTGCTCGACCAGGCTGAAGAGCCGAGGCTTCCACATGTGACTGAGGTCGTTGTTCAGCAGCGTGAGGCCCTGCGTGCCGCGGGCGAGGATGCCGAACCGGTAGCCGCGCGCGCGCGCGTTCATGATGCGGATGTTGGAGCCACCATCGACGAGGATTGCGACGCCGCCACGGAGATCGGGATCGATGCCCGACGGGGTCCCCTCGAGTGTCGCGCCATTGAAGTCCACGCTGACGTTGTCGCCGCGAATGGTGATCGGCGGGCCACTCAACGCATACGTCCTGGGAGCGACGCGCGTCGACTGGGTGATCACCATCCCGGGCCGCAGCTCGACGTCCTGCGGCCCTTGCGCAAGCACCACGACTAGCAGCAGCATGATGCCAACTTATGCTCGGGCGTAATCTTCCGCTGGTCACCGCGTTGCCGTTCGTGGTGCTACTGCTCGTGATCGCGCTGGCGCCGCTGCTCACGCCGCCCCAGTGGCATACCAACCGCAACCGGGCCATCATCGCCGCAATCATCTCGCTGCCCATCCTCCTGTATCTCGGCGTCGCGCTGGGGCCGGAGGGGCGCCATGTGCTCGCCGAGAAGATCCACGAGTACCTCGGCTTCATCGTTGTCATCGGGGCGTTGTTCGTGATCTCGGGCGGGATTCACCTGCAGGGATCGCTGTCCGGGACGCCGCTCGTCAATACCGGCATGCTGGCCATCGGCGCCGTGCTGGCGAACCTGACGGGGACGACCGGCGCCTCGGTGTTGCTGATCAGGCCGCTGCTCCGCGCCAACAAGCGCCGCAAGCGCGTCGCCCACATCGTCATCTTCTTCATCTTCATCGTGGCGAACTGCGGCGGGCTCCTCACGCCGATCGGCGACCCACCCCTGCTGCTCGGCTTCCTGAAGGGGGTGCCGTTCCGCTGGACGCTGCAGTTGTGGCCGCAGTGGCTGTTCGTGAATGGCGCCCTGCTCGTGGTTTTCAACGTGTGGGACCAATGGGCGCTGAACAAAGATGAAAAGGAGCTCCCTGGCTCACAGCACGAGCAGGTGCTGATCCATGAGCCGCTTCGAGTGCGGGGTGCGGTCGAAGTGCTGGTGCTGCTTGCCGTCCTGATCACGATCATTGCGGCTGGCCACTCGGCCGCGCGCGGCGCTCCGTGGCCGATGGGGGTTCAGGAGCTGGTCATCGTAGGACTTGGAGTCTTGGGGTTTGTAGCAGGATCGGCCGAGCGGCGGGAGAAGAATTTCTTCGCCTGGGGCCCGATCCTCGAAGTCGGAATTCTGTTCGCGGCGATATTCGTGACGATGGCGCCGATGCTCGAGATCCTGAACGCCTGGAGTCAGGGCACCCGGGAGATCTTCGGCATCCGCTATGGGGTGACGACGCCCGGCCAGTTCTTCTGGACGACTGGCGCGCTGTCGAGCGTGCTCGACAATGCGCCGACCTATCTCGCGTTCGCCGCGGCCGCGGCCGGGTTGCACGGCGTGGCGCCGCATGGTGCCTACATCGGAGCGCTCGCGGCGAGCCCGGAAGCGTCCAGGCTGCTCGAGGCGATCTCGACCGGCGCGGTGTTCATGGGCGCCAATACCTACATCGGCAATGCACCGAACTTCATGGTGCGCGCGATTGCAGAAGAAAACGGCGTGAAGATGCCGTCGTTCTTTGGCTATATGGTGTACAGCGTTGGGATATTGCTGCCGATCTTTATAGGCGTGGCGGTGGTGTTTTTCGGGTCTTGAATCGATGGACGCCGTCCAAGGCGCGCATTCGCGCCGCCGCAGCCACGTTAGTGAGCTCGTTGACCAGCAACTCCCAGCGCTCCACACCCAGGCGTGTGCGCAACTTCTCCTGCACCTGTTCCCAGCGGGGCCGAGCGAAGTCGAGGGCTTTCGTGCCGGCCGGTGTGATCAACCAATGGCACTCGCGCTTGTCCTCCCCCGCTTGAGCGCGAATCAGCCCGCGGCGCTCCATCGCCGCGAGCGTTCGCGTGAGGGTCGTTCTGTCTATCGTGAGTAACTCGGCGATCATGCCTTGCACCAATGGCTGCCTGGCCAGGACATACAGCAGCGTGAACTGCGGCACGCTCAGCCTCGACGGGCCGAGCGCCCGCTCGTAGAGACGACTGACCGAGCGGGACGCTCGTTTGAGGCTTGCGCAGACGCACACCAGCTGCGGCAGAGTCTCAAGCTGCATTGAGGCGAGTGACTCCGGCGGTCATGGGTCCCCCTCTGCGGTGGCCAGAAAACTACGTGTATATACACCTATTGTGCTTGAAAACAAGAACCCCGGGGGTTTGTTCCCCCGGGGTCTCAAGACCTCGTGAACCCTAGACTTTGATCTTCGCTGCCCGAATCCGTGCGGCGACATTATAGCCGTCGCTGAAATTCAGCTGCGGATCGGTCAGTACCTGATTCTTCAAGACACGAGCATCCGGGAGGTTGCCTGCGGCCACATAGCATTCGGCGGTCAGCGTGCGAACCCATGGATCGTCGAGTGGCGCACCCGTCAGCTGGCTCAGTGCTTCCTTCGGCTTGTTTTCCCGCAATGCGATAATCGCGCGCATGATGCTGGCCCGCGTTGCATTGTAGTTATCGGGCTGCGCCAGTGCCGCGAACTTCTGGATCGCCTGGCGCGCGGCATTGATGTCTCCACCGACGGTATACGTCGCCGCTGTCATCTCGACCTGCATCGGATCATCGACACCGCGAGCCTCAGCCGCGCTCGCAAGGTAGCCCGCCATTAGCGTTCCCCGACCAGACTGCGCGTCGGTGAACGCCATATCGCGATAGATCGCCGCAATGAGGACCGGGCGGTTCAACGCCTGGGCATCACGCAACGCGATGGCGAACTGATCCATGCCTTCCTTGACCAGTCCATCCATCAAGAAGCTCCGCGCCAAATCGCGGGTGTAGCCAACGCTGGTCGCTTTCGAGGGCGAACGGGCGATCGCCTGCTGGATCTGGCGACGCGCCTCCGCGCCACGGCCACTCAGCTGAAGCACCTCGGCGCTGCCGAGATAGGCCTCGGTGAACGTCGAGTCGAGCTGCGCTGCACGAGCATAGTGTGCCATCGCATCAGTGAATCGGCCTTCCCACTGGAGCAGCTCGGCAAACGAGTCGTGGGAGTTGGGCTGGTCGGGGGCGAGCTCGACGTACTTCCGCACAGCGGTGAATGCGCCCGCGCGATCGCCCGTCTGCCACAGGTTGTAGGCGAGAATGTTGTAGGTCGGAGCGTCATCGGGGAATCGCGCGATGACAGCGCGCAACACCGGAATCGCGTCTGTCGGGCCGTCCTGCGCAAACGCGGTGAGAAACGCGATGCTGGGATCACCTGGCAGCAGCTCGCTGGCAGCGCTGAACAGCTCCCGCGCCTGACGCCGGTTGCCTGCTACGAATTCGCGAAATGCCAGCGCCGTCACCATCTCGCCGGTCGACGCGGACGACATCGTCGCAATGCCGCGGTCCACCTCGGCCTTGCGTTCATCCTTCGTCAGGTCGGGCGCCGCCCATCCGCGCATTACACGGGCCAGACCGAAATTGCCATCCAGCGTCGCGGCGCGATCGAAATGAGTCGTGGCGCGGCTGAAAAAGATGTTGCGCGCATCCGTGAGACCGGCCCAGAAATGTCGTGACGCTTCTTCGTTCGTCGTCGTCACCCGGAGCCGCTGCGGCGCGGTCGAGGCGACGGTGACCTGCTGTGCAATCAGCGCAGCCGGCAGCAACGCCAGCAGCAGAATGCTTCTTACTAGACCCTTCATGTGTTCCCCGTTCTGCGGTGAGAAAAAAGAACGCGGGGCCCTGGCAGATCTCGCCAGGGCCCCGCGATGTGAAGCAAAGGCTAGTGCGTGACGGCAGTATATGGTGTGTTACGTGCTGGGGTAAGTGACTGGATCTGCCCAGGTATGGGATCGCCACGCAACGCCTGCTGCGCGTCGAGCTTGTGGATTTGGTCGTGAGACCACCAACACCAGGTATTCGCGTCAACCGCGATCACGACGTACGGAACGGCTGTCTGGGCGGCGGTACGGATGTCGGTCTCAGAGAGCGCACAGAGGTCGCGGGGGTTCGCGTTGGGATCGCCCCCTCTCAACCCTTCGAGCGGATGATTGTGCCAGATGGCCACGGCCGTCGCCGGGCATGCGCCGAACGTGGCTTGCACGGCGCTCGAGGCTTTGGGCTCAGGCATCAGGAAGCCGGTCACGACTGTGGTTGGACCATCGCTCGAGCCGGTCAGACACAGCACGACCTCGGTGCGCAGCCCAGCCGCGAGCGTCTGGAGCCGGACGAGCAGGCTGGAGTCCACCACGAACCGCACAGGAGGCGGCGCGAGGAGACTCAGGAGCGCGACGACGCTACCCAAAGTCACGTTGGACCATAAGATAGGAAGCGGATGAGCTTCGATCCACTACCCCAGCAACGCCTCGCCATCGAGGCGGACCTCGGCCCCGTCCTCGTCGTCGCAGGCCCTGGCGCCGGCAAGACATTCTGCCTCACCTCGAGAATCCAATTCCTGATCGACAGTGGTTTCAATCCGCAGCGCATTTGCGCCCTCACGTTCACGAATCGCGCCGCCGAAGAAATTGCGACGCGGCTTGGCAGCGGCGACGTGTGGCGCGGGACGATGCATGCGTTCTGCCTGCAGCTGTTGCGGGAATTCCATGACGATGCGGGTTTGCGCAAAGGCTTTGGCGTCGCCGACGAGGACTACCAGCGCGTCATCCTGAGCCGGTTGCGCGTCCCCGCCGACCGGCGCGGCCAGCTGTTGACGCTGTTCGGCCGGCATCGCTTTCAGGGCTACCGCCTCACCCCCAACGATCAGCGGCTGTTTCGCGAGTACCAGAGCTGGCTCGCGCACCGCAACATGGTCGATTTCGACGAGCTGATTACGCGCGCCGAACCGCTGGCAAATCGGATTGCCGACCGGTGGGACTATCTGCTGGTGGACGAGTTCCAGGACGTGAACGCCGTCCAGTACGACTTCCTCAAGAAGCTCGTGCAGCGACACGGCAATTTCTTCGCCGTGGGCGACGACGAGCAGTCGATCTTCGCCTGGACCGGCGCGGATCCCTACGTGCTGGTGCGCTTCAAGCGCGACTACGAGGTCGAGCCGATCGTGCTCGAGAAGAACTGCCGGTGCTCCAGGCAGATCTTCCAGACCGCCCGCCGCGTGCTGGCGCAAAATCCGCAGCTGTTCCAGAAGCAGCTCACGGCCGACCGCGAATCGAGCCACGAGGTCCAGGCCCTGTCGTTCCGGGACGAGGAAGAGGAAGCGACATGGCTGCTGGAGGATCTCGCCCAGCCCTGGGGCGACTGCGCGATTCTGTATCGCAAGCACCGGGTGGGTGAGTACCTGGAGGGACGGCTGCTGCGCGCCGGCATCCCGTGTCGCCTGGCCCGGGGCCGCTCGCTCATGGAGGATGACGTCATCAAGTACGTCATCACCGCGCTGCGCATCGTGCGGCACCCCGACGATCCCGTTGCGCTCGAGGCGTTCGCGCGCTGCGTGCTGTCCGAACACTTCCTGCAAGAGGTCGAAGCGGCGATCGAGGGCGACTTCCTGTCGTCGGTGCGGGCCCTGGCGCGACGGCGGCCGGCGCAGGATCCCGATACCAAGAAGCTGTGGCGGCTCGTCTATCAGGTCGAAAACCTCCGCGCCCTGCCCCGCTCGCATGGCACGCTGCAGGCCGTCGTCGACGAGCTGCTCTCGCAGAGCATTGGCCCCTACCGCAACGCGCTCGAGGAACGGCACGATGAGCTCAGCGACCCGGGGACAATCCCCGAGGCCGTGACG
>Ga0137437_1000038_pt1 | contig 36260 bp, 30 predicted proteins | sample EasRivERMGT138_2_FD_102332 | JGI IMG/M metagenome (GOLD analysis project Ga0137437, IMG submission 102332) | Soil microbial communities from meander-bound floodplain in the East River, Colorado, USA - East River MetaG ERMGT138_2 | ecosystem: Environmental > Terrestrial > Soil > Floodplain ...
GTTCCCGATCAGAGTGACCTTATTGAGACTGCGGCTCACACAACCTCCAGCATTTATGCGGGTTTGGGTCCAAGGGTGCCCAACACTATATAAATCGCAAGTCGTTCTGTCAATCAAAGATACGCCACTTGTACCGAAGTTATGCATCAAGTCTGAGCACGATGGCGTCCTCGACCGGCCTGCGATAGTACGCCTTGCGCCGGCCGACATCCTCGAACCCGAACGCGCCGTACAGTGCCCGCGCCGCAGCGTTCGACTCCCGGACTTCCAGGTAGACCTGCCGAACTCCCCGCTCCGCCAAGGCATCCACGATCGCCTGCACCAGCGCGCGTCCCAATCCGCGACGCCGCCCCCCCTCCGCGACAGCGAGGTTGAGGATCTCCCCTTCATCCGCAGCGTCGATCGCCACCACGTAGCCGGCGATCTCGGCGTCCGCTTCGGCGACCAGAAACACCGCGAACGAGACGCAGTCGCGGAAATCCTGTGTCGTCCACGGATCGGCGAATACGCGTTGCTCGATCGCGTGAACCGCGGGAACGTCAGTCAGCTCAGCGGGGCGAATTCGGAAGCGGTCGACCATGGCGCGCCTCCCATTTCGCCTGAGCTTCGGCCGGCCGGCCATACACCGGCTCAGCCAGGGGATCGTCGAGTGGCCGGCGTACCGCCTCGTCGTCCGCCAGCACCAGCAGCGATCGGGCGATCGCCGGCACGGCCTCCAAGGGAACCGGCGGCCTTCCGGTCCAGGTCTCGACCTCGGCCCGGTAGCGCTCCGCGCCATCGCCCACGGCCAGCGTGGGCCTGATGGGACTCACCCGCGCCAGCTCCGCGATCGTGAACAGATCGGGCGCGACGACGATCTCGATCCGGTCGCGATGAATCGTATAGATCGCGCCGAACACCTGGCCGCGCAGGGCATCGTAGCAGGCGGCGATCGCCCCGGAGTCGAGCTCGGACGCCGCATGCGCGGCACCGAGCAGCGAGGGGACCGCGACCAGCGGCAGCTCGCGCTCGTGTGCGAGTCCCCTCGCCGTGGCCCAGCCAATCCGCAGTCCCGTGAAACTTCCCGGACCGTCGCCGACGACGATCTCGGTCACGTCTTCGAGTGTCGCGCCCGCGTCGGCGAGGACCTGTTGAATCAATGCGAGCAGCTTGGCCGCGTGCTGGCGCGCGCCGCGAATTGACCGCGCCGCTTGTGGGGAACGCCCCTCCCCCGGCTTACCGACCGCGACGCTCGCGATGTCTGTAGCCGTGTCGATAGCGAGCCTCATACGCCGGCGGTTTCGTCGATGATGCGGTGCGATGGATCATCGTCGTACGAGAGCTGGAAATGTCGATCGAGCGGTGGTGCCCATGGGCCCGCGCGCTCCGGCCATTCGATGAGAATGATCGCGCGTTCGCGGACCATGTCGTCGAAGCCGAGGTCACGGGCTTCGTCGGGATGACGCAGCCGATAGCAATCGACGTGATACACGGGCGTCCGTCCGGCGTCGTAGCGATGGACGAGCGCGTAGGTGGGACTCGTGGCGCGCGCCTGCGCACCCAGGCCGCGGCAGATTGCCTGCACCAGGGTGGTTTTCCCGGTCCCCAACTCTCCCGAGAGCCCGATTACCGTAGGGGCGCGGAGCTCGGCGCCGAGCGCCTCACCGAACCGGCTGAGCTCGCCCGCGGATAGGCGCATCGGCCTTGAGCTCGAGGAGCTGATCGCGCAGCACGGCCGCCAGCTCAAAATCGAGCTCTTCGGCAGCGGCCTGCATCTGCTGTTCCAACATCCGGATGAGGGTTTCCCGCTCGCCGGCATCGGCGGGGCGGCGCACCGCCGCCGCGCCCGGCTTGGGGAGGCGGGCGTCGGCCACGCGCGTGACGAACCGGATGTCACCGACCGATTTCACGATCGAGCGCGGCGTAATGCCGTGCTCCTGATTGTGGGCGAGCTGCGCGACGCGGCGACGGTTCATCTCGTTCAGTGCCCGCTCCATCGATCCCGTCACACGATCCGCGTACAGAATGGCCTTCCCGCTCAAGTGGCGGGCGGCCCGCCCCACCGTCTGGATGAGCGAGCGGTCGGAGCGCAGGAATCCCTCCTGGTCGGCGTCCAAAATGGCCACCAGAGACACCTCGGGCAGGTCGAGACCTTCGCGCAGCAGATTGATTCCCACCAGCACGTCGAACTCGCCGAGGCGTAACCCGCGGATGATCTCGACGCGCTCGATCGCATCGATCTCCGAGTGCAGATAGCGCACGCGGACCCCGTGCTGCTGGAGGTAGTCGGTGAGATCTTCCGACATGCGCTTGGTCAGCGTGGTGACGAGGACGCGCTCGTGCTTGGTTTCGCGCAGGCGAATCTCGCTCAGCAGATCGTCCACCTGCCCCGCCACCGGCCGGATCTCGACGGTAGGATCGACGAGGCCGGTCGGCCGAATGATCTGCTCGACGATGACACCGCCCGAGAGCTGCAATTCGTCTTTCCCCGGCGTCGCCGAGACGAACACCATGCGCGGCACCAGCCCCATGAACTCATCGAAGCGCAGCGGCCGGTTGTCGAGCGCCGAGGGCAGCCGGAAGCCGTAGTCCACCAGCGTTTGCTTGCGCGAACGGTCGCCCTCATACATCGCGCCCAGCTGCGGGAGCGTCTGGTGCGACTCGTCGATGAAGCAGAGAAAGTCGTCCGGGAAGTAATCGAGCAGGCACGCCGGTCGCTCACCCGGCTGGCGACCGCTGAACAAGCGCGAGTAGTTCTCGATGCCGGCGCACCGGCCCACTTCCATCAGCATGTCGATATCGAAATGCGTGCGCGATTCGAGTCGCTGGGCTTCCAGCAGCTTGTTCTGTGCCCGCAGCTCGGCCAACCGCTCCGCCAGCTCGGCGCGAATTCGCGACACCGCGCGCTCGATCGTGGCGCGCTGCGTGACGAAGTGCGTCGCCGGATAGATCGCGGACCTGTCCATCTGCTTGATGACGTTGCCGGTGAGCGGATCGATCTTGGCGATGCGCTCGATGTCATCGCCCCAGAATTCGACGCGGACGGCCTGCTCGTCATAGGCCGGGAAGACTTCGACCGTATCTCCACGGACGCGGAACGTGCCTCGCTCGAACCCGATGTCATTGCGCTGGTATTGCACCGCGACGAGGTCCGCGAGAAACGCGTCGCGGCCGCGGTTTTCCCCTGTTTCCGCCGTGACCAGCAGCTCGCGATAGAGCTCCGGATCGCCGAGGCCGTAGATCGCCGAGACGCTCGCGACGATGATGACGTCGTCGCGCTCCATCAGGCTCGACGTGGCGCGCAGCCGCAGCCGCTCGATGTCGTCGTTGATCGAGGAGTCCTTGGCGATGTACGTGTCCGTCGAGGGGACGTACGCCTCGGGCTGGTAGTAGTCGTAGTACGAGATGAAGAACTCGACCGCGCTGGAGGGGAAAAACGTCTTGAGCTCACCGTAGAGCTGCGCCGCCAGCGTCTTGTTGTGGGACAGGACGAGCGTGGGCTTTCCGAGGTCGGCGATGACGTGTGCCATCGTCATCGTCTTTCCAGATCCCGTGACGCCGAGCAGCGTCTGGTATTTGTCGCCACGCCGGAGCCCGGCGGTCAGCTCGCGAATCGCGCGTGGCTGATCACCCGCCGGCGGCGGTGCGTTGCCAATCTCAAAGGGCATAACGGGGAAAGCTAACCGACGACGACTTCAGCGGGACCGCTCGAGTCCCGCCGGGCGATCTCGGTCACGCCCTTCACCTTCCGGACCGCCTTCAAGACCTTGTGCAGATGGGTGTTGTTCTCGACCTCGACCAGCACCGAGCCAAACACCACACCGTCCTTGGACGCGAGCTCGGCGCTGCGGATGTTGGTGCCCGTGCCGCTGATCGCCTCGCAAATATCGGCATACAGGCCGCGCCGGTCTTCCCCGCTGAGCGCGAGGCGCACGACGAACGTTTCACCTTCCACTTCGCGCCAGTCGATCTCGACGCGACGCTCTTCATCGCCCGAGAGCGTGAGCAGGTTGGGGCAGTCGTTGCGGTGGATCGAGATCCCTCGGCCCTGCGTCACGTAGCCCACTACGGGGTCGCCGGGGACCGGCTGGCAGCACTGCGCATAGCGTACCATCAAGCCTTCGACGCCGTGAATCTTGATGCCGCGTCCCAGGCGCAGCCGCTCGATGACCCGCCCGAACGCGGTCGGTTTGGGCGACTGCTGGTCGTCCGCCGGGACGTCGGGGTATAGGGCGTTGATCATCTGCCCGATCTGCACATCGCCGCGGCCGATGGCCGTCTCCACCTGGTCGGCGGCGCCGAGTCCCAGCTTCTGCGCGGCCTGGGCCAGCTGCTCCGGGGTGGGCGGATCGAGGCGGCGGCGGCGCACTTCGCGCGCCAGGATCTCGCGGCCCAGCGTGATGCTCCGCTCTTGCTCTTCCTGCTTGATCCACTGGCGAATCTTCTGGCGTGCCCGTCCGGTCTGCACGTGCGCCAGCCAGTCCCGCGAGGGCTTGGCCTGCGGGCTGGTGAGCACCTCGACCGTATCCCCGTTGCGCAGGGGGCGATGCAGTGGCGCGATGCGGCCGTTGACGCGGGCCCCGTTGCAGTGCTGCCCGACTTCGGTGTGGACGAGGAAGGCGAAATCGAGCGGCGTCGCGCCTTTGGGCAGCCGCTTCACGTCACCGCGCGGCGTGAACACGAAGATCTCGTCCTGATACAGGTCGATCTTCAGGAACTCGAGGAACTCCTCTGGGCTGTGCGCGTCCTGCTGCAGCTCGATCAGCTGGCGGAACCACGAGAGATGGTGGTCGAGCTCGTCGCTCTTGCCGTTTTCCTTGTAGAGCCAGTGCGCCGCGATACCGTACTCGGCCGTGCGATGCATATCGCGCGTGCGGATCTGGATCTCGTACAGCTGCCCGCCCGGACCGAACACCGTCGTGTGCAGCGACTGGTACCCGTTTGATTTGGGGCTCGCGATGTAGTCCTTGATCCGCTCCTGTAACGGCGTCCACGTGTGGTGGATGATGCCGAGGACGTGATAGCAGTCGGTGATGCTGTTCACCAGCACGCGCACCGCGAGCAGATCGTAGATCTCCTCGAACGGCTTGCCGCGCTTGCGCATCTTCTTGAAGATCGACCACAGGTTCTTAGGCCGGCCCACGATCTCCCAGCCCACAATTCCGGCGCGGCGCAGCTCGTCGGCGAGCGGGGCGCGCATCCGCTCGATCGTGCGGTCGCGCTCCACGCGGCGCGCCTTGACCTGGCGCGCCAGCTGCTTGTAGTCGTCGGGCTCGAGATATTTGAACGCCAGATCTTCGAGCTCGGCCTTGACGCCCGCCATGCCGAAGCGGTGCGCCAGCGGGGCATAGAGGTCGCGGGTCTCCTGGGCGATCCGGCGCCGCTTCTCGGCCGGCAGCGGATCCAGCGTGCGCATGTTGTGGAGGCGGTCGGCGAGCTTGATGATGATCACGCGCGCGTCGCGCGCCACCGACATCAACAGCTTGCGGTAGTTCTCCGCCTGCTCCTCGGCGGTCGAGCGAAACGTCAGGGCCTTGATCTTGGTCAGGCCGTCGACCAGATCGGCGACTTCATTGCCGAAATCGCGCCGGAGCGTTTCCAGGGTGACATTGGAATCTTCGACGACGTCGTGGAGCAGCGCGGCCGCGATGGTCGTCGTGTCCATCTGCTGCTCGGCGAGAATCGTGGCCACGGCGACGCTATGAGACACGAAATCGTCGCCGGACAATCGCTTCTGCCCGTGATGCGCCTGGGCGCTGATCCGGTAGGCGCGCGACAGCACCTCGAGGTCGAGGCGGTCGCGCTGCGCCGCGACGGCCTTGGCCAGCTCGGGCGCCAGGATCGGCACCGTACTCGTCACAACAGCCCTGCTTCCGCGAAACTCACGTACCGCTCGCCTCCGCCTCCAATGACCACATGGTCGTACACCGGGACATCGAGCAATCGCCCCGCATCCACCAGCTGCCGGGTGACCGCCCGATCGTCGGCCGAGGGCGTGGGGTCGCCGCTCGGGTGGTTATGTACGACGATGATGCCTGCCGCGGCTTCCGCAATGGCCGCCCGAAACACCTCACGGGGATGCACCAGCGAGCTATTCAGTATGCCCCGCGTGATGAGCAAGTCCGCCAGAATCTGACTTTGGCTTCCCAGAGCGAGGACATGAAACTCCTCGACGGCTAAGTCGCGCAGCCGCAACGCATAATACCGCTGCACGTCGCCCGGCCCGCGGATCCGCTCGGGCGGTGGCTCCGCCTCGGTTCCGATGCGGCGCCCCAGCTCGATCGCCGCCGCCAACCGGGCTGCCTTGGCTCTGCCCACCCCGGGAATGCGTGCCAGCTCGGCCCAGGGCCTAGTGGCAATGCGGCGCAGCGAGCCATCGCTCTTGGCAAGGATCTCGCCGGCGACCGCAAGGGCGTCCTGTCCGCGGGTCCCCGTTCCCAGGAGAATGGCCAAGAGCTCTTGCCCCGTCAACGCGCCGGGGCCGATGGCCCAGAAACGCTCGCGCGGACGGTCGGTTTCGAGGTGCTCGGAAAGACGCAGCGGCATGGGGCGAAGCTAACCCACGCCGCCGCATTGCCTGGCATCCTTTGAGCGCGCGACCGTTCAATTCCGGCGTTGCAGCCGTGTCAACGCAACTTCGGCCTGGTGCACGATGTGCTGCTGAGCCGGCATCGGCCGGTCGTAGCGTCTGAGAAACTGCCGGTAGTATTCCGCGGCTAGCCCTGGATCACCCCGCGCATCCTCTAACTTCGCCATCTCCAAGTAGGCCAGGCCCGCCGTGACTTCGGTGCCGGCCCAGAATGGGCCCTTATGAGCCGCTTGGTGCCACGTCAGGAGCCGAGCGCCTTGAGCGCTGTCGCCAGCTTCCAAAAGCCACCGTGCAGCCGCGAGGCGATGGATGGCGATTTCATAATTGTCGAGGAGGTACCTTGGCCGATTGGCGCTGTAGCGCTCGAGCTCAGCCAGCGCCTCACCGGCCCGCCGGCGGTTACCGAGCAACGCGATTTCGAACGCGGCGAGGGATCGCTGGTTGAACGCTGCGGCGTCGGAGGGACCAGCTCGCCGCATCGCCTTTAGGGCTGCGGCGAGCGCATGCCGATCGTGGCGGCTGAAGGCGACGATCCCATCGAGCCAGGTAAGCCGCGCCTCCGTGTTGCCCTCAAGGGCCCCGACGGCCGGGACGGCGAGAACGGCTCTGGCTGCCGCTGCTCTGCGCTTCGTGGCTTCGCCAGCATCGATCGCGCCAAGCCAAGCCCCGAGCGTAGCCAACGCATACGCGTCGAGCCCACCGTCCATGGCCGGGTCGGCCCGGGCGTATCGATCCATTTCCGCCAGCGCCGAGTCCCAGGCGCCCCGTGCCGCCCACGACAGAGCCAGACAGCGTCGGTAGTTCGCCGCTACACTCGGAGGAAGGTCGCGCGTGAGCATTCGGCCGTTGAGCTCGCTTTGTAACGCGGGAAAGCCGGCGTAGAGACCAACCTCCGCGAAATCGGCACGCCAGTCGCCGGGCGGGTCACCAACGGACCGGACGACGGAGTCGACGAGTGCCAGGGAAAGCCGGTCCAAGCGACCCGCAGTGCGGCCGACCCGCGCGACGAGGCGGTGCCACGTCGAAAACCTCCAGGGGTCGGGCCATGGCTCCGAGCGCCACCTGGACCAGATCAAGTGACCCGCGGACTCACGGAAGGCCTGGGTGTCCTGCCCGGCGCTGAGCATGGCGAGGTGCTGCCAGGCCGGGATGAGCCTGGGGCGGAGGGCCAGCGTCGTGCGGAGTGCCCGGCGCGCGTCGGCGCTGGTGTAGCCGAGCATCGGACCGAAGTGAACGAGCGCGTCGCTGTACGCGAACCATCCGGGCGAATAGTCCGGAAAGCGGCGCGTGAGATCTTGGAGCGTTCGCAGCATCAGCGTAAACGTGTCGGGAGGAGTCAGCCACGCGTCGACGAGTAGGCGATCGCGCTCCGGGAGCGCCCGCCGATGCTGGCTGAGTCGCTCCAACACGCTGCTGTCGACACTCGCCTCCAACCAGTACCGAGCTTCCACATACCGGTGGTAGGCGAGCCAAAACGTCGAGTCCAGCGCGATTGCCCGCTCGTACCCGGTGGCCGCTGCAGACCAGTCAAACTCTTCGACCGCACGCTCCCCGTCTAAGAAGGCGCTAAACGCGGGTACTGAATGGGTGGTCACGGACGCGAGGCTGGGTGTGGGCGCGTTTCCTCGGCGCCACACGCTCCGCAGGATGGCCCACGCAATCGAGTCCGTGAGGATTGTGATGTCGGGCGTCGCGACAACAGTCGCTGCCAGGATCGGAGTTCCGCTGTCGGTCGAGTAGACGCCGAAGTCGACGCGCACGCCGGAAGGAAGGGGTACGAGCGTTCCCCGCACCACGCGAGTCGCGCCAAAGCGGCGGCCCAGGGCCATGGCGTCGTCGAGGGTCAGGGGCGCGTGCAGTCCCTGGGTTCGCGCCAGGATCGCAAGCCGGTCCACTGTGCGAAGGTCACCCAGGCCATCGAGAGTGGCGCTGACTGTCGTCGCAAGATCGCGACCCAGACGCGTGAGGGCCGAATCCGGTACGCTGGATTCGAACGGCAGCACTGCGATGACGCTCGTCGCAGGATCTGCGGGGGGGCTCGACGAGCGGCGCAAGATCACGAGCGCCGCCATCGCAACTGCACCACCAACCAGTACGCTCAGCCAGCGAAGCCGGCGGAAGGTGGGCCGATCGCGCGGGCTCTCGCCTGTCGCGACCGCCGCGCGCTCTGGCGGGAGCGGGACGGATCGTCCGGGCACGCGATCCTCGCGCGATCGCACGTCTGCCCACAATTGTCGGGTCTCCGCCGACGGAGCGACGCCGAATTCCCGAGCGAGCAGCGCCGTGAAGTCGGCGTAGACACGCAGGGCCCCGGCGCGGTCCCCCGCGCGATCGAGCAACCGCAGCGCACAGCGCAGCGCATCCTCGTCGTCGGGCGCCAACGCGAGGGCGCGCTGCGCCCACCGCGCTGCCGCGAGCCTGTCCCCCGCCGCGTCGGCCCGCTCGGCTAGTGCCCGCGCGGCATCGCGCGCGCATTTCCGCAAGCGCGCCCGCTCGGACTCGATCCAACGCTCCAATTCCAGCGAGCCGCCGGACACGAAGAACCCCTCGAGGAAATCGCCGCGATACAGCTCCAAGCCTTCCGTCAGTCGGCCGCCGTCGCAGGCCTGCTCGAAGGCTACGGCGTCACACTCGAACGATCCCGGATCGAAACCAACTGCTTCCTCACTCTGCCCATTGAGCACATTCTCGCCGAGCTCCCGCCTGAGGAAGCGCAGCGCCTGCCGCAGCGCGCCGCGGGCGTGAGCCGAATCCAGCTCGGGCCAGAACAGCGCCACCAACGAGTCCCGGCGGCGAGTGGCGTGGTGGTTGCGAGATGCGAGGTAAACGAGGAGAGCCAAGCGCTTGGGTTGGGCCAGGAGGGAGCGGAGCTCGGATCCGCGCGAGTCCGTCAATTCGACGCCGCCCAACGTCCGCAACTTGATCATGCCCACGCGCTAACTACGGTGCCCGCCGGGTCAGACGCGCCAGCTCAGTTCGCACTGCGTCCACTTCCCCCTGAACAGAAGGTTCGGGATTGGAACGGAGCGCCAAGTACTGGCTGTACGACCGCAGCGCTCCCGCGCGATCGCCGACCATCGCGGCGAGCCGTGCCTCCTCGCGAAAGCAAGTCGCTAAGAAGTACGGACCTCCGCCACCAACGCGGCCGTAGCCGCGCCCGCGTATCGCCATGAGGGCGCCGCGAGGGTCGCCTTGCTCCCATCGCAACCGCGCGAGCGTTAAGGCCGCGGCAACAGTGATGCTGGACGCGCTCGACGAGACGGTTTGCAGAGTGGAATCGAGGTCATCCACCGCCGCCCGGGCATCGCGGCGAGACAACGCGTTGGCCTCGATGGCATGCAAGATGGCGGCGCAGAGTCCCTGGTCGTCGCTCGACCCAAGCCGGTCGATGGCTCGCTGTACCGACGAAAAGTCGCGATGCGTCGCCCGCCACAGTTCAGAGACACACAGGTCGTACAATTGTTGATCGCGGGCGTCCGGGTCCCGGTCCACCGCCGGCTCCGCCCGGCGAGATAGTTTCCGTGCCGCCTGCGCCGCCGCGCTGCTGTCCCCATTTGCGAACAGCCCATCGAGCACGAGGGTGCGCCAAGCATTGTGGCCGGCCGGGGTCGCGACATCGACGGCGGCGAGCGTTGCCAACGCGGATTGGGGACGGCCCCGATTGAGCGCGAGGTTGTAGGAGTACGTGAGTGACAGCCAGCGCTCCGACCCGGCGCCCCGGCGACGTTCCAGGACGGCCGCGGCGCGCTCGACATCCTCCAGGCCCACGGCATCGAGCTGGCCGATGTTCTCGATCTCCCAGAGGCTGACCGTGGGGAGTCGATTCATGCCCGCCCGCAAGCGCACGAGCGTTCCGCTGTCCCCCAGACTCGTCGCCACCCGCCAACGGACGTACGCCGACAAGTCCCCGATGGAGTCCACGGTCATGTAGCGCGCGCCCAAGCGACGCACCAGCGCGGTGTCGCCGTCCATGGCGGCGAGGTCGATCCGGTGCACGAGGGGAGCGGCAAAGGTGGAGTCCAGCGCGATGGCGCGCTCCAACGCCTGCGCGGCCCAACCATGGGGGCTCGCAAGGCGCAATGCGGCCCCTTCGTGGAAGTAGAACTCGCCCAACCAGAACCACGCCTCCGGTTGGTCGGGCAGAGCCTCCAACGCACCCACCCACGCCGCCCGTTGTCCCGGGAGCGAGGATGGCCTGGGATACTCTGGACCCGCCATTGCGGCGAGCAGCGCTCGATCACGCCAGCCGAGTCGCGCCCGGTTGTTCCAGGCGACGGTCCGCCCAGACGCTCCGCCGATCCAGGTTTCAGCGGATGCCAGTCCGAGGTCCGCGAGGGCAAACGTAGAATCAAGGTCCAGCGCATCGTGGAAGTACTTCACCGCCGAACTGTACTCACCACGCCGGTAGGCGGCCTGGCCGCCGAGGTACGCCCGGAGCGCTGGGAGCGATGTGCTCGTGAGGGTGGCGACGCGCGCCTCAACCTCACCGGCCTGCCGCGCGAGGAGCTGGGCGGCCAGCTGATCGATCAGCGCCGACAGGCTGTCGGAGGGCCCCGTCACGGTCGCCTGCGCGCCCGCCTTCCCGTCCGCCGCGTCCACGAGTGACGCATTCAGGACCAGGCGCTGCGGCGTTCCAACGACGGAGCCCACGAGCAGCCGACCTGCTCCGAGACGCCGAGCGAGCGTGAGCGCCGCTGCGTCGGGAAGATCCTGCCCGTCCCCACTCACGGCCTCGCGCCAGGCCCGCATGACCGTGCGCGGGAGAATCACTCGAGATCCGGTGTCGCCCGACAACGTCGGCACGAGCAAGTCGACCATTCCTTCACGCAGGTACGCGAGGTCGGCCGTCGCCCCGGTCACGCGGAAGGGCAGCACGGCCACGAGATCAGACGCCGGGACTCCCTTCGGGCTGCGGCTCAGTCCCACGACGAGCGCCACCGCCGCGATAACGCCTGCGCCGAGCATCGCCACTTGGGACCGCCGCGACTTCCACGCGGCATGTGAAGTAACGACATCCCCTGCCGGCGCACCGACGGGCGCAGGGGCGAGCCCGGATTTCGTCGCAGTGCGGAGCCGCACCGCCCGAATCAGCGCCTGTGTCTCCGGAGATGGCTCGACCTGATGGTCCACCGCCAGCTGGGAGGCGAACTCGTCGTACACGCGCATCGCCCCCGCGCGATCACCCGAGCGGTCCAGCAGTTCGATGAGCCGCGCGAGCGCGCTCTCGTCATCGGGGTCGAGCGCGATCGCCCGGCGCGCCGCCTGCAGCGCGCCCGCCAGATCTCCTGTCCGCTCTGCCTGCTCTGCTGCTCGCGCTGCCGCGCGCACCGCTAGCTGGCGCAGGCGCGTGCGCTCGGACTCGATCCAACGTTCAAGCTCGGGTGAGCCGCCCGACACGAAGAACCCTTCGAGGAAATCGCCGCGATAGAGTTCCAGGGCGTCCGCCGGCCGCCCGGCATCACAGCTTCGCTCGAAAGCGACGGCGTCACACTCGAGGGTTTTGGGTTCGAACCCTACCTCTTCCTCGCTGTCTCCGTTGAGCACGCCAGCTCCGAGCCCATGCCGAAGGAAGCGGAGAGCTTGGCGTAGCGCGCCCCGGGCGTGGTCGGTATCGAGCTCCGGCCAAAACAACGCCACGATTGAGTCGCGGCGGCGAGAGGTGTGGTGGTTATGGGCAGCGAGGTACACGAGAAGAGCGAAGCGCTTTGGCTGTGCGAGGAGGGAACGGAGCTCGCGTCCGTCAGAGTCCGTCAACTGCAAACCGCCCATCGTCCGCAACTTGATCATGCGCACCTGCCCTGGACCGAGGCCGGTGGCGGCCAAGTCACGCTCACATCACGGCTGGGTCACTGGCCGGCGCTAAGTACTGGTCAATCTACGCCCGCGGGGAGGGGTTGCCAGAGCTTTGGCGCTTCCCACTCGGGCCGGGTTGACCCGCGGCGCCCGCTAACTGCCGTGGCCCATGGAGGTTCCCATGCTCAGGCTCGCACACGTTTCGCTCATGATGGTCGGGCTCGCGGCGCTGGCTGCTTGCACGGACGGTCCACCGAATCCCCTAGCCACGAACGGCTCGGACAACCCGAGCTTCAATCGCGATCGCCACAATGATGACGACGGCGAGGGTGAAGACAACAAGGGTGGGTCTGTGCGTCTGGTGTCCATCGTCGGGCCGGGACACGGTCGGTTCCGCGCGACCCGCGTCCCGCATTCGACGGTTCCCGGCAACTTCGCGGTTCACATCGAGGCTCGCATTCGCCGCGCCAAGCCGAACACGACCTATCTCCTACAGCGCGCGGCCGAGGCCTTCACAACCACTCCACCAGCAGGTTTCCCAATGGCCACCACCATCGACGGATCCTGTCAACGCGGGCTTGCGATCGCCCCGTGGTCGACGCTCGTCCCACCGCCTGTGGCGTTCGTCAGCTGGACGCCGACGTTGACAACCGATGCGCAGGGCAACGGCGAGACTGACTTCGTATTCGAGTCGACCGTCCCGCTGCCGTTGTTCGACGTCATGTTCCGGGTCATCGAGAGCGGGTCCGCACCGCAGTCAGTCTTCCAGACCGACTGCACGGTGGTACCGCTGATCTAGGCGCCGCGGCGCGGCGGTTTATGCCGCCGCGCCGTGGCATTTCTTGAACTTCTTGCCACTCCCACAGGGGCATGGGTCGTTACGACCCACGCCGGCGTACGGGTTCGCCGCAAACGCCGGCTCGGCCACGCCCCCCGGGGCGCCGCGCTGAACTGACGGGGGAGGCGGGTCACCGCTCGTCACGAGACCGTCGGCGGCGGCTTTGGACGCGACTATCGGCGCCTGCCGGCGACTTCCGCCCGGTAGTCCACCAGCGGGTCCCGTAACCGGACGGCTCGGCGGCCGCTGGCCCTGACCCGGCGGAGGACCGACATCGACCTGCAGCTTGAGCCAGCGCTCTGCAAACGTGATGCGCAGGTCGGCCATCAAGCCCTTGAACATCTCGAAGGCTTCCTGCTTGTACTCGACGAGCGGGTCCTTCTGTCCCCAGGCGCGGTAGTAGATGCCTTCGCGGAGCTGATCGAGATCGTAGAGGTGATCGCGCCACTTGTCGTCCACGACACCGATCGTGATCTGCGCGAGTGCCTGTTCGCCGAGGTTGGGGATTCCGGTCCTGGACGCGATGTCGCGGAGGTAGTCGACCTTTTTCTGGAACGCCTCTCGGCCGGCGAGCTGCGCGGCGCGCACCAGCTCGTCGCGGCTCCGGACCTTGTGCGCATCGGTCAGGTCCGGCACCGAAATCAGGAACTTCTGGAGGAACTCCGTCTCGATCAGCGCGCGATCCCATTGGCCGGCATCGTCATATTCCGCGATCAGCCCGTCGGCATGGCTTTCGAGCGCGCTGTCGATCATGCGCAGCGCTTCGGCCTTGAGCTCTTCCCCGCCCTCGAGCGCGTACAGCCGCTGCGAGTAGATGACCTCGCGCTGCTGGTTCATCACGTCGTCGAACTGTAGCAGCCGTTTGCGGGCCTGGAAGTTCTGGAGCTCGACGCGCTTTTGCGCCTGCCCGATCGCGGCGGTCACCCACGGGTGCGTGATGACTTCGCCTTCTTCCGACCCCGTGCGGTCCATGATGCGCGCGATCCGGTCCGAGCCGAACAGCCGCATCAGATCGTCTTCGAGCGACAGGTAGAAAATGCTCTGACCCGGGTCGCCCTGGCGCCCGGAGCGTCCGCGCAGCTGCCGGTCGATGCGCCGGGCCTCGTGGCGTTCGGTCCCGATGATGACCAGTCCGCACGGCGGATCCTCGTTGCACTTGTGTTCGTTCAGCTGCGCGTCGGTGAAGTCGGGGTGCTCGACGAGCTGGCCGAATGGTGCTTCGCGCGACTTGATCCCGCAGATCTGACACTTCTTGACGCCGGGGCCGAGCTTAATGTCCGTGCCGCGACCCGCCATGTTCGTCGCGATCGTGATGGAGCCCGGCTGACCGGCCTGCGCCACGATCTCGGCTTCGCGCTCGTGATACTTGGCGTTCAGCACTTCGTGCTTCAGCCCGCGCCGTTTCATCAGGCGCGCCAGCGTCTCCGACACCTCGACGTTGGTCGTGCCCACGAGAATCGGCAGGCCGCGCTTGTGCTGGCGCTCGACCTCTTCCATGATCGCGTCGTACTTCTCTTTGCGCGTCTTGTAGACGAGGTCGTGCTTGTCGACGCGCCGCACCGGCCGGTTGGTCGGAATCACGGAGACGTCCAGCTTGTAGATCTGGTGGAATTCGGTCTCTTCCGTCTCGGCGGTGCCCGTCATGCCGGCGATCTTTTCGTACATGCGGAAGTAGTTCTGGATCGTGATCGTCGCGAGGGTCTGCGTCTCCTCGCGCACGGCCACGCCTTCCTTCGCTTCCACCGCCTGGTGCAGGCCGTCCGACCAGCGCCGCCCCGGCATCAGGCGGCCCGTGAACTCGTCCACGATGAAGACCTGGCCATTCTGAACGACGTATTCGACATCCTTCTCGTACAGCGCGTGGGCCTGAAGCAGCTTGTGAATGATGTGCAGCGTCTCGCTCTTGGTGGCGTACTCCGCCTCCACCACGCGGCGGCGCTCGATCTTCTGCGCCGGCGTCAGCTCGGTGTCGTGCTCCAGCTCGTGCACCGCATGCGAGATATCGGGCACGACGAACAGCGTCGGATCCTGCGGCGACATCGCTTCGACACCCTTGTCCGTGAGGTGGACCGAGCGGCCGCGCTCGTCCATCACGAAGTACAGATCGTCCTCGATGTCCCGCATCTTCTGGTCGCGGGCCGGCAGCTTGCGGTCGGCCAGCCGATCCAGCTCGACGCGCTGCACCAGCTGCTTCACGCCCTGCTCGTTCAACAGCTTGAGCAGTTTCTTGTTCTTGGGCATGCCCAGCTGCGCCTTGTACAGCAGCTTGGCACCGTCGTAGTTGCCATCCGGGCCGGCGAGCAGCGGCTCGCCCTTCGCGATCAGGTCGTTGGCGATGGCGGTCTGCTTGCGCACGAGCTGCACCACCTGCGCGTTGTACAGCGCGTACTTCTCGTCGGATTCCGCGCCCACGGCGCCGGAGATGATCAGCGGGGTCCGCGCCTCGTCGATCAGAATCGAGTCGACTTCGTCGATGATCGCGTAGACGTGGCCGCGCTGGACGCGATGCTCCAGGCTGCCGACCATGTTGTCGCGCAGGTAGTCGAACCCGAATTCGTTGTTCGTGCCGTAGGTGATGTCGCACAAGTAGGTCGCCCGGCGTTCCGGACTGCCGGGCTGGGTATCGTCGATGCAGCCGACCGTCAGGCCGAGCCACTTGAAGAGATGGCCCATCCACTGGGAGTCGCGCCGCGCGAGATAATTGTTGACCGTCACGAGATGCGCCCCGCGGCCGGCCAGCGCGTTGAGATACAGCGGCAGCGTGGCGACCAGGGTCTTGCCTTCGCCGGTCGCCATTTCGGCGATGCGCCCCTGATGCAGGACGACGCCGCCGATGAGCTGCACGTCGTAAGGCACCATGTCCCACTTGAGGGTGTGCGCGGTGACCACGACGTCGCTGCTCATGAGCCGGCGCGCCGCCTCGCGCACCGTGGCGAAGACTTCGGGCAGCAGATCGTCGAGCGTGCGCTGGAGCTCGGTGACGAACCCCTGCTCCGCCCGGCGCAGCTGATCGCTGAGATTGGCGCGCTCGTCGGGGTCGGGACAATCGTGCTTCGCCTTCTTCAAGCGCTCGACTTCGGCGTGCAGCTCGCCCGTGCGCTCGGCGATCGCCGCGCGGAACTTCGCCGTCTGCGCCTGGAGGTCGCCGTCGGTGAAGTCCTTGAGGCGCGTCTCGTGCTCGAGAATCGCATCCACGACCGGCTGGATGCGTTTGAGCTCGCGGTCGAACCGCGTCCCGAAGATTTTGGTGAACCAGCGTAGCGCCATTACCCCTCTAGCGGTACAGCCCGTGGGCGGCGATGTATTCGCGCACCGCGTCGGGCACTAAATATCGAATGGAACGCCCCTGCTTGACGCGCTCGCGCACTTCCGTCGCGGACAGGTCAATCGACGGCACCGGAATCACCCGGCTGATCAGGGGATGCCGCGGCACAGAGGCGCCCGGCCGCGCAAAGATGACGACGTCGGCAAGTCCCGGAAGCGCTTCAACTTCCCACCACGCCGCCAGGTCCCGCGCGGCGTCCGCCCCCAACAATAACAGGAGCCGGTTCCCGGGCTCCCGTTCCGCGAGCGCGCGCAGGGTCCGCACCGTGTAGGAGGGGGTCGGCAGACCGAGCTCGATCCGTTCCACGCGCAAACGGGGATTTCCGTGGACGGCGAGGTCCAGCATCGCTGCCCGCTGCTCGGCGCTCGCCTGATGCGCGGCGCGTTTGAACGGCTGCTCGCGGGCGGGCAGGAAGCGCACGGTGGCCCCAAGCTCGTCGGCTGCCGCCTCCGCCACCATCATATGCGCTACGTGCACGGGGTCGAATGAGCCCCCGAACAGCGCGTCTTGAGTCACGAACGCTCAGGTAGGACTGGCTGCGGGGGGCGCAGGACAGCTCGCGTCGAGCCGCGTCGCCTTCGGGTAAAAGCGGCGCAGATGCTCGCAGGTCTCCTGCACCTCCTGCGTGTAGCCGATCGCGCGATAGCTGTCGACCAGGCGCAGCAGGGCGTCGGGCGCGCGCTCCGCGCTGGGGTAATTCGCGATCACGTCTTTGAAGTAGATGATCGCCGAGTCGAACGCCTTGCGGCGCAGATAAAACATCCCGGTCTTGTATGTCTTTTCCGCAAACTGACTCTCCAACCGGCGCACGTGCAGCCGCGCGCGGCCCGCGGCGTCGCTCTCGGGATAGCGGCCGGCCAGCTCCTGATAAATCGCCAGCGCGGCCTCGCCGTAGCTCGGATCGAGCTCCGGACGATGCCACAACCGCAGATTCGAGTCGCCCGCGCGGAGTAACGCCGTGGGGGCGTACGCGGTGGTCGAGAACTCGTCTGCCACTTTTCGGAAATCGGAGGCAGCCTGGACGTAGTCGCCGAGCTGGAAGCTGCACTCCGCCACGTAGTAGCGCGCCTGGGCCATCTCATCCTGGGTCACGCTGAACTCGAATGTCAGCCGCTGGAAGATGAGCTGCGCCTTGCGGAAGTCCCCGTGCCGAAACAGCTCCATGGCGCGCGCGATCTCGACCTCCGGTTGCACCACCGGCGCTGCGCTCCCCTGTTTCGGGCCTCCACACGCGACGGCGCCACTCACGATTGCGCACACCACCAGCATGCCGACGATTTGCCGCCTCATCATTACGGTTCAGCCTTTCCCAATGCGTTGAGCTTTTCCTGCGCCCGCTGTGAAATCGTGTCCCCCGGCGTCCCGCCGAGCAGCGCCTGCTGATAGCTCTCCATCGCTCCGGCGAGGTCGCCCTGCGCCATGCGCACATCGCCCAGACCGAGGAACGCCGCCCGCACCACGTCCGTGGAAGCGCCCGGAGCGGTCGCGCGCCGGAACCAGCCCTCCGCGTCGGCGGGGTGTCCCTGCTCCAATGCGATCTGCCCGGCCACGAGCGCGCACAGCCCGAGTCCCTCCCGGGCCTGTTCGACCACCGACGCCGCCCGCTGGCGGCGGATCACGCCCTCAAAGACGCGCACCGCCGTGCTACAGTCGCGGACCCGGACGAGCGCCCGGCCATACACGAACAGTAACGAGTCAGCGCGCGCGGCGTCGGGGGCCGACGCTGCCGCGACCGGCAGCAGGGCCGCCGCCTCGGCCGTATCGCCCCGATCCACCGCGTCGAGCGCGGCCAGTACGACATAGCGCCCCAGCGGGCGGCGCGGCGCGACTTCCCGGAGGCCGGTGAGCGCGCTGGCCAGGGCCGTCCGGTCGTTCGCCGCGAGCGCCGCGCGCGCGACGCGATCGAGCCCGTCGGCCGCTTCCTCGGCGCGTGAACGATCGCGTCGCGCCAGAGTGCGATAGGCTTCGGCCGCCAGCTCGAAATCCTCGGCATGCATGGCCGCGGCGCCCACCTTGGCGAGCAGCGTGCCACTCCCGGGACTGGCCCGGCGACCGAGCTGATACTCGGCCAACGCGTCCGCGTACTGCCCGGCCGCGTAGGAGCGGTCGCCGAGCTCCTCGTGGTTGGCGGCGGAGCGCGTGCACGACAGCACGACCACAAGCAGCGCCGACATGAGACGTTTCACTTCTTCTTGCTCTTTCCCGCGGCTGGGACGGTCTCGACGTCGGAGCGCGACAGCAGGGCGAGATACGCTTCGACGCGCGGGTCTTCGGGCCGACGGGCCCGCAGCTCCTCCCATACCGCCCGCGCCGCGAGTCCGTCTCCCGCCAGGTAGCTCGCGAGTCCCAACATCGCGGCGGCGTCGAGGAACGACGGCCGATCCCGCACGATGAACTGGAACTGCTCGTGGGCCTCGAGCGCGCGCCCGGTCTCGAGCAGCATGCGGCCGAGCTTGTAACGCAGATCGTGGAAGGCCGGGCCGAGTTTGAGCGCCGCCTCGTACTGCGCGATCGCTTCGTTCAACCCGCCCGCTTCGTAATACGCGTTGCCCAGTGCCGCGTGCTGGTTGGCGAGCTTGGCGGCCACGTGCCCGTGGAATCCCCCGCGGCGCTCGGAGCTGACCTTGCGCGCGCGGCGCAGCATCGCGTTGGCTTCCTCCTCGCGGCCCATCTCGTTCAGGACGAGCGCGCGATGGATCAGCGCCTCGATGTAGTTCGCATTCAGCTCGAGCGCGCGATCGAGCTGTGCGAGCGCCTTCTCGGGCTGTCCGGCGAGCGAGTACGAGAGGCCGAGCAGATGATGGGCATCCGCAAACGCGCGGCCCGTCGCGATCACCTCCTCGAGGAGATGAATCGCGCCGTAATAATCCTGGAGCTGAAACCGTTCGTTAGCCTGCTCGACCAGGTGCTCGGGACTGACGTCCATGAACCTCCTCGTACCAGGCGATGAATTTCCGGATGCCCGCTTCGATGCCGACGCGCGGCTTGAAGCCGAGCACGCGGCCGGCGTGCGCGAGGTCGGCATCCGTCAGTCGCACGTCGCCGGGCTGATCGGGGTGGCGCTCGATGCGCGCTTCGCGGCCCAGCGCCGCAGCGATCAGCCCGATGACTCGATCGAGACGCACGCGCTCGCCGCCACCCAGGTTGACCGTCTCCACCGTTCCCGCTCGGGCCGTGGCCGTCCACTCGAGCGCCGCGAGAACGCCGTCCAGGCAGTCGGTAATATAGGTATAGTCGCGTTCGCTCGACCCGTCCCCGTGCATCCGCACCGGATGTCCGCGGGCAATGAGGTCGGTGAACTTGTGAATCGCGAGATCGGGACGCTGGCGCGGGCCGTATACCGTGAAGAGGCGCAGGCAGATGATCCGCAGCGGATACAGATGGCCGAACGCGTGCGCGAGCAGCTCGCCGGCCCGCTTGCTGGCGGCGTAGGGGGAGATCGGCGAGACGGCCGGCGTGTCTTCGGCAAACGGGGCCGGCGTCGCGTTGCCGTAGACCGAAGACGACGAGCCAAAGACGATGCGCGTGATGCCCACACGTCGAGCGGCGTCGATGAGCCGTGCGGTGGCGGTGACGTTCGCCTCCATGTACGCGCCGGGGTCCTCGATCGACGGCCGCACGCCCGGTTTCGCCGCCAGGTGAATAACGGCTTCGATCCCCTCGAGCGGCAGCGGGTCGCGGGCGATGTCCGCCTCGACAAACTGGAAATCGGCGAGCGTGCGCAGCCCCGACAGATTCCGCTCCTTCACCGCACGGGCATAGAACGCATCGAAGTTGTCGATGCCCGTGACGACATGCCCGCGCTTGATCAACGCCTCGCTCAGGTGCGATCCGATGAACCCGGCGGCACCCGTGACGAGATAGTGGTGTTTCGTCACCGCGCCGCCGCCCCCTGCGCGACGACGCCGCGGAAGTACTCGATCGTGCGCCGTAATCCGTCGTCCAGGCCGACCTGCGGCTCCCAGTCGAGCGTCGTGCGCGCGTAGGTGATGTCGGGTTGGCGCACCTGGGGATCGTCGACGGGCAGCGGGCCCTCGACGACGGCGCTCCTGCTGCCGGTGAGGGCGAGCACCCGCTCGGCGAGCTGGCGCACGGTAAACTCATGCGGGTTGCCGAGGTTGGTCGGCTCGGCTGTCCCCCGCTCGAACAGCCGGACAATCCCCTCGATCAGGTCGTCGACGTAGCAGAAGGAGCGGGTCTGGGATCCGTCGCCGTAGATGGTGAGGGGTTCGCCCCGCAGCGCCTGCACGATGAAGTTCGAGACGACCCGTCCGTCACTGGGACGCATGCGCGGGCCGTAGGTATTGAAGATCCGGACGATGCGGGTGTCGAGATGGTGAAAGCGGTGGTAGGCCATCGTGAGCGCTTCGGCGAACCGCTTGGCTTCGTCGTACACGCCCCGCGGGCCGACCGGATTCACGTTGCCCCAGTACGACTCCGGCTGCGGGTGCACCAGCGGATCCCCGTAGACCTCCGACGTTGAGGCGAGCAGGAAGCGCGCCCGCTTTGCCATCGACAGGCCGAGGGCCTTGTGCGTGCCGAGCGCACCCACTTTGAGCGTCTGGATCGGCAGCTCAAGGTAGTCCACCGGGCTGGCGGGGCTCGCAAAGTGGAGCACGCCGTCCAGCGGGCCTTCGACGTCGATGTAGTGGGTGACGTCCTGATTGGTGAAGCGGAATCGCGGGTTCGCGCTGAGGTGCGCGAGATTCGCCGGATTACCGGTGATGTGATTGTCCATGCCCAGCACCTCGTAGCCGAGCGCCAGGAATTTGTCGACGAGATGTGAACCGAGAAATCCGGCCGCGCCCGTTACGAGGACGCGCATCCGAGCGGTCGGCCGATACTGTCGTAGGTGAACCCGAGACGCCCGAGCTTGTTTGGATCGTACAGATTGCGCCCATCAACGATCAGGGGAGGCGACCGCTTCATCATCTGCTTCATCTTGGCGAAATCGGGGTTGCGATATTCGAGCCATTCGGTGACGATCGCGAGCGCGTCCGCGCCGGCGAGGGCGTCGAAGCCGTGGCGGGCGTACGTCACGCGCTTCCCGAGGTGGCGCGCCGCCGTCTCCATCGCGGCCGGGTCGTGCGCCTGGACCCTCGCGCCGGCAGCGAGCAGCTCCTCGATGAGCACGAGGGCCGGGCTCTCGCGTACGTCGTCGGTCTCGGCCTTGAAGGCCAGCCCCCAGACAGCGATGACTTTGTCCTGCAGCGAGCCGAGATGGCGCCCGAGCTTCTCGAACAGGAGACGCTTCTGGCGGTGGTTCGCCGCGTCGACGGCGCTTAGAATGTCGAGCGGCACCTTCGTGTCGGCGCCGGTGCGGATCAACGCCTTGACGTCCTTGGGGAAGCAGGATCCGCCGTAGCCCGGTCCAGGGAACAGGAAGGCCTGGCCGATGCGCCGGTCGGAGCCGATGCCGCGCCGCACCTGCGTCACGTCCGCGCCGACCGCCTCGCACAAGTGGGCGATCTGGTTCATGAAGGAGATCCGCGTCGCGAGCATGGCGTTCGCCGCGTACTTGGTGACCTCGGCGGACGGAATGTCCATGAAGATCAGCGGGTTGCCCGTGCGGACGAACGGCGAGTACAGCTCCTCGATGACCTTGGCGGCCTCGGGAGAGTCCACCCCGACGACGACGCGGTCGGGCTTCATGAAGTCCTCGACCGCCGCGCCCTCCTTCAGGAATTCGGGATTCGAGCAGACGTGGAACGGCGTCGTGGTTTCGCGGGCGACCTGCGCGCGCACTTTGTCCGCCGTGCCCACCGGCACGGTGCTCTTGGTGACGACGACCTTGGGGGCATTCATGTGTCGGCCGATCGTCGTGGCGACCGCGAGCACGTGCTGGAGATCGGCCGAGCCGTCCTCGTCGGGAGGGGTGCCGACCGCGATGAAGACGACTTCGGAGCGCTCGACGGCGTTGCCCACATCGGTCGTGAACGTGAGCCGTCCCTCGCGCTGGTTGCGGACGACGATCGGCTCGAGACCGGGCTCGTAGATCGGGAGCTTGTTGGCCTTGAGGCTCGTGATCTTCTCGGCGTCCACGTCGGCGCACACGACGTCGTTTCCCGTTTCAGCGAGACAGGCGCCTACGACCAGACCAACGTATCCGGTGCCGACGACGGCGACCTTCACGCGCGGGGCGCACCCTTGGGCAAGACATGCCGCGTATCAACGGTCGCGCGCGCATTCCGGGCGATCAGCTGGTAATCCACGGCCGCGTGATCGGTCACAATGATGACGCAATCGGTTTTCTTGAGCGTCTCCGCGGTGAGCGGCACGGACGACATCGTGATCGCGTCTTCCTTGATGGTCGCCACGTGCGGATCGTGATACGACACCTTGGCGCCGCGCTGGTGCAGCAGCCGGATCACGTCGAGCGCCGGGCTTTCCCTGATGTCGTCGATGTTCTTCTTGTAGGCGACGCCGACGAGCATGACGTTGCTGCCGCGCACCGCCTTCGCCTGCTCGTTCAACGCATCCACGACTTTGCCGACCCAGAACACGGGCATTTCGGCGTTCAGCTCTCCCGCCAGCTCGATGAAGCGGGTCTTGTAGTTCAGGGTCCGCATTTTCCAGGCGAGATAATGCGGGTCGAGCGGAATGCAGTGCCCGCCCACGCCGGGGCCGGGAGTGAATTTCATGAACCCGAACGGCTTGGTCGACGCCGCCTCGATGACCTCCCAGACGTCCACGCCGAGCTTGTCGCACACGATCGCCATCTCGTTGACGAGCCCGATGTTCACGCTGCGGAACGTGTTCTCGAGGATCTTGACGAGCTCCGCCGCTTCGGTTGAGGAGACCGGGACCAGCGTGTCGATGGCCGGCTGGTACAGCGCCAGCGCCACCTTGAGACAGTTGGGGGTGATGCCGCCCACCACTTTGGGCGTGTTCCGCGTATTGAACCGATCGTTGCCGGGATCCACGCGTTCGGGGGAGAACGCGAGGAAGAAGTCTTCGCCCACCTTGAGCCCGGTGGACACGAGCGCCGGCAGCATCAGCTCGCGCGTCGTGCCGGGATACGTCGTGGATTCGAGGACGACGAGCTGCCCTTTGCGCAACGCGCGCTTGACCGACTCCGTCGCCGCGAGCACATAGCTCACGTCCGGATCCTTGGTCTTGGAGAGCGGCGTCGGAACGCTGATGGAAATGACGTCCGGCTCCTTGAGCCGGGACAGGTCGGCGGTCGCGGAGAACTTCTTGGTCTGCACCGCGTCGGCCACCGTCGCCCCCGGCACGTCCTGGATATGCGAGCGGCCACCGTTCAGCAGATCGACGACGCGCGGGTTCACGTCGAAGCCGATCACGCGGTAGCCGGCGCGCACAATCTCCATCGCGAGCGGCAGTCCGACGTAGCCGAGCCCGACGACGCCAAAGACCGCGGTGCGGTCCTTGGCCTTGGCGAGCAGCGCGTCGACGATCGTCGGGGCAGCAGCAGTTGCAGTCATGGAGCCTCCGGAGCGCCGCCGCGCGCCAGCGAGCGCGAGGCAGCTTCCAACACGCGGACGACGCGCACGCCGTCCTCGGCGCTCGCGCGCGGTGTCTCCCGACCCTGCGCGGCGCGGACAAAGTGCGTCAGCTCGGCCGCCAGCGGTTCCACGGCCGGGATACGGGGGATGAAGATGTCGCCTTCGCGAATCGCCAGACTCTCGCCGAACGAGCCGTACTCGGGGGGGCGATCCACGCCTTTATCGTAGATCCGCAGCTTCTCGCGCGGCTCCATGTCGTCAAACACCACCATTTTCTTGGCGCCTACCACGGTGAGTTTCCGTCCTTTATGGGGATCGAGCCAGGACATCTGGACGTGCGCCAGCACGCCGCTCGCGAACTCCATCGTCAGAAACACGACGTCCTCGATCGCGGGCTGCAGATAGCTCTTGCCTTGTGCAGCGACCCGTACGGGGGGCTCACCAAGCAAGTAGAGTGCCACTGACACGTCATGCGGCCCAAAGCTCCACAGCGCGTTTTCGTCTTTGCGCACCTGCCCCAGATTCACGCGCAAGCTATACAAATAGAATACTTTGCCCAGGTCGCCCTTCTGCACCATATCCCGCAGCTTTTCGACAGCGGGATGATACACCAGCAGGTGACCCGCCAAGACCGGGACGCCCCGCTCAGCGCCCGCCCGAGCCACCTGCTCGGCGTCCCGGACGGTCAGGGCGAAGGGCTTTTCGACCAGCACCGGCTTCCCGGCTTCGATCGCCTGGCGCGCTACGGCGGCGTGGGTCGCCGCCGGGGATGCGACGATCACGGCATCCACCGCCCCCAGCAGCGCCGCGATATCCGCGGTGACCAGTACGCCCGGATACTGGCGCGCGACCCGCTCGCGCACGTTGGCGTCGGTATCGCAGACCGCCGCGAGCTCGGCTTCGGGCAGTCCGGCGACGGTCCGGACGTGGTTACGGCCCCAGACACCGGCCCCGACCACGCCGACCTTCAGGCGCTTCACTGATAGAATCCGCGGATCGTATCGATGACGCGGTCGAGCTGGGCGCGGGTCAGCTCCGGATAGATCGGCAGCGATATCGCCTCGCGGGAGGCGTGCTCCGCCTGCGGCAGGGACCCGTCCTTGTAGCCGAGGTGTGCAAAGCACGGCTGGCGGTGCAGCGGGATCGGGTAGTACACGGCATGGCCGATCCCTTCCTTCTTGAGGCGCGCCTGGAGCTCATCGCGCCGTTCGGCCCGCAGCGTGTACTGATGAAAGATGTGCTCGTTCGAGGGGTCCACGTAGGGCGGCTTGACCTGGGGAATGTCCGCGAACGCTTTCGTGTAGTACGCGGCGTGCTCGCGCCGCTGCGCCGACCACTGCGCCAGGTGCGGCAGTTTGGCGAGCAGCACCGCCGCCTGCAGCGTATCGAGCCGCGAGTTGGTGCCGACCTCGTCGTGATGGTATTGCCGGGCACCGCCGTGGAGCCGCAGCTTGCGCAGCCGCTCGGCCCCCGCGTCGTCGGATGTGACCATCATCCCGCCGTCGCCCCAGGCGCCCAGGTTCTTGCTGGGGAAGAACGAGTAGCCGGTCACCCATCCGAGCTCGCCCGCGACGCGCCACTCCCCGTCGATTTTCCGGCGCGCCCCGATCGCCTGCGCCGCGTCCTCGATGAGCTTGATGCCCCGCGACTTCGCGATCGCCATCAGCTCCAGCATGTCGGCCATCTGACCGTACAGATGGACCGGCATGATCGCGCGGGTCCGCGGCGTGATCGCCCGCTTCACCGCGGCCGGATCGATGTTGAACGTGTCGGGCTGAATGTCGACGAAGACGGGCGTGCCGCCGGCATTGTGAATCGTCCCGGCCGTCGCGAAAAACGTGAACGGCGTCGTAATGACTTCGTCGCCCGGCGTGAGATTCAGCGCCTTGAGCGGCAACAGCAACGCATCGGTGCCGCTGGCGCAGCCGATGCCGTGTTTGGCGTGCGACAGCCGGGCGACTTCCGTTTCGAGCTGCGGCACCGAGGCACCCATGATGAACTGCTGCGTCTCGATGACCTGCATCATCGCGGGGAGGACTTCGTTCTTGATCGTCTGGTACTGGGCGACCAGATCCAGCATCGGAACGTTCATCAAGCCCCCGCCCGGACGCGAGACGGCATCGTCTGTCGCAGCCCTCCTCCGCCCCCGCCCGATTCCTCATAGGTTGCCCCGCACACGCCGCAGGCCGCGCGCCCCCCCCCCGAGCTCGGATGCAGCCGCTCGCCGCACTGGCACATCCATCCCACACGTCGCGCGGGCACGCCGACCATGAGCCCGTAGGCGGGGACATCGGCGGTGACCACCGCACCCGCGCCGATAAAGGCGTACTCGCCCAGCGTTACGCCGCACACGATTGTCGCATTCGCGCCGATCGAGCCGCCGCGCTTCACCAGCGTGCGCCGATATTCGTTCTTGCGGGACACGTGGCTGCGCGGATTCATCACGTTGGTGAACACGCACGAGGGCCCGCAGAACACGTCGTCTTCGAGCTCGACGCCCTCGTAGATCGAGACGTTGTTCTGGATTTTGACGTTGTTGCCGATTTTCGTGCCGGGCATGACGACGACGTTCTGACCGAGGTTGCAGCGCTCGCCGATGACGGCCCCGGGCATCACATGCGAGAAATGCCAGATCTTGGTGCCGTTGCCGATGACCGCGCCCTCGTCGATGTAACTGGACTCGTGTGCAAAGTAGGTCACACCCCGATGATCTTGCACTCGAGCTCCAAAGTGATGCTGGTCTTTTTGGCGACGGTCTTGCGGACGTGATCGATGACTTTGAGCACGTCGCTCGCGGTCGCAGTGCCCGTGTTGATGATGTAGTTGGCGTGTATGTTCGAGACCTGCGCGCCCCCGATCGTGAAGCCCTTGAGACCGCACTCGTCGATCAGCATCCCCGCGGTCTTGGGGCTGCCGCTGGGGTTGGTGAACGTCGAGCCGCAGCAGGGCTGGTCGAACGGCGTGCCCGCTTTGCGCCAGCGGAACAGCTTGGCCTGCAGCTCCTTCAGCTTGGCGGGAGACTCCTCGCCCAACCCCAGCTTCGCTTCGAGGACGATGCCCTCGATGTTGCTCGAGCGATACTTGAACGAGATCTGTTTGCGGGACAGCGGTTTGACCTTGCCCCGCTGATCCATCACCGTCACCTCCGTGACGATCTCGGCGAATTCCGCGCCGTGGCAGCCCGCGTTCATGTAAATGCCGCCGCCCACCGTGCCGGGAATCCCCACGAACCGCTCGACGCCGACAAAGCCGGCTTCGGCGGTGCGACGCGCCAGGATCGGCGTCGGCATCCCCGCGCCCACGATCGCCGTCGCGCCCTTCATTTCGAAGCGGTCCATCCCCTTCCCCATCCGGATCACGACGCCCGGGAACCCGCCGTCCTTGACCAGCACGTTCGAGCCCAGGCCGAGCACCACCCATGGGAGCCCGCGGGTCTGCGCCAGCTCCAGCGCGCGCACCACGTCCTCGGTGTCGGCCGGCATCGCGAGGTAGCGCGCCGGCCCGCCGAGCCGCCACGTCGTGTACCGCGCCAGCGGCTCGTTCTCGAGCAGCTTGCCGCGGAACTTGATTTTGGGCTGGGGCGGCGGCTCCGGCACCTTGGCGACCTTGGGCGCCTTGGCGGCCGGCTTCGCTACGCGTTTGCCGCCGCGATCTGCGGCCCGCCGGTCGCCGACTTTTCGCCGTTCGTTCTTTCGTGCCATTCCTGTAGGCTCCTGACGCTCCCGGTGCGGCTGCGGAGCGCAATGATCGCGTCACACGCGGCACTCGCCGCGGACATCGTCGTCGTGTACGGCACCCGGTGCACCAGCGCGGCGCGCCGGATGGCGTAGTCATCCACCTGCGTGAACTTGCCGAGCGGCGTGTTGATCAGCAGGTGTACTTCGCCCGACACGATCAGGTCGATCGCGTTCGGCCGCCCCTCGTGCACCTTCAGCACTCGCTCCGCCGGCACTCCGCGGCCCCGCAGGTATCGCGCGGTGCCGTCGGTCGCCAGAATGCGGAACCCCAGCTCGTGGAAGCGGCGCGCGATCGGCAGCACGGTCGGCTTATCGTGATCGTTGACGGTCACGAAGATCGTGCCCTCGAGCGGCAAGCTTCCGTCCGCCGCGATCTGCGCCTTGGCGAACGCCATCCCGAAACTGTCCGCCAGACCCATCGCTTCCCCGGTGGACCGCATTTCCGGACCCAACACTGTATCTACGCCGGGCAGTTTGGTGAAGGGGAACACCGCCTCTTTCACGGCTACCCCGGCGACGGGAAGCTCATCGGGAACGCCCAAATCGTCCAGTGTCCTTCCGACTATGACCGCCGCCGCCAGCTTGGCCAAGGGGACGCCGGTGGCCTTGCTCACAAACGGCACGGTCCGGGAGGCCCGGGGATTGACCTCCAGGACGTAGACCACGCCGTTTTTGATCGCGTACTGCACGTTGAGCAGGCCGACGACCCCCAGGGCCTGGGCGAAGGCCTGAGTATGCCGGCGCATCTCGTCCACCTGGCGGTCGCCGATCAGGTACGGCGGCAGCACGCATGCCGAGTCGCCCGAGTGCACACCCGCGTCCTCGATGTGCTGCATGACCCCGCCGATCACGCAGCGCGTACCGTCGGCGATCGCGTCGACATCCGCCTCGAACGCGTCTTCCAAGAAGTGATCGATCAGGACCGGATGCTCCGGCGCCACGAGCGCGGCTTTGACGAAGTACTCCCGGAGCGAGCCGTCGTCGTACACAATCTCCATCCCGCGCCCGCCGAGGACGTACGAGGGCCGGACCAGGACCGGATAGCCGATCCGCTGGGCGACGGCCACGGCCTCGTCGACCGATCGCGCAATGCCGTTGGGCGGTTGCGTCACGCCGAGTTTGTCGGCGAGCGCCTCGAACCGCTCCCGGTCTTCGGCGATATCGATCGCGTCGGGCGATGTTCCGAGAATCGGCACGCCGGCGGCTTCGAGAAGCTTGGTCAGCTGCAGCGGCGTCTGGCCGCCGAACTGCACGACGACGCCCTTTGGGCGCTCCCAGCGGACGATCTCCAGCACGTCTTCGAACGTGAGCGGCTCGAAGTACAGCTTGTCCGAAATGTCGAAATCGGTCGACACCGTTTCGGGGTTGGAGTTGATCATGATGGTCTTGAACCCCAGCTCGCGGAACGCGAGTCCCGCGCGCACGCAGCAGTAATCGAACTCGACGCCTTGGCCGATCCGATTGGGCCCGCTGCCGAGGATCACGATGCCTTGCGCGCCGAACGGCTCGGACTCGTTTTCGGTGTCGTAGGACGAATAGAGATAGGGCGTGGACGACGGGAACTCGCCGGCGCAGGTGTCCACCGTCTTGTACACGGGATGGATCCCGAAGCCCCAGCGCTGCTCGCGCATCGCCGTCTCCGTGGTGTGGCGCAGCGTCGCGAGCTGGCGGTCGGAGAATCCCAGCCGTTTCATCCGCCGGAGCTCGGGCGCGGTCACGCGCTTCAGCGCGGCGAACGCGCGCTCGGCGTCGACCAGCTCCCGGAGCTGGTAGAGAAACCAGGGGTCGATGCCCGACGCCTGGGCGATCTCCTCGACGCTGAGCTCGGCGAGCAGCGCGTGCTTGACCTGGAAGATCCGTTCCGGGGTCGGCGTACGCAGCGCGACGCGCAGGTCCTCGGGCGAATCGCTGGTGAGACGGTCGTCCGCGAGGGTCGCGCCGGCCACCCAGCCCGGCCGCCCGATCTCGAGCCCACGCAATCCCTTCTGGAACGCTTCCTTGAAGGTGCGCCCGATCGCCATCGTCTCGCCGACCGACTTCATCTGCGTGGTGAGCCGGAAGTCGGCCCGCGGGAATTTCTCGAACGCAAAGCGCGGCACTTTGACGACGACATAGTCGAGCACGGGCTCGAACGAGGCCGGGGTGGTCTTCGTGATGTCGTTGGGCAGCTCATCCAGCGTGTAGCCGACCGCGAGCTTGGTCCCGATGCGCGCGATCGGGAAGCCGGTGGCCTTCGAGGCCAGCGCCGACGAGCGCGAGACGCGCGGGTTCATCTCGATCACCAGCATTTCGCCGTCGGCCGGGTTCACGGCGAACTGGATATTACAGCCACCCGCCTCCACGCCGATCTCGCGGATGATGGCGATCGCCGCGTTGCGCATCCGCTGGTACTCGCGGTCGGTGAGCGTCATGGCGGGCGCGACGGTGATCGAATCACCGGTATGCACCCCCATCGGATCGAGGTTCTCGATGGAGCACACGATCACGACGTTGTCGCGCCGGTCGCGCATCACCTCGAGCTCGAATTCCTTCCAGCCGAGCACGCTGCGCTCGATCAGGGTCGAGTGCACGGGTGACAGGTCGAGCGCCCGCTCGACCATCTCCTCGAACTCGGCCCGGTTGTACGCGACGCCCCCACCGGTGCCGCCGAGCGTGAACGAGGGGCGGATGATGGCCGGGTAGCCGGAGTCCTGGACCACCTCGAGCGCTTCCTGCACCGAGCTGACGGTGTGGCCGACCGGCGTCGCGAGGCCGATGCGCCGCATGGCGGCGCTGAATTCGGCCCGGTCCTCGGCCATCTTGATCGCGCGCGCGTTCGCGCCGATCAGCTCGACGTTGTACTTCTTGAGGGTCCCATCGTTGGCGAGCGTCATCGCGACGTTCAGGGCGGTCTGACCGCCCATCGTGGGCAGCAGCGCGTCCGGCTGTTCGCGTTCGATGACCTTGCGCACCCAGTCGGGCGTGACCGGCTCGATGTAGGTGCGGTCGGCGAGCTCGGGATCCGTCATGATCGTGGCAGGATTCGAGTTCACGAGGATGACGAAATAGCCCTCTTCCTTGAGCGCCTTGATCGCCTGGGTGCCCGAATAGTCGAACTCCGCTCCCTGACCGATGACGATCGGCCCGGACCCAAGCAGGAGGATGCGCTGGATGTCAGTTCGTTTGGGCATCGAGCACGTCTCTCACAATATCGTCCAGTGTGCGGCGCGGACTCCAACCGGTCGCCGCGCGCAGCTTCGCCGCATCGCCGACCAGATAGGGCCGCGCTTCGCGCCGAATCTGGCTGCCATCCACTTCCCGCTTGGGGGAGATGCCAAGCTGCCGCTCGATCCGCATGTGGATTTCATCCAGCGTGACCGCGGTCCCCGAGGCGACGTTGTACACCTCGCCCGGCGTCCCGCGCTGCAGCAAGAGCGCGTACGCGTCGGCGACGTCGTCCACGTGCACGAAGTCACGCACGGCCGTCAAGTCGCCTACCGGCACCACGGCCCAGCCATTGCGCTTCACCTCTCGCAGCAACCGGGATCGCGCGGGAATCCAGAAACTCTCGTCCTGCCCGGCCCCAGAAGCCGGGAATGGTCTCGTAATGATCACGCGCAGACCTGAGCAGCGCGTGACTAGCTCCGCAGCGAGCTTGCTCGAGCTGTAGGGGGTGGATGGCTGAACCGCATCCTCTTCCTTAATAGGGCGCGTTTGCCACGCATAGACGTCCGCCGTGGATGCGAGCAGGAAGAGGGGCTGCGTCTTCCACTTCGCCGCGGCGGCACCGAGCGCGGCTGTGAGCTTGGCCGTTCCTTCGGCATTGATCGTCCACGCCGCTGCCGGATCGCGGTCCGCCGCCCGGCTCAGCGCAATCGCGGCGAGGTGAATCACGGCGTCGACGGGCTCCGCGAAGCACGCGCGCACGGAGACATCGTTCGAGACGTCGAGCGGCACGGTGGTGACGTTCTTCCCGGCCGGATTCCCTGATGCTCCCGGCCCCACCGCGGCGATCACGGCATTGCCGTCGGCAACGAGCCGCCGCACCACGCTGCGCCCTACGAAGCCGTTGGCGCCTGTGACGAGCACCTTCACGCCAGGCGCTCCAGGTCGGCGTCCACCATCCTCTTCACCAATTCCTCGAAGCTCACCTTCGGCGTCCAGCCGAGCTCCTTGCGGGCGCGGCTCGCGTCCGCCAGCAACACATCCACTTCCGCCGGCCGCACGAACTTGGGATCGATTTTCACGTACTTCTGCCAGTCGAGCCCCACGTGACCGAACGCCGCGGCACAGAGATCGCGCACGGTGTGCATTTTTCCCGTGCCGACCACGTAGTCCTGCGGGTCCTTTGGCTGCAGCATGCGCCACATCGCTTCGACGTAGTCGCCCGCGAAGCCCCAGTCGCGCCCCGACTCGAGATTGCCCAGGCGCAGCTCGTTTGCTGTGCCGAGCTTGATGCGCGCCACCGCGTCGCTGACCTTGCGCGTGACGAACTCGAGGCCGCGGCGCGGCGACTCGTGATTGAACAGAATCCCGCTGACCGCGTACATCCCGTACGATTCCCGGTAATTCACCGTGATCCAGTGACCGTAGACCTTGGCGACGCCGTAGGGGGAGCGCGGGTAGAACGGTGTGGTCTCGCGCTGCGGGGTTTCCACGGCCTTGCCGAACATCTCCGACGAGCTGGCCTGGTAGAAGCGTGCCTCAGGGTGCGCGAGCCGGATCGCTTCGAGCAGGCGCGTCACGCCGAGCGCGGTGAACTCGCCGGTGAGGACCGGCTGGTTCCACGACGTCGGGACGAAGCTCTGCGCCGCGAGATTGTACACTTCGTCCGGTTTCGCGTCGCGAATGACGGTCGTCAGCGAGTGCTGATCGAGCAGATCGGCCGCGACGACGTGTACCCGATCCAGCAGGTGCCCGATGCGCTCGTAGGAGTCGTGCGAGGTGCGGCGCACGACGCCGATCACCTCGTAGCCCTTCTCGAGCAGCAGCTCGGCGAGGTACGACCCGTCCTGCCCCGTGACGCCGGTAATCACGGCGGTTTTCCGGGGTTGTCGAGTCTGGGCGGCCTGTTTAGGTTTAGGCCTCTTTGCGGCGCCTTTAGAACTCATTCGTCGTCGGATTGGACTATGGCTCGAGTGTGTGAGATTTGTGGCAAGCGTCCCATCACGGGACATAACATCAGCCACGCGAACAACAAGACCCCCCGGCGCTGGTACCCCAACCTACAGCGCGCCCGCGTTGTCGTGAACGGCGTCGTGCGCCGGATCCGGGTGTGTACGCAGTGCCTCAAGTCCAACAAGGTCGCGAAAGCTTCGTAAAAAAGGGGACCCGTCGGGTCCCCTTCGTAGTGTCGCCACAGCTCTCGGGTTCTCACTCACTCAATAATTCGATCCGGGCCACGTCGGCGCCGTCGCCCACGCGATGGCCGAGCTTGACGATACGCGTGTAGCCGCCGGGCCGCGCCGCGAAGCGCTTGCCGATCTCGGCGAACAGCTTGGTGGTCACGGCCTTGTCCTTCAGCCGCCGCTCGACGAGCCGGCGTGCGTGCAGATCACCGCGGCGCGCGAGCGTGATCAGCCGCTCGGCGAACGGACGCAGCTCCTTGGCCTTCGCCTCGGTGGTCCGGATGCCGCCGTGCATGAAGAGGCTCGTCGCCATGTTATTCAGCGTCGCCTTCTTGTGGCTCGACGTCCGCGACAGCTGCCGCCCTTTGGCGCGGTGGCGCATTACTCGTCCTCGCCAACGGTCAACTGGGCCTGCGGCGCGACGCCCTCATCGATGATCCGGACGTCACCGCCGGGTGTCTCCTCGAGCTGCATCCCGAAATTCAGCCCCTCGCGGCGCAGGAGCTCGGCGATTTCACCCAGCGCCTTCTCGCCGACATTCTTCACCTTGAGGAGATCGTCTTCCTTGTACCGCACCAAATCGCCGAGCGTGCGGATATTGGAGTTCTTCAGCGAATTCACCGACCGCACCGACAAGCCCGCATCGTCAATGGCGCGGCCCAGGACGTCGCGCAGCCGGCCGGCTTCGGACCCACCGTTGCCGGGCCCGCCGGGTTCGCCGGACACGATCGGCACCTTTCCGAAGTCGACGAAGAAGCGGAAGTGCTCTTGGGCGAGCGCCGCGGCGTACGCGACGGCGTCCTCGGGCGAGATCGTCCCGTTGGTCTCCACGGTCAGCGTGAGCCGATCGTAGTCGGTGCGCTGGCCGACGCGGGTCTCCGCCACGGTGAAGTTCGCGCGGCGGACCGGATTGTAGATCGAGTCGATGCGGACGACGTCGACGGCCAGGGTCCGATCGACGGGATGCTGCTCCGCTTCGACATAGCCACGGCCCTTGTTCACGTACAGCTCGCCCGAGATGTCCCGGTCGTCCTGTACGGTGAAGAGCAGCTGCTCGGGGTTGACGATCTGCACCGACCCGTGCTGCTCGAGATCGCGCGCGTACACCGGACCGGCTTTCTCCACCTTGAACCGCAGCACGGCCTCATCGACTTCGGGCACGAGCACCAGCGTCAGCTGCTTGAGACGCTGGATGATCTGGTGCACGTCTTCCACGACCCCCGGGATCGTCTGATGCTCGTGGACCACGCCGTCGATCCGGAACGCCCACACCGCCGCGCCGCGCAGCGACGACAACAGCAGCCGGCGGAGCGAATTGCCCAACGTGTAGCCGTAGCCCCGCTCCAGCGGCTGGAGCCGGAACTCGGCGGCATTCGGGTTGTCCTCGCGCTTGGTCATCTCGACCAGGTGCGGCCGGACCAACCCCGTCAAATCAAGAGTCGTAATCACTTGGAATAGAGCTCGACGATTAACTGTTCTTGTGCGGCGATGGGGATAGCATCGCGGGTTGGCCGCTCGGTCATCCTGCCCAGCGCCTTGTCGGTGTCCACCTGAATCCACGAAACCGGCTGCCCGCGCGTGAACTGCTCGAGGGCAACCTTGACCTGCACGAGCTCCTTGCTCGCGTCGGCGACTTTCACCTCATCACCCGGGCGCACGACGTAGGACGGAATGTCCACGATGCGTCCGTTGACCTGGATGTGGCGATGCCGTACGAGCTGGCGCGCCTGCTTCCGCGAGGTCGAGAAGCCCATCCGGTACACCAGATTGTCCAGCCGGCTCTCGAGTGCGACGAGCAGCGCTTCACCCGTAACGCCCGGCTCCTTCAGCGCGCGCTCGAAGATGTTGCGGAACTGGCGCTCGGAGAGCCCGTAGATCCGCTTCACCTTTTGCTTTTCGCGCAGCTGCTTCGCGTACTCCGACGCCTTGCGGCGCCGGCCGGTCGATTGGCCGTGCTGGCCCGGCGCGTACGCGCGCCGCTCGACGGCGCACTTCTCCGTCAGACAGCGCGTGCCCTTCAGAAACAGCTTGGTGCCCTCGCGGCGGCACAGCCTGCAGACGGGGCCCGTGTAGCGTCCCATCGCTCAGACCCGCCGTTTCTTGGGCGGCCGGCACCCGTTGTGCGGAATCGGCGTCACATCGCGGATCGAGCGGATCTGCAGCCCGGCACTGGCGAGCGCCTGAATCGCGGACTCGCGACCCGAGCCGGGACCCTGCACGCGCACGTGGACGCGCTTCACGCCGAGGTTCAGCGCCTCACGCGCCGCCTGCTCGGCGGCCACGGTGGCGGCGAACGGCGTGGACTTCTTGGAGCCCTTGAACCCGGCCTTGCCGGACGAGCCCCACGTGATCGCATTGCCCTGTAAGTCGGCGATCGTGATGAGCGTGTTGTTGAACGTCGCGGTGATGTGCGCGACGCCCTCAGCCTCAACGACCTTTTTAGTGCGTTTGGCTGCCGGGCGTGCCGCCGCCGGTTTCGGCTTTTCTGGCTGCTTTTCCTGCTGCTTTTCCTGCTGCTTTTCCTCGGCCATGTGCCTCTACTTTTTCAGGACGGGCTTCTTCTTGCCCGCGATGGCGCGCCGCGGTCCCTTCTTGGTGCGCGCGTTGGTGTGCGTGCGCTGGCCGCGCACCGGCAGATTCTTGCGATGGCGCTGGCCCCGGTACGTGCCGATGTCCATCAATCGCTTGATGTTCATCGCGATTTCGGTGCGGAGCGCGCCTTCGACTTTGTAGTCCCGCTCGATCACCTGGCGCAGCCGGGCCACCTCGGCATCCCGCAGATCGCGCACGCGCGCGTCCGGACTGATGCCCGTCTCCGCCAGGATGCGAATCGAGTTGCTGGGACCGATGCCGAAGATGTACGGAAGCGCGTACTGGATTTTCTTGTCGCGCGGCAAATCCACGCCTGCTATCCGAGCCATGCCTCTCCCTAACCCTGCCGCTGCTTATGCTTGGGGTTGCGTTTGCAAATGACGCGAATCACGCCCCGGCGCGTCACGACTTTGCAGTGCTCGCAGATGGGGCGCACGCTCGAACGTACCTTCAACAGGCTGCTCCGGAAAAGTGAAATTTTCTGGCTGAGCCGTGAACAATAGACGGGGTCGTAACTTCACGCAAGGGGCGGGATTAGGGCGCGCTGCGGAGTTCCACGAGACGCCATTCGCCGTCCAATAATCGATAGCCCAAATAGAGAGTTTCGTGGCGCA
>Ga0137437_1000039_pt1 | contig 35311 bp, 27 predicted proteins | sample EasRivERMGT138_2_FD_102332 | JGI IMG/M metagenome (GOLD analysis project Ga0137437, IMG submission 102332) | Soil microbial communities from meander-bound floodplain in the East River, Colorado, USA - East River MetaG ERMGT138_2 | ecosystem: Environmental > Terrestrial > Soil > Floodplain ...
CAAGGACACAACCGTGTCGGGCGCGGCATCGGTGCTGTTTCTCGACAATGGTGCCCGGGTTGGCTATGACGCGCTCGGCTGGCAACTATGGACGTCGGACGTCATCGGCAACCTGACGCGGTTCAAGTACAGCGCGTCGAGTCAGCGTCTCGACTCGATTGTCGACCCGGCGGGCATCCGGTACGAGTTTGTGTACTCGGGAACCACCACGGGCCAAATCGCCGAGATCTGGATTCGCGGAACGGGCGGCGCCACTCAGAAAATGGCGAGCTTCAACTATGATGGGAGCCGGCGTCTCACCGTTGCAAAGATTTGGCGCAGCGCGACTGCCTATGACTCGACGGTCTATGGTTACCATGCAACCGCCCCCGGAGCGTACATCACATCCGTCACCGATCCTCGATCGACAGTCGGCGTGCCGATCGTGTCGACGTTGACGTACGACACGCTGTATTGGTTGCCCACCACGATCGTCCGACCGCCCGAGCAGTACGGATCGGCATCGGCGCAATACCGGGATCCGCTGCGCCGAGCGATGCCTCGTGCGGGGAGGGCCCGAACCAAAGCCACGGCGGAGCGGATGAATTTTTCGAACTGGTATAAGGGAACGTCGGTGAACTTTACGGCGCGATCCACTGATTTCACGGTCGACAGGTTCGGCAATCCCACCCTCGTCGCCGCCAAGGCACCCCCCGCGATTCTGACCCAGGATTTTCTCATGATCGACTGGGGTGGCGACGACGTGCGTCGGATCGAGCGGGATACGACTGGTCGTGTGACGAAGATCGTCCGTGGGGATCCCGGTCACTTGGCCCTGGACTCAGTGATGTACCGCTATGACCCGCTCGGTCCCGTTGACACCATCATCCGCAACACGTTGGCGTATCCGGTGACGACACCTCTTGACACGATCGTGTTCACGTACGACACCGCCCGCGTGTCGAGCACGGCAGGGCGTTGCACACGTTTGCTGACGATGCGTGACGCGATGGGAGGATTGACGCGAACCGTGTACGGGGCTAGCGGTGCCGGACAGTGTCTCCCGATCAAGACCATCGGGCTCGCGCAGGACACCACGATCTTCACTTACGGTTCTTTGAGTGTTGGTGACTCCGCCGGAGCTCGACCGCTCTCGGTTCGCGACCCGGTGGGGGTTACCGTCGAAATGCGGTATGAGCGCCCGACCTGGAACAGCGCGGTCGGTATTCGTCCTGCGGCCACCGATACCTCGCGGATGTTTTACAACGCCTACGGTTTGGTGGACTCCGTACGAGATGGCGTAGGAACGCGGACCCGCTATGAGTATGACCAGTCAGGGCGGCTGCTGCGCTCCAAGATTGGAACCCTCCTGCTCGCACCGACGACGGCGACGTTCTACAACCGTTCGGGACTGACGGACAGTGTTCGCGTCTACGCGTCGGATGATGGGAGTCTGGCCACACCGACCGGTACGGTTCAGACCACCAAATACTTCTACAACCGTCTCGGGTGGGTGGACTCGATGGTTTACCCCGGTGGTCGCCGACAGAAATTCTCGCGCACCCGGGATGGCAATCCGATGTACGAGTATTCCGGCAATGGCACGATGATAGGGCGATCGTTCGACTGGAAGGGGCGCGTCGGCTACGAAGTCCCCAATCAGGTCGGGCCCGACTACCGCATGAGCGGCGACAGCTTCGCAACCCGAGTCGCCGACTCGATCTACCGCTCGCTCGGCGTTCAGTACGGCATCACGTTGTCGTCGGGCCAGAGCCACACATACGTGTACGACAACAAAGGGAACGTGAAGGAAATCCGCTCGACGGACGTGGGCTCGGGGCCAGGCAATCTGACCACGAGGAATTACCTCTACAGTCTCACCGGCCAGATCACCTACGACTCGCTGATGTTCGTCAAGGACGGCTTGGCGGTGGCCCGTGTGTACCAGTACAACCGCCGCGGGCAGCGCACGTTGGCGTTGACCAGGATAAGTGTGACTAACGGCTCGATACTCGAGCGGAACGATTCCCTTCGGTACATCTACGATTCGGTCACCGCTCGGTTGGACTCGATGGTTGGGCGTGCTGATTCATTGGTAAACTCCTGGCGCACATACGGGGCCGTGAAGTGGCTATACGATCGCGCGAGCCGAGACACCCTGACGCGCGTGACGCCCTGGAACGCGGTCGCCGGGACCGTGCTTTCCACACGGACCACGTATGACGCAGCCGGCCGTCCGAATCTCATTGCGACGACCAAGCCAGGGACCACCTGGTATCAGTTCAGCGCCCCGAGCTACAACCGTATCGACGAGCTGCTCGGAGCGAGCCTTATTGAGCCGCCCAGCCTCAGCTCAACGATGTCCTACACGTATGCAACCAATGGGACACGGCGTCTGATGTACGGCAGCCTACGCACTGGGACACACAACTACACATTCGATGTCTTTGGGAATGAGCTGAACGAGAGTCGCACGTCGACATTCGTCCCCGACTGTAGCGGGAACGGCCCTGACAACACGACGTTCGGACCGGATAACGCGATCATCCGAACGTTAGACTCGTGCTCAAAAGTGAACCGCTACTGGAATGACAAGGCAGGCAACCGCCTTGTTCGCATTGATACGACCGCCGGCGGAAGCTACGATGGTTTCAAGAGCATCATGAGCTACACGGCCAAGAACCAGCTGTTTTTCTCGATGACGCCGACCGCTCAGGTGGGGACGTTCGATTATAACTGGCATTGGTACGACGCGACTGGAATGCGTGTGATATCCCAACGAACATTGGGTTCAACATGGATTCCTGGCGGAACAGCGCCCACCGGTGGACGGACGTTCTACGTTTACGATGGCTCAGACATGGCGCTGAAGGTCGTAAAGACCGGTACTGGTGCTTGGTCTGTGCGAGCTCGCTACCTCACGGGGGGCCTGGACAACAACCTAGCGGGACGCTTTCAGGACGAAGCGAGCGCGGTAACGCGCAATCTTACGCTAGTGAACGATCGATTGGGATCAACGTTGGCAGCTATTCGAGCCGATGGGACTCTCGAACCCAATGCGACTTACTTCAGCCGGGATCCCTACGGTGGCTATCTCGGCGCTAGTGGCTCCGGCGGGACGCTTAATACGGAAACGGGGTTCGCGGGGGCGTCGACGCCGAACTCGAGTGGTGGCTTCGTGTATCTACGGAATCGGTGGTATGATCCGAAGACAGGGCGGTTCCTAACGCAGGACCCGATTGGCTTGGCTGGTGGAATAAACCTGTATAGCTACGCCGGCAATAACCCAGTCATGTTCACAGATCCTTTCGGGTTGATGTGTGAGAAGATCCATAACACTCGTGCGCCATGCGAGCTGTTCTTGGCTGCGTTTTCCGAAGCTAACCCTCGGCATGCAGAGAGCGAATCTCGTGGAATAGCTCGGGCCATCATTAACCGTGCGCAGGACAGCCAGCACAGCTACGGCTTCAGTAACACGGGGAGTCTCGATGCTGACATCCGCGGCCAGATCAATGCTCCCAATCAGGTCCAAGGGCGTGGGAACGGTGAGTGGAATAAACTAGAGACGTTACTGTCCGGAGGGCAGATTGTTTTCAACCCTGGTGACGCGAACAAACTCGGCGCAGTTGTGCGTGGTGTAGAAGCAGCCTACGGTAATCAAACCGACCCAACGAACGGCTCAACATACTGGGACCACTCTCCGAGTAAAGCCGGTCAAGGCGCCTCGGAGAAATATTGTGCCCCAACGGCCACCGTCACGATCGGGAGCGCGAACTTCGCGAAATGCTCGAAATGAGATCATTACCAATAATGCTGGCGTGCTTTGTTACGGGCTCTTTGGCTAGTGCAACGCGCGGAGAGAGCCAAACAATCTGCGAGAAGCTCGCCGTCACGCCTGCTCTCGCGAGATCGCTTGCGGACACGCTGAATCGCCGCAGCAATAAGTCTGTCCCTCCGATAGACGCTGACATTCAAGTGGCAAATGTGCCAGTGCGCCTGCCAGGTGGCTGTGTCAACGTGGTCACGCTCTCCTGGTCCGATGGGTTTGAAGGCGGCATCGTGATTCAGAGCGTTACTGACGGGAAAGCGGCTATCCAAGGATTGCTGGATTATCCTGGAGCTCGGAACCCGATGCCGGCGGGAGCGGGCCGCGTCCTTTTCACCTATCCGACGGAGAGAGGATCCGGTCAAATCGCCGAACGAACTGCAGTCCTGTGCTCGCTCGCTGAAGACGTTTGGGTCGTTTGTGCCGACATACTCACGAGACAGGAGGTCACTGGGACGGGCTACCCACCTTCGGATTCGCTTGCCAAGGGAGTAGCTCTGAGAATGCGGAGCCGGGTAGCTGTTTTGAGAGACACGCTCGTGGTGACCAGCGACGTCACGATAAGGAGGTACGGCACTCAGTCGCCGACTCGGCGCACTCTGGTCGCGAAGCACCCTCTCCCGTGAGACTTCTCGGGAGTCGACCCAGTCTATCGCTGGCGCTTATGGCGCGAAGGGCGTTTTCGGGTCTGACTGACGAGATCACAGGTCCGCCGAGTCTAGCATGCGGCGCTCATGGTGCTCCCGGGTTGTCCGGCGTGGCCTGCGAGAGAAGCGAGCGGGGGAGAGTGGTGGGGGCCTCAATGGCCGAAGCCAACGGAGCCCGGAACGCGCCGGGACGTCCCCGATCAATAGGGCGCGATCGATGCACTGATCCGCCAGCTGGGGAAGCGGAGGTCACCCCACCACCGCTTCCCCAAGCTCACATTCGAAACATCACTTGTCAAAGAGCTCCGTACCACAGCGTGCCTACCGGGACCAGATCGCCACACTCATGGCTCGTCGGGCCTCTATGGGCCTACACCTCTGCATCGGGCGCTACGGGTCCGAGAGCGACCGTTGACCAGTCTGAACGGAGGAGATCACCGCCTCAGCGGGTCTCGATGTTACTTGTCGGTCGCGCGGCGTCGCTCTCCACGCACGGCTCTCCAGCTCCCTGCCCAGAGTCAGCTCGCGAGCTTGACCCGTCGATTCTCCAGCCAGCGCTGCTTATCGAACGGCTCGCCCGTCTGCATCACCTTGAGCAGCAGCGGCACGAGCTTGCGGGCGAGCGTACACACCGCCTTCGTCCCGACGCCACCATTGCGGGTTTTCAAGGCCAGATAGTCCTGATGGTAGAGCCCGCGCGTGAGACACCAGCGGCCGGCGAGCAGGAAGAGCTGGCGGCGCAGCATCGGGCGGCCGCGCTTCGATTGCCATTTCCGGCCCTCACTTTGGCCGCTTGAGCGACTGGCGAGATTCATCCCGGCGAGCTTCAGGACCTGGCGGTAGTGGGCGTAGTCCTTGGGGGTGCCGAGCTCGGCCACGATCGTCGCGGCGCAGACGGCGCTCACTTCGGGCAGCGTGGTCAGGATCTTCGCCTCAGGACATGCTTCGACCAGCGTCGTGATCCGCTGCTCTAAGACCGCGAGCTGCTGGCGCACCAGCGCCCATCGGGCGAGCAGGCTCTGGATCTCGAGGCGCCGCTCGGGCGCGGCATCGGGTAGCGCAATGCTTGTGCGAGCTGACGCGACGAGTGCATCGACCTGCTCGCGCGAAACGTGCCCGCGCGAGGCCGCGTGAATCTCCTTGCGCACGGTCCGGATCGATGCGGCGAGCAGGTCCTGGGGCAGCGGCCAGCGCTCGAGAATCGCCCGCGGCGTCGCCTTGTGGAGATTGCTGAATTGGCCCATGAACTCCGGCCAGGCGAGATCCAAGAGTCCCTGCAACCGATTCTTGTAGCGGGTCGCTTCGACGGTGAGCCGGTGGCGGTGGACCGTGAGGAGGCGCAGCTCGACGTACGGATGCGTGAGGAAGGGGAACCGCACGTAGATCCCATCGCCCACGAGCCGGCAGATCTGGGCGGCGTCCTTGGCGTCGTCTTTGCGCGGATTGTTGTCCTCGATCTCCTTGGATGCCTTGGTGTGCGCCGCCAACACATTGACGACGGCGTAGCCGCGCTGGGCCAAGAAATGGGCGAACGTGAAGCCGTGGTGGCCAGCGAACTCGAGTCCGACGAGCATCTGCCGCGGCGCCACACCAGGGAACAGCCCTCGGAGGTGCGCATCGGCTGCCTCAAAGCCGGCGCGGCCGACCATCACCTTGTAGGCTTTCCCCCGCTGGCCATCAGGACCGCGCACGACCAGTTTGTGAAAGGTCTTGGCGGTGTCGACGCCAACGTGAACGGGAAACGTGGCGGCGAAGGCGCGCTTCTGATCGGTATTCATGGGGCCGCTCCAGGGCGAAGGAGAAAGAGCGGCAGAAGGGACAGTCAGCCCCGGATGGGGGTCAAGCGGCAATAGAGGTCTAGCCTATACCGATCCGTTCGGACTGTGGCCGCCTGAGACTCACGACGTTCTCATTCTGCACGCCTTGCGTGGGATTGCAAGCGCTCAAGACATTGCAGCGATCCAGCACGCGAGTCGGAGTTTCGATGTCAGGACGCAATTGCCGGGTCAGAGTTACCTGCACTCCATGCGTGACCCCGGACAGAGCACTGCTAGCGCGACACAAGAGCGCAATCACTTTGTCGCGACGACACTGACGCAGGCGCGGGAGCTCGAAGCAAGCGGCGATCACGCTGGTGCCCTGAAGGCCTTTGGTGAGGCGACCCACCCAGAGGTGGATCGAACGAGCCCTGCGCACACCGACGCTCAAGGGAATCCGCGTCTGTGGGTGCCGGTCCCAGGCCGCATCGGTGCTCACAGCCGTGAGGAATCTGGGCGTCCCTCGAGGGACGCCGTGCAGCAAAGCGACCGTCTGTTGCAGAGTGCATACAACTTCGTTTTCGGAGGGCCATGATGCAGCAGCAAGAGGGGAAGCAGGCACACGCACGGCTACCATTGTGGGTGTCCTTCGTGACGTGGCTCCTGCTGTGGACGGTTATCGGAGTTGTTCGGACATTGCTAGCGCTCCCTCGTATCGGAGGCGAGGCAGTGGCATTTGTGTACGGTGGCTTGCTGCTTGGGTCCGCAGGGGGCGCGACATATGTGTTCTTGTGGCATCGTCGACAACGTGCGCAGGGCGCGCCCGTCACCCTTGCTCAAGGTGCCGTGTTTGGCTTGGTTGCGGCCGTGCCGTACCTCATTGTTGACACAGTAGGCTCCTTGGCTTCTGGTGGCTGGCATGTGTCCCTCGCGACAGTCTGGCAGGACGCTCTCGTCACCGCGACCTGCGCCGCGCTCGGCACGCTCCTCGCTCTCGCCAACCGGCCAGCGCGCCGGGCTCACCAGGGGTAGGCACACCCCGGCGCGATCGTGTGTCACGTCGGACGCGGCGCACGACGCGCCCGTCCAATGGGTCATCGGATCCGCGCCGGGCCTCGAGTCAAGGGCGAGCGTCAGCCACCCGCGGGCCCGGTCGCGATCGAGTGTTTTGCCGGAGGTCGTGCGCGGGCACGCCTCAGCTCACAGCGCGGATCCGCGCCGGGCCCAAAGGCTCATTCACGACTGCGATTGTCAAAGAGCAGCGACCGGCGCGCGCCGCGTAGCTCGATCCTAGCCCAACTCGGAGGCGTGGCGCCCCCACAAGCGCGCGACCCTCGACACCCCGTTATCGGAGACTGGAGCGGACGCTCGGCCAGGGAGCCACTGGCACTTGGGAGGCCAGCCCGCGGGCTGCCTCGAATCACTAAGGGCTCCGTCATCCCGGCCGGCCAGCCGTGCGACGATTTAGCTCACGCGGCCGCCCGCCTCCGCGCCGGCGGCTCCACGGTGAACAGCCGCCGATCCCGGGCGATGCTGTACAGCAGCCGCAGTCCCGAGCGCATCACCGCGACGACGGCTTTCATCTTGGCCCCGCCGTTGCGCTGGCAGAGCGCCTCGTACTCGGCGCGGAACAGGCTGCCTTTCGTGATGCTGCGGACCGCGAACATGTAGGCGGCTTGGCGCAGCAGCGGCCGCCCGCGCTTGGAGATCCGTTTGCTCCCGCGGAGCACGCCGCTCGAGCGCTCGACCAGCGAGAGCCCGGCGACGCGGAGGATCTGCTCGCCCGCTTCGTAGGCGCGGGGATCGCCGATTGAGCCGAGGAAGACGGCGGCGGTGACGGGCGCGACCTTGGGAATGCTCAAGAGGTAGGGCGTCTCGGGCACCGCTTGGAGGGCTTCAACGAGCTCGGCCTCGAGCGCTTTGATCTGGCGCTCGAACAGCGCGATCCGCTCGAGCGTGAGCAGGATTTCTTGGCGCAGCCGAGCCTGGGCGCCCGGCAGACCCAAGGTGGCTCGCGCCGCTTCGACGAGTTTCTCGTAGGTCTCGGCGCCGAGATGGCCCCGACTGGCGCTCTTCAGGACGCGCAGCACCTTCGTCCTGGTCGCGTCGAGCAGGTCCTGGGGCGTGGGGAAGATGGCCAGCAGTGTGAGCGGCGTTTTCTTCGTGACGAAGGGGAAGAGCGCCTCGAACTCGGGGAAGACGACCTGGATGAGGGTCCGCAGCTGCATGATCGCGCCACGGCGGAGCAGCGAAAGCCGCTCCCGCGCCGTGACCAGATAGCGCAGATCGGCGTAGGCCGGGCTGAGGAACGGAAAGGTGACGAAGTGACCTTGCGCGAGGAGATCGGTGATCGTGCCCGCGTCCTTGGCGTCGGTCTTGAGCGGCTGATTGTGCGCGACGTCCTTCCACCGCTTGGTGTGGGCCGGGAGAACGCTGACGATGGGGAAGCCCAGCTGGGCAAGGTAGTGAGCGAACGTGAAGCCGTAGTTACCGGCGAACTCGATGCCGACGAGGATCGTCTCGGCCGCGGCGCCAGCGGCTTGTTGCCGGATGAAGGCGACCGCCGTGTCGAATCCCGCGCGGGTGGTGGGGAAGGTGAACGGTTTGGAGTCAGGCTGGTGTTTGGGACGGATGACCAACGTGTGGGAGAATTTGCCGGCATCGACGCCGACGCAGGCCGCGGCGTGCTGGGCGCGCTCGCGCTTGGGGAAGGAGATCATCGGGGACTCCTCGGACTAAGGTGAGCTCCGAGGGTGCGCCCGGTAAGCCGGACGCTCTACGAGCGAGTGGACCCTCGACCCCTATCTACCAATAGGGGTGTCACGTTCACGGATCCTTACGGTTTGGACCCCGACTGCAGGAATCCCAAGACGCTTCACGAGGCAATGTATTGCGTGGGGTACCGACTCGATAAGTTCGATGAGCTGGTGAATGCCATTTGGTCTGCGGAGATGCTGATCTTGCCCATGGGTGAAGGCGCGGGCGCGATCTCAAAGTTAGGACTTGGCGGTCGTGGTGCAGCCGAGGCTAGCGCGGCGCTAGGCATTGGTGAAAAGGTTGCGGAGCGTGTCGTCACCCAGGGCGGCGCTCTCCGCACCGCGGAAGGCGTTGCGCGACAACTAAACGGTGCACGTTCTTATATTCCATCACTGGCAATTCAAGAGACAATACGAGGAGGCGTCAGGACAGCCGACCCTCAGGGGGCGCCCGGGCGATTCATGTATCGAATCGGTGTTCAGTTTACCACCCGTCTCACGAGTGGCAAGATAAAAGTGACTCGTGGTACTCTTGAGGTGTTGGTCAACGAGACGAATAACGTGATCGAACACGTACTCTACAAGTCCAGGTAGCTGTGAACGACTCCCAAGCTATTGGCTGGAGACAAAGGGTGGTTGGTCTTGTTCAAGACTACCTGGCTGGAAAGCTCGCACTGGAACGCTTCTGCGAGGAATACGAGTATCTCTGGAATTTTGAGCGTCCCGATGGGTTGGCCGGGCCCGAGGTCACGCTTTTCGAGCAGCTGTTCGACACAGTGAGCTGGTATTCACCCTTCGCAAAAGAGCGGCAAGACAACCCGGCTTTCAAGGACGAAGGACAGATAGTTGAGAAGATTCTCTCGATTCGAGAGGGCTTGGGTGAGGCCTGGAAAAAACGTCGCGATCCTGGGTGAGCGTGCGATCTAAGGTTTCTGCGGGGACCCGATACCCCTCTTCTCGGGCCGCTCAGCTCGAGCTAAGCCGTCCCGATCACGTCGAAGGATCCTGTACGGCCTTGCGAGGGGACCGAGCGGCGTTCAACGCGTTTCGACTTATCCCGAGCAACCTGGCGGCGGCTTTTGCGTTTCCTCGGGTTATCCTCAGTGAGTTCTCGACTACAAGCAGGTTTGCGCGCGGATCACCGTGACGTTGGTATCGGGGGAAAAAACCAAGTTCAGCGGGCATGTGTTCTGGGCCAATCTCGTGCGCGCCATTCGCACGTGCCACGAGATACGCGTGCTCCAATACAGCGCTTAATTCCCGAATATTTCCTTCGTAGTCACCGTTCACAAGAAGGCTTAAGGCCTGCTCGCTAATGCGAACCGGCCCATCTACCCTTGTCAGCTGCGGACAGCGTTCTAAAGCGCGGCAAACCAACAGCGGAATCTCGACCCGACGCTCGCGCAACGGCGGAATCCGAATCGCGCACGCCCCAAAGCGATAACGAAGGTCCTTCAAGAGCACACCCTTCTTCATCAACTCGTCCGGCGACTCCGTCATCGCCAGGATGATCCGGCACGCAACAGCCAGGACCCGATCCGAACCCACTGGGCTATAGGTGGCGCGATCGAGCACCTGCAGCAGCTGCTTCTGCACGCCGAGATCGAGGTTCTGGACGTCATCCAGCAGTAGCGTCCCGCCACCAGCAGCGGCAATCCGCCCCGTGCGCATCTTCCGTGCATCGGTATACGCGCCCGGGACGTGCCCGAACAGCTCGTCGAGCGCGAGCTGCGGCGCAACGGTTCCTACGCTGAACGCGTGGAATCCTCCTGAACGCTGACTGAGATCATGGATGTATTCGGCGAAGAACGTCTTGCCACTGCCACTCTCACCGTAGAGGATCACGGGAGTGGCCGCGGGCGCGAAGGCGTTTGCCCGATTGATCGCGTCCATCATCGACGGAGCCAGCGCGATCGGCGCCTTCGATGACGACGGCGGACGGCGATCCGGCTGCAGTTGAGGCGTGGTCACGAGACGCAGGGTCTGCCCCGGTTACACATTACCATGACCATTGCCGCGCGCTAGTGGGGGCGCCCGGGCACGAGCGTTGACAAGGGTGACAAGTTCAGGTGGCGCAACTTGTCAGTTCTGCTTGACCTCACGCCTCAATCCGTAGCGAATGTTCATGGCACGGACGGTGCTCCTACGCTGGCTCGGTCATTCTCCGGAGCTAATCCGTGGTCTCGCGCGCGCTGACCTTCCTCGGTCTCCTTCCGGCCAATTCGCATTCCCCTCTCCTTCGTCCGTTCGCATTCCTGATCGCGCTGGGTCTTGGCGTGCTCCCGATGACGGTCCAAGCACAGGTGCAGCCGAACTGCGTTGGGTGCCAACCATGGGCGGTCGCGGTCTATCCCGACGGAGACTCAACCGGCGCACCGCTGAACAGCAGCGGGAACTCTGTCGTCTTCGTCGTTGCGAATACCGGAACGATGGCGGAAGGCGATGACTACGCGCTCACCTGCTCCAAGACAGGCGGAATCACGTGTGGTACGGTTACACCGTCATCGATCCACCTCGATCCCGGAGACACGGCTCATGTAACAGTCACGTTTTCAGTCGGGAGCACGACGGGCCAGATCAAGTTGACTGCTACGGGCGTGGCCAGTGATGTGGGCTTTTTCGTCGTCACCACGTATCCAACAATTACACTCGCGGTACCCATTCTCACGAGCGGTAGCCGCGCGGTCGTGAGAAACCGGCAGCCGATAATCCGGGCGCTGTTCGTCCCTAACGGATCGCCGGTCGATACAACGAAGACAGTCCTCAAGCTCCGGTCGGATACGGTCACCAAGCTTGCACGCGCGAACCGCGGATTGATCGAGTGGGACGTTGACTCTGCGCACTGGATCGCACCTGGCGATTCCGCCCTGATCTCCGTCACCGCATGCGCTCTCAATGGCGTATGTAACACTGTGACGCGCTGGGCGGTGCTGCCAGCCGACAACAAGCCTGTACTGGGGTTTAGTGGCATTCCGCTGGAGGCGCTCGGACGACAATTCGGCTCCCCGTTCGGCCCGGGCTTCGCGGTCAGCGGTGCGGAAGTCGAAACCGCCCTCAGCACTCCCGCCTACATCTCGATGGGTGTGAGCCGAGCAGCCGGGCTCGTGTACTCAACGCGACAGTCCTATCCTCGCGCTCTCGTTCCAGTGGACCTCGAGGTGACCTGGCCGGCAGGCACCCCAACTCAAATCAAGGTTCGATTGTGGGATGGCGGCGTGAAGCTCGATTCCGTCGTTGTCGCGTCGCCAACCTGTGCTACCGGAGCAGCGAGGCGGTGTCGCACGGTTCTGCAAGGTGACTTCTCCGCGTCGAGCTTCAGTACTCCAACGAGGAAATGGCTGAAGGTCGAAGCACTCGTCACGTCGGGGGGCGTTACTAACACCTCGATTGATTCTGTCGAAGCGGTAATCGTTGATCGCCGCACCACTCGATATGGAAGCGGCTGGTGGCCATCCGGCGTACTCCAGCTCGTTTCTGCAGGGGCTGATCGCATGATCATCGGCCCGAGCGGAGCCGCGGCTGTTTATCGCGGGAACGGCGACAGCCTTTATATCTCGCCCCCGGCATCCTTCACGGTACTCAAAAAGGTAGGGACGACCTGGGAGCTTGCACCGCGTGGCAGCTTGGCGAAAATAGTGTTCGACGCCAACGGGCGTCTAATTCGGGCGCTCGATGTCAACGGCAACAAGGACTCGATCGTTTACAACGGCGCCAGTGATCAGGTAACGGCCCTTCGTGATCCGGTGGGGAGGTCGATCGCATTTGGGTACGATGCGAACAGTAAGCTATCGACCTTCACCGATCCGTCTGGTCGCCAAACCAAAGTAGTCATCGATGGTTCGACGAACCAGCTCACCCACGACACGATTCCATCGCCTACCAGCAGCCGTTATTGGACGAAATTTGCGTACCAAACGTACTCCGGGACCGGTACGGTAGTAGTTACAAAACGCATTGGTGTGATCAGTGATACAACCGTAGTGACGTATGATTCGACCTTCCGGCGCCGACCGACCCAAGTCACGCTGCCCCTTGTCCAAGACGAGACCGGTGCGTCGGTCAAGCCTGTGATTCAGTACACCCCGGTCGAGCGACAGGGGTGGCAGGCACTTCGATCGTTGGACAGCGTCTACATCGAGATCAAAGACCCGCGCAACAACTGGACGCGTTCCCTCGTGAATCGCTGGGGGCAGGCGCGGCGGACGTGGGATGCACTCGGTCTGCTGGGGCGCAATGTGTTGACGGGTGAAGGGCTTCTACTGTGGAGCGAAGGGAAGAACGGCGATTCAAGCAGAGTGTACCATCGCTACGACGACCTGCGCCGTCTTGTATCGGACTACATCGTGCGTTCATCCAGTGACACCTTCCTGATCGACAGCCTCGAGTACGACAGCAATCATCGCGTGATTCGCATGATCCGTCACACGAGCGAGTACTTCTTCTACCAGTCCTGGTACACGACGTACGATTCCAAGGGCAACGTCCTTTCGACCATTACGCCGAATGCCGACACCACTCGTTTCTGGTATCGTGCTGACGGGCTTCTCGACTCGACTCGCGCCCCGAGCGAGACTCGCTCGAGGGTGTTCGCTTACGACGCGACACTCAAGAACGTCTTCACGGTCCGCGACGAGAATGGAGAAATTGCCGCGCAGTACGCCTACGATTCCGCAGGTCGGACAATCTCGGTTCAGACGGGAGCGCGACACGTTCGTACGGGCACGCCGGATTCTGTCTGGTATGGTCGGACGGAAACGTTCTACACGGCAGCAAACCAAGTCGACTCCACGCGAATCATGCAGGCGCCGGGCGACTGTTCGGATCTGGGTTGCCCGATTAATGAAAGCGAATGGCCCTTACCAAGTGACACCGTTCTGACACAACGGGTTGGGTATCGGTTCGATCGAGCGGGCCGAGACTCGCTGCGCCTGAATGATCGCGGCAAGGGGACGCTCTACTTGTTTGACCGACTCGGTCGGGTCGTGAGTCGCAGGCCGTTTGCGGATTCCATGGCGGTGCGCGACTCACTCGTGTATGACATCGCCGGCAATCTCCGAAAACGATCACACGTCGCGCCGATACGATCACAATCAACTACGATTCCCGCAACCGTGACACCCTTACGCTGATCCCGGGAGTAGGCACCCTACGGCGGGCGTTCGGCGGTCCCCTGGAGCAGGTGACCCGTCTATGGTTCGATTCTTTCGTGGACTCGATTGGCCACGTCAACCCCGAGCTTCGCTGGGCGTATGACCAGCGTGGACGACTAATCGCCGACACCAGCTACACGGACACCCTGGCGCGAGGGACCAGTTATGCCTACGATGCCGTCGAGCGCCTGACTTCCGTAACCGATCCCCTCGGGACGTGGACGATGCGCTATGAGAAGAAGCGGGGCTTCCTCGACACCCTGATCACGCCATTCAGCGACACGCTCAGATACACGTTCGATAGTCAGGAGCGGACGCTCGGCCCATACTGGCAGAGCAGCGGGCCGCTACAGTCGAGGGTGCCCACGTTCAGTCAGGTGGGCGCTCTGAAGACATTGACCCATTCCGTGGCCACGTCGCCGAGCTACACGGCCGGAAAGTGGGATCGAGTCTGGAACCCGGATTCGAGCGGCCCCCCCCTGCTCCCGCAATGGACCGAGCAGCACGGCTCTGGTGCCGCGACTGAAACGATTCGGGACTCAGCAAACTTCGACGGATGGGGCAGGCTGGTGGCGTGGATTCAACGGAAGGATGGCAGCGGATTTGTGGTCCGCGACACGTTCCGGTTCGATCGCGTGGGCAACATCAAGACCACGGCCGGTGCCGAGGTGTACGACGTCACTACCGGGCGCTTGACGTCGCGGACCGATGCCGGTGGGACATGGAGTTACTCATATGATCGCGCCGGAAATCTCGTCCAGGCGACGCAGGCCGGAATTACGTGGACCTATGGATATGATGTCCTCAATCGCCTGCGGACGGTGAAGCGCGGAGCCACTCTCATCGCGCGGTACGCCTATGACGTTGCTGGGCGCAGGATTGTGAAACGCGTGTATTCAAATACAACTGGTGGCACGGTTGCGTATACGCGATTTGTGTACAGCGGTTCTAACGTCGCCTTTGAAGCCGACTCTCTGAACACGATAGGCTTGAAATATGTCTGGGGTGGCGCGGCCGACGATTTGCTCGCGGTTCGAGACGCTGCCGGGAACCACTTCTACGTTGTGCAAGATTTGCTGCACAACGTACGCGGCGTGGTGAAGCGCGATGGGACCTGGAAGCTGAGCCAACGATTTGGCCCCTATGGTGGACGAACCGCAGTCGATTCGAGCGCATCGGGCCTGGGCTTCGAGCTTCGCTACCGATGGACCGGTCGAGAATACGACTCGGAATCCGGTTGGTACTATTTCCGAGCTCGCTATTTCGATGCCACGCAACGGCGTTTTGTGCAGGAAGATCCGATAGGGTACGGAGGAGGCGTCAACGTTTACGCATATGGTGATGGGAATCCGACCAATGGTCGCGACCCCACAGGGCTCCGCTTCCCGCGGTCAATACCACAGTTGGCGACTGAGACTGCGGATCTCGAATGGAGCCACGGATCGTCAGGCAGCGATGGTTGGGGTTCTTGGACGTCATTTGGTGATGCAGTCAACATCTATAACGACCTAGTCTGGGGCTATGATGCTTACAGACACACCGCTGAAGAGTTCTTGAGAACGCATCCCGAGTCAAACATTCGAATTATTGAGCAAAAGGAATATACAGTCCTTGCCGAGGCCGTCTCCTCATACCTTGCAAGGGCCAATAAACCAGGTTGGGAGGCCGTGCGCCAGAGTGTTTTTAATTACCTCGAACGAGGAACAACATTCGTTGCTGTCAGCAATCAGATCACCCTGTACGGTTATGCCGTAGACTTTCACGAAGCTTGCTCAAGATGTTCGTGGTCGGCTGGGCAGACTTTCATATTACTGAGGGACATGTCATACATAACGGTGTTGCGAGCAGACTTCTTCAGCAGGGTGAGTGCGGGCCTCATGGCCAACACAATGGTTCATGAATGGTATCACGGTTCTGAGGACTACCTCGGAACGCAGGGAGAAGGAACACCAGGTCATTGCGCAGTCTACTATTACGCTTTCTACTGGACCAATCAGCCTAATCCGCCTCCCCCGTCGTGGCATTGTTAAGGGGCTCTGCGATTCCCAAGGAGTGACCAATGCCGGTTCGCCTTGTGTCGATAATGGCGACGATTGTTACGTCTGTGTTTATCAGTTGCGCTCCTGTGGCGGGTCAGCAGAGCTGTACTCAGCTGGTGGGCTCGACTCACCCAATTGAACCGGCGCCTCTCAATCAGGATCAGGCACACATCTATTGGGAGGTGCTAAACGTCACACAGCACGTCGCCGCCGAAGCGCTCGAGTCGCATCGCGACGCCAATGACCTCTGGGTCGAGGTAGGGGCTGATACTGACTCAATCTGGGTATCGTTACGCGAAGACACGACGGCGATGAGGTATCTAGCGGAAGTACTTGCCAGTATTCTTGCGGCCCAGAACCTAAAACTCGGAAACGCAAGTGGTGTCGTTGCTGCAAGTCTTTATGAAAGATGGCAACTCAAACCAGAACCAGCCCTCAGAGTGTTAGCGGATCCCCTCCAAGGACCGCGAGCCAAAACGTTAGCGGTCAGGGCGACTGCTCAGAGAGTTAACACCCCTGGTTTCGAAACAGCCTCTCTTTCGGCACTCTGTTCGTTAGCTGCTAATGCTGCTGCAATCAGGTCGCTTACCGGAAAACGAGACGATCCTCTCCTATCGCGATCACTCCAAGTGGACGACTTTGCATTGTACATGGAATTACAACGGGTGATCGCACTTTCCGGAAACCCATCTTCCTTTCTTCGAAAGGTCGAATCTTCCCTACCTGCAGGGAATCCTGTCAGAGAGACCTTGATAGCATTTCTCCGTCGACTCCATTAGGTGATTCTCCTGATTTCAAGATTTTGAGGCGACCGTCCTTCGACGTGCCCGAACGAGCGCTTTGGCCACGGGTTTTTGCCGGAGCGGTGCGCGCCCCCACTGACGACCTAGCAAGACCTATTGTATGGCTCGTGCGGGATGCGGGGTTGCAGGCTGCGGCGCGTAAAGTCTACGGGTCTCAAGACATTGACGACCAATGGGTTCCGCTTCGTCCCAATTCGCACTGTCGCGGCGCTCTATTTCTGCGTTCCTAGAAAATACGTAGTGCGGACGCGTCAGGAGTTTGCCGCAATGTTGGCCGGTCAGACCCGCCAATGCGGTCAAATACGACTTGAGTGCCCAATGACGAGCACCAAACGGCGGGCCCGCATGGGACCCCGCGTCTTTTCAGTCCGCTGCTCTACCATTTGAGCTAGCCGGCCCGATTGAGCAGGACAAGAACTTAGCGGCTCGTGGGTTGGCGCCTCCTCGAACGCTTTCGTTAGTGCTTGGGCGAGAATACGACTCGGAATCCGGTTGGTACTATTTCCGAGCTCGGTATTTCGATGCCACGCAACGGCGTTTTGTGCAGGAAGATCCGATAGGGTACGGAGGAGGCGTCAACGTCTACGCATATGGTGATGGGAATCCGACCAATGGTCGCGACCCCACAGGGCTCCGCTTCCCACGGACAATGCCAAACTTGGAGACTGAGACTAGGGATCTCGAATGGAGCCACGGATCGGCGGGCGGTAGCACTTGGAATGAGTCGATAATCCCAGACTGGGCGTTAGAGATGTGGGCTGCGGGCGAGGCCTTTATGGCTAAGCAGTACGTCATTGTCGAAGGCAGGAACGCCCATGGCGACGTAGTGTGGTCAGTATCGGTTACAGTACTACAGGGTGATTTCGATGAGAAGCTGCACGGCAGTGCGTTGAATACCGCCGCGGCGGCAGCACAGGAAGCAGGCTTTAGAAGGTTCGAAGTCTCATCCTTTACTGACTGGAATGGCCAACATCGTGAAGGAGGACCGCACTCCGATAGGCGAGCAATGGATATCTGGAGTTTTGACGGTCAGTCGGTGCGAAGCTTGTGGGCGAGCAACAACGGCATGATGAGACTCATCAACTTCATGTTTGATTTGGCTCGTTCGGCATCACCCGGAAGCCAGATCATCGGCCCTGGCTTCGGAATGAATGTTGGACGCGGTGACTGGATGCCTACGCCAAACTACTATACTCCACTACCTCAGTACGACAATCAAAGTCTGGCGCAGGTTCACTCTGGACACATTCACTACGGTTGGTAATGATTTGTTCGACCGAGTACCGAGATCAATCGGCATGATCAGTCGTGGACAGCGATTCCTTGTGGTCCTCGCGCTCGCTAGTGCCCTGCTTGAGTGCCGCTCTGGAGTGAGAACGCCGGGGCCGCTGGGGGTTGGTTGTGGCGAGTTCGCTTCGGGGCCACTTCTGTACTTTACGCGGAATCATCACCTGGAGCCGGGAGGACAGATCGCCGTCTTTACGTTGCGAATCGATGGAGCGTCACTTGCCGATGGAATGGCCACGCTTTGTGTAGAATCAGACTCCGCCCTGCTCTATCGGAACGTCTGGAGGACCTGGTGGTGGTGGCATGGTCCGACTGCACCCATGGCGGCCAAGGGCGATAGCGTTGTACGTACGGTTGCTGCACGATTCTTCGACGAGAGAGCATTCGGGACGCTTGAAACGGTCGAGTCAATGTCAAGTTGGGTAAACAATCCATCCTTTGACAGACGTGCCGCGATCGCGGAGGGCCTGAAGGAGCGTGACTATTGGACTGCTCATCGTCTTATCCTCGGCACGCCGCTATCGGCATCAGTTCGCGACTCCCTCCGCAGTGCTCCAGTGGACTCTGGTTTCGTCATTGCTCTTGCTGATTCCCTAGGACGAGAATATCCGACCTCATTTGCGTATTGGTTGGGCGAAGAAAATGGGCTTCTGATTGCTTGGTGGAATCGCGGACGTCAGTTTGTCACTATCGAGCGCCCATCATGATGTCGGCGAAGAATCAGCAACGTACCGTCTCGATCGGAGACCAAGCCCTTGATGAGAAATCAATGAGGCGCTGGACGCTTTGCAGCAAAAAAAGTCTTGATCAGCTCAGCACAAGCCTCGACCTCGACGCCCCCCCTGACTTCCACGCGATGATTCAGCCGCCGATGCCGCACCAAGTCGCCTAACGACCCGCACATCCCGGCTTTCTCGTCGTACGCCCCAAACACCAGCTTCCCCACCTTCGCCAGCACAATCGCCCCGGCGCACTGCGCGCATGGCTCGAGGGTGACGTACAGAGTGCAATCGGTTAGACGGTCTCCCGGCCTTCGGGCGGCCGCTCTCAGGGACTGCGTGGCGGGCGCCCGAACGTCGGAAGCGACTGATCGAGGAGCTGCTCGATCGGCGGACGCTCGTCACTGAGATTGATGGCCCGCGCGTTGGCGAGGGCCGAGTCGATTGGGACGCCACGCTCTTTGATAAGGTAGGCGCCCCAGAGGTGGCTCGCCCGCCACGCGACCGTGCAGTGCAGGAGCAGCTTGCCGTTCGTGCCGCGCATGGCCTCCGCGAACTTCGTGACTGCGGCGGGCGAGTAGGGGTACTCGGCCGTCCCGCGCATGGGGATGTACACGTAGGTCATGCCGAGCGAGCGGACGAGCGCGGCCTCATCGAAGGGCACGTTGCGTGTCATCTCCTCGGGGGTGCGGAGGTTTACGACCGTCGTGACGCCCTGCGCCTGGAGTTCGCGCAGCGCGCGCTCCGTGGGCTGGCCGCCGATGAACACGTCGTCGCCGACGCGGGCGAACTTGGCGAGGAACATGCCGGTCGTGTCGAGCGCGACGGGCGCGGGGACGACGGCGGCCGGGTTCGGGCCGGTGAGCCGTTGGGCGACAGCGTCGGCAGCGAACAGGGTGAAGAAGGCGACGGCGGCAGCGGCGAGCCGGGTCATTACAGCCTCTCGACAGAGGGGATCGAATTTCGGATTGCGTTGACAATAGGAATCGTACCACGGGGACCGGCTGGTGTCAGCGTCAGGGGCGTGTCAGCTTCGTCGCCCTCTCCGCGCGAGGGCCGCCTCCATCCCACCCATTTAGATCCCCACGGTGTCGAAACCGAGCGCGCGGGCGGCGGCACCGAGCCGCGCATCGTGCGTGGCCAGCACCACATTGTCACCGGCATGCTCCCGCCATGCCAGCGCGCTCGCCAGGTGCAAGGCGTCAAGCGTGCCCAGCGTGACCGGCAGCGGCTGGCTAGCGCGGCCCAGGACCGTCCGGCTCAACTCGATGATGGCCAGCGTGCCGAGGGCGTCGTACACCGCGGCGCGGCGCTCCGCGATCGGCAGCTCCGCCAGATTACCACTGAGCCGCAAACGGTCCAGGGTGCGCAGGCACTCGACCTCCGCCAGCGCGCTGGTCGCGCCCCTGTCCAGCGTGCGCCACTCGTGCAGCGCTCCCGGCTGCCCCAGCACGAGGCGCAGGATCACCGACGACTCCACGTACGCAATCACCGCTCGCCCCGCTCCTCGGCGAGCAGGTCCAGGATATCGGTCTTGGTTTTGAGCGGTGCCGGGAAGCGGAGGTCGCCAGGCCGCGGCGCGCCCGCCGCGGGCTCCCGGACCACGAGCCGGGCACGATCGCCCGCGACGGGCTCGAGCCGGGCAATCGGCGTCTCGCGATCCAGCACCGTGATCGTTTCCCCCCGCCGCACGCGGCGCAGGTACTCGCTCAGCCGGCTCTTCAGCTCGGCGATTCGGACACTATTCTTCATGACTATATGATAGTCATCTGTGGTCATGTTAGCTAGGGATGCGCTGTCAAAGGCTCGAAACGCGCGGTAAAATGCCGTAGCCACGGCGGCTGCTCGACGATCCGATAGCCCCGCAACGCGTCGCGCCGCTTGGCCACCTCGGCCACGACCTCGCCGACATAATCGATGTGGCTCTGCGTATAGGTGCGCCGCGGCACGGCCAGCCGCACCAGCTCCATCGGCGCGGGCGTCTCGGTCCCGTCCGGCTGCCGCTTCCCGAACATCACCGACCCGATCTCGACGCCGCGCACGCCCCCTACCCGATACAACTCGACCGCGAGCGAGTGCGCCGGATACTCCGCGGGCGGGATATGCGGGAGCAGTGCCTTGGCATCGAGATATACCGCGTGGCCGCCGGGTGGCTGCACGACCGGTACGCCACCCTGCACCGCCTTCTCCGCGAGATACGCCGTGGAACGCAGCCGGTACTGGAGGTAGTCCTCCTCCAGCACTTCCTGGAGGCCAGTGGCGACCGCCTCGAGATCGTAACCCGCGAGGCCGCCGTAGGTCGGGAACCCCTCGGTGAGGATCAGCAGGTTGCGGCACTCGGCGGCGACCTTCGCGTCGTTCATCGCGAGGAATCCCCCGATGTTCGCGAGCCCGTCCTTCTTCGCCGACATCGTACAGCCGTCGGCCAGCGCGAACAGCTCACGCGCGATTGCCGTCGGCGTCTTCGCGCCGTAACCCGGCTCCCGCAGCTTGATGAAGTACGCGTTCTCCGCGAACCGGCAGGCGTCCAGGTAGAGCGGAATGCCGTGCCGGTCGCACACGGAGCGGACGGCCCTGAGGTTCTCCAGCGACACCGGCTGTCCGCCCCCCGAATTGTTCGTCACCGTGACCATCACGAGGGGGACCCGGTCGCGACCCACCTCAGCGATCGTCGCCTCCAGAGCCGCGACATCCATGTTTCCCTTGAACGGATGGCGCGACGAGGGGACGCGCCCCTCCGGGATCAGGAGATCGCGCGCCTCGGCGCCCGTATGCTCGACGTTCGCCCGCGTCGTATCGAAGTGCGTGTTGTTGGGCACGACCAGTCCCGGCCGCACCATGACCGTGAAGAGAATGCGCTCGGCGGCCCGCCCCTGATGCGTGGGGATCACTTCACGGAACGCCGTCAACTCCTGCACGACCTCCTGAAACCGGTAGAACGAGCGGCTGCCGGCGTACGTCTCGTCGCCGTCCATCATCGCGGCCCACTGGCGCGACGACATCGCCCCCGTCCCTGAGTCAGTGAGCAGGTCGATCAGCACCTCGTCGCCATGCAGCCCGAACAGGTTGTAGCCGACGCGCGCGAGCGCTGCTTCCCGCGCCGCAGGCGTGGTGTGGGTGATGGCCTGGGTCGAATGGATGCGAAACGGCTCGATGATCGTGCGGAACGACATGCGCGTTAGCGCCTCACGTTGAAGAACGCCCTGAGCGGCTCTGCGCAGGCCGCAGCTTCGATCCCACCCACGACTTCGACACGGTGATTGAGGCGGGGATGGCGGACGATATCCGCCACCGACCCGCACATCCCCGCCTTCTCGTCGTAGGCCCCGAACACCAGCTTGCCGACTTTGGCGAGCACAATTGCCCCCGCACACTGCGCGCACGGCTCGATCGTGACGTAGAGAGTACAGTCGGTTAGACGGTCAGTCTCTAGAGCTTCTAAAGCCCGCTCGATGGCCAGGAATTCGGCATGATAGGTGGGATTGCTGCGGGCAATCGTCTCGTTATGCGCGGCGGCGATGACTTCGTCACCCCGCATCACGACCGCGCCGATAGGAACTTCGTCTTTTGTCGCTGCGAGGCGGGCTTGTTCCAGCGCCGCCTCCATCCCGCGGCTACCACGCACGACGCACCACGCACGACGCACGGTAGTTACGCACGTACGGGCTCCCGTACCTTCTCGAAGCTCAATGAGTTGCCATCCTTCGCGCGATCCACGCGGATCCGGTCCCCTTCCTGGTACGCCCCTTCGAGCACCGACACCGCGAGCGGGTTCTGCAATAGACGCTGAATCGCCCGCTTGAGCGGCCGGGCCCCGTACACCGGATCGTACCCCTCGGCCACGAGCAGCGTCTTCGCCGCCGGCGTGACCTCCAGCGTGAGCTTGCGATCGGCCAGCAACTTCTCCACCCGCTTGATCTGAATGTCCACGATCTGTGCGATATCCTCGTGCGACAGCGGGCGGAAGATGATGACGTCATCCACCCGGTTCAGAAACTCCGGCTTGAACGCCTGGCGCAACAGCTCCATCACCTTGGTCTCCGCCTGCTCCCATGAGACCTGCTCGGTGCCCGCTTCGATCAGGTACTGCGACCCGATGTTCGACGTCATGATCAGCACCGTATTGCGGAAATCGACCGTCCGTCCCTGCGAATCGGTGAGACGGCCGTCGTCGAGGATCTGGAGCAGGATGTTGAACACATCCGGATGCGCCTTCTCGATTTCGTCGAACAGGATCACCGAGTACGGACGCCGGCGGATCGCCTCCGTGAGCTGGCCGCCCTCCTCGTAGCCCACGTAGCCCGGCGGCGCGCCGATCAGCCGCGCGACCGCGTGCTTCTCCATGTACTCCGACATGTCGATCCGCACCAGCGCGCGCTCGTCGTCGAACAGAAACTCGGCGAGCGCCTTCGCGGTCTCCGTCTTGCCGACGCCCGTCGGACCGAGGAAGATGAACGACCCCGTCGGGCGATTGGGATCCTGAAGCCCCGCGCGCGCGCGCCGCACCGCATTCGATACCGCCGCAAGCGCCTCGCGCTGTCCGATCACGCGCCGGCCCAGCTCGTCCTCGAGCTTGAGCAGCCGCGCTTTCTCCGACTCGAGCATCTTGGTCACCGGGATGCCGGTCCACTTCGACACGATCTCGGCGATGTCCTCCGCGTCCACTTCTTCCTTGAGGTACTTCCCCTTCTTCTGGATCTCGGCGAGGCGCTTCTCGAGCCCCTGAATCTCCTTCTCGATCTGCGGCACCGTGCCGTAGCTGATCTCCGCCGCCTTCTGGAGATCGCCGCGCCGCGTCGCCTGCTCCGCCTCCGTGCGCAGCTTCTCCAGCTCCGCCTTCTTGGCCTGAATCTTCTGGATCGCATCCTTCTCCGCGGTCCACTGCGCCTTCATGGCGTTCGACTGCTCGCGTAGCCCCGCCAGCTCCTGTTCGATCTTCTCGCGGCGCTCTTTGGACGCCTTGTCCTTCTCCTTGGCCAGCGCCGCGCGCTCGATCTCGAGCTGGACGATCTTGCGCTCGACCTCATCGATCTCCTGCGGTAGCGAATCGATCGCAATGCGCAGCCGAGCCGCCGCCTCGTCGATCAGGTCGATCGCCTTGTCGGGCAGGAAGCGATCGGTGATATAGCGATGTGAGAGAGTGGCGGCGGCTACGAGAGCGTTATCGGTTATCCGTATGCCGTGATGGACCTCGTACTTCTCCTTGAGGCCGCGCAGGATCGCGATCGTGTCCGGGGCCGTCGGCTCGCCCACGTACACCGGCTGGAAGCGCCGCTCGAGCGCCGCGTCCTTCTCGATGTTCTTGCGGTATTCGTCGAGCGTGGTCGCGCCGACCACGTGCAGCTCGCCGCGCGCCAGCGCCGGCTTGAGCATGTTCGAAGCGTCCATCGAGCCTTCGGCCCTGCCGGCGCCGACGAGTGTGTGCATCTCGTCGATGAACACGATGTACTTCCCCTCGGCCGACGTAATCTCCTTCAGAACCGATTTGAGCCGTTCTTCGAACTCGCCGCGGTACTTGGTGCCGGCGACGAGCGCGCCGATATCTAGAGAGATTAGATGTTTGTTTTTTAGCGAGTCAGGGACATCCCCGTTTACGATGCGCTGGGCCAGCCCTTCTACAATCGCAGTCTTTCCTACGCCGGGCTCGCCGATCAGCACGGGATTGTTCTTGGTGCGGCGCGACAACACCTGCATCACGCGGCGGATTTCTTCGTCTCGCCCGATCACCGGATCGAGCTTGCCCTTGCGGGCGACGTCGGTGAGATCGCGCGTGAAGCGCTGCAGCGCCTGATACTGGTTCTCGGGCTCCTGGTCGGTGACGCGGTGCGCGCCGCGCACGCCCTCGAGCGCCGCGAGCAGCTCTTTGCGGGTCACCCCGTTCGCCGACAGCAGCTGCCGCGCCGTGGTGTTCTTCTCCTCGGCGAGCGCGAGCAGCATGTGTTCCGTCGAGACGTACGCGTCGCCGAGTGACTTTGCGTCCGCGTCGGCGCGATCGAGCACGCGCGTCAGCTCGCGCGCCAGCGTGGGATCGGCGCCCCCCGACTGCTTGGGGAAGCGCTCGATCTCACGCTCGGTCTCGGCCTGAAGCTGCGTGACGTTGAGCCCGGCCTTCTGCAGCAGCGGGACAACGATGCCTTCGTCCTGCTGAAGGAGCGCGTAGAACAGATGCGCGTCGTTGACGACGGGATTGCCTTTGGAGCGTGCAAGCGCCGCGGCTTGCTGCAGAGCCTCAGCGGCTTTGACGGTTAGTCTATCTGGTTGGATCATGCGCTCTCCCTAGGCAACCGGTGTGCCGGGGAAAGATGTCGAAAAGGCAGGGGCGGTAGAAGGCGGTAACGGGCGGTAAAAAAGGGCGGTAGGCTGACCCTACCGCCCATTACCGCCTGTTACCGCCCTTACTTCATAATGATCATCTTCTTCGTAAATCGCTTCCCATCCACGATCAGCTGGTAGATGTAGACGCCTGAGGCCGCTTCGCGGTCGGTACTCAGAACCTTCCCGTCCCAGTACGCCCAGAACTCGCACGGCGCCGACGGGTTCGAACAGGACAGCTCGAGATCCGTCATCGACTCGCCCGTGCCTTGCAGCAACGGCACGGCGACGAGCTGCGCGAGCACGTTATAGATCTTGAGCGAGACCTTTGGCCGATGACCGTCAGCAAACAATGCCCCGTTCAGCGTGAACGGGATCGTGGTCGCCGGGTTAAAGGGGTTCGGGTAGTTCTGTTTTAGCTCGACCAGCGGAGGAGGGGTCGCTTGCCCCAACACTCCATCCACTCCCGCCAGTAGCCCTCCCCCAAGCAAGAGGGCCAGCACAACCCAGTACAGCTTCATCTCACCGACTCCTGGCAAACGTAAAGATGCGTTAGACCGCTCTCCTTGTTGGTACAGGGCGCGTGGTGATTGACAGAGAGAACGTAGGAATAATTCTAATCCCCTGTCAAGCACGTAAAACCCTGGTATCACCCTTTCGGGCAGTGATGCCGCGACGGTCCGCCCACTCCAGCAGCGGAATCAAGTACTTGCGCGTTAGGCCCAACCGGTCACGAAACTGTGCGGGGGTGGCGGCTCCCAGCTCCCGCAGCGTCTCCTCGACCGCCCGACGGAACTCCTCCAAGGCCTGTTTCAGCGCATAGCGCTCCTGATCTACACGCTCGACCGAGCCTTCACGCGCCAGATGCGCCAGCAGCGCCGGCACGCTCGGGTCTGAGAACTCCTTCTCGAGCTCCGCGACCGTCGGGATCTGCCAGCGCGCTTCCGCCAGCCGCTGCGCCAGGCGTCCGCTCGCCGCTCCAGCGCGTGCTTGGAGCGCCGCCTGCCAGCCCGGTTTCCGCACCGCCGCGCCGCCTTCCGTGAGCTCCCAGGCCTGCTTCTTTACGCCATGCTCGACGAGCAGGTCGAGCACCGGTGCGGGCGCGTGCACCGCCGCGCGCATGGCCTGAAGCGACAGCCCGGGATCGAGCGGGTGCTCCTCGTGGTAGGCCGCCACCACCGCCGCGAGCCGGTCGATCTCCTGCGCGAGCGCGCGCCGCGCCACCAGGGTTTCCCCTACATGTAGGATGCCCTTGCCCGCCGTCTCGATCGTTCGGGGCACGTCAGAAGGCCTCACGCCCAATCGCACGGCGAGAGTCGGCACCGCCACGCCCGCCAGGCCCGCTTCGTCCACGAACCGAGTCAGCCGCTCGGCTGGCGCCTGATCGAGCGCGAGGCCGCGCTCTGAAACGCGCGGTCGCTTGGGAGGAAACGGATCCAGAACGGTTCCACCGCCAATCGTCGTCACCGGAGAGAAACTGCGCACCACGAAGCGATCGCCGCCGCGGGCAACGAGGGGATGCTCGAGCATGAGCCGAGTCAACGCGGTTTCACCCGGCGCGATCGCCCGAACCTGAGCGACGCGGGCGAGGACCTCGGCGGTGCCCAGATGCACGCGGATGCGGGTACGGATTGCGAGCGGCTTTTTGACGCTCGGCAACAGCTCGAGCGCGACATCGAGGGTTTGCGTAGCGGTCCAGCCCGTGCCCGTCACCGCGACGTGCCCGCGCGCGAGCTCCTCCTTGTCCACACCAACGAGCGCAAGTGCGGTGCGCCGGCCGGGCCGCGCCTCGTGGGCATCCTGGCTGTGTACCTGGATCGATCGCACCCGGACTTCCCGGTTCAGCGGCAGCAATCGTACGTTCGTGCCGGCGGCAACGGTTCCGCTCCAGGTCGATCCGGTCACCACGGTCCCTGCCCCGGGCAGCGCGAACACTCGGTCGATCGGAAGCCGGAATAGATCGTCAACCGGGCGCTCGCGCAGGTCCTCCACAACCTCCACCAACGCCTTTCTCAGATCCTCCAACCCCTCCGACTTGAGCGCACTCACCGCCACCGGCGCACTCCACCGGACCGGGCTGCGCGATAGCCGCTTCGCCACTTCGCTGCGCATGAGCGTGAGCCATTCGTCGTCCACGAGATCGCGCTTGGTGAGCACGGGAATGCCGCGGCGCACGCCGAGCAGCTCGACGATGGCGAGGTGTTCTTCGGTCTGCGGCATGATGCCTTCGTCGGCGGCAATGACGAGCAGCGCGACGTCGATGCCAGTCGCGCCCGCGAGCATGTTCTTGACGAAGCCTTCGTGCCCGGGGACGTCGACCACGCTGGCCCGGACGCCTCCGGGCAGCGGCAGCGGCGCGAAGCCGAGGTCGATCGTGATGCCGCGGCGCTTCTCCTCTTCCCAGCGGTCGGTATCGACGCCGGTGAGGGCTTTCACTAACGCAGTTTTCCCGTGATCGATGTGGCCGGCCGTGCCGACTACGAAATCCACGAGCTTCGTTCCCAGATCTCGATCGCGCTCGTGCGCTCGTGCTTGCCGTTGCGTTGACCTTCTATTTCGCCGAGGTGCTCGCGAATGAAGCGGGCGACCAGGCGCCGGTGCGCCGCGGCGTGGGCCGCATCGAGCGCGGGAATCTCGGCCTGCTCGTCGTTCAGGGCGAGGAGGTCGCGATAGGCGTGAGGTGGCAGGCGCGTGGGTGGTTTCAGGCCGGCGCAACTCGCGCACAGCACGCCGCCTTCAGCCGCGCTGAACGCCACGGTCCCTGAGACCGCATTGCCGTCGCGAACGCACACATCGAGCTGTGGCGCGAACCCGAGGACACCGACGAGGAGCCACAGCCAGCGCACGGCGATGGCGTCGGCGTCTGCGGCTGCGCCCTGCGCGAGCGCATCGAGACCAAGCGTGAACGCTTCGTACGCTGCGGGCAGCGGCGCGGGGGGGGCCATTTTTAGCATCACTTCGGACAGGGCAGCGGCGCCGGCGAAACGGCCCACGGCGCCCGCCAGACCGCGGCGCAGCTCGGTGACGTCGAACGCCGCCAGGATTTGCAGCTCGCGTGTCTCTTTGTGGTAGAGCTGCGCCACCCCTTCACTCAGCGTCTCCAACGCCGCGCCGAACGGACTCTTGGGCCGGCGCACGCCTTTCGCGATGGCGCTCTGCACACCGTAATCGCGCGTCGCGAGGCGCACGATTTTCGACGTCTCGCTGTACGGGTAGGTACGAAGGACAATGGCTGGAGTCGACACGAGGCTCACATCGGAAATGTAATACGGCCTCCGAACATCACCGTCCTCCCCCGCGGCTTGAACGAGGCAATCTCCGGAGACTGATCGTCGAACGCATTCTCGACCTTGGCCGTAAACTGGATCCACGGCAGCGTGTACTCGGCAGCGACATTGACGTGCGTGTAGGGGTCCAGGGTAACCCGCCGGCTCCCCGCGGGCTGGTTGAAATCGAGGTCATCGCGTCGTCCTACCCAGCGGGCACCGAGGATCACGCGCGTGCGGCCGCCCACCTCCATCCCCAACTCGGGCGCGAGGCTGTGGGCGGGGCGTCGCAGCAACGGCTTGCCCGGCACGAACAGCGCGTCGGCACTCGAATCGGCGCCTCCGTTGCTGACGTTGGTGTGCAGAAAGGTGTACCGCACCGCAAACGAAAACGCGGGCGTGACCACGCCGTTCACGTCGAGCTCCACGCCGCGACTATTCGCTCCCGGCACGTTGAAATAGGTGGAGCCGGTGAAATCGATCAGATCGCGGAAGTGTTGATCGAAATACGTCGCACCGAGGGTCCAGCGACCGCCTGCCAACGAACGATCCACGCCCGCCTCCCAACTGGTCGAACGCTCAGGCCGCAGATCGGGATTCCCGGTGACAAACCCGTGCGCAAAGTTCTCGAAGAAGGTCGGCTCCTTGAAGCCTGTGCCGAGGGATCCGCGCAGACGGGTCTCACCACGGGGATCAACGACGATGCCGATGCGATAGGTGCCATGCGTGTCGAACTGCGAATTGTCATCGAGCCGGCCGCCCGCGGTAACGGCGACTGACCGGGCATCCAGCACCGCCTGAGCGTAGAACCCCGTGGTCCAGCGCTGCACGTCGATCGAGTCGGGGAACGTGCCGAACGACGCGCTGAATTCGCTGCGGCCGCGCTGGCGCTCGTCTTCGTAATCGACGCCCGCGCTCACCGAGGTCGACCCCGCGCCGCGTGGGCGCCAGGTGAGCAGCAGCCCCGCACCGGCGCGGCGCACGTAATCGTCACTCCAGAATGTGCCGTCTTCCCCCGGGGAATCGGGTTCATCGTTGAAGAGCTGCCGCGCCTCACGCCAGGTGGCCTGTGTGCTCACCTCGATCGCGCCCAGCGACCGGCGCAGCACAAGACTCGCGAGCGGCCCCCGCTCGGCGCTGCGCTGGTTCGAGTCGGCCGGCTGCCCCTGCCCATTCGTCGGGAAGTGATAGAGATCGTCGCCATAGCGATATGACAGGCTCGCTTCGGTCCGCTCGTCTGGTCGGAGCCGCAGCCGGCCGCTGAGCACGCCGTTGCGGTAGTCGTTATTGACCGGATACAGTCCGTCCGAGGCAAAGCGGGACGCCCGCACCGACCAGCCTGCCTTCGACGTGCCACCCTCGAGGTCGGCGCCGACCTGCGTGCTGCCGTAGGTGCCGGCGCGGGCGTCCGCCCCGAGCCGCATGGGACCGCTCCCGACACGCGTGAAGATCTGCACGACGCCGGTCACGGCGTCCGACCCATACAACACGCTGGCGGGACCGCGCACCACCTCGATGCGGTCCACGTTGTCGGTAGTGAGATGCGCGAGGTCCAGTCCCCCGCCCGGCTGGTTCATCGGGACACCGTCGACCAGGACCTTTACGTAATCGTTTTCGCCGCCGCGCATGAACAGCGACGTCTGCCCGCCGTAGCTCCCCGTCTCCACGATGTGCACTCCGGGCACCAACTGGAGCGCCTGGGCGACGGTACGCACCCCGTGAGCCTCGAGATCCGATCCACGCAGCACCGTCGTCGCGGCTGGAACGAGATCCGCCGGAATCGCCGCGCGCGTCGCCGTGATGACGACCGGTTTCAGCTGGAGGGTGTCCTGCGACTGTTGGGCGAGTGCGAGCATGAACACCAGCACGTTCATGCTACCGGCTCCTTGGGTTGGCGAAGGGGAATCATCTGCGGCCGGCCGTCGATCGTTTGCATCGCGACGGGCCAGGCGAACACGGACTCGACGATTTCCTGGGTCAACACCACGGCCGGAGCACCGGTCGCGATCGGACGTCCACCCTCGAGCAGGAGCAGCGAATCTGCGAAGCGCGCAGCGAGGTTCAGGTCATGCGTGATCATCAGGACGCCGAGCCCTTGCGTGTCGACGAGCCCGCGTACGAGCTCGAACAGTCCCATCTCGTGCTTCAAGTCGAGCGAGACGCCGGGTTCGTCGAGCACGAGCAGTTTCGGCTCCTGGGCCAGCGCGCGCGCGATTCGCACACGCTGGTACTCGCCCCCGGAGAGCGTCCACAGCCAGCGGCCGGCGAGCTGCTCCACGTCGCAGGCCGCGAGCGCGCGCTGGACCGCGGCATGATCCTCCGGGCGCTCGCGGCCCCACATCGAGAGATGGGGATAGCGGCCGAGCAGCACGGTCTCGCGCACGCGTTGGGGGAAGAGGTTGTCCTCGCGTTGCGGCACCACACCCACGAGTCGCGCGAGATCCTGACGCGGCCAGGTGTGCGCCGGCCGTCCTTCGATCTCGGCTGTTCCATGGGACGGCGCCAGCGCCCCCAAGACCAGCCGCACCAGCGTGGTTTTGCCGCTGCCATTAGGTCCCAGGATCGCGTGAAATTCGCCGGGCAGGACTGCCAGCGAGACATCATGGACGGCATTGCGTTCCGTGTGCGGATATCGGTACGAGACCCCACGCACGACGAACGACGCACGACGCACGTTGTTCACGCGATCGTCCAGCGTCGGAGCAGCAGCGCAAACACCGGAACGCCGATCAGCGCGGTCACGACGCCCACCGGGAGCTCGCGCGGTGCGACGACCGTCCGCGCCAGCGTATCAGCGATCGCGAGGAGGGCTCCGCCACCCAGGAACGCGGCCGGCAAGAGCGCGCGATGGCGATGGCCCCACGAGAGCCGCGCGATGTGTGGCACGACCAGGCCGACAAACCCGATCACGCCCGAGACAGCGACGGCGGCGGCCGTCAGCAGCGAGGCGGCGAGGTACACGCGCCGCTTCACCCGCTCCACGTCCGCGCCCAGGTAGCGGGCCGGTTCCTCGCCAAGGGCAAGCAAGTCGAGCGAGCGCGCGGCGCCCAGCAGGACGATCAGCGGTAAAGGTGTATATACACCTATCAACAGCACGGCATCCCAGGAGGCCGACGACAGTCCACCCCACAGCCAGAGAAACGCGTTCCGGAGCTCGGCGGCATCTGCCAGGGAGACGATCGCGGTGGTGATCGCGGCCGCGAACGCGCCCACGGCGACGCCGCCCAGCAGCAGGATCCGCGGATCCAGTGCGCCTCCGCCGATCATTCCCATCCTGTAGACCAACGCCAGCGCGCCCACAGCACCGATGAATGCGGCGATCGGCAGTGCCCAAGGCCCCGGCAGGTGCAGCGCGATCGCGAGCACGGCGCCGAGCCCCGCCCCGCCCGACAACCCGAGCAAGAACGGGTCGGCCAGCGGATTGCGGACCAGCGCCTGCAGTCCCGCACCCGCCACGCCGAGCGAGCCACCCACCAGAAAGGCGAGCACCGCGCGTGGCGCGCGAAGACTCCACACGATATCGGAGTTGAGCGCCACGGCGGCGGGTCCAAAGAGCACGCTCGTCACCAGTGCGAGCACGGCGATTAGAGCCAGGACGGTCCACTTCATCGCGCGAGCAGCCCTTTCAACCGGCGGACGGCCTCAGCCGACCGCGGACCGGGCCGGCCGAACACCGAGCCTTGCAACAGCAGGAACCGGCCGTCGCGCACGGCAGGCACCGCGCGCCATTCCCGCCGCCTGGCGAAGGCCGGCGGCGTGCCGGAATCCGACAGGACCGCGATCCAGTGCGGATTGCGCGCGGCGATCGTCTCGAGCGACACCTGCGCCGACGGCGCCGTAACGTCGTCAAACACATTGCGCGCGCCCGCGAGTGCGGCCAACTGATCGAGATAGCTGCCGCGGCCGATGATGATCGGTGGATTGTCCCACACAATGAACGCCAACGAGGCGGTGGAGGGCGGTCGAGGGCGGGCGAGGAGACTGTCCATCGCGGTCGCGAGTGACTCGGCGCGCTGTTCGAGACCGGTGAGCTGGCCCAACTTGCGCGTCGCGGGCCCGAGATCCTCCAACCGATTGAGATCGAGCAGCACCGTCTTGATCCCAATCCGCTCCAGCTGCTGCGCGGCCGTGACGTTCGGACCGGAGTTGTACAGGACGACGAGATCGGGTTTGCGAGCGGCGACCGCTTCGACGTTCGGTGGCATCCCGTCGCCGACGCTGGGAATCGCGAGCGCGGCGGGCGGATAGTCGCACCACGTGGTGCGGCCCACGATCCGATCACCCGCGCCGATGGCAAAGAGGATTTCGGTGAACGAAGGGAGCAGCGAAACAATCCGATGGGTCGTCCGGCCGTCAGGCCGTCCGGCCGACGAATGACAGCCGAACAATACGAGGAGAACTACGAAGAGCCTTCGCAGCACCATCCCTCCCGCGAGGGAAATTCACTGGTGGCGCGAACGAAGACGTCTCCTGGCTCCGGGCGAAAACCGGCTCGCCTTCCCGGGATCACTCCCAGTGGCATTGAGCCGTTGCAACTGCCCGTTACAGTGGCGGGGCCGCGCCGGACTTGCACCGGCTTCCGTAATCCCCGTTCGCGAGAATTGTTGCTGGCTGAGTCTAGGCTGCCGACGGTCGCTTTCGCAAGGCCCACACGAGTGCGACGACCATGCCCGCGGCGAGCACCGCGATCACGTACGGCAGCAGCGTCCCCGCGCGAAATCCGGTCGACGGCAGGACGATTTCGACACGATCTCCCGCGGCCAGCGGCCCGGCGCGATACGCCGCGAACCGCCGGGACTCGATCTCCTCCACGCCGAGCGTTTCGAGCTGCGGCGCACGCACCGCCGCGGCCGTGTCTTCGACCAGCAGGTTCAGCTCCGTCGTCGGTTGATCGATCGGCATCGTGAGCGTGCGCGTGCCGGCGGGCAGCGCGTAGCCGTAGCTGAGCTGCTTCACGGGACCCGGCGGAATCGGGCCCAGGACGTAGATGCTGTCGTTCCGGAACACCATCGCTTCGGGCGAGATGTCGCCCTGTCCGCCCCGGAACTGGCCCGCGCCCTGGGGCACGCGTCCTGCCCAGGTCGGCGTGAGCGTGTCTTTGGTTATGCGCGTCGTCACGCCGGGGTTCTCGATCTCGAGGATTTCCAGGACTTCCCGCGTGCCGTCCTCGCGCGCGTGCGCTACGGTGGCGAGCCGCCGAGCGAGCCGGAGCGGCGGACCACTCACCGACGTGGCAAACGTCATGATGTCCTCGACATGGACGGCAGCGCGCCCGAGCACGTTGAGTGGGAGCGAGAAGTAGGCGAGGCTGTCATACCAGGCGCTGATGACGTACACGCTCGTGCTGTCCGGTCGCCGGAGCAGAATCCGGTAGCGGCCGCGCGCGTCGCTGCGCGCCGAATCGATGGGCTGACCGCTCTCGCGCGTGACCTTGTGCAGGACCACCCAGGCGTTGGCGAGCGGAACCGTGTCCCCGCCGCCACGCAGGACGCGCCCACTGACGCTCACACCCTGCGAGGCGAGCGCCACGGGACAGCCGATCAGGAGCAGGATGATTGTGGAGGGGCGCAGCATGCTGCGCCGCTACGGCGTGAACTTCCCGAAATCTTCAGGATCGAGATTCTGGAGGTAGGACTTGAGGGTGTCCGCGTCGAGGGCCCCGCCCCCCCCCGCCGTGCCGCCGCTCTCCGACTGAATGCCGCCCTCGCCCGTGTCCACCGAGGTCAGCGTGAGCAGCGTGTCACTCGTCAGGATCGGCGCCTTGAGCCGTAGCGCCAGCGCGATCGAATCGGAGGGGCGCGCGTCGATCTGGATGACGGTGTCGCCACGATAGATGTGCAGCTCGGCGAAGTACGTGTTGTCCTTCACCTGCGTGATGATCACCTTCCGCAGCTCCGCGCCGAGACCGACGATCACCTGTTTGAGCAGATCGTGCGTGAGCGGCCGCGAGAACTTCACGCCGGCCAGCTCCATCGCGATGGCGCTCGCCTCCGCGGGACCGATCCAGATCGGCAACACCCGCTGGCCTTCGTTCTCCTGCAGAATCACGACCGGCGTATTGCTCGTGCGATCCAGCCCGAGGTGAGCTACTCGAACCTGCAGCATCGCTCCCCCCGGGACCGGCATCAGGTCCCCATGTCCCAGGACGCGAGATACTTGCGCTGTGCCGGCGTGAGGGTGTCGATCGCGACGCCCATCGCTTGCAGCTTGAGCCGCGCGATCTCCTGATCGAGGTCGACCGGAATGCGGTGCACGTCTTTGCTGAGCTTCCTGGCGTTGTTCACCACGTATTCGGCCGCGAGGGCCTGATTGGCGAACGACATATCCATGACGCTCGCGGGATGACCTTCCGCGGCGGCGAGATTGATCAGGCGGCCGTCGGCGAGCACGAACAGCTTCTTCCCGCCGAGCTGGAATTCGTCGACGAATTCGCGCACGCGGGTGGGGCCTTGCGCCACCTGTTTCAGGCCGTCCAGGTCGATTTCCACGTTGAAGTGTCCCGAGTTCGCCACCACCGCGCCGTCCTTCATCGCGCGCATGTGCTCGACCCGGATGACCTCCACGTTGCCCGTGAGTGTGACGAACAGATCGCCCACCTTCGCGGCCTCTTCCATCGGCACGACCCGATACCCGTCCATCTGGGCTTCCAACGCCTTCATTGGGTCGATCTCGGTGACGAGGACGATCGCCCCCGCACCACGCGCCCGCATCGCGAATCCGCGACCGCACCAGCCATACCCCGCCACGACGACCGTGCTCCCCGCGATGAG
>Ga0137437_1000042_pt1 | contig 33153 bp, 37 predicted proteins | sample EasRivERMGT138_2_FD_102332 | JGI IMG/M metagenome (GOLD analysis project Ga0137437, IMG submission 102332) | Soil microbial communities from meander-bound floodplain in the East River, Colorado, USA - East River MetaG ERMGT138_2 | ecosystem: Environmental > Terrestrial > Soil > Floodplain ...
ACCGCCGACCAAAAGACTCGCGGCAAACCTCAAAACTGGAATGCTGCTCGACCGGGCCGACACGAACCGCCTGCTCAAGAAACTCGAACGCATGGAATCTGACGTGCCTGGCTGCGTCATCATGTGCGCGCAAATCCGCAATGTGCACCGGCGTGGCTGCTCCATCGAATTGTTCAGAGTCATCGGATTACGAAAGGTCTCACTGCGATGTGCGCGGCTGCAAACAAAAAGACCGATGGCGCTGCTACGTCGCCGTCTTTCTTCCGGGAGAGGCGAAGCCGCTCTTCTCTCGATTCAAAGACTACGGATTCCGTAGTGTGTGCGACCTCCATCGCGAAACTCTCCGCCTGAAACCGCACCAAATAATCAAACTGGAGCATCTCCAATGGATCGCAAAAAGCCGCACGAAGCCCAGTGAGCCAAGCTCGCAGAAGTTCAAGGTCGTGGTGGACTGGAGCATGGTGAGGGTGATGTGGAAACTCAACGGGTGGGAACAATCGCAAGTAACGACCAAACGACAACAGAAAGAAAAACGACAACGCAAAGCCTTCCGAATGGAGGCGCAACTGTATGAACTCAAATCAAAACTTGGCTAAAATATCTTCGGCTGCCGACTTGGCGCAACGCATCAAAAACGTCAGCAACGACCTGCTCGGAATCGCGCACGACTTGGTGCTCGCGCTCGACGCGAAGCCCGAACTGGCCGATGAACTCGAAGAAGTCGGCGTCAATCGTGAACTCATCCGGCGGCTCGAAAGGCTCGGGCGCGGCCAAATCCACCCGCAGCTTGTCTTCTCGACAACTCCGGGCGCGGAAAAACTGCTCACTGTCCCGCTCTCGGAACAGTCGCGCGCCTTGGAATCCGGCCTCGAAATAATGGACGATGACGAAACGACCTCGCGGAATATCCCCATCAACGAACTCTCATCCGCGCAAGCGCAGCAGGCAATCAGCCGCGGTCGCATCCGCACGCTGGCCGAACAACGCACCTGGATACGGGACAAGAAAAAGAAAGTCTCGCCGGTCTCGGCCAAGGAGGACTTCCGCATTTGCAGCGACCACGTAATCACGACGCGCCCCGGCAAATGGCCGAAGCGTCTCATTCTTCAATGGCTGATGGAGATGAGCTAACCGCGTGGGACTATGACTCTGAACGCCAAACTGAGCGTATGACCACCGCGCCCGCGATGCCCGACTTTGCGAAAACCGTCAACGCGGTGGGCATTCGCTCCAGTGCTGGGTTGGAGCGTCCTGTTCAAAACCTCAATAAAATCAAGGCTTCCGCCCTCCTAAAAATAAATGTGATTTCGCTATTGACTACGGCAACCGCTTGCCGTAGTCTGTTTGCAGTTGAGGGCCAGTAACCCGAGACAAAAAACGCGAATGAAAACACTGACAAAGAAAGAAGCGGCAAAGACGGCGCACATGCTCACGAACAAAACCTGGCGCATCTTCGAGGCGGCGATCACGGGCGACAACACCGGCCTATGAAAAATCGTGCCGCAGTCGCACTCGGAAAACTAGGTGGTCAAGCCGGGACTGGCGCTGCCAAAGCCCGCACGAGCAGCTTTACGAGCGCCAGCGCGAAGGCCGCGCTCGCCGCTCGATGGGCAAAAGCCAAACGCAAACCAAGGGCGTCCGTCCGGCGATCCAACGCGGAAGTGAGCCACGGCTCTGCCGCCAAAAACCTATGAAAACACAAAAACCGTCAACGGCAGAGCCGTTGGACTACACTGACTGGTTGGGCCGCGCCTCGAAAGTTGAGGTGTCGCTACTGCTGTTTCTGGAGACATGCGCCGTCGATAAGGGCGGCAAAATAGTGACGACTCACATGAACGCGGAAGACATGGAGATCGCGAAACGCTGGAATGAGGAGGGCTTCGTGAGCTTCGGACGAATCGCCTCCGAAGACATCAGCCAATACGGATCGCACTGGTGCAATCTAAGTGAGACGGCGTGGAAGTCGGTGGGGGCGGCTCGTCGAGCAAGAGCAATGCGTCAATGGGGAGCACGCAAATACACCACGACCGAAGAGAAACGCGAGCGGCCCAACGTGAAGTCCAGCGATGAGCGATAAATGTCCAAACCACGTCCGCAGGCGGCGAGGGTGTCCGATCTGCGAGAGAATATCGGCGGCACTGGCGGAAAGCTCATTCGCTGCGACGCCTTGTTCACCTGTAGCGGGCATCCTCTACGATGCAACCGCAGGCAACAACGACTGCAACGGCAAAATCGCTGTCACTACGGCGAACGACCCGATGCCAGACCTCAAGGAAGTGCTGCACGCCGACGACGTGGCAGCGGCAACAATCCCGGACTCGTCGAAAGCCTGACGATGTTCGGGCGCGGAGTGACTAAGCGCCCGAACGATTAGCTCTGCCATGAATGCCGCGCCCACAACGCCCGCTCTCGCCAATGACGCCCAACGCGGCAGTCATTGGCAGCAGCGCATGGTTGGGCGTCATTCGTGGTGCGTCCTGCATCATGCCGACTGTCTGGACGTGCTGCCAATCACGGCTGACGCCGTAGTGACCGACCCGCCGTATGGCATCTACGCCTGCGGCGGAAAATGGGGAAAGAAGGCGCAACTCTACTGGGACAAAGCCGCCGCTGAAATCTCCCCGCTGCTCGAACTCGCGCCGCTCGTGGCAATCTGGGGAGGCAACTACTTCGTGCTGCCGCCGTCGCGGGGCTGGCTCTCGTGGTGGAAACCTGACCGCGTGCCGAGTGCGGCTGACATGGAACTGTGCTGGACGAATCAGGACATGAACGCCCGCTCAATCAAATGGAGCATCGCGGCGACCAACGCCGAGCGCGTAGGACACCCGACGCAAAAGCCGGTGCGCGTGATGGCGTGGACGCTGGAACAACTCGGCGTCCCGAAAGGCGCAACCGTCCTCGACCCATACATGGGCAGCGGAAGCACCGCGATAGCCTGCATTCGCCTCGGCATGAATTTCATCGGCATCGAACGGGATGCCGCACACTACAAAACCGCGTGCGACCGTATCGCGCACGAACTAGATGGCGCGTTGCTATGACGCCCGAACCATCTATAGGCAACTCCTGTTCGTATATGAAAACCCAAGAAGCCATCGAAAAACTCCGAGCCGTAATCCGGCGGAGACACTTCGCAGTTTCCACCGAGCAGAGCTACTGCGCCTGGCTTCCACGGTTCGCGCGCTTTGTCTCGGAACGCTGCCCCAGCGGATCGCCCGCGGAAAAAATGGAGGCCTTCTTGACGCAATTGGCCCGGCAAGACGTTTCCGCCTCCACGCAAAACCAAGCCTTCAATGCGCTGATTTTCTTCTACCGTGAAGTGCTGAAAGTGGAAGTCGGCAAAGTGGATTCGCTGCGCGCCAAAAAACCGGTCCATCTCCGCTATGCCCCGGAGCTCGGCGAGGTCCGGCAGTTGCTCGCCGCGCTCGAAGATGTCGGCGGCTACCCCACGCGGTTGATCGTGAAGTTGATTTATGGATGCGGCCTGCGCGTGACTGAGCCTTTGAACCTGCGCCTGAAAGATGTTTTGCTTTCGGAATCGAAGCTGATTCTGCGCGGCGCCAAAGGCGGCAAAGACCGCTTCGTTTCCATTCCCTGTTCGCTCACCGGCGAACTGGCCGCGCAAATGGAGTTCGGCAAATCCCTCGGCGAGCGTGACCGCCTCGCGCGGTTGCCAGTGGCGCTGCCGGGATTGCTCGCCAGCAAATATCCCCACTGGCAATTCTCGCCGAAATGGGCATGGCTGTTTCCGGCGCACCAACCCTGCGCGCACCCGCGCACGGGCGCGAGGGTCCGCTGGCGCTGTCACGAAGCCAACGTCCAGCGCTGCGTCCGCGCCGCCGCCCGGCCGATGGGCCTGGACATCACCCCGTATCATCTGAGGCACGCTTACGCGACGCACTGCCTGAATGCCGGCCAGAATCCGCGCGCGATTCAACAGGCGATGGGGCATTCGCAACTGGAAACGACGATGGGCTATTTGCACGCCGAGGCGCTGGCCGTGCGCAGCCCGCTGGAATTTTCCACCGCCTGATGCCCGCCCCGCAGCAAACCGAACTGCCCGCGCTGCCCTTCGAGAAATTGCTCTCGGCCAAGGAAGTCGCCGCCGAGTTTGGCGTGGATGAAGATTCCGTGTTGCGCTGGTGGCATGAGGGCCTGCCCACCGGCCGGGAAATTCCGCGCCGCTACATGCGCCGCCGCGGCTTCGCCGGCTACCTGTTTTTTCCCCAGGTCATCGAGTTCATCCGCGCCGAACAAAATTCCCTCGACTGACCGCTCCCTCACGGTCGCGGCTCCGTGGCATCCGCACCGTCCGTGTAACCCGTCTCTCCCGTCGTCTCCGCCTCAACCTTAGACGCTTTTGGGTTCCCCGTGGAACAATGCGCGTGCAATGAATGACACGCGAATAATTTCCGGAGGGCCGGTGAGAAGTAACCTCCAACCGTTTCCTCCGGTGGGTCGTTCATTGCGCTCGCCGTCACCCTCCGCCTTTTCCCCTCGCCCCGGATCAGTGGGGTATTGGGTCAATGGATATTCCACCAATCCAACCCCTCCGGCCTCCGACCTCCGACCTCCGGTCTTGAGCAGTTGCATGTCCTCCCGTCTTCCCTGCTTCGCGTCTTTGCTCCTTTGCGCCTTTGCGTTGAATTTCTCCGGCTGTTCGACCACGCCCGCCACGACCCAGCACCGCATCGAATCCAGTTGCAAGGTTGCTGCGTATCTCGGCACCGCCACCGCCCTGGCCGAGCATCCCGAATGGCGGGCCGGCTTCGTCACCGCCCGCGATCAACTCCACGTCCTCGAAACCGCCGACACCGTTGACTTCGTGACCCTGCTCGCCATCGTGCAGCAACTCCCGATCAAGGAATTGAAATCCCCCAACGCGCGCCTGGCCATCACCACCGCCACGATCCTCTTGCAGGACTACGCGGGCGAACTCGCGCTCGACAATTTGCAGCAACTCAAACCCATCGCCGGGGCGCTCCGGGCCGGCATTGATCTCGGCCTGCTGCAAACGCCGCCCTGACGCCTGACCCAAACTAAAACACCCAAAGGAACCTTATGTTAACTCGCGGACCCATTATCGCCCCGACCGCCCGCCGCTGGTTTGACGCCGCCGGCCGCCCCAGTCCCGAACGGCTCGAAACCTCCACGGGCGTCGCCGAAGATTATAGCGACGTGGAAACCCTCATCACCGATCCAACGCAGGGACCCCTCGTCAAGCGCACGCCGGTCTTCGCGCCCGGCGAAATCGTAATCGTGCCCGTGCGCGTGCTGGGCCTGCCCGCCTTCGATGCGCCGGTGAACATTGACACCATCAAAGCCCCCGGCGCGGAGATGAGTTGCAAAGGCCCGATCACCGCGCTCGATGAAGGCAAACTGCCCGTGTTCTACCGCTCGGTGGCAGGTTGAGTCCGTCAGGGAGGGTAAAATCATTGGGCCGGGAACTGAAAAGCTATGAACGACAAACCCACGACACGCAAGCCATCCACGCCGATCGCGAGACGGTCCGGATCATCCGCCAATTCATTGCCGGCTACGGCGGGCCGCGCAGCGCGGCGGAGCGTGATCGTCGCGCTCGCCATCGCCGTCGGCAGTTTACTGCTCGGCAGCGCCCGCGCCCAGGCCGGCCAGCCGCCGCCGGAACCGCTCCTCAAGACCGCCTTTGAAGCCATCTGCCTTTCCGGGCACACGAACCAACTCCGGCCCCTGACCGTGCGCGGCAACGGCGGACGCGCGATTCACGGCGGCATCGTCCGCGAAGTGACCCTCGGCTTCAAATGTCCCGATTGCCGCAAGAAATTTGAACAGGACGCGGAAGTGACCATTCCCAATTCCGCCATACGCCCCAAGGCGCGGATATTGAAGGCGGACAACCTGCCGCCCGCGCCGCCGCCGCCGCCGCTGCAATCCGCAATCCGCAATCCGCAATCCGCAATCCCGTGATGTTCGCCCAAGCCCAACTCCCGGACCCGCACGCCTATGCCAGCATCGGCTGGGGCTGCGTCATCCTGGTCGCGATCATCATCGGCATCCGGCAGGGCATGGGCTTCATCCGCGATCTGAAAGACAAACCCTCGCCCGCGGAAGTGCTGCAAGCCGCCAGCGACCGCTTTGCCGAAAAGGAAATCCTCGAAGAACACATCGGCGAAACCAAACGCAGCTTCGTTGCCCTGCAGGAGGAGTTGAAACGGGACCGGCACGACAACCAGATTCACGCCTCCCAACGCAGCGCCGGCCTCTACAAGAAAATTGAGGAGACGCGCGAAAACCTCGAAGAGAAACTCGGCGATCTCGCCCGCGACGTGCAAAACGCCCCCGACCGCATCCTCGCCATTCTGCGCAATACGGGGAGGTTGAAATAAATGAACCCGGCCGACCGCGAACACCTGCGTTTGAGTTTGCTCCGTTTCCTCGCGGAGAACCCCACGCGTTGGGGTTTCAACGCCGCGCTGCTTTTACAGATGGCCCGCAACGAAGGCCAGCGCGCCGCCAACCGCGAAGACATCGTGGCCGAACTCGAATACCTCGCGGACAAAAAGCTGGTCGCGCCGGTGCAAAAACAAATCAGCCCGGAGAACCGCGCCTGGCGCATCACCGCCGAGGGCCGCGATCACCTGGCGCAAATCGCCGAATGAAACCCATGAAGCCTAAACTCAAAAACTCAAAAATCGCGACGGTGAACGGGCTTTCCTTTCTGAGTTTATGAGTTTCGGCTTGATCTCCCCCGATGAATGAGCGCCACCAAAAAACCCCGGGCCGACTCCGTGCTCAAGACGCTCCCGCCCGAACGCCAGGCGCAGATCGCGGACTACGCGCGCGATCATTCGCTCAAGGACACCCGCGCCTGGCTCGCGCTGGATTCCTTGACCACCTCCGAAGCCTCGTTGTCGGAATGGCTCTCCTGGCATTCGCTGCAACGGCAATTGCGCCGCAACGAATCCACGGTCGGAACGCTCCTGGAGAAACTGCAAGTCTCGCGCCCGGACTGGACCGCCGCGCAGATTCAATCGGTGGGCCAGAGCTTCTTCACCGCGCTGGCCCTGGAGCAACAGGACCCCAAGCAGTGGCTGATGATTCAGCAGACCTCGCTCAAGCGCGATCAGCTGGCCTTGGACAAAAACAAATTCGAGTTCGACGCCACCCGCGCGGCGCTGGCCAAGCTCCCGCAACTCAAAGCCATCTCGGCCAACTCCAAACTGACGGAAGATCAGAAGCTCGAACAAGCCCGCCTCGAATTGTTCGGCGTGACTCCGGCCTGAGCCATGAAAATCGCAAAGAACGCAGAGAACTCAGAGCGGAAATTTCTTTGCGCTCTTTGCGCTCTTTGCGGTTAAACCCCATGCGCGCCGCCAAAATAAATTTCCGCCCGTTCCAACTCCCGATCTTCACCGATCGCGAGAGCGGCATCGTGTTGCTCCACTGGTCGCGCCAGATCGGTAAGAGCTACACCCTCGCCGCCTGGGCCGTGGACCGGTTGCTCACCCGTCCGGGCCGCCTCGTCACCGTCCTCTCCAATTCGCGCGACAATGGCGCGGAGTTCGCCGCCAAGTGCGGCGAAGTCGCCCGCGAACTCGGCCTCGTCTGCGAACAGATGGACGGATCTCCCGACGCCCAATATGAAAACATGCGCTACGAAGTGCGCGTTACCGTCAAGGGAAAGACCGGGCGCATCAAGGTCCTCGCCGCCAATGCGCGCACGGCTCGCGGCTTTTCTGGCGACCTTATTCTTGACGAGTTTGCCTTCCATGAAGACTCGAACGCGATTTGGGAAGCCGCGGAACCCATCCTCTCCAGCAACCCCGATTTTCTGTGTCGCATCGCCAGCACCGGCAACGGCAAGCACAACATGTTCTATCGCATGTCCGCCGGAGCCGGACCCGATGATGGCCGGTTCTTCCAGTCACTCGCCGGTTTCAAAGTCTGCCGCGTCACGCGCACCGCGGCCTGGCTTCAGGGCGTCAAAGTCTATGACCCCAACACCCGGCAGCCGATCACACCCGCCGAAGCTCGGACGAAAGCGTTAGACAAGCGCGCCTACGATCAGAACTACGAGTGCGCGTTTGCCGATGAGAACATGTGCCTCCTCACGCACGAACTCATTCAATCGGCGGAGCGCCCCGGCATCCCCATTGACGACCAGCATTGGTCCCTTCGGTCCCTCGCCGTCCTTTCGAGCGCCCAAGGCGAACTTTATTTCGGCCTCGATGTTGGCCGCAACCGCGACCTCAGCTTCCTGCCGGTCCTGGAAAAGCTCGGGCAGACCAAACGCATCATCGCGGCGCTGCGGATGCAGGGGATGCGCCTGCCCGCGCAACAGACCCAACTCGATCTCGTTTGCGGCCTCCCGAAATTCCGCTGCGGTTGCGTGGACATGACCGGCCTCGGCCTCGGCCTCTGCGAATACGCGCAGGAACGCTGGGGCGACTACAAAGTCCGCGGCGTCAACTTCGGCACCAGCGAACCCACCAGCGACCGCATCCGCCAGGAAGGCCGCAAGGCCCAGACCGCGCGCGTCACGGAAATCATGGCCACGGATTTACTGGCCGCCTTCGAGGAACGCAGCATCGAGTTGCACATCGAACTCGATGCCGACGCCCGGGATGATTTGCGGAAGCCCGAGAAGATCACCAGCCCCGGCGGCCGGGTGAGCATCGCCGCCGTGCGCGACGAAGCCGGCCACGCCGATCACTTCTGGGGACTGGCCCTCGCGGTGCGCGCGGCGGGTAATTCCCCTGGCCCCTTCGCCTGGAAATCCATCTCCACTTCCCGCGGCGCGGGCATCCGCACGAAAGGCGTGCCGCTGTGAACGCTAGAAGCCAGAGGTCAGAAGTCAGAAGTCAGAGGGCTGAAATCCGCCCTCCGGCCTCCGACCTCCGACCTCAGCCCTTTGCCGCCACAGCGCCCGCGGCGACTCCTATGTGCCGGAGTGGCGGAAATCGCCCCCCGACGCGCCCTAGCCCCCTGCAAAACCCTGCAACCCCGCGAATTTTGCCTCCGCACCCAGGACGGCCTCGCTCCCGGAAGCCGTTTTTCCACCTTGGAGGTTTCCCGTGACTGAAACCCTTCCCAAGGCAGAGGTCAGAAGTCAGAGGTCAGAGGTCAGAAATCGGACCTCCGCCCTCCGCCTTCTGGCCTCCGTCCTTCTGGCCATTGCCTTTTTTTTTGGAGGGTCCGCTGAATACTGAAGCCTCCATCATTGACCCCGCCCGGATCGAGCGCGCCATCCAGCAGCGCTACTCGCCGTTCCCCGAACTGACGATGGAGCGGCTCTCCGCCCAGCTCAACCAGTTCCGCATCGGCGAACTGCGCGCCGCCGCGCGCACCTGGGAAATCATGCTGGAGCGCGATGGCGATCTGGCCGTGCCGGCGGACAAGCTCTTTGCCGACATCGCCCGCCTCCCCTGGGAAATCGAGAAGTCCGAGGAGTCCGCCGAGGCCGAGGCCCACTTCGCGGCCCTCACCTATTTCTACACGCATCTGAGCGCGACGAGCATCCTCGATGGCGACGAAACCGGCGGCCTGAATCTGCTGCTGCGCCAGATGATGACCGCGCACGCCATGCGCTATTCGGTTCACGAAATGATTTTGCAGATCAGCAGCGCCGGAAAAAAGGAAGTCACCGCGCAATTTCTCCACGCGCCGGTCTGGTTCTTTGAAGCGCGCAAGGGCCGGCTGGGATTTCTCAAACAGGAGTTCGCGGTCTATGGCGAGCCGCTCGCCCGCGGCGAATGGCTGCCCGCCCTCGGGCGCGGCATGATGCGCCAGTGCAGCGTGGCTTATCTCTGCAAATGGTCGCCGCTCACCTACTGGGCGCTTTTCTGTTACCGCTTCGGCGTCCCCGGCATTCACGGCCTGACCGACGCACAGGAAGGCAGTGACGAGTGGAACAAATTCACCGCCGCGCTCTCCGCCTTTGCGAATGACTGGGTGACCGCTACGAACCGCACGGCGGAAATCAAACTCATCGAAGCCGCCAAGGGCGGGACCGGCACCCTGCCCTTCCAGGAACTCGTCGAGCGCAGCGACCGGCTTTACGCCCGCGCCTTTCGCGGCGGCGATCTCAGCACCCAATCGCGCGGCGGCAGCGCCGGCGGTGGCGGCGAAGTGGCCGGCGCGAACCCGCAGGAATCCGAGAAGGAAATCGTGCTGCAGGACGGCGGCCAGTGGGCGACCGACGTGCTCAACTCGCGCGTCGATGAACCGATCATTGAATACCTTTTCAACGCGCGCCCCAAGGCGTGGATTTGCATCCGCCCGCCTAAGCGCAGCGATGTGCGTTCCGAAATCGAGGCCACTGGCGTCGCGATTCGGGCCGGCGTCATCACTCCGAGCGAGGCCGATGAAATTCACATGCGCGACCGGTTGAGTCTGCCGCCGATGTCCAAAGACGTGATCCGCGAGTGGAAGAAACAAGGCGGTGCGCGTTTACCCATCACGCTCCAAGCGGAAGGCGCGCCGGCCGCTCCCAACAATTTCAACCGCCCGGCGCTCGCGAACTCCGCCAACCTGCAAGACCAATTCGCCGCCGCCCTGGCGGACAAAACGGATCCTGTCGGCGCGTTGATAAACCGCATCGTCGAAATCAAAGACGACGAGCAAATGCTGTCGGCGCTCCAACAATTCCTCGCGCGCGCGGACGTGCTCAGCGGGCTGCTCGCCTCGGACGTGACCAAGTTGCAACGCGCCCTCGAACAAATCACCGCCCCCGCCCTCGCCGCCGGGCTGGCGGGAAAGGCCACCGCCGCATGAAATTTTCCCATCCGCCATCTGCCCTCTGCCCTCTGCCATCGGTGCTCGCCCTCGCCAACTCCGCCGAGGAACTCGGCGACGTGCTCGCCCTGGAAAACGAACTCGCCCTCGACAACGACGGCTGGGCCTTGCTCGCCCCGTTCGGTGAGCACCGCAAGACGCGCACCATCCAGCGCGACGGCCGCGTCGTGCAGGAAACGTTTGTCCAGGTGTTCGACGAAGCGGCCGTGGACGCCGTGCTCGCCAACGAAAACGGCGGCGTGTTCACCCGGCTCAAGCGCGCCTTCATCAAGCGCCCGATCTACAACGGCCATCCCGACATCAAACTTTACGCGCCGGAAACCGTAACGCTGGCCAACGAGCGATTGATTCCCCTCGGGTTGAATCAGGCGTGCCGCAAAACCGCGCGCGGGTTGGAATTCCAACCGCTGCTGGTACCGGACGGCAAGAAAGCCGTGGAAGAGGACGGCTGCAAATATCCGAGCGGCCTTTTCCTGCTGAACAAAACCGGCGGGGTCCGCGCGGACGGCGCGATTGAAGTGCGCCCCTTCAAGCTCGCCAGCATCGGCCTCACCCCGCACCCCAACATTTCCGGCGTGGACTCCCTGGCGAACGCCAGAGCGAACCAACCCGCCGCGAGCGACAAAACCAAAACCACAGACGACACCATGAAACAACTCCTCATCGGGTGGCTCGCGGCCCAGGGCATCGCCCTGGCAAACGATTCCACCGATCAATCCGTGTTCGACGCCTTCAATAAAGAATGGCTCGCGCGCACCACGACCAGCACCGCGCTGGCCAACGACAAAACCAACTTGACGCAAACCGTCAACACGCTCACTGCCGATCGGGACAAGGAAAAGACCCGCGCGGACCAGGCCGCCACCGCGCTGGCCAATGAACAAACCGCTTTCAAGGCCGAACGCCAGGCGCGCGTCGAAGCCTGCGTTGATCTCACGATCACCCAGGGCAAACTCGACGTGGCCGGCCGCGCCGCGAAAGTCACGGAACTGCTCGCCCTGGCCAACGACAAGTTGCCCGAGGCCCTCACCGTGCTGGAGAAACTCCCGGCCAAATTCAAGATCGCGAGCGCCCTCGGCAGCGACCGCAAGTCCGCCGCGACCGCTTCCGGCAGCGCGCAGCAGAAGATTCTCACCCTGGCCAACGACGACGAAAAATACAAAGCCCTCCCGATGGACAAGGCGATGGCCGCCATCGAACGCGATTACCCCGCGCTCTTCGAGGAACTCCGCCAACCCGCCACGACCGCGAAGTAAACCAACTCCCCAAAAACCGACGCTCAACTCAAACCAAAATCCCATGATGAAAAACAAACTCCGACTCCACCTCGCGATCTTCGCGGCCACGCTGTGCGCCGCGTTCCATCGCGCTACGCCCGGCGCGCTCGCCCTGGGCAACACCAAAACCGACCCGGCCGAGCCGCCCGTTGATCTCGCGGCGGAGAACGCTGCCCTCCGCAAGCAACTCGCCGCGCGCGATGGCGAAGCCCAACAGATCGCCGAACTCGTCAACCTTGGCCTCACCCATCCCCAGGCCGTCGCCAACCTGAAACACAAGGCGGACTTCCGCGCCCGCGCCGCCACGGTCAAAGCCGCGAAGAAATAACCGGCGAATCCAAAAATCCATTCATCCAAAAATCCAACGATCCAAAAATATGAACCGTTTCAAACTCACGCTCGCGCTCCTCTGCGCCGCCGCGGCCGCCCTGCTGCACCGCGTCAAACAAAACGGCGTGGCCCTCGCCAACGCCATCCTCACGCATCCGCAATGCGGCGATACCGCCCTCGCGGATGAAGCCATCGGCCGCTTCAAACTCCTTAAGGCCGGCACGGACATTTATCACAAAGCGCTGTGCGACAAGAACGACATCCCGGAAGGCTTCACGCGCGATGCGTCCGCCGCCGCCGCCGAAGACCGCTTCGCGTTCGATTACCTCGGGCTGGCGCGCAAGGGCACGGAAGGCACCGCCAGCGGGACCTGCACCGCCGGCAACCTCTGCTGCCCCGGCGACAACGGCACCATCCGCGACATCACCGCCGTCTCCAGCGAGACGGTTTACGTCTGCGGTAAACTCCTGACCACCGCGGCCACGACCGAGCAAGTCGTGTTCATCCCCTATCCCCCGGTCAAGTTGATCATCGCATAGCCGGCCAACCATCCATCAATCCATTACTCCATCAATCCAAATGAAAAACCTTGCCTCCCTCGCCACCGTGGCCCTCGCGAATTCCATTTGCGCCCGGCTGCACATCCAGCCGCATGACAATTACGGCTCGCTTCCCCACGGCTCCGTCTGCCTCGCCAACGACAGCTTGTTTTCGCAGGCCACGCTGCAAGTCGAACAAACCACCTACGGCATCGGCTATGCGGATCCCAACCGCAACAAGCTCGTGGACCTGCTCAATTCGCTCGCGCCCACGCGCTCGGGGCCGCGCAACGCCCGCATCACCGTCTATGACGAAACGGAACCGTTCGAGACCGTGGATTACAAGACGGTCAAACGCGCCGAACTCGGCGACTTCCGAGAAGTCAAACAGCGCACGTCCACCCGCGTTACGCGCGCCGTCCTCAATCGCGGCCTCACCTGCGTGCTCGATACCGACCAACTCATTGACAAACCCAACTGGCGCCAGATGCACACCGAATGGCTCATTGACCTCCTCTCGCGCGCTTCGATCCTGGAAGTCCTCGCCCTCTACGCCGCGATCGCCGCGACGGACACCTACACCTGGAACGCGAACGCGAACCCGGACCTGGACCTGAAGAACCTCAACGTCTCCGTGCTCGCGCCGGCCACCGGCTTCAAGGCCAACCGCGCGGTCTTCGGCGAAGAGGCCACCCTCAAGCGCCAGATCGCTTACGAGCCGCAGAACAACGCCGGTGCTTATGCCGCCGCGCCGATCATGACCGATGAAGGCATCGCCGCGCGCATCGGCGTGGACCGCGTGCGCACGAACGTCGAGCGCTACAACACGGCCGGCGTGAAGAACACCTTCCTCGGCTCGAAAGTCCTGCTCTTCACCTCGCAGGATCAGGAGTCGCCGGAAGACGCCAGCAACATCGTCCGCCACACCGCCAACACCGGCGCGGGCGGGGCCTATGCGGTGTACGTCGAGGAGCGTTTGAAAAAGACGCTGATCACCGTGGAAAACTACGAACTGTTCGCCACCCAACACACCAGCGGCGTCGCCCTCATCACCATCAACTGATCGCCTGGGAGCGCCGGCATCCCTGCCGGCGCTTCCCGCTCACTCAATCAAAAATCCACCCATCCAAAAATCCAAAATGAAATTCCCGAAACTCAAATCCGCCCTCTGCCTTCTGGCCTCCGCCAGCTGCCTGGCCGCGCTCCCCGCATCGGCGCAACTGCTCGGCGGCAACCAGGTCAACATCTATGCGCCGGTCAGCACCGGCTTCAGCAATTGTCCCACCGTGATGATCGGCATCGCGGCCGGGGCCAGCCAGACCAACCTCACCGCCAGCTACACGAACGCCGTGCGTCTGCGGCCCGGCCGCGATCTGGGCCTGGCCGCGCAACTCACCGGCGGCTCGAACACCGTCGGCGGCCTGCTGTTCAACTTCGGCCTGGTCTATAACCGCACCAACACCTGCACGATCACCAACTTCACCTGGACGGTGAACGTCAACGGCACCACGGCCGTCCGCAATTGGACGAACATCCCCAACAGCATCGTCGGCAACGCCGACGGCGTGTTCCTCCATAGCGTGTTGGACACCGGCACCAACTCGATCACGGGCATCAAACTGTTCGCCCAGCAGCAACCTTGAGGCACCGCGCCGCCGTCGGTGCGTGAGGTCGCGTCGCGCGCCGCCGGCCTTTTAATAATCCGCAATCCGCAATCCGCAATCTGCAATGGCCAATTGGATCCCCATCACGCTCGCCACGCTGAAAGAAGCGAAAGTCGCCGCGCTCATTGACGCCTGCGATTCCGCGGCGTTGGGCGAGGGCCAGGCGAACCGCAGCGCCGGCGTCATCCAGGGCGTCGTGGATGAAATCCGCAACGCCGTCGCCAGTTGCAAAACCAACCGCGTGGACAGCGACCTCACGAAAATCCCCAAAGGATTGCGCGACCTCGCGGTGGACCTCATCACCGCTCGCCTCAAGAAAGCGATCGAGCAACCGCTCACCGATGACGAGCGCACCGACGTGGCCGAGCGCCGCCGCCAACTCCGCGACATCGCCGCATGTGATTTGGTGGTGGACCAGCCGGATGATCCGGTTGAACCGGAAGTCGAGACCAACCTCGGGGTCGAACTGATCCGCCAACCCGGCGACAACCCGCTGAGCGGCCTCGGGATTACCTGACTCAAGACTTTAGACTTTAGACCCGAGACTATGGACTTGTCCCTCATCGCCCCCTTCGAGGAAGCGCTCAAAGCGCTGGCCGCGCGCGACGTGCTGCCCACCGCCCTGGACTCGCAGGGCCTCCGCCAATTGGGCGCGGGCTTTCATCGCCAGAACTTCACCAGCTCCCAAACGCTGCTCACCGATCTGCTCGACGAATATAAAAGCGGCATCGAAGCGATCCTGAATCCCACCACCGGCGTTTCCAAAGATCGCGAGACCGCGCAGAATCCCGAGGGCTTCGTCACCGTCGGCCGCAACGCCGCGCAAGTCCGCCTGGCCGCCAAACAGCTATTGCAGGACCTCGGCTACACCGCTGCACCGGGTGAGCAGGGCACCATCAAAGACCTTTCCTCGAATGCGCGCATCAACCTCGTCATCCAGACGAACAAGGATATTTCCCAAGGCGCGGGCTGGTTCATTCAATCGCAGGACCCCGCCGCGCTGGATGCCTTCCCCGCGCAGGAACTCGTGCGCATCGAAGGACGCAAAGAACCGCGCGACTGGCGGCTGCGTTGGGAGCAGGCCCTGGCCGCGGCCGGCGACGCGCCGGGCATCGCCGCGTTTCAGGCGTCGGGCCGCATGATCGCGCGCAAAGACTCCGGCGTGTGGCAGGCCCTGGGCGATGGCGCGGGCGGCTATGACGATTCGCTCGGCAATCCCTTTCCACCCTTCGCCTTCCAGAGCGGCATGGGCGTGCGCGACATCGGCTACGATGAAGCCCTCGCGCTGAACCTGATCCAAGCCGGCGAAGCCGTCCGCCCGCAACTGCCCGCCGACCTGGCCAGCCTGTTTGGAATGAACTGAAATGAGGCTTACCCTCAAAGTCCGCGAGAACCTCACCGCCACCACGGCGGCGCTGATCGCGGAGTTGCGCGGCCCCGGCACGGTGACGGCCGCCGCCGTCGGCGTGGCCAATGAAACGCGCGACTGGTTCGCCGGGCTGGAGCAGACGCGCCCGAACAAAATGGGTTTTCCCCGCTCGCATTTCTGGAGCGACGTGCGCGGCTCGGTCCAAAATCCGCAGCTCAGCGGCGACCAGGCCGCGACGGTGGCCATCACGCACGTCGGCATCCGCCAGCGGCTCGAAGGCGGGAAAATTGTCCCGCTCAAAGGCGAATACCTTACGATCCCCGCCAACGCCCAGGCGTACAGCCATCTGGCGCGCGAGTTCCACAACCTCCATTTCGGCTTCGCGGAGAATCGTTACGGCGGCCTATCCCCGGCGCTGATTGAAAACACGTCGCAGGAGTTCACCGTCGGCCGCAAAAAGAAAGACGGCACCCGCACCGTGAAGCCCGGACGCGAGCGCGGCGGCGAAGTTTTCTTCTGGCTGGTCCGGCAAGTCTATCAGCCTGCCGATCCGAGCGTGTTGCCGCCGGAGGAGCGTTTGGTCGGCGCGGTGGAAAAAGCCGTCGGCGGTTACGCCCGCAACCTCATCGCCCGCGCGAAAGGCGCGGCCGCATCGGTCGCCTCCGCCCCCGAGGTCCCATGAGCAACCCCTTTCTCGATTTACAGGAAGCCACCGCCGCCCGGCTGCGCGCGCATGATTTTCTGAACGGCCTCGCCATCGTCACCGAAACCCTCGGCGACGTGACCAACCGCGTGAACGTCGCGCTCGTCAAGGGCGGCGTCGCGCAGAACGACTACAACAAAGCCGGCCTCGCGCTGCTCATCATCACGCCCAAAGGCCGCGGCGTCGAACCCTCGCGCGGCGCCGCGCAACTCATCACCGTGCGCGTCGCCGTCTTCGCGCGGCCCGTCATCAACGACGGCCCGAACGGAACTCAAAAACACCCGCTCGAAGTCCACTGGTCCGTGCAGCAGCAGTTGCTTTCCTGGCCGCGTGGCCGCGGCCAGGAATTCATCACGCTCGACGGTTGGGACAGCCGCGAAACTCCCGACGGCCAGCTCAGCTACTTCAGCGACTTCTATGTTCCCCTCGTCCTCGCCCTCACATGAAAAGTCTCGCGTCTAAAGTCTCGCGTCTAAAGTCTCGCATCATCCTGGCCCTGGGGGCCTGGGTCGCCTGGGTCACATTCGTCGCCTCCGCCGACGACTCCGCGCACGTCGTCGTCTCCACGCGCGACCTCGGCCTCGGCGTCCTCTCCCGCCGCGTGGTGATGCTGCTCCCGGTCCCGCCCTATCGCACCAGCCTGGGCACGAACATCTTCAGCCGCGACCCGCGCCGCCTCACCAACGATACCGCCGGCGTCTGCGTTTTTTCCAACACGCTGGCGGCGTATTACCAGTTGCAAATCGTCGGCAACCCGGCGCTGAACCAGCCCAACGTGACTTACACGATGAATCTGGGCACGAACCATAGCGGCCTGGTCAGCGCCGCCGCGCTCATCAGCAACCCGGAAGTTCCGCCACCCAACCCGAGCACGAATTACTATACCCAGGCGCAAGTGGACGCTTTGCTCGCCCCCCTCGCCATTCCCGAGAACCTCACCAACGTCACAATTTGGGGCGACTCGGAATTCATCACTGAGCCATTCCTTTCATTCGATGAAGACAACGCCAGCGCCGGCGGCCACTGGACGTTTCTCAATCCGATCTTCGGCACCTTCACCGGCGACGCGAGCGGCAGCAGCAACGCGGTGGACCTCATCGCGGGGAGCAACATTACGATCGTCACCAACTCGCCGCGCACCTTCACCCTATCCAGCACCAGCGTCACGCCGACCAACACCACGGCGCTCGTCGGCGTGCTGGCGGACGGCGGGCGTTCGCTCGGCTCGAACCTCAGCACGCTCGTTTTAGCCGCCTCGCTGGGCGGCGCGGCCTACTCGAATGCGGGCGCGTTCCTGCTCTCCGCCACCGGCGTTTCCGCCGTGGCCGGCCCGCTGCTGACCTCCAACGGCGGGGCCAATTCCTGGAGCTACAACGGCAACCTCCTGACGAACCTGAACGCGACCAAGTTGGAGGCGGGACTCGTGCCGACCGCCCGGCTCGGGATCGGCAGCGCCAGCTCATCCACCTTTCTGAATGGCGCTGCGACGTGGACTTCGGACTTCAGCAATGGGACCAACGCCAACGCGAGCATCTTGTTCGGCAGCGGCACCATTCCCACCGCGCGGCTGCCCGCATTCACCGGCGGCAGCATTACCGGCGCGAGCGGCGGCGTTGTGCTACTACATACCAATGCGGTTGCTGGAGGAACCTACCGCAGTGTCACGATCAGCAGCGACGGACATGTCACTGCGGGGAGTAACCCGACAACGTTTAGCGGTTACGGCCTGAGTGATGGCAGCGCGAATCTGGCCGCCGCCCTGACCGATGAAACCGGCACTGGGGGCACCGTATTTTCCAACGCGCCAAACCTGAATAATCCGACGGTCAGCGGCACCATGACGCTGGGCGGCTTGACAATAAACCCTGCAAACGGCCAATACACGTTTAGTCAAACTTTCGCGATTTATTTGAGCTCGGCTAACGGGGTGCAACTGAGATCTGGCGCCAGCGACATTGTGGCGATCGGCAACTCTACGGACACGCCAGGCGTGGGATTCCTAAATTCAGGGAACGCGACCATTGCAACTTTGCGGGCCGTCAATAGTCTCACCGCTCTCACATGGCCGGGCCAAAGCTTTTGGACAAACGGACTGCGAGTGCTGAACAACGTCTCCACCACCCCGATCAAAGTCGGTGGCGTTTTGAAAACCGACACCACCGCCGTCGGAAACATCGGCGCCGGCACGGACACGCTCATCACCTACACCATTCCAGCCAGCACGCTCGGAGCGAACGGAGAAGCTTTGGAGTTCGATTGCTGGGGCTACTGCACCAACAACGCGAACACCAAGGATATCACCGTGAACTATGGCGGCACCGCTTTGATTGACACCACGGCGCTCGTGTTGAACGGAGTCAGTTGGCGCGCTCACGGCAGAATCGTCCGCACTGGAGCGGCGACGCAAACTGCGACGTGTGAGTTCACCGTTGGCGGCACCCTGCTCAGCGCCGTGAACGGGACGATTACCTTGACCACCGCCCCGGCAGAAACGCTTTCGGGCACGGTGGTATTCAAATGCACCGGCGCCAGCGCAATTTCCCCCAACGACAACGACATAGTTCAAAATGGGATGACCCTGAAATGGTTCCCGACCGGCAACTAAGCAAAACAAACATGAAAAAACTCATCGCTCCATTCGTCGCCTGCGTCCTATTCGCCGCATCAGCGTACGCCAGCCTCACCAATATCACCTACACCGCCCAAGTCGAAGTGGATGGCAAACTTGGAAAGGTCGAGACCCTCGAACTCCGGCAAGACGCCCGCGACCCCAGCCTGGCCGACGGCCTGATCTGGTACTTCGATCAATACGCCTCCACTAACCGCGGCGTCGGCACCAATGAAACCCTGGAAGGCTGGCTGATCGTGGAGATCCGCGACCGCCTGCTCCCGCCCCACGCCGCCGAGAAAATCACCGCGGACAATGCCGCGCCGGAAAACGCCGCGCGCCTGGAAAAACTAAAAGCGGTCCAGGCCCAACTGGACGCCGCGGACAAAGCCGCGATCGATGCGATCCTGCTGAAATTCGGCAAGGCCGCGCCGCCGCCGCCGCCACCTGATTCCCAAAATCGTAAATCATAAATCGTAAATCCCCAATACCCTATGACTCCCAAACGCTTCACTGACGCCATCCACATCGGCACCGGCGAATTCGCCTTCTGCCTCGGTGCCCGCACCATTGCCGACACGCGCCCGCCCAACGGTTTCCGCGACATCGGCAACGTTGATGTCTATCAACTCAAAGTTGAAAACGAAACCGTCCAGCGCGAAGGCGCCTACCGCGGCAAAAAATCCGTGGACGCCCAGTTCTCCATCAAGCAGGGCCTGGAGTATTTGTTCCGCTGCGATGAACTGACCAAGGACAACCTGCTCGTGCTCGCGATGGGCACGGACCTCGGCAACAACGCGCGCGGCGCCTACGCCGATACCGCCGCCGACGTGATGGCCTTCACCGCCCTCGCCCCGAGCGACACCCGCTACTGGTATGATCTGACGGTGAGCGACGTGGAAACCACGCACCTCACCAGCGCCATCCTCTTCGCCGGCACACCGGTCTCCGGCACCACGCAGGACACGGGCGACACGTTCACCAAAAACGCCCACGGCCTGGCCAACGGCGATCGCGTGATCCTGATCTCCCTCACCACCACCACCGGCGCTTCACTCCTCACGCCCTATTTTGTGGTCGGCAGCACCACGAACACCTTTCAACTCTCCGCCACTGCCGGCGGCAGCGCCCTCGCGTTGACCACGAACGGTACGTTCACCTATCTCGCCGCGCTGGTTGAAGATACCGATTACGAACTCGATACCGAGATCGGCCGCGTCCGCACCCTCAGCGCCGTCGAGACGAACCTCTATGCGTTCCTCACCGCCGCCGCCATCACCAGCGCGGATGCCAGCTATATGAAATCCATCACGCCGCTCGAAGAGGCGAGCTTCGAGGGCATGGGCCGCTTCCTCATGTTCCACGCCGCCGACAACGCGCTCGCGTGGGATCATCGCAATTTCAGTTGCACGATCACCGGCACCAATTTCGGCGAGAGCACCGGCAAAGCCGTGACCACCTTTGATTTCATCGTGCGCGTGACCGACGTGCGCGGCGCCCTGTTCACCGCCAAACGCGCCATCAACGATTGAGCAACCAAGCCAAAACTCAGAAACTCAGAAACCCCTTTTTGAGTTTTTGAGTTCCGGCTAAAAATTATGATGCAAGACGCATCCAACCCGGAACTCTCCGCCGCGGAGATTCACGAAACCCTGTACGACGGCGCGGACACATCCGTCACCTACGTCGCCTCCGTCCCCTCCGGCGAGACCCGGACTGAGCTGGTCAAAGTCCGCAAACTCCCCCGCGAAGAATTCAGCGCCCTCGCCCTGATCATCGGCGATGAGAGCGAGAGCGCCGAACTTCGCGAAGCCGCCCTCTACTGCGGCCGTCCCGAGGAATGGGCGGCCACCCTGGAGGAAGCGTCATTGGATCGCGTGCTGGCGGAGGGCCAGCGGCTAAATTTTTCCAGCTACGCGCGCTGGTTCAAGCGCCGCGCGCGCCTCTTGGGCCTGATGGAGAACCAGACCCAACTTCTGGCGACGGCGACGCAAATGATCGAGCGTATGGAGCAGCGCAACAATACGAATGGCTGCTCACCCAAGGCCACCGCGACGCGGACCTCTGGCGCTACTCGTCCGACAAGTTAGCGTTGCTGGCGCGCCTGGCCGGCGAGCGCGTCGCTCGCGAGCAAGCCGCCGCGGACCTGCGGTCGCTCCGCAACCTGGCGGCCGTGATGGGTTTGGTGCATGGCCGCGAACCCGGCCGGAGAAACTTTGAAACGCTGCAAAATGAATTGCTCGAAAAAATGGATGGTAGGCGACGACGTGAGGAGTCGGACTCCCCCCCTCCGCCCGCGCGTGGCCGCCGCCGCCGTTCCACCCTCGCCCCAGCGGATGGGGAGAGGGCAGGGTGAGGGGCAAACTTTAGACTCCAGACTCCAGACGCCAGACTAAAATGGGCCAAGCCAAAGTCGAAATCCTGATCCAAGCCATTGACCAGGCCAGCGCCTCGGTCAAAGGCGTGAACGCCTCGGTCGCCGCCCTCGGCCAGACCGCCGCCGCCGCCAACGCGGCCACGCTGCCGCTCAACACCACGCTGGGCAAGACCACGGCCAGCACCACGACCCTGACCTCCGGCGTCCATCGCGCGGCGGCCGGCATCAAGGTCCTGAAAGGCACCGCCGAACTCATCGGCCTGCAAACCTTCCCCCAGCTCACCATCGCCATTCACACCGCCGCCGCAGCGCTCAAAGCCTTGCACACCCAAGCGGCCGTAAGCGTGGCGACGTTGGCGCGGATTGCTGCTCCGGTCCTCCTCGTGGCGGGGGCCGCGCTGGTCGCCTATAAGGGCCTCAACAGCCTTTATGAAGCCCAGAACCGGCTGGCGCGCAACAGCGGAGCCGCGCTTCAATCTCGCCAACTCGCATCCGCGATCCAGGAACTGGGCGAGCGCGGCGAACTGACGGCCGCTCAGGTAAAAGTGTTCTCCGCCCAGGTCGCCCTGGCCGCGGGCGTGATGGAAAAGGAGCGTCCCGGCGTCATCGGCTTCTGGACGGATTTATTTTTTGGCAAAGAAAAAGCCGTTGCGGATAATGCCGAGGCCAAACTCAAATCCATCCGCGAGCAAATCCAGGCCATCGCCCATGCCAAGCCCCTCGCCGCGATTGCTGAGATCGAAGGCGGGATCGGCCGAAGCCAAAGCCGGGCCGATTTAGCGGCGGCCACTTCCGATCTCCGTCCGAAAGCCGGCATGTCGGTGCAGGTCAGCGAACTGGAGGCCGGCCGCGCGCGCGCAATGGCCTTGTCGCGACAATACGAGGACCTCGCGACCGCGATCCAGGCCGCTCAAGCGGCGCTGAAACAAGAGATGGGGTTGACCGATGAGGCGGCCCTGAGCGATGAAAAATGGATCGCCCTGGAGCAGCGGCGACAAGATGCGATGGTCAAGTCCGCGCAGGTCAAGCGGCGGGTGCGCGACGAGAAACGCACGGCCATCGAAGATGACTTCCGCCTGACCGATGCGCAAAAGTTCTCCCAGATCAAGGCGCTCGGCGGCGAACAAAAGGGACCCGATCCCGAGAGCTTGGTGCAAACCATGCAGGCCGCCTTCGTCACTCTGCAAAATGATTTCGGCACGGTCGCCCAAAACATCGCCAAGGGCTTTACCGCCATCATCGGCGGCGCCGTCAATTCCATCAGCGACGGCATCACCGGCTTGATCCTGCACACGAAGACCTGGGGCCAGGCCCTCAGGCAAATCGGCACCACGATTCTCACGACCATCATCGACGCGATCGTGCAGATGGGCGTGCGCTGGGTGGCCACGCAAATTCTCACCGCCATCTCCGGCAAGGCGATCATGGCCGCCGGACTCGCCGCCAACGCCGCGATTGCCGTCGCGCAAAGCGCCATCTGGGCTACGCCCGCCACATTGGCGACCATCGCCAGTTACGGCGGCGCTGCCGCCGCCGCCCCCGGCCTGATCGCGCTGGCCGAAGGCATCACGCTGGCGGAATCCATCGCCGGCGGCGGCTTCGCCCGCGGCGGCTATACCGGCGCTGGCGGCAAGTACGAAGTTGCCGGCAAAGTTCATCGCGGGGAATTCGTATTTCCGGCCGAGCGCGTGCGCGAGATCGGTCTTTCATCGTTGTATAATTTAGCCTTCAAGCACGGCACCCCTTCCGAAATCGCCCGGCCGCAACTCCTGCCCAGCTATGCCGAGGGCGGCCTCGTCACCGGCGCTTCCACCGCCGCGCAGAACTTTAACTTCGCCCTCATTGACAACCGCCAGGACCGCCGCGACTGGGAGTCCCGCAAAGGCATGAAAGTTTTGCTCGGCGAACTCGCCCGCCGCGGCAACCGCATCTCCACCTGATAGCCAAAACTCATAAACTCAAAAAAGAAAACACAACTCTCGCCGCAACTCCGTTTCTGAGTTTTTGAGTTTCGGCTTCAACAATCCATCGTATGCAATTCACCAAATACACCGGCACTTTAACCGGCCAGGTCGGCAGCCTGATCACCGCCCTCGATGCCATCCTCGTCACCGGCGAAGGCTGGACCAAAGTTTTTACCGGCACCAACAAAGCCGTGTACCGCGCCCCGAGCGGCAACCGCCTTTACCTCCGCGTCGCCGACGACGCCGGCGCAGCGGGCGGCGCCAAAGAAGCGCAGATCACTGGCTACATAAACATGAGCGACGTGGACACCGGCACCGGCCCCTTCCCCACCGCCGCGCAAGGCGCCGGCGGCGTCGCCCAGGTCATCGCCTCGAAAAGTTTCACGGCCGATGGCACCGCGCGGTCCTATCGTGCCTGGGCCGACGCGAGGAGTTTGTTGTTCTTTTCCCAGATAGCCTCGGATGGTAATTGGTTCGCTTTTTCCTTTGGTGAATTTAAAAGCTTTGGCTTGGGCGATTCCTATGGATCGGCAATCTGCGGTAGGATGGCGGTTAACAGTCCCAATACCACCGATGAGCGGCTGTGCATGGTGCAAGCGAACCTCGCCGCCGGGGATTATTTTGTCGCGCGCGGTTATCTTGGGTTAGGTGGTTCCGTCGCAATGGGCCGCCACGCCGAGCCAATAAAAATGGCCAGCACTGCCTTCCGCGGCGTCATTATCTATCCGAACTCAACCGATGGAGGACTATACCTCAGCCGCATCTGGCTGCATGACCCTGTGACCATCACACCGGTCACCCTCCGCGGTCGGGTACGGGGCCTTTGGACCCCGCTTCACATCCCCAGTTCATTTGCGGATGGCGATATATTTCAGGGCACCGGCGAACTCGCCGGCTACACCTTTGAAGCCGTCAAAACCGTCTTCGCTGCTGGTACTGACGGAGTCGCGATGATCGAAACCAGCAACACCCTGGAGACCAACTAATGTCAGACCTGGGTACCATTGGCCGGGAGTGTGCCATTGCCCAAAGATTGATAATCGCTGCGCCCTTGGGGACTTCAGGGACGGTCAGCGAATGCGCAATTGCGCTTCGGGCTCCGAATCAAGCTGACCCACTGGGCTTCCGCTGCCTCCAAGCCGGTGAACGTTATTGCGTGTTCGGCGGCAAAGAACTCACCGAAGGCACCGAACTGCCACCCTCCCTCCGCCTCGATGCCCGCGGCTTCTGGACCTTTCGCTGGCCCGTCGCCGCCGGCGATCGCGCGATCCTCATCAAAGTCAAACAAGCCGCCAACCTCGAGCCCCGCCCCAGTATGCGCATCCGCGCCAACGCCGAGCTCGGCATCCTCGCCGACGTTTCCGGCGTCGCCCCGGCCGGCGCCGACTGGGTTTTCATCGGCCCCCTCGCCGTCTCCCCCAACGCCGACGGCGCGCTGCTGGTGGAACTGTGGAATAATTTGGACACGCAAGTCTTCGCCACCCCCTGTTACTTCGATTCGCTGGCAGCCGCCTGACCCCATTCGTCGCCTAGGTCCCATAAGTCCCATGCAAGATGACCTCAACCATTTCCTCGGCAACGCCCCCGTCATGCGCTGGGATCGCGGCAACCTCTTCAACCACTGGCTCGGAGGCACCCCCGTCATCGGCTTCCGCCAGTCCGGCGTGCCGGAAGGCCCCACCAGCGCCTATCGCGTCCTCTCGCTGCGCCCGGATGCCGCCACGCCGCCGCGCTGGTCGAATCGTTATTCCACCACGATCACCGAGAGCCTCAACGGCACCGAAGAACGCCAGGCCCGGTTTCCCCGCGCGCTGTACGCGCTCAGCTTCCAGGTCACCTGCATCAACGCCGCCGAGACCGCCTACCTCCGCGCCATCCTCGAAGACTCCGATGCCGCCCCCGTCGCCTGCCCCCTCTGGCCGCTGGCCTGCAAACTCACCGCCGCCGCCGGCATCCTCGCCACCACCCTCGCCCTCGATGACACCGCCGATTGCCTCTTTGAAGTCTTCCAACAATTCGCCCTCCTCTGGGAAGACTTCGACCACTGGCAAGTCGTCGAACTCGCCACCGTAACCGCCAACGGCGCCACCCTCATTGCCGGCACCTTCAGCGCCTACCCCGCGAATGCGCTCCTCATCCCCCTCGCCTATGGCCACGCCCCGCGCGGCAACATAGATCAACTGACCGATCTCCACGGCCAATGGCGCTGTGACTTCTCGGAAACCTTCCATCGGCTCCACGATCAAAGCGTCGCGGAGGCATCCGTCCCCTTCGTCCCCTCCGTCTCATTCCGCGAGCTGGAAGTTTTCGACGTACGCCCGCACTACGCCGGCGTCGCCGCCGGGCAGATGGATGAGCTGGCGATCGAAGCCGGCGGCTACGGCCTGCACACGCCGTGGCGGCCCAGCAGCGCCATCCGCCGGATGCTCAAGCTCCCGCTGCTGCTGCACGGCCTGGAAGCCGTCGGCGAACTGCGCCGCTTCTGGGACCGCCACCGCGCCCGGCAGATTCCCTTTTGGGTACCCGCGTGGGTCAACGATTTGGAGCTGGTCGAAGATGCCGCCGCCAGCGCTACGGAAATCACGGTGGCCGGCCACGGCTTCGAGCACAAGTACGCCCTCGGCGCTCAGTTCAAATTCATCGCCCTGCTCACTCGCGCCGGAAAGCTCGAATGTTACGGCGTCCTCGCGGTCGTGGAAGACGGCGACAACGACGTGCTCACGCTCTCCCGCGGCCTCGACACCGCGCTGGTCGCCACGGACACGCTGTGTTGCCCGTTGCTCCTGGCCCGGCCCACCGTGGACGCCCTGGAATATGATTACCTCTCCGGCAACGTCGTGCGCGGGGAAATGTCCTTCGTCGAATGTCCCCGCGAATATCCCGGCCCGGCGGAAAGTTCCTCCGCGGCGGACAGCGCGCACCTTGGTACGCGCCCCGTATTTCTTTACCGCCTTACTGGCGGAGAGAATGTCCTCACCCTCGCGGATTACGGTGTGGACCTCGCGGCCGCGGCCCTGACCTGGCAGGCCGCCGACATCTCCGGCGAAGACCTCACCAGCACCCTCGACATGCTCGGCGATACGCTCACCGTCGTCCTCAAGACCGATGACCCCGCGCATCCACTGCTCGATTACCTGGACCGTTTGCAGGCGCGCAACTACACGCTGGAATTGTTCCTCGCCGACCTGGACGATCTCGGCGCGCTCGATCTGGACGCGCCCGAGCACATTGGCCGGCTCGAAAAAATCAGCTTCGATCAAAACCGGATCACGCTGGAAGTCTCCTCCCTCTTCCGCTTCGCCGAAATGCGGATTCCGAAAATCCAGTTGCAGCGCCTGGCCAACCGCAGCGTGTATGAGGTCGTTGACCCCGCCGATTTCACCACCACCGGCACCATCAGCGAACTGGGCGAGGACCCACCCTATGTGGACGCCGCCGCCTTCGGCGACAAAGCCAGCTTGGAAGGCGACCCCAATTGGTTCGCGCTCGGCAAGGTAACGGCCGGCAGCGAAGTGCGCCTTTGCACCGGCCAGAGCGGCGCGCGGTTGTACCTCAACTATCCCTTCCGCCGCGCGCTCGTGCTCGATGCCATCAGCGCCGTCGCTGGCGACGACAAACGCGCCGCCACTTGGGATAACAAATTCAACGCGCTGGACGATTTCCTGGGCTTCCCCTACATCCCCGCGCGCAACCCGCAATTCAAGGCGTTGGAGACGCCGAAACAAAGCGGAGGGAAAAAGTGGGCGCCGCCTCGCCCGCCAGCAGCGCGCCGAAGATTCTCCCTCTCCCCGGGGGAGAGGGCCGGGGTGAGGGCGGGCGTTTAACAAAACCATTTTTCTCTGCCCCCGGCCACGTCGCCCGCCTCCAGTCCCTCATCCCCCCCTGGCTCGGCACGCCCTTCCTGGAGAGCTGCGGCGGCCGCGCGAAACCCGGCGTCTCGGCGGACTGCTGCTGGATTGCCGTGCCCCTGCAACAATGCGGCGCGATCGGTGCCGTGCCGTGGCCGTCGCGCTACGTGAGCCGCGGCGGCGGCCCGGCGATGCTGGAAAAACTCCTGGAAATCCTCGACGGCACCGAACGCCTCATGTGCATCTGGTCGCGCCCAACCCACGGCCCTCTGACCTCTGACCTCCGACCTCTGGCCTTCCTCCCCGGCGACGTGCTCCTGTACACCACCGGCACCCGTCTCCACCACCTGGGCCTATTGATCAACGCCACCCAATTCGTGCATTCCTGGTCTGGCAAAATCCAGTTAGCCAGCGTCGCCGATCAGCGCGAGCGATTCCTGTTCGCCGTTTACCGCGCGTACGCGCCATGAAAACGAAAACAGTAATCGAAGTGCAGGAATGGGATGCGCTCGTCGAGAAGACATACGGGCGCACTTACAAACTCCAGCAGCAGGATGGGTGTCGGAGTCGCGGAACGCTCGAAATCTCCGTGCCGGCACAGGCTGACGACTACGAGCGCGATGCCGTGCCGAAAGAAGTGAACAACGAGGCGATGGGAGTGAGCTTCAAATCGTGGCTGGCTCGTGACCCGAAGCAAAAACTCTCCGACCCGGAAGCACAGGAGGACTACTGCCTCGAACTCTGGTGGAAGCGTAACTTCTACCCCGACGTGCAAATGGTCGCAAACGACCTCCACGCCAAAGGACTTCTGTCGGCTGGAGAGCACACGATACTCATAGACTGGTAACGAAAAGCTCTGAGGCCGCCGTCAAAATGCCAACAACTCTACAACCGCCAGCGATGACCGCCGAAGCAGGTGACTCTCAAATCACCAGCGATAAGGCGGTTCTCAGCAGCGTCTTGTTACCCAGCCCGTATTACAAAGACACTCTCATCGAAATCCATCATGGCGACTGCCGCGAAAAGCTGCGCGGAAAACTGGTGGACTGCATCTTCACGTCCCCGCCCTACAACGCCGCGAAAGAATACGCCGACCACGATGACGACATGACGGATGATGACTACTGGACGCTCATCAGTGACGTGGCGGAACTCTGCTACGAAATCGCCCGGCCCGGTGCGTATGCAATCTGGAACGTGCCGATGTGGATGGGCAACCGCCCAAAGAAATACGTCCCGGACCTGGTGCGCGTCCACGTCGGCGGTCAGGGCTGGGACTTCTGCGATGAAATCGTGTGGGTCAAAGGCTCGCTCGAAGGTGCGAACGCTGGCGGTAGCGCGTGGGGAAACTACCCGACCAGTCCATCAATCCGAAACGCATCCGAGCCGCTGCTGATCTTCCGCAAGCCCGGCGGCAGTCCCCGGCCAATCTCTGACGTGACGTGGAAAGAATGGGCGCAACTCACCGTCGGCGTGTGGCCGATCCAATGCGAGATGAATCAGAAAGACCATCCCGCGAAATTCCCAATCGAACTGGCAAGGCGCGTCCTCAAGCTCTACTCCGCGCCGGGTGAAACCGTGTGCGACCCATTCTTGGGAAGTGGGACAACCGCACTCGCAGCAAACAACTGAACCGGAGAGCCGTGGGTGCGGACATCTCCAAAGAATACTGTGAACTGGCCGCTAATAACTGCGCGCAAGAAATGGCGTGGGGCTTGGCTGGGTAACGATGATTATACGACTACAGTTCGCTGAACATGCCCGCCAACCCTGAACTCTCCGCCCGCCTCGGCGCGACCCCGCGCGGCGGCCCGGCCGTCAAACGTCCCGGCCTGAAAGTCCCCATCGAAGGGAAGTCGTTCAGCCAGGCCACGCAATCGGAGCCAATGCCCGTCGTCTGGGGCATCCAGAATCGCGCCGGCACCTATATCATCCCGGTCTTCGGCCTTCGCGCCGTCGCCGTCACGCAGAAAATTGGAAAGTGAAAATCGGCCAGCAAAACACAAAGCTCCCTGCCTCAACTTTGAGACGGGGAGGCAACGCGCCTTCAGGCGGGAAGTACCCCAGCATCGGCAGGGAGCTAATCAAATTTGTCCGTGGCCCAATTGACTTCGTGAGCCATCAAAACCGCCAGAGGCACCTTCTGTGTTCCATCCCCAGGAGGAACGGAGTCGAAATAGTGTGGATTTTTGCACGGCAAACCATAACAGAGTTCTACGGTTTTAACTTCATCATAGCCATCACATTCATTTGCGGTTGCGGCAATGGTCTGCGGTGGCAGTGTGTTCAAGAGTTGGATCAGGTCGTAAACGGTCATAGTCGTTGCCTTTTTTGTTTGGTTTCCGGGTCTCAAACCGGGCCAACCATTTTGGTTGACAAAGAGACTCTACCACAGCCCCAGAGCGCATCAACTCAATTTGGCGCACGGCTTTGTAACCCGCATCCGCAAATGAAAACTTTGAACTTTGGACTTTGGACTTTGGACTAAGCGATGGGCAGCAGCAAAAAAACCACCGTCGGCTACAACTACTTCGGCAGTTTTGCCCAGGCGTTGGGCCTCGGCCCCGCCACGCGCCTCACCCGCATCACGAACGGCGAAACCGAAGTCTGGACCGGCGATCTGGACCCGAGCAGCGCGGATGGCGATGGGTTGACCCTGTTGACCACCACGCTCGGCACGCTCCGATTCTATTGGGGCACGGACACGCAAAATCCCGACACCCTCTTGCAGGCCGCGCAGATCGATTTCGGCGCGGGCCCCATATCCATTTACGTCCCCGCCTGGCGCGGCGTGATCTACTACGTCGCGGATGACATCGCCTTCGGCGGCCAGCCCGTCCCGCCCTCACTCAAATTCGAGTTCGAGCGCCAGATGGACCTGTTGGACCTGACCTTCCATGCCGTCGAATCGGATGCCGTGATCCCCGAGGTCATCTATGAATTGCTCAGCTCCACTTTGTACGGCGCGGGCGTGCCCACCGCCGACCTGGCCACCACCGCCTTCGAGGCCGCCGCTGAAATCCTGATCGCCGAAGGCATCGCCGCCAGCCCCTTCCTCGACGAAAATTCCGACGTGCGCGAATTCATCGGCAAGTTGCTCGCCTACATTGACGGCTATCTGCGCTTCGCGGACGGCCAGATCAGCCTCGGCCTCATGCGCAAAGCCAGCACCGCCGGCCTCCAACTCATTGACGAAAGCCTGCTCGCCGACGAACCCCGGCCCATCAATGAAGGCTGGAAAAACACCTGGAACTTCACCCGCCTGATCTTCACCGATCGCGAAAACGAATGGGAAGCCGATGCCGTCGAGACGTATGAAGACATCGCCAACGCCGCGCTGCTCGGCGAACGCACCGACGAGGAAATCAAACTGCCCTTCATCACGCGCCGCGCCGTCGCCAAACTATTGGCCAAACGCAAAGCCTTGAAGGGCGGCCTGCCGGCGATGACCTGGGAACTCGAAACCCTGCCCTCCCTGCGGACCTTGCGCCCCGGCGATCGCGCCAAACTCACCTTCGCCAAGCGCGGCATTGATGAGCGCGTGGTCCGCATCCTGGAAGTCAACCGCTCCGCCCGCGATAACCGGCTGGTCAAGCTCACCGTCGAGGAAGAAATCACCCGCGACGAATCGCATGACTACGTACCACCAGCGGACGATTTTGGATCTTCGCCCGATGAATTTCAGTTGGCCGATACCACCCCACGCCTCTCCTGGCTCACCAGCGAGTTGAAAGAGGGGGCCGCCGATGGCTTCCTCGTCGCCTGCCACCGGCCGCATCCGTTGCTCGAAGGTTTTCAAACATGGTTCACTTGGGACCCGCTGCTAAAAGCCTACGGCCAGATCGCCCTGGCCAGCGCCTTCCCCGCGGCCGGCGAAGTGGCTTGGTGGTGCCGCGCGCGCAACAATACCGGCTGGCTGCTGCGCATTGAATTTCAGACGGCAGCGGATGCGCAGCGCGTCAGCACGCTCCTGGCAGAATCGGCGGACGTGTACGCCGCCGTCGGCCGCCGACTTTACAAAAGCGTCGGCAGTTCGGTGAACCAACACCAGGTGGACGTGCTCTGGCTGCGCGCCGTGGGCGATGGCTACCTCGCCGCCATCAGCGCCACCGAACTGGTAATCGAGTTCGCCGGCGCGGCCTTCGGTTCCGTCTCGCCCGCGATGGAAACCCTCGCGGCCAACGGCGTTTACCCCACGCTGCAGGTGTACGCCGGACTGAAGACGGATTTCACTTTCATCCGCGGCGAAATGCAATTCGAGCGCAACGCCGGCAACGCGCCCGCCTTCCGCTGGGGATTCACCACCACCTCGCAAGACACCGACCTGAAGCGTTACGTCGCCGCGCCGACGTACAATCTGCTGGAGGCCCAGGATGTCGCCGACGCCGGCGTCACGATCTACGATCGCAACGACACCACCATGTGCCCCGAGGGCACGTATGACAACGATTGGGGAGCGCGCGTGGCCACGCTGGCGGAGTTGTTTGATTACGCCGGCATCGCCACCGTCTTCGGCGGCGTGCATCCCGGTCAGGCGGCAGTGGCCGAACTGGATGCCGCCCTGTTCGCCCTCACATTCGGCATCGGCACCGCCGACGAAGCCCTCCTGGCCGAAGACACGAATGACATATTCGGCTACATGACCCTCACCGGCGCTACTTGGTACAACAAAGCCTAACCATGCGTACCATGCGGCGCAACAGTCCCATTCTATTATGAGCAAACTCACCACCATCGTCCGCGAAATTTACGACCGCACCGTGCTCTCCAAAAGGGTGGCCGCCCTGACCGGCGGCCTGAACGCGGTGGAGTCCGTCGTCATCACGAATGGCGGCACTGGCTACACCTCCGCGCCCAGCGTCGGCTTCACGAGCGGCGGCGGCAGCGGCGCCGCCGCCACGGCCACCCTCCTCGATGGCGTGGTCGTCTCCATCACGATCACCAATCACGGCTCGGGCTACACCTCCACGCCCACGGTAGGATTCACCAGCGGCGGCGGCAGTGGCGCAGCGGCCACCGCGCTCCTCGCCGCCACGACCCTCGACGCCATCCCGACCCTCAGTGTCGAGGCCGGCAACCTGCAATTGAGCGTGGTGATCGGCGCGGTCCTGTACCATTACGATCTGATATCCGGCACCACCGCCGAGAGTTCCCCATCCGTCATCCGGCCCGACGATTACGCCAGCAGCACGAACGAAAAAATTTGGGTATTACTCGGCACCTACCTCAACACGGGGACGATCCTGGACGGCGCCAACCTCGCGCTCGGCACCGTCACCGGCACCAAACTCGGCACCGCCACCAGCCAAAAGCTCGGCTTATGGAATGTGACGCCCGTGATCCAGCCTGCCGACGCCGCTCAAGCCGCGGTAGTTTTGGGCAACGCCGACAACGAGATCGGCGGCCTGAGTTTCAGCGGCGGCTACACGCAGGCCGAAGTCGAAGCTCTGCGGGACAAGGCTGAAGAACTGGCGGATGACGTTCGGGCCCTCAGCGCCCTGCTGCACGCCCTACGTATAGCCGGTGTCAACGTAGGACTGTGGAAAGGCGCCGCCTAACCTGGCGCGGAATTAGTGGATTGGCGAGGCCGGCTCACTGCCGCCTTGCGCACCCTTTTCATGGTTGCGCTCGACCCTTTTCAGGCGTTGAAACTCACGACCGTTTTCTCCACTCCGTTCCTCAATCTCACTTCGCCGATGCA
>Ga0137437_1000044_pt1 | contig 32961 bp, 33 predicted proteins | sample EasRivERMGT138_2_FD_102332 | JGI IMG/M metagenome (GOLD analysis project Ga0137437, IMG submission 102332) | Soil microbial communities from meander-bound floodplain in the East River, Colorado, USA - East River MetaG ERMGT138_2 | ecosystem: Environmental > Terrestrial > Soil > Floodplain ...
GATCGGCGCCGGGGTTAAGATCGGCAAGGGCACCAAAATACACTCTCACGTGGTAATTCAGGGGCGGACCAGTTTGGGCGAAGCGAACGTTATTTTTCCCTTCGCCACGGTCGGCTCGGCGCCGCAGGATCTGAAGTTTAGAGGCGAAGCGAGCGAGTTGGTGATCGGCAACCGCAACACCATTCGCGAATACGTCTCGCTCAATCCGGGAACTAGCGGCGGCGGCATGGTGACGCGGGTCGGCGATCAAAATCTCTTGATGATGTATTGCCACATCGCCCATGACTGCATCGTCGGCAGCCGCAACGTCATCGCCAACGGCGCGACCTTGGGCGGCCATGTCGTGGTTGATGATTTCGTCATTGTCGGTGGCCTGGTGGGGATTCACCAATTCGTGCGCATCGGCAACGGGGCGATCTTGGGAGCCGGTTCGATGGTGTCAATGGATGTGCCGCCTTACTGCAACGCCACGGGCGACCGTGCCAAACTGCGCGGCTTGAATATCGAGGGGCTTAAACGACGTGGTTTTGATAAAACGGTGATCGATGCGATTCGCCAAGCCTATCGCATCGTCTTTCAGTCGAAACTCAAGACTGACATGGCGCTGGCAAAAATTCGCCAAGACGTGCCAGCCATCCCAGAAGTCGAAAAATTCGCTTACTTCATCGCCAATTCGCAGCGCGGTATTTGCCGGTAGGTGGGTTATTGGCGTATGACCGCGCTCGAGGTGCAACCCTTCCGGAACCAAGGCAAAGCAGGTGTGCGGGGCGAGTTGCTATGAGATCGGCGGCGAATACGTCAAACATCGTGCCGAACGCCGAGCACAAATTGATATATTCGCGCCGGTGCCTTCGTTCCTCCAGGGTCACACCTCGATCGACAGAGCCAGAAGTTCCCCTCGTAATAATCCGGGTTAAAGCGGCGCGGCCTTCCGCATTGTCACTGAAAAGATTTTCCAACCAGTGAAAAAACTCGGTCTGATCGCCGGCAACGGCAAGTTTCCGCTGATTTTTGCCGCGGAAGCGAAGCGGGCGGGTTATGCGGTCGTTGCCGTGGCCCATCGGGGCGAAACTGAAGAGCAACTTAATGAGGTTGCTGACGAAGTCACCTGGATTTACGTCGGCCAGCTGGGAAAAATTATTCGGGTGTTTCAGCGCGCCGAGGTGACCGAAGCGGTCATGGCCGGCGGCATCCGCAAAGTTCGACTGCTAAGTAATTTTCGCCCGGATCTGCGCGGCGCCCGTTTTTTGGCAAAACTTAAGAGCCGGGAAGATGATGTCTTGCTGCGCGGTATCGCCGACGAGCTGGCGGCGGACGGCATTCGTATTCTCGAGTCGACGCTTTGTTTACCCGAAATCCTTTGCCGGGAAGGCGTGCTAACCAAACGCCAACCGGATCAGCAAGAATGGGACGATGTGAAATTGGGTTTTCGCACCGCCAAGGAGATTGGCCGCCTGGGCATCGGCCAGACCGTGGTGGTTAAGAACCAGGTCGTCATGGCCGTGGAAGCTGTGGAGGGCACCGATGCGGCGATCGAGCGCGGCGGCACCTTGGCCAAGACGGGTTGTGTCGTTGTCAAGGTCAGTAAACCGCAACAGGATCTTCGCTTTGACGTGCCGGCGGTTGGTGTCGATACGGTGACGCGGCTGCACGATGTCGGCGGCACGGTGCTCGCTCTGGAAGCGGGTAAAACGATTTTACTGGAGAAAGAAAGTTTGCTTGGCCAAGCGGACAGTTACGGCATCGCTGTGGTTGGGGTCAGCAGCTAATTTAGCATGGCTGAAAACGGCATCAAGGTTGGCGTGATCGGCGTCGGTTATCTTGGCAAGTTCCACGCTGAGAAATACGCCGCATCGCCAAAGGCGCAATTGATTGCAGTAGCTGACATCGACGCCGCGCGAGCCAAAGAGATCGGCGCCAAGGTCGGCTCCGAGTCGGTGGCCGATTATCGCGCCTTGCTGGGACGGGTTCAGTGCGTCAGCATCGCGGTGCCGACGAAATATCACTATCAAGTGGCGTGCGATTTTATCGAGGCGGGTGTTGATGTGCTAGTCGAGAAACCGTTGACGGCAGATATCGCCGAGGCGCGCGAACTCGTCGAACGGGCGACTAAGCAACGGGTGATACTTCAAGTGGGTCATCTCGAGCGCTTCAATCCGGCGATTCGCCGGCTTGAAGGAGTTGTCAAAGACCCCAAGTTCGTTGAGTGTCACCGCCTGGCGCCGTTTATCGAGCGCGGCACGGACGTCAATGTGGTTCTCGATTTGATGATTCACGACATCGATGTGATTGCCAGTTTGGTGCGCTCGCCGGTGGAGCGCGTCGAAGCGGTTGGTGTGCCGGTACTTACCGATAAGCCGGATATCGCCAACGCGCGGATCAAGTTCGCCAATGGTTGTATCGCTAACGTCACCGCCAGCCGGGTGTCGCTCAAACGGGAACGCAAGGTGCGATTCTTTCAAGCCGACGCCTATATCTCCATCGATTACGACCAACGCCGGGCGCAGATTTATCACAAACCGGCTCCGGGCGCCGGTTGGCTCGACATTCGCGCCGAAAATATCGACATCTTAGACGGCGACGCGCTGGCTGACGAGATCGATTCCTTTCTCGATTGCGTGGGAACGCGAAGTGCGCCCTTGGTGGGTGGCGAGGAAGCCCTGACCGCGCTTGAAATCGCCTCCATGATCAGCCGGCAGTTGTGATTTTGTCGATAGCGGAACGCGAAAAAATTGGGCAAGGAAATCATGCTGGTGGTCGGCGAAGCGTCGGGCGATGTGCACGGCGCTCGTTTAGTCGACGCGCTACATAAAAAAGATCCGCAGATTAAAATTTTTGGCGTTGCCGGCGAGCAATTGCAGCGGACCAACTTTGAGACTCTTTTCAGCGTCGCGCAATTGACCGGCATGGGGCTGGTCGAGCTCGCCGGCAATCTAAAAAATCTTTGGCGCGCCTACCGGCTGCTTAGCGATGCGCTGAAACGGCGCCGGCCGAATTTATTGATCTTGATCGATTTTCCCGAATTCAACTTGCGTCTGGCGCGGTTGGCGAATTCATTGGGCATTCCTGTGCTCTATTTTATCAGCCCGCAAATTTGGGCCTGGCGCCAAGGACGAGTGAAGCAGATCGCCCGCTGGGTTGATCACATGGCCGTGGTGTTTCCATTCGAGGCGGAATTCTACGCGCGCCACGGCGTCAAAGTCACGTTTGTTGGCCACCCTTTGTTGAACACCGTGTATTCGCACCAGACCCGCGAGACAGTGCTCGCCAAGATCGGCCTCGATCCGGCCAAGCCGTCGATTGCGCTCTTGCCGGGGAGCCGGCGCGGCGAGGTTGATTTCCATTTGCCGGTTATGCGGGATGCCGCGGTGCAATTGCACGCCGAGCGCAATATGCAATTCTTCTGCGTGCGCGCCAGCACGATCGATCGAGCTAAACTCGAAGGTGCTCTCAAGCATCCGGCGTTGCGCATACCGATCGTCGATGAAGATCGCTACGATGCGCTGCACGCCGCCGATTTGGTTTGGACCGCGTCGGGCACGGCGACCCTCGAGACCGCCTTGCTCCGCACACCGATGATCGTGATTTACCGCTTGTCGTGGCTAACCTATTGGCTTGCCCGCTTGCTCGTGCGCGTCGACCACGTCGCGATAGTCAACTTACTCGCCGGCGAACGGCTGGTGCCCGAGCTGATTCAGGCCGAAGTCAATCGGGCGCGACTGGTGGCGGAGAGCAAAACTCTTCTCGACGATCGAGTTTTGCGCTGCGCCATCGTCGAGAAATTGGCCAAGCTGCGCGATCGACTGGGTGCGCCGGGCGCCGCTGAGCGCGTTGCCGATATCGCATTGGGCATGTTGGCATAGCGGAACTTTGTCTTGGCCACGCAGTTCTTAGCGTGGAACCTTTAAATGGGGTTACCAAAGGGGGGTGAGCATCCCCTTTGGTCAAGGACGGGGTCAATACCCCGCCCGCGAAGTGGCTGCGTTTAAATGATGTGGTATCTACTCTATAATTTTATCTTTACCATCGCCGTCGTTTTGGCTTTGCCGCTGCTGCCTATCTTATTTTGTCTCGGCCCGCGCTATCGCGACGGCTTGGCCGAGCGGCTGGGATATTATTCCCGAGAAGTCCTGTCCTCGCTGGCCGGCAGCCGGCCAGTTTGGGTGCATGCGGCGTCGGTCGGCGAAGTACGCTCGGCCGAAGCCTTGGTCGGCGCGCTCAAGGCGCGGGCGCCTGAGCGAAAGATTCTCCTTTCAACATTTACCGCCAGCGGCAACCGACTGGCCCGCCAAATACCGGGTGCCGACGCTGTGATCTTTTTTCCCGTCGATCTTTTTTGGCTCGCGCGCCGCGTCCTGACGAAATTCGATCCGGCTCTATTAGTGATTATCGAAACCGAAATTTGGCCCAATCTGCTGCGCCAAGCCTACCGGCGCGGCGTGCCGACGCTGTTATTGAGTGGCCGGTTATCGGCGAGGGCCTCGGCCCGCTACACGGTTTGTCGGAGTTTTTTTGCCCGCGCGCTCGGCTGCTTCTCCGCCCTCGGCATGCAGTCGGTGGAAGACGCCGCGCGCATCGTCAGTCTCGGCGCCGACGAGAAAAAAGTATCCGTGGTCGGTAGCCTGAAGGCGGCGCGCCCGAGCGCCGAGAGTTCGGCGCAAACCCTTTCAGGTTCCTGCCACGGCAAACCGTTGCTGGTGGCGGGCAGTACGCATCGGGGCGAGGAGGAAAGCCTACTCGAAGCGTTGGCGCTGGTGCGGGAGAATTTTCCGGATTTGTCCTTGGTGATCGCACCGCGCCATCCCGAGCGATTTGGCGATGTCGAAAGGCTACTCGCCGACAGCAGTTTCGTTTTCCAGCGGCGCAGCCAAGCCACCCCCGCTGAGTGGTTTGACAAGGATATTTTGTTGCTCGATAGCGTCGGCGAACTGGTCGACTTTTTCGCCGCGGCGGATGTCGCGTTTGTCGGCGGCAGCCTGGTCGCGGTCGGCGGCCATAATGTTTTGGAGCCGGCCCGCTTCGGTAAACCAATACTTTTCGGTCCCCATATGGAAAATTTTCAAAACCTCGCTAGCGACATGCTCCGTCAGGGCGCCGCGCTTGAAGTGAACGGCGCAAAAGAATTGGCCAGTGCGCTAAACGATTTGTTGGCCGATCCAAACAGGCGCCGAACTATGGGTCGGCGGGCGTTGGAAGTCGCCGAAGCTCATCAGGGCGCATTTGGCTTGAATCTCGGCTTGGCGGAACGCTATCTATGACCAAAGCCGCTTTGGCCATCACTCTTTCGACTTAACCGCATGGGTTTATGATTTCGCAGTCGTCGATGCGCACGGTGTGGGAACGTAAGGGGGTTATCGGTAAGCTCCTATGGCTTGCGCTGTTGCCGCTGTCGAAACTTTACAGCGCGGCGGTTCAGAGCCGCAACTTCTTATTTACCCACGGTATACTGAGTTCGGTTCGCTTGCCTCGTCCGGTGGTCAGCGTGGGCAATCTTACGGTCGGCGGCACGGGAAAAACTCCCACTTGTCTGTGGTTGGCTCATGAGCTGGCCCTGCGCGGCCTGAAGGTCGGCATCTTAAGCCGCGGCTATCGAAGAAATGAAAAGCGGCCGGTGATCTTGCAACCCGGCGACGAAAATCTGGCCAGCCTGAATCACGATGGGGAGTTGGAAAAAGCGGGTGATGAGCCCGTGATGATGGCTGGCATATATCGCCAGACGATCGGTGTCGGCTCGAACCGCGCCGCCGCCGCTGCGGCATTGTTGCGCCGCCAGGATGTGGATGTGTTTCTCTTGGACGACGGTTTTCAACACCGTCGTATCAAGCGCCAAGTCGATTTATTATTGCTGGGACACGATAGCTCCGGCTCGGTGCTGCCGGCCGGACCGTTTCGTGAACCGCGGCGCAATTTCCGTCGCGCTGATTTCCTGCTCGCCACCGCAGCGAACGGCGATTGGGTGGAGGTAATTTCAGAGCAGGCCGCCGCGGTTTCGTTTAGCGCTTCGTTGCAGCCGGTTTGTCTGGTTGGATTTAGCAATGAGGGTGCGCGAGAATTTCCCCTGACCTTGCTTTATCGGAGCAAGATTCTCGCCGTGACCGGAATCGCCGATCCGCGCGGGCTTTATCGCTTGATCCACGACTGGGAAGGTGAAATCGTCGAGACCTTGGAGTTTCCGGATCATTATTCGTACACAGCGCGGGATTGGCAGCAAATCAGCCGCATGGCCCGTTTGGTCGATTTGATCATTACCACCGAGAAGGATATCCTCAAATTGACCCGTTTCCCGTTCGCCAAAGATAAACTTTTGGCCTTACGGGTGGCGATGGAAGTGGAAAACGGCGACGTACTCGTGGCGGCGATCGTCGAGAAGATCGAGGCGGCGCGCCGGCCAGTGGGATGAACCAGGCACCCAAAGGGGCGGCGGTATTTCTCGATCGTGACGGCACGTTGATCCGTGAGGTCAACTATTTAACTGCGCCGGAGCAGATCGAAATACTACCGACTGTCGCCTCGGCGCTCCGGTCGTTGCGCGGGCATGGCTTTAAACTGGTTATGGTGACCAACCAATCCGTGGTGGCGCGGGGTGCTTTGAGCGAAGGCGGCTTACAGAAGATCCATGCCGAGATCGTCGGTCGGCTGGCGCAAGATGACGCGGTTCTCGATGCGATTTATTATTGCCCGCATCATCCGACCGAAGGCTTGGGCGGCTATCGAATCGTTTGCGACTGTCGTAAGCCGAAACCGGGCATGATCAGGCGCGCGGCGGAGGAACTCGAGATCGATCCCACCCTTTCTTACGTGGTGGGCGACCAGTTGAGCGATATCGAGTTGGCTGGCGCCGTCGGCGCCACCGGCATTTTAGTCGGCCGGGATGAGGCGGCGAAGGACGGAGCGTTTCAGCTCAGGGTTCCGGTCCTCGCCAATTTAGCCGGCGCAGCGGATTGGATCGTCACGCGCTTGCGCGAGTCTTACTTAAGGCACTGAATCGTTGTGAAAGCTATTGTTACCGGCGCCGCTGGCTTTATCGGTTCCCATCTGGTTGAGAAGTTGCTCGCCCGGGGCGATGACGTGATCGGTGTCGACAATTTCCTCGACAACTATCCGCGCCGCTTCAAAGAAAACAATCTCGCGTCATTCGCCGCTCATGACAAGTTTAAATTCGTCGGCGCCGATCTGTTGAGCTTGGATCTCAAAAGCTTGCTGAGCGACGCCGCAGTGGTTTACCATCTCGCCGGCCAGCCCGGCGTGCGCTCCAGTTGGGGCCGCGAATTCAACCGCTACACCGAGAACAACATCATGGCGACGCAGCTGCTGTTGGAAGCGGCCAAGGATTCAAAACTGGCCAAGTTTGTTTACGCGTCCACTTCATCGGTCTACGGCGATACGGATGATCTGCCGATGCGCGAAGAGGGCCGCACCCGTCCGGTTTCGCCTTACGGAGCCACCAAGCTCGCCGCCGAGCATCTCTGCCATCTCTATTGCAAGGCATTCGGCGTGCCAACGGTGGCGCTGCGCTTCTTCACGGTCTACGGTCCGCGCCAACGGCCCGATATGTTCTTCCATATTTTTATGCGCGCGTTGCTGCGCGGCGAGGAAGTGCCGCTTTACGATGACGGCGAGCAGACTCGCGATTTTACTTACTGCGGCGATATCGTCGATGGGTTGTTGGGCGCGGCGGAGTATCCGGGTGGCGGCGAAGTTTTCAATCTCGGCGGCGGTTCGGAGGTTTCGCTCTTACACGCCATCGCTTTGGCGGAAAAAGTTTCCGGTCGCCAAGCCCGGCTCAAGCGTTTCGACCGCCAAAAGGGCGACGTGCGCCACACCAGTGCCAGGCTCGATCAAGCGCGCGGCAAGTTTGGCTACGCGCCCAGGGTCGGCCTTGAGGAAGGACTGACGGCGCAGTGGCAGTGGATTTGTTCGCTTAAAGATTAGACTTGCATTTGGCGACTGTAATCGGCAAGAGAAGCGTGGGCGAAAATTCGGAGGTGACTCATGGCGAACTATAGTGAAGAAGATGTCGGCAATATCATCGCGCTCGAACATGTGAACGTGCAGATTTCCGATCAAGCGCTGGCGACGCTTTTTTATGTTGTCGGGTTGGGTGGCACGCGGGATCCCTATATGAACGTCGGCTTGAACAATATGTGGATCAACTTCGGCGAGCAGCAGTTTCATTTGCCCACCCGTCCCCCTCAAGTGATCGACGGTTACATTGGCTTGGTCACGCCCGATCTCGACGTGCTCGAAAAGCGTTTGCAGTCGGTGGCGGACGGTTTGAAAGGCAGCAAGTTTTCCTGCACGCGCAAGGCCGATCACTTGCTGGTGACTTGTCCGTGGGGCAATCGTTATCGCTGTTACGCCAGCCGAGCGGAGTTTGGCGACATGGCTGTGGGTATGCCCTATGTGGAGTTTCTCGTGCCGCCCGGCGCCATGGATGGCATCCTGCGATTCTACCAAACAGCCTTCGCTGCGCCGACAGCGGTCGAGAGCGATCAGCAGGGCCGGTTTGGGCGGGTGAAGATTGGCCGGCACCAAGCGCTGATGTTTCGCGAGAACGATAAAACCATCACGCCTTACGATGGCCATCACGTCGCCATTTACGTGGCAAACTTTTCAGTGCCCTATGGTTATTTACAAGAGCGCGGCGTGATTACCGAAGACGTGCGCAATCACCAATTTCGCTTTAAAGACCTCGTCGATCCGGCCGACGGCAAGGGCAAATTTACTTTGGAACACGAAGTTAGAAGTTTGCGTCACCCGATGTATCACCGGCACTTTGTCAATCGCGACGCGGCGCAGTCACAGCGCGATTATCGGCGCGGCTGGGACGCTTTCATTCCTTATCAGCGCTAGGCGGAGTTTCGACGCGGCAATTGGTCATTCGGAACGAGGAGCTTACCCTATGGCGATCAGCAAGGAGCTGTTAGATATCTTGGCTTGCCCAAAATGCAAGGGCGACATCCATCTCAATCAAAACAATGACGCGTTGATTTGCGATGCCTGCCGGCTCAGCTATCCGATCAAGGACGATATTCCCGTGATGCTGATCGACGAGGCCACACGATTCTAAACCTAGCTTCCGCTTGGTCGTGGCCAAAACTAACGGCATGAACCGCGCGAACTGGGACAATTTGCTGATCCTGCAGACGAGTTTTCTCGGCGATACGGTCTTGACCCTGCCACTGATCACCGAGGCGCGTCGGCTCTTTCCGGTCGGCAAATTGAGTCTGCTCTGCCAGCCGTTAAGCCGTGACCTGTTGCTTGATCATCCGGCGATCGACGAGATTATTGTCGATGACAAAAAACGCCAGGACCGGGGCCTTGGCGGCTTGCGCCGGAAAGCAGAGTCACTTGCGGCGAAAAAATTCACTCTTGCCTTGACACCGCACAAGTCACTGCGCAGTGCCTTGCTGTTGGATCTAGCCGGTATTCCCAACCGTATCGGTTTTCGCCAGAGCCGAGGTTGGTTTCTTTTCCACCAACGGGTTCAGCGTGATCCAGCGCGCCATGATGTCGAGCGTAATCTTTCGCTGCTTACGGCGTTCGGTGTTGACGCCGAGCGATGCCGGCGCGCAATCGATCTGCCGATAAGCCCAGTCGTTCAAACGGAAGTCGATCACAAATTTCGTACCCTTGGCATCAGCGAGAATGGAGATATTATTGGCATCAATCCCGGTTCGGTGTGGCCGACCAAGCGTTGGTCGCGGCAAGGCTTCTCGGAGCTGATTCGTTCTCTACGGCAAAAGTTCGATTGCCAAATTGTTCTTTTCGGCGGCGCTGAGGATGCCGAAGTGGTCCGTGAAGTGCTCGTTGGTTGTGGCACGGAGGTGATCAGTTTGGTCGGCGAAATTAGCATGCGTGAGTTGCCCGCGGCGATCCGCCGCTGCCGGGTGTTTGTCACTAACGACAGCGGCCCGATGCACATCGCGGTGGCAGAACGGGTGCCTACGGTGGCAGTATTCTGCGCCACCACGGCCGCTCTCGGTTTCTTTCCCTATAGCAAAAACGCCATCGTAGTTGAAAAGAATCTCTCCTGCCGGCCTTGCACTTCACACGGCGGCCGGCGCTGTCCCTTGGGCAACGAAGCGTGCATCCGGCTCATCGAGCCTTCGACTGTCTTGCAAGCGGTCGAGAAACTACTTAGCGGCCGGCCCCTCGATGACCAATCGCCGATCGATTCATTTGAGCCGGAATTTCTAACCGTATAGCACCAAGTCCCCATCGAACTTGACGCTGATTCGTCAAGCAGCCTAAAGATGTTCTCGGACAACCTTACCTGGGGCGTGCTGCCAACGGGATTTGCCAAGCTAACTGACGGCAATGGCAACCGCATGATCGTGCGCCAAGCGCACCAGCGGGAAATCGATATTGACCTCTGCTTGAATCAGCGTGGCAAGACGGAGGAGTCCGCGTATGAGGGACGCGGTGCGCTGCGAGCTGTACGCCTGTCCAACGGCGAAACCGCGTTGGTGCGCCAGTATCACCATGGTGGAACCTTTCGTAGCCTCACCGGCACATGGTTTTTTTCCTGGCCGCCGCGGCCGTTTCGCGAGCTTGTGATCACCGAGGAACTGCGCCGCAGAGGAATACTTACAGTGGAGATCTACGCCGCGTGTGTGAGCCGCGGCTTTGGACCGTTTTACCGTGGCTGGTTTGTCACCAAGGAGTTGCACGGCGCCGTGGATTTATGGTCGGCACTGCACGAGGGCTTGCTCAAACAGTTGGGTGAGGAGGCGACTTTACGCGCCGTGGCCGCCAGCATACGCGTCATGCACCGCGAAGGGGTGTTTCACAACGATCTCAATTTAAAAAATATCCTTGTGCGCCAAGAATCGACCGGCGTGGCCAGTTACATCATCGACTTCGATAAGGCCAAGCTTTTCCTCGGCAAGCTACCCAGCGAGTTGGCCAAAAAGAATCTCGACCGGCTATTGCGTTCGGTGCGCAAGCTCGATCCAGCGCGGCGCTACTTCCCGCCGGCGGCGTGGGCGCAATTGGCCGATTTTTATCATCAGACTATTGAAGGCTGAGTTGGACCCGAGAAAAATTCTCATCGTGTTGCATGGCTCCATCGGCGACGTCACCCGCGCGTTGCCCTTGGCCAAGCTGTTGAGACAGGGTTTTCCGCGCGCCTCGTTGGCGTGGTCGGTGGAGCCTGCGGCCTATCCGTTGCTCCAGGGCAACCCGGCGATCGACGAAATTATTCTTTTTGACCGACCCCATTGGTGGAAGAGCTTCGGTCCGTTCCTCGCCGGGATTCGCGCTCGCAGGTTCGATCTAGTGCTCGATCTGCAACGCCATTTGAAAAGCGGCATCGTCAGCTGGATGAGTGGCGCGCCGCGGCGTCTCGGCTTTCATCCGGCCGATAGTAAAGAGGGCAACGGGTTTTTTAACAATCTGCATATACAGCGCTACGGTGACAGCATCGCCAAGTTGGATCATTATTTAAAATTCGCCGACTATCTGGCCATTCCGCGAGCGCCGCTTGTGTGGAATTTTTCGCTGACTCCCGATGAGTGGGCGGCGGTCGATCGTCATTTGGTGCAAACTTCAAGCCCCTATGCGGTTCTGTTCGTCGGGACGCGCTGGCCAAGCAAACAGTGGTTTTCGCAGCAAGTCGCCGAGTGCGCCAAAATGCTTCAAGTTGAATTTAATTTCGACGTGCTGCTGCTCGGCGCCGCATCCGATCGCGAGCTCGCTCGGCGGGCCATGGTTGGCGTCAGTCGCCGAGTTATAAACTTGGCCGGACGGACGACCTTGCGCGAGGCGGTCGGGATTATTCAAAGGGCCAAGCTCGCCGTAGGGCCGGACACTGGGCTCATGCACATCGCCGCCGCCGTCGGCACGCCGGTGATTTCATTATGGGGGGCGACCGATCCAGATCGCACCGGCCCGTTCGGTTTTGCCGATTTGGCGATTCGCGGTCGGGCTCCCTGCGTGCCTTGTCATCAGAGAAATTGTCCCATCGGGCGGGTTTGCATGCAGTCGATTAGCGTCACGATGATCGGCGCGAAAGTGGCGCTCGCACTCGGCCACGAGCCGGGGGCTTGGGCGAGGCATGGTAGCGCTATCTGATTACCGCGAAGTTCGAGTCAGGGAGTGGCGCATACGCGCGCTCGATAACCTGTGGAGTACAAAGCTCCAAGATCAGGTGCTGGCGCTAGTTCGCGCGCAAGCGCCGGCGGGTCATCCTCAGACGATCGAATTGTCGCACCAGATTGACGGTGCAGAGCAGCGGTTCTTCCTCAAAGTATTTCACCGCATGACCCGACTCGCCGCGGTGAAAGATCAGCTCAGGCGTAGTCGCGCGCTCGGTAGTTGGCAGCAAGGGTTGGCATTAGCGGCGGCGGGCTTCAAAGTTCCACTGGCCATTGCCGTCGGCAGCGAGTCAGGTTGGCGGGTAGCTAAACGTGAGTTCATCTTGACTGCGAAGATCGCCGGCGCACCGCTGACGACTTATCTCGGCGGCGACTCTGCGGTGAGGGCCGCTGCCTTATCCTTCAAACGAGAGAATATTAAATCCTTGGGGCGCTTGATTCGTCGTTTTCACGAAGCCGGCTTCGTTCACGGCGACTTGGTGGCGACGAATATTTTCGTGGCGGCTGATGGCACGAAAAACCTCGAATTCTATTTCATGGATAACGATCGGACCCGGCGTTACCGGAGTCGGTTACGTTATCCGTTTTGGAAGCGTAATCTCATTCAGCTGAATCGCATGCCGCTGGCGGGGATTTCTTTGCAAGACCGCATGGTTTTTTTGCACGCTTACTTAGACGTTAAACGGCTCTGCGCTGCGGACCGCCGGTTTGCCCGCTGGCTTGAAGCCAGGACTCGCCAACGGCGCAAGCAGTGCGACGGTGCCGATCCAACGGTGAGTTTTCGCCGGCTAATGCGTTGGGCGCCAGAGATGGCGGGTAGACTTTAGCCAATTAAACGAAGCCACTTCGCGGGCGGGGATGAACCCCCGCCGTCAATTAAAATTTTGCAAAGGGGATGCTCGCCGCCTTTGGAAACCCCATAATTTTGTGCCCGCCTCATGAGGCGGGGCTAACGTAGAATATGGCGAACAACGGGATTTTAACAGCGGTGGCCGCCGCTTGGTCGGCGCAGGCGGCGGCGGGGAAAATGCTCTTGGACTTAAGCTCCGGCGACGGTGACACCTCTGAGATGCTGGCGCGGCAAGGCTATCGAGTCGTCGCCACCGATTATGGGCTGCAGCGGCCGATGAACGGCGTCACGCGGGTCGCGGGCGTCGATCTCAACTCCTGCCTGCCGTTTCAATCGGCTAGTTTCGATGCCGTCGATCTGATCGAAGTCATCGAGCATATTGAGAACCAGCCGCAACTGATTCGCGAGATCGCGCGGGTGCTCAAGCCCAACGGCCTGGTACTGATCAGCACGCCCAACGTCTTGAACGTGATGTCGCGGGTGCGCTTTTTATTCACCGGCTTTCTGCGTGGCCGGGTGCGGCCGGCCCACTATACGAGCAAACCGGGTCAGGCGCCGAATATTTATCTGCTTCATTTTTACGAACTTTATTATTTGCTGTTTCATTACGATTTTGAAATCATCGAGCTCAGAAAGACTCAAGTTAAGTTCGCGGCGCGATTTTTCACCGGTTTATTTTGGCCGTTCATGTGGTTTTTCAGTTTGATCACGGTGATCCGCGCCGAGAAGGATCCGCGCCAGCGGCGCTACAACTGGCAGATACTTTCCTATCTATTCGATCCCGCTTTGCTGCTGTCCGACAACATCGTCGTTAAAGCGAGGAAGTTAAGCGCCGGTGAAAATCGCCTTGGTGCATAAACGGCTCGATCTCAATGGCGGCACTGAGAGGGATCTTTTTAAGACGGCCGAAGGGCTTCGCGATCTGGGTCACAATGTCCATCTATTCTGCGGCGAATTTCGGGTCGCGGCGCCGTTGGGCGTTACGCCGCAGCGGATTCCGCTGCTTCGCCTGGGCCGAACGGCGCGGTTGTTGAGTATGGCGCTTGGCGCGCCGAAGATGATCGCCCAAGCGTCCTGCGATCTGGTGCTAAGCTTTGACCGCATGCCCGACTGCGATGTGCTGCGCTGCGGCGGGGGCACGCACCGCGGTTTTCTCAGCCGGTTGGCCGGCGAAGGCGGAGCGTTAGCGCGACTGTGGCCAAGCATCAGTCCGTACCATCGAACTCTACTGGCCCTGGAAAAGCGGCAGTTTCATTCATCACGCTTAAAAAAAATCATCGCGGTGTCGGCTGAAGTCAAACGCGACATCATGTCCAATTACGGGGTCGCCAGCGATAAGATTTCGGTTCTTTATAACGGCGTGGATGAGCGCCGCTTTCACCCGGATACGCGCGCACGGTCCGGTCAAGCACTGCGTGCGCGCTGGAATATTCCACCGGACGCGCCCCTGGTTCTATTCGTTGGCAGTGGCTTTCGTCGTAAGGGGCTAGACCGTCTTCTGTCAATCTGGAATTCGTCCAAATTCGCGCGTACTTATTTGCTGATTGTCGGCAGCGACGCGCGGCTGGGGCGGTATCGGAGTTGGGCCGATGCCGTCGCGCCCGGCAGAATAGTATTTGCCGGACGGCAAGATGAAATTGAAAAATATTACGGCGCCGCCGATGTGGCCGCGCTGCCGTCGTTGCAGGAGGCGTTCGGCAACGTCGTCATCGAGGCGTTGGCATCGGGATTGCCGGTGCTCGTGAGCCGCGCTGTCGGCGCCGCGGAAATCCTCAGCGGAAGCTTAGCTGGCGGCATCGTCGAACGCCCCGATGACGCCGCGGAGATTTCGGCTAAATTGGTGTCGCTTCTGGACAAAGCGAGGGAGGCAGCGGTGCGGCAAGAAGCTCGGAGCATCGCCGAAGGCTATTCTTGGGAGAGTCACTTTCACGGACTCGATACACTTTTGCGTGAAGTGAAAGCGTCGCCGATTGGCCGTGTTTGCTGATTTTGTTTTCCAGCAGCGTGGTGACGCGGCGATTTGGCTCGACCCCGCCTGCGTCGATCACAGCTTTATCGAACGCTTGACCGATGCCGATCGTCTGTTTGCCGAGTCCAACTGCCAAATCATCAAAGACCAACGAAAAATCAAAGTCGGGCGGGTGACCCTGCCGATCGCCGGCCGATCTCGGACAATTTTTGTGAAGCGATATAATGCCTTTTCCTTGCGCTATAAGCTGGCCTCACCGTTCATTCAATCCGGCGCCTTTCGCTCGCTCCGCGGCGCGGCGATACTGCGCGCAGCAGAGATTCCAACCGCATTGCCGGTGGCCGCGGTCGAGAATCGCCGGGGCGGCGCGTTAACCAAGAGTTTTTTTTTAGCAGAAGAAATTGCCGGTGGGGAAACCGTTGACGCTTATTGCCGCGGCCGGCTGATCGGCGCCACCGGGTGCGACGGAGCTCGGTTGCGGCGGCGGTTTTTGGCTGAGCTCGCGCAGTTATTCAGAACGCTCCATAGCCAGCGGATCTATCATAACGATCTCAAGGACGCCAATATTTTGGCGGCCGCGGATCCAAGTGGAACCGGCCTAAGGTTCTTCCTCCTCGACTTGGAAGGTGTGGCGAGTTTAGCGCAATTGAGCGAGCGGCGAAAAGTTAAGAACCTCGCGCAGATTAACCGTACTTTAGGTCAATATCTTAGGCAGCCGGAAAAAGTATTCTTTCTCAAAAGTTATCAGGGCAGCGGTTTTGCCGAGCAAAGTTTGCGCCGACGGCTGATGGAAAACGTCATGGCCGAGTCGAAGCGGATGGACCGTTTGAAGGCGCGCCATGACTAGCCTGGTTCTTGCACGCGAGCCGGCGCAGCGCTGGTTACTGGGCGCGCTAGTTGTGGCCGCGACGATTCGGGGCTACTTGCTCTGGCAGTACTACTGCATCAGTTCGGATGGCGTCATATATATCCGCGCGGCCCAGGATTTTTTCGCCGGCAACGTTAGAGCCGGGCTACAGTCGGTGTATCCACCGGGATATCCGCTGCTGATTTCCACGATCTATCCTTTGATCGGCGATTGGGAGTTGGCTGGACAGATCCCGTCACTGCTTTTCGGCATCGGGCTCTTATTGCCGCTTTTTTGGATTTGTCGTGACATGTTCGACGGCAAAATTGCTTTGCTTGCCTGTTATCTAGCGGCGCTCAGTCCCTTTTTAGCGCTCTATTCAGTTCACGTGCGGAGCGAGAGCTCTTATCTGTTTTTATCGACGATGGCGTTCTATTTATTTTTTCTCGCCATCGAACGGCGCGCGGTGGCGCGATTCTTTCCTGCCGGCTTACTTGCCGGCTACGCCTTCTTAATTCGCCCTGAAGCGATCGGGTTTCTGGTGATCGTTCCCGGCGTGCTGTTGTTGCGTTGGCTCCTATGGCGCGAGCCGAGCATTTTTGAATTGGTCAAGTCAATCGCCACGCTGTCGGTGGGATTTTTGATTTTCGCGCTGCCCTATATCGTTTATTTGAGTATCGATACCGGCCGGTTCGGCGCCATTAGCCGCAAGGCAGGGGTGACCTTGGCGATCAACTTACAAGAATCCGGGTTGCTCGATGACGGCGGTCAATCCCAAGAAACCGATGTCGGCTCATTTGTCTTCACCGACTACGTTCTCAAACATCCCTTTTTATACATCAAAAAAGCCGCCTCTGACCTGCTTCCGGCAACCTGGACATTTATCCAAGCGCTCTATTATTCTTACCTGCCGTTTCTCTTGGTTGGATTGTTGGTCGCTTTTCGGAAAAACCATTTCGTTCGCTCGCACTTGTTACTCATCGGCTTTGTCGTGTTTTATGTCTTTGGCTTCGCGCTCATTTATGTCAAGCGGCGTTATTCCTTGCAGGCCGTGCCGCTTTCTTTAGCTTGGGTGGCGGCGGGAGCGTGGTTTCTCTGGGAGCGAATGCGCGAAAGGTTGTCGTTCAAACGGGCAAGCTTTATGGCTGTCGGTATTGGATTGGTGTTTGTCGCTTCAACCCTGCCAAAGACCCTGAAACCGGTCTCCCGTGAAAAGGCTTTCGTGCGGCAGGCCGGTTGGTATCTCAAGGCGCGCAACCTAACCGGCAATCTAAGTGTGGCTGCCTTCGACGAGAGGGTGGCATTTTACGCCGCCGCGAGAAGCATTCTCTTGGCTAAAATTGACGCCGCGAGTATGGCAACTTACCTGCGTGATCAGAAGGCTGACTACTTCGCCGCCGAGGCCAGAATCATTGAAAAAATGCTGCCCGAAGTGTCACGGCGGCCAGAACAGTTTGGCTTAGTGTTAGAGCAAAAGTTTATCGGCACGCGCAATGACCGGATGTTATTGTTTAAGGTGAGCTAGGAGTCGAGCATGGAGCAAACCGCGGAAAAAGCCAAAGTCATCGTCGTAATGCCGGCATACAACGCGGCGAAAACTTTACGCCTCACCTACGATGCGATTCCAAAACAGGACGTCGATTCGGTGATTCTCGTCGACGACGGCAGTTACGACGAAACTCTCAAGATCGCCAAGGATCTCAAGCTAGAGGTGTTTGTCCATGGGCGGAATTACGGCTACGGCGGCAATCAGAAAACCTGTTACACCGAAGCGCTTAAGGCGGGCGCCGACATCGTCGTTATGCTTCATCCCGATTACCAGTATGATCCTACGCTTTTACCCAACGTCGTGGCACCGATTAAGGCCGGCGAAGCCGATGTCGTTCTCGGCTCGCGCCTGCTTGGCGGCAACGTGATGAAGCAGGGCATGCCGTGGTGGAAATTTCTCGGCAATCGATTTTTGACCGGCGTGCAAAACTGGGTGTTAGGGCAGAAGCTATTCGAGTACCATACCGGTTACCGGGCCTTCAGCCGGCGCGTGCTGGAGGAAGTGCCGTTTCTATTGAATTCAGATAATTTTGTCTTCGATCAGGAAATGCTCGTGCAGACGATCCATCTGGGCTTTTCCATCAAGGAGGTGCCGGTTCCGACCCGCTATTTCGCCGAGGCCTCAAGCGCCAGCTTCACGGCGAGCGTGCGATACGGCGTGAGCATTCTACTGTTACTAGCGCGATATCTACTCCATCGCTGGTCGATCATCGGACAAAAACAGTTCGAATGTTTTCCCGCCCGCTATCGGCGCGCCGAGTGAGCATTGTGGACAGCCCCTTGCTCACCTACCAACTGAAGCGCTTTAAGTACAACAGTCACTACTGGATCCTCAAGCTCATTGAGGATGCAAGAAGGCCACTACGAATCCTCGATGTCGGTAGCGCCGATGGTTATTTGGGGGCGATTCTAAAAGAGCGCGGCCATTACGTCGCGGCAGTTGAGTGCGACCCGCGGCTCGCCGAGAAAGCGCGGCCAATTTACGATCGCTTTTATCAAATCGATATCGAGGGTTTTGAATTTCCCGAGCGCCGTGAATACGATCTTATTATTTTCGCCGATGTATTGGAGCATCTCGCCGATCCCGCGGCGGTGCTGCGGCGCTGTTTCGCTTCGCTCAAGGACGATGGCCGGGTCATCGTTTCGGTGCCCAACGTTGCCAATGTTGTCGTTCGGCTGGGCCTACTGTTTGGCCGCTTTGACTATGGCGACCAGGGAATCCTAGATCGAACCCATCTGCGCTTTTTTACCCTTAAGACGGTAACGAAATTGCTCCAGGAGACAGGCTTCAACATTCGCCAAATGATCGCGACCCCCATTCCGCTGCAGTTGGTCTGGCCGGTGACCAATCGTCAGTTCTTCGCGCCGCTACACTATTGCCATTTTCAGATGGTCCGGCGGTGGAAGACACTTCTTGCCTATCAGTTTGTCGTGGAGGTCGATGGCAGGCCCGCGGATCAGTTCGCCTCGGGCAAGGCGCGGTCTTGGCTCTGAACCTGCAAATACCAGAGACCGCTTGAAGGACTAAGCCATTCATGACCGTGGTTGAGTCGGTCTATTCATTGACCTCACCTGAGATCAACACTCAGGATCGGCGCCGAAACTTTCCTGCTGGCGAAAGCGCCGAGCTTATGTTAATAATACCGTCGCGTATCCGCGCATTTTGAGGAATCGCACCCGCTTTCCAGTCAATATGAATACTCACGTGGTTGTTACCGGTGGCGCCGGCTATCTCGGCTCGGTTTTGTGCGAGCGTCTGCTCGACGTTGGCATCCGAGTTACGGCTATAGATTGTTTGATGTACCAACAAAAGAGCTTATTTCATCTCTGCGCCAATCCGGACTTCGATTTCGTTTGTGGCGACGTGCGCGATGAAGCGTTGATGCGGCGCTACGTAAAGCAGGCCGATGTCATCATTCCTCTCGCCGCGATTGTGGGGGCGCCGGGATGCGACCGTGATCCGTCCTTGGCGCGATCGGTCAACTTAGAAGCGATTCGGCTGATCAATCGTTTGCGCGGCGCCAGTCAACTGGTCATTTATCCAACTACCAATAGTGGTTACGGCACCCAGACGGGCGATGTGTTCTGCACGGAAGAAACGGCCTTAGAGCCGATTTCACTGTACGGGTCAACCAAATCAGAGGCCGAGACCGAGCTACTGCAGAGCCCCAACGCAGTGACCCTGCGTTTGGCAACCGTGTTCGGAATGTCCCCACGTATGCGTCTTGATCTACTGGTTAATCATTTCACCTATGCGGCCGTCACGGATGGTTATCTGGTTATTTTCGAAAAGGACTTCAAGCGCAATTATATTCACATTCGGGACGTTGCCGATGTTTTTTTGCATTGCATTGAAAACGCCAAGCAGATGGTGGGTCGACCCTATAACGCTGGATTAGATGCGGCCAATCTTTCCAAGGAAGAGCTGGCGCTGAAGATCAAAGAATTCGTGCCAAATTTTTACGTTCATTACGCCGCCATCGGTTCTGATCCGGATAAGCGGAACTATATCGTCTCGAATGAACGATTGCGCCAGGCTGGTTTCGAGGCGAAGCGTTCGTTGGAGTTCGGTATTCAAGAGCTAATCAAGGGTTATCGCATGATGGGGCGGGCGAGGTTTAAAAACGTTTGACCACAAAGATTTAACTGCCGACGGAGCTTTGGTGTGATAGCGACGGGTGAGCGGATGACGATGCGGATGGCTGACGTTGACGCGGTTATTCTAGCCGGTGGTTTGGGGACGCGCTTACGTGCTGTTGTTGCCGACCGGCCCAAAGTGATGGCGGTGATCAATGGGCGGCCGTTCCTAAACTATTTATTCGATCAGCTGATAACGGCCGGCATCGCGAGAGTTGTATTATGTACGGGATATCTCAGCCGGCAAATTCAATCTTGCGTGGGTGATTCCTATCGGACCTTGTCGATTGTTCACTCGGTGGAATCGGTCCCCCTCGGCACCGCGGGCGCGCTCCGGTTAGCGTTACAAATGCTCCAATCGGACCCCGCGCTCGTGATGAACGGTGATTCGTATTGCGCAGTGCCCCTTGAACGGTTTTGGCTTTCGCATTTGAGCTCTAAGGCAGCCGCATCTCTTGTCTTGGCGCGGCTTTCCAATACTGAGCGTTACGGTCGAGTGAAACTGGGGGCGGGGGATGAAGTGATCGGTTTCGAGGAAAAGAGCGGAACGCCGGATCAAGGTTTGATCAACGCGGGCATCTACTTAATTCACCGTAGCCTAATTGATGAGATTCCGATTGACCGGGCCGTTTCCTTGGAGCGCGAAGTTTTTCCAAATTGGATCGGGCGGGGCTTTTACGGATTCAAAACGGATGGAAAATTCCTGGATATTGGCACGCCTGAGTCATACGCGAGCGCGACGGCGTTTTTTGCTGGCGGATCGATGATGACATGATTATTAGCAGAACGCCCTTTCGTATATCGTTTTTCGGCGGCGGCACGGACTATCCCGCGTGGTACCGTGAACATGGCGGGGCCGTGCTCACGACCACGATCGACAAATATTGCTACATTAGCTGTCGCTATCTGCCGCCATTCTTTGAGCATAGAATTCGTATCGTTTATTCGAAAATCGAGAACTGCCAGAGCGTCGCCGACATCAGTCATCCGTCGGTTCGCGAGGTGCTGCGTTATCTCAACGTTGAGCGCGGGGTTGAAATCCATCATGACGGCGACTTGCCGGCGCGCAGTGGGATGGGGTCCAGTTCGGCGTTCACGGTGGGGCTACTCAATGCTCTTTACGCGCTCAAAGGCCAGATGGCGAACAAGCAGCAGCTCGCCAAGGAGAGTATCGATATCGAGCAGAATCGGCTGCGGGAAAACGTCGGATCGCAGGATCAGGTGGCGACCGCTTATGGCGGCCTGAACCATATTACGTTTCTCTCCAACGGGGAAATTACGGTCCGCCCAGTGACGGTCGCCACTGATCGCATGTCCGAGCTCAGCTCGCATCTAATGCTCTTTTATACCGGCGTCGCGCGCACCGCGTCGACCATCGCGGAAGGCTATATCAACAACATCGACAGCAAGAAGCGGCAACTGCGCGTGCTCAAGGATTTAGTCGATGAGAGCGTATCGGTGCTCAATAAGAACCGAAGCGTCAATGATTTTGGCGAGCTATTGCATGAGGCGTGGCTCGCCAAACGCGATCTCAGTTCCGAAGTCACCAATCCCCATGTCGATGAGATTTATGCGAGCGCTCGATCCGCCGGGGCCATCGGCGGGAAGCTCCTTGGGGCCGGCGGCGGCGGTTTTATGGTGTTCTTCGTTCCGCCGCACAAGCAATTAGCGGTGCGGCAAACGCTCAGCCGATTGATTTATGTGCCGTTTGAGTTCGAATTTTCCGGCAGCCAGATCATCTTCTTCGATCCAGAGGCTGATTACTCTCGCGAGGAGGAGGCACGAGGCCTTCAAACCGGCGTGGTCTTTCGGGAGCTTACGGACGAAGATCGTTAGTTCACGATGAATCGCAACAACCGTATCTATGTTGCCGGCGGCGACACACTGCTGGGCGCGGCGCTGCTCAGTCAATTAAAGGCCACGGGTTACTCGACGGTTAACGAAACCCGCTCGGCTGAACCGGATTTAGCCGATAAGGTTCAAGTTGAGGCTTTGTTCGCGGAGACGAGACCGGATTATGTCTTTCTTGTCGCAGGCAGGTCCGGGGGGATCAGTGCGAACCAAAAATATCCGGCTGATCTGATGATCGACAACCTATTGATTGATTGCCAGGTGATCCGCTGCGCCCATCTTTATGGAACCCGCAAGCTCATGTATTTTGCCAGTTCCTGCAGTTATCCGCGTCTGTGCCCACAACCCATGCGAGTTGAATCGTTGATGAGTGGTCCCCTGGAGCCATCTAATGAAGCTTACGCAACGGCGAAAATCTCCGGGATCAAGCTCTGTCAGGCATTTCGGCAGCAGTACGGTGCAGACATGGTAACGGTGATACCGGCTAACATATTCGGACCCGGGGACGACTTCACTTGTGACGATGCGCACGTCATCGCGGCTTTGATGGCGCGGTTGCACCGGGCCAAAATTTCGCGTTCCGATACAGTGGAGGTCTGGGGGTCGGGTTCACCCCGGCGAGAGTTTGTTTTTGTCGATGATGTTGCGGACGCGGCGATATTTTTGATGAAGGAATTTAGCAGTCCGACGCCGATTAATGTCGGCAATGGTTCGGATGTGTCCGTCAGAGAAATAGCCGAGATGATCCAGCAGGTCGTCGGATACCAAGGGTCGCTCAACTTCAATGCAAGTAAGCCCGATGGTATGCCGCTCAAGATGCTTGACTCGGCGAAGTTGTTGTCGATGGGTTGGCGGCCGAAGCATTCATTGCGTGCCGGATTAGACGCCACCTACCGCTGGTTTCTGGCAACGCGGGGAGCGCAGGATTAGTCATGCGCCAACAAATTTTTAAATCGCTTTATCGGATCCGTCGGGTGGAAGAAGAAATTGCCCGGATTTATCCGAGCGATAAAATAAAAAGTCCGGTGCACCTATCCATCGGTCAGGAGTCCGTCGCCGTTGGGGTTTGCGAAGCGTTGCGTCCGGATGATGTCGTGTTTGGCAGTTATCGAAGCCATGCCTATTACTTGGCAAAAGGCGGTGATCTGAAAAAGATGTTGGCCGAACTTTATGGCAAGTCGACCGGTTGCGCCAAAGGCAAAGGCGGATCCATGCATTTGATCGACGTGGAGCATGGAGTGATGGGGGCATCTGCGGTCGTCGGCACTACGATTGCGCACGCGGTCGGTTACGCGTACGCAATGAAACTTCAGCATAGAAGCAGCTTGGTGGTCAGCTTTTTTGGCGATGGGGCTACGGAAGAAGGGGTTTTTTTCGAAAGCCTCAATTTCGCCGCGCTTAAGGAGCTGCCGATTATTTTCGTCTGTGAGAATAATTCATATGCGATAAACACCCACATTCGATTTCGACAGAAGTCCCCCAATCTATGCGAGAAAGCGTCGGCCCAGGGGTTGCACGCGGAGCGCGTCGCTGACACCGATACTCTTGCTATCCTTGATCGTGTCAATACCGTTGCTCAAGCGATGCGAAACGGCGGAAGCGGCCCTTATTTTTTTGAATTTCTCACATACCGCTGGAAGGAACATGTAGGACCGAATGAAGATTACCAGTTGGGTTATCGCAGCATTGATGAAGCTCGGCCGTGGATCGAGCAGGATTCGGTGAGACGGGCCGGCAGCGAGCTCGATCCCGTTTTATACGAGCAGATAAAGCAAGAAGTTGAAAAAGAGATACAGGCGGCAATCGCGTTTGCTGAAGCAAGCCCGTTTCCAGAGCCGCGAGAGCTCTTTACCGATGTGACGGGGGATTGATTTTGGATCGTGTGCAGTCATACGTCGAGGCCATTCGCGAAGGCACGGATTTGGAAATGCAGCGCGACGAATCGGTCATCGTCTTTGGATTGGACGTCGACGATCCCAAGGCGATTCAAGGAACGACGCACGGTTTGGCCGCGCGATATGGTTCCGAGCGCGTATTCGGTACGCCGCTTTCCGAAGACGCCATGACGGGTGTCGCCATTGGAATGGCATTGGCGGGTCTGCGGCCAATTCACGTCCATATTCGAATGGACTTTTTGCTGTTAGCGATGAATCAACTGGTGAATGTAGCCGCCAAGAGTAGATATATGTACGGCGGACAGGTGCATGTGCCGATGGTAGTTCGTTCGATGATTGGCAAGAGCTGGGGACAGGGGGCGCAGCATTCCCAAGGGCTCTATGCTTATTTTATGCATGTGCCTGGCTTGAAGGTGGTCGCGCCGACGACTCCCTACGACGCCAAGGGCTGTTTAATTCATGCGATCCGGGATGACGATCCGGTTCTGTACATCGAACATCGGATACTGCATTTCCAAAAAGGGCAGGTGCCGGAAGCGCCGTATGAGGTGGCGCCGGGGAAAGCGCGAATTGTGATCGAGGGCGGCGACGTGACATTAGTCGGTATTTCACACATGCAGCTGGAGTGCCTCAGGGCGCAGCGCTATCTTCAATCGGTCGGAGTTAAAGCCGAGGTCATCGATCCAATTTGGTTAAGTCCTTTGGACATCGATACCATCGTAGATTCGGTGCGGAAAACAGGGAAGCTCTGCGTCGTTGACAACGGTTGGACCACTTGCGGCGCCGGAGCCGAGATCGCTTCCCTTGTGGTCGAACGTTTACAGGGATCTCGCGAAGTGCGCATTCGCCGATTGGGATTCGCGCCGGTCACCTGTCCGCCAACTCCTCCACTGGAGGATCTTTTCTATCCTAATGGAAGAACGATTGCTTCAGCTGCCTACGACTTGGTGCACGGGACGGCCGGCGATTGGCTACCCGAGGAACGATCTGAACTCCAAGAAGTTGAATTTAAAGGCCCCTTTTAACCTTCAATAATTAGCCGTGCAGAAACTTGACTGGCCGTTGATGCGTCACAATATCGCGCGAGCCGACCTCGACGCGGTGATCGAGTATCTCAAACAGAACGATCCAAAATTAACTCAGTCCAGTCAAGTTCAGGAATTTGAGAAAGAATGGTCTGAGTGGCTGGGGGTAAAACATAGCGTCCTTGTCAATTCCGGCTCATCGGCTAATCTGCTGACCCTTACTGCGCTGCGCGAGCATATCGGCATCGGCGAGATTATCGTTCCGACGCTCACGTGGGTCTCGGATATCGCATCGGTTATTCAGTGCGGCTACAATCCGGTATTCGTTGATATCGACCGCCGCACGCTGGGAATGGACAACGCGGCAGTGATTGAGAAGATCACGCCGAAGTGCAAAGCGGTCTTTCTCACACACGTGCTCGGTTATAACGCACTCGGCCAATCCCTGTTGGATGCACTGGCCGCTCGGAACATTCCGCTCCTTGAAGATGTGTGCGAGTCTCATGGAGCACAATTCCGGGGAAAGAAACTTGGCACCTTCGGTTTGATGTCCAACTTTTCATTTTACTACGCCCATCATATGAGCACCATCGAGGGCGGGATGATTTCGACCGACGACGGCGAGTTATATCAGACCCTGCGCATGTTACGGTCGCATGGAATGGTGCGCGAAATGACTTCGCCGGAGATCAAACAGTCTTATCAAGCTGATTATCCTGACCTCAATCCGGATTTTATCTTCGCGTTTCCGGCCTACAACCTGCGCAGCACCGAGATTAATGCGCTCATTGGGCGTTCTCAGCTCAAGCGGCTCGATGTCAATAACCAAGTGCGTTCGGCCAATCTCTCCTTGTTTTTGGAAAATCTCGATGCGGCGAAGTACCAAACCGATTTTGCGATCGACGGAAGCTGCAATTACGCATTAACGCTAGTTCTTACGCAGCCCGATCCAAGGCTGCGGGATAACGTGATGGGTGCGCTCAGAAAGCACGGCGTAGAGTTTCGTCGTGGGACTTCCGGCGGAGGCAATCAACTTCGCCAACCCTATCTGCGTAAAATGTTCGGCGATAGGGAATTTGAAAAGTATCCGAATGTGGATCACGTTCATTTTTACGGCTTTTACATCGGCAACTATCCGACGTTGGAAAGCAAGAAGATTGTTGAACTATGCCGCATCTTAAATGATCTCGCGGCGTAGGGGAAATGGCCATGGTGAATAATAAATCATTGGACTTGGTGCTCGTGCACCCGGGAAATCGCACGCAAATTTATCAATCCCTCGGCTCGACGCTGTCAGCCATCGAACCGCCGGTTTGGGCTAGTTTACTCGCTACTTTCGTGCGTCGCCGAGGTTTTTCCGCCGTGGTTCTCGACGCCGAAGCGGAGAACCTAACCCCCGAAGAGACGGCCACCCGAATCAGCGAAATGGATCCGCTGCTTACGGCCATTGTTATTTACGGGCATCAACCCTCGGCGTCAACCCAGAACATGACGGTGGCAGGTTTACTTTGTTCGTCGATCAAAAAAGCGGATGCTAGACGGAAATTGCTATTGGTCGGAGGACATGTCGCAGCGCTTCCCGAGCGGACTTTGCGCGAGGAGGAGGCGGATTATGTCTGTACCGGGGAAGGGCCCTATACCGTAGTTGACCTGTTGGAGGCTCTTCGCTGTTCGTCTGCGAATCTTTCTAAAGTCCGAGGGCTTTGTTATTGGGACGGCGACGTGATCGCATCGACAGCCCCCGCCCCGCTGGTGCGGGACCTTGATAACGAAATGGCTGAACTTGCCTGGGATCTGCTGCCGATGAATAAATACCGTGCCCACAACTGGCATTGCTTTGGCGATCTTGATCGTCAACCCTACGCATCCTTATACACGACCTTCGGATGTCCTTATCATTGTAGCTTCTGTTGCATCCAAGCGCCGTTTAAGAGCGGTGAAAAACTTGCTGGTTTGAAAGACAGTGTCAATAGTTATCGATTTTGGAGTCCTGCATCTGTGATGGCTCAGATCGATCGCTTGGTAAATGATTATGGCGTGAGCAATATCAAGATCGCGGATGAAATGTTCGTTCTAAACCCCCGCCATGTCCTCGGGATCTGCGATTTAATCATCGAGCGCGGCTATGAGTTGAATATCTGGGCTTACGCTAGAGTGGATACCATCAGAGAAGGCATGTTGGAAAAACTCAAGCGCGCCGGTGTTAACTGGCTCGCCTTCGGGATTGAGGCCGCGAACGAGCGCGTCCGTGAGGATGTGGATAAGGGATTCGACCAGGAGTTGATTTTTAGAACCCTCGAAAGCGTGCGGGCCAGCGGCATCAATGTGATTGGCAACTACATCTTCGGACTGCCCGAAGACAACTTAGAAAGCATGCAGGCGACGCTCGACTTGGCGATCGAACTGAATTGTGAATTCGCCAATTTCTATTCAGCGATGGCGTACCCAGGTTCGCTGCTCTATGACAACGCGCTGAAGCAGGGATGGAAACTCCCGGATACGTGGAGCGGATATTCACAACACGCGGTGGACACGTTGCCGTTGCCGACGAAGCACCTCGCCGCGGGCGAGGTGCTGGGTTTTCGCGATCGCGCGTTTCAACTTTATTTCAATAGCCCTTCTTATCTTAATATGATCACCCGAAAGTTCGGGGTGGAAACCACGGAGCAAATCCGTGCTATGACATCACATAGGCTGGAACGCAAATTTATTCCGTAACACGTCACCCTTCGAGTTTCGGCAATGGACATACTGTTTGAACACCAACGGTCAACACGGCCGATCGTGAGCATCGTTTTAATCGACTGGTCTTGTCGAGAGAGTTTTCACATCCTCGAATATTTGGCGAATCAAACCGTCGAACGCGACAAATATGAGATTATTTGGATTGAATATTATGATAAAAGAGCCCGGGAGATCGACCTAGCGATTGGGAAATGCCGAGTTCTTGACCAGGTCCCGCCTTTGGATAAGTGGATCGTCTTGGGCATGCCTCAGAGCCAGTATTACCATAAGCACCTCATGTACAACGTGGGAATACTCGCTAGCTCTGGCGAGGTGATCACGATTTGCGATAGTGACGCGATCGTTAGCAGGACATTCGTCGCTTCGATCATCGACTCGTTTGCTAAGGATCGTAACATTGTACTGCACATGGATCAGGTCCGGAATCGAGAGAAACATTTCTACCCTTTCAATTATCCGTCGATTGCCGCGGTCATACGCGACGGCAGAACAAATATGATTGACGGGAAGCCGGCGGGTTTACGGGATACGAGGGACCCAATCCATAGCCGGAATTACGGTGCTTGCATGAGCGCTTTTCGGGAGGACCTTGTCGCCGTTGGTGGGGCGGATGAGCATATCGATTACCTGGGCTACGTGTGCGGGCCGTACGAGATGACCTGGCGGTTGAACAATTGGGGCAAGAAAGAAGTGTGGCACGACGGCGAATGGACCTATCATGTGTGGCATCCCGGGCAACTGGGCGCCGATAATTACTTCGGCCCCCACGACGGGTTCCACGTTTCGTCAACAGCGCTTACAGTGCGACAATCCGGACGGATATTTCCCCTGTTAGAAAACCCTGCAATCGAGGCGCTGAGGCGCCCGGAGCAAATATCGGGTGAATATCGCATGGCGCTCGATGCCGCATTATCGACGAGGGATTTCACCCATTGGAAGGTCTCAAAGACTCGCCTCGAGTTGCTGAGCTTGGGTAAATCACTGACGAGAAAGTTCCTCCCTCGGAAAGTCAAAACTTATCTGAGATCGCGCTTTCCTAACGTATTTAAATTTGCCTAACCGCCCATTGTCACGATCTGACGCTTATGGAAGAACCCATCGTTACGGTCATCCTTTTTGTCCATGCGCCGTACGCCAAATTTCTAGAGCAATCCCTAGGCTCCATTCTTGGCCAGTCACATTCAGCTCTGGAAGTGATCGTGTTGGGAGATGGCTCGATTGAAGTTGCAAAGGCGGTGGAACCCTTCATCGCCGATCGTCGCTGGATGCTCTGTTCGCAAGGGAACCTGCCATTTCTACAAGCGACCAATGAAAAAATGAAGGAATGTAAGGGAAAATATATCGGCACGTGGAACAGCGACGAAATTTACAATCCCGATCACGTGAGGTGCCTGGTTGAAGCACTGGAAAAAGATCGAGAAGCCGGCGCCGCATTTGACAATATGGAACCGTTCGTCGATTCGACCGCCGCGGTGAGCATAGAGCCCTCGCTTATGATACCCAAAACGCGCGCTAAGGCGCTGGCCGCGTCTCGGCTTTCTTTGAGGCAAATTTTTGATGATAACTTTATGACTGGCCCGTCCTCGCTCATTAGGAAATCGGCGATCGACCGAGTCGGTGGTTATGACGAAGAGATATTCCTCAATTGCGACCTGCACTGGTTTTATCGCATCGCGGCGTATTATCCAATTCGATTCGTAGATTACATAGGCGTCCGTAGACGGATTCATCCGTTGAATACGACGAGCGTAAACCCCCATTACGAATTTGGCGTGAAAGAGCTTGAAACGATCCGCGATAAATACCCTGACGTTTATCAGCGCATTGGCAAGAGCGCGTATAATAAAAAGCTTGGCCGAAAGTATTACCGCCTGGGACTCTATTATGAAAGGCTCGGCGAAATCAGTAAAGCGCGGGAAATGTACAAAAAAACAATGCTCCTACGCAAGTTCAGCCTTCGGTATTATTGGGAGTACTTTCGTTCTTGTGCGCTTGTGTGACCTAGGCGAGAGTTTCGCGGCCGTGCGACGTATCGATGATAGAATCGGTTTAAACTTGGGTGCGGATTTGATTCTCCTCGAGCTTTTTTTATTTAGAGTTCAATGCCGTTTCATGGACTGCCGATAGACGATTGCCAAGCTCCGATAATTTACTTTATCTGTTCCCGACTTGGTTTCGCGTGGCGGGCACACGCGCCGCTGCACGGTTGCCATGATCTGCCGGTCGGTTTGGGCAAAACGCTGCTGGCTAATCATAATGCGGTGTGGACCGATGGCGGTGGAAGTTGCTGCGCTGTTAAGTGCTCGCACATCGGTTTAGCATCGAGAGGCAGCGCTAGGAGTCCCATTGTCTCTGTCGATTAAGAAAATCTCTGTCATCATACCCACCCGCAACCGGGCACAGAGCCTTGCCACGCTGCTTGAAAGTTTGGCGATCACGGAATGTCCCGACGGCGCGGCTATTGAAATAGTCGTCGTCGACAATGGATCGACCGATGACACCGCGGTAATGCTGCAAAAACAAATGGCGACTCAAAAGCGATATCCGCTGCGCGTGCTTAGTCAGCCACAGCCGGGAAAATCCAACGCACTCAATTTGGCGCTGGCCAATTGCGATGGTGACTTGCTGGTGGTTTTTGACGATGACGTGACCGTAGAGCCGCGTTGTTTGGTTCAGCTCGTCGATGGCTATCGGGAGCGCGACTTTGCCGCCGTACAAGGGCGGATTTTGCCGGGGAAGGATCCCGATGGTCGGTGCGCCGAACTTGAGCGCTTACGGGAGTATAACATCCCGTTGATCGATTACGGCGACGAAATTCACGAGATTCGCGGCCTGACCGGAACTAACATGTCGTTTAAGCGGGAAATCCTCAATGCCGTTGGATACTTCGATACTCGCCTTGGGCCCGGAGCTGCGGGATTTAGCGAGGATACCGAATTTTCCATGCGCGTCCGCAAGGCCGGTTTCAAGATCGGTTACACGCCCCACGCGGTGGTTTACCATGAGATCAATCCCAATCGTTACGGCAGGATCTATAACCGTGATGTCGAATACCGCAAGGGGATGAGCCGAAGCCTTTACCGCCACGACTCCATTACGTTCAACGTCGTCCCAAATCTGTTTGCCAACTTTCTTCGCCTAGCGCTCTATCGGTCCTTGGGCAAGCGGCAAAAGGCTTACAAAACCGAAGGGCGGCTGTTTAAATGTCTCGGTTATGTTGCCGGGAAGTTGCGTCGCCGCCCCGCCGCCAGGTAAAGACAGCTTGACCGCACTTGCCATGTGCGCATCGCCGGCCATTTCAGTCGTGATCGCGACTTTCAATCGCGCTAATTATTTACCCGCAACCATCGATTCCGTGCTCAATCAGTCTTTCAAGGACTTCGAGCTGATTGTGGTGGACGATGGATCAACCGACAATACTCAAGAGGTATTGGAACCGTACGGTTCCCGTGTCAAGTATTTCTACCAACCGAATGGCGGCGCTTCTGCGGCGCGAAATCTAGGCGTGCGCCATGCCCGCGGCGCGTGGATCGCTTTCCAAGACTCGGACGATCTGTCTCTGCCGAACCACTTGGCATCTTTGTATGGTTACGCGACGAAACATCCAGCATGTGGGATGGTATTTGCCAACGGCAATTACTTGAGCGGAACGGCACAAAGCCGCCGTAAAAAGACCATTATTGAAACCGCAAAGTCGCGTGGGCTAGCGGAAAAAGGCGTGCGCTTGGTCGATTTGTTCGAAAAAAGCATTCTGCGCGTGCAAGCTGCGCTGTTTTCTAAACAAGCCTACGATCTCGTCGGTGGGCATGATGAGTCGCTACGCATCTGTATGGATCTGGATTTGGGATTTCGCATGCTGATGAACTTTCCGGTGGCATATCTCGATGAGGTATTGTTTTCCTACCGGATCCACGACGGCAATATCGGCCGCAACGAAGAGCTTCGCTTGACGGAAAACATTCAGGTCATCGAGAAACTTATTGGTGACTATCCCGCGGCTCGGGAATTGATCGGCAGAAAATTGCTGGCTCGCCGCCTCGCGTACCGTTACTACCGTTTGGCCAAGGGGCGATGGCGGCACAACCATCGTGAGGCGGCGCGTCAGGCGATCAAGCAGGCGACGCGGCTGCGACCCGGTTTCGTCAAATATTGGTACTATCAAATTCACTGGGGCTTGGCCGCTCGCTAGGCTTTTCTTACCGGGCGATGGCGTGGAAGCAAATCAGCAGCAAAGACGGTAGCCAGGATTGTCGGGTCCACTGTTTCAGCTGGCGGCGGCCGACGCTTTTCGAATGCACGACGCGACTCTTGCGCGCGGCGATGTAAAGCGCACGCAGCGCGAGGGTCAAATAATTTTCCAAGCGTGCGCCGAGCGATGCCCGTCGGACCTTTCGCATGGCGGTGATATTGTCAACGATGGCGAACTCTTGAAAGCGGCCAGAGCGAATCACTTCTTCCCATAACACCCGCTTGGGGCCCTTTTTACGGATGGTATCGTGCATCGCGAGAATGCCGCCTTCAACCAAATGGGGCTCCCACAGGGTGAAGTCTAATTTCGCCGCTTGATAGCGGTGGTCCCCGTCAATCCAGAGCAGGCGAATCGGTTTGTCCCAACCTCGCGCCGCCTCTTCGGAGGTTGTGATCAACGGCACGACGCGGTCGTTCACGCCGCACTGATTGATGGTCGCGCGGAACTCGGCTTCGGTGTCTTCATGGTAACCTTCTTCGAATAGGATTTTATGCGGATCGATGGCATAGATCTTCTCTTTGTGGACCTTGCTCGCGCCTCGCGCCAAAGCCACCGTCGACTTGCCTTTCCAACTGCCGATCTCGACGATCACGCCATTGTGTTGGTTAAATTGCCCGAGCTGAAACAAGCAATCAATCTCTGCTTGCGTGAGCATACCGGGCAATGAATAAACATCATCGAGATCTTTCATCATGCCCTCCCTTCGCAGCATATAGCATTGGCTAATGTGGACTTAAAGCCGGCATTTGATTCAGTGCGTGGCGGCTTGTGACCCTTAATCCCGCGTCTGTTTCTGAAGCGATGTCAAAGATTCGCCCGACCGTGTCCGCCATCGTTGTTTGTTTCAACGAAGAGCAGCGAATCGAAGACTGCCTCAAAAGCTTACGTTGGTGCGATGAGATCGTCGTGGTTGATTCCTTCAGCACGGATCGCACGCCGGAAATTTGCCGGCGCTACACGGAGCGTTTCTATCAGCGTCCCTGGGCCGGCTATAGGGATCAGAAGGCGCATGCGCATTCGCTGGCGACCAAGGATTGGGTCTTGCTGGTCGATTCCGATGAGCGGGTCAGCGTCGCGCTCCATCAAGAGATTCTCGCCGCGCTTTCGGCCGACGGTAACGAATTCGTCGCCTATGCGGTACCGCGCTTGGTTTATTATTTGCGCCGCTGGTGGTGGCGTGGCGGATGGTATCCCGACTACGATATCCGCCTGTTTCGCCGTGAGCGGGCCACTTGGGGCGGCAGCGA
>Ga0137437_1000045_pt1 | contig 32831 bp, 28 predicted proteins | sample EasRivERMGT138_2_FD_102332 | JGI IMG/M metagenome (GOLD analysis project Ga0137437, IMG submission 102332) | Soil microbial communities from meander-bound floodplain in the East River, Colorado, USA - East River MetaG ERMGT138_2 | ecosystem: Environmental > Terrestrial > Soil > Floodplain ...
CTCCAGCAGGCCGGGCATCAGATCGTGCTCGCCAGCGACCGACCGCCGGCGGAGATCGCGGACCTCGACGAGCGGCTGATCTCGCGGTTCTCGGGGGGATTGGTCGTGGACATGGGCATCCCCGACTATGAGACCCGCGTGGCGATTCTGCGTCGCAAGGCGGAAGAACGCGGCTCGAACTTCCCACCGGGCGTGCTCGAGACCGTCGCGAAGGTCGAATTCCCCAACGTGCGCGAGCTGATGGGCGCGTTGAATCGCCTGATTGCATTTCAGGCGGTCAACGACACGCCGATGAACGAAGACGCGGTCCGCAAAGTGCTCGGAATACCGGGGAAGGGGGGCGAGGGAGGGGGGAAGGGTACCCCTGCGCCAGCGCCCGCGTCTGGTGCCGATGAGTTTTCCCAATTCCTCACGGACGTCACGGCCACCGTCGGCAAAGCCGTCGAGGCCTGGCGCGCGCGGGTGGCGGAAGCCGTGCTGCGCTGGGAAGGCGAAGGCTATCGCACCGGCCGGCTCGAACAGCTGCTCGATCAGGAGACGCCGCCGGCGGTGGACGAGGCGATCGCGGCGTACGTGCAGGACGTCGAGCGTTTGAAAGCGCTGGAGGCGGAGGTCGCGGTGCTCGATCCCCAGGCGGCCGGGGATAAGGTGTTCCGCGACCCGGGCCAGCTGCAGGCCGCCGAAGCCGCCGCCGCGAAGGTGCGCGACGGTGCCGCGCCGCCCCCGGCGCCGTCCGCCGCCTTCCCGCTCGACGGCTACTGCGCCGGGCCTTCGAATGAAATCGCGCTCAAGGGCGCGCGCGATGTGATCGGCAAGCCGGGGAAGAAGTACAACCCGCTCGTCATCGTGGGGCGGAGCGGTCTCGGGAAAACCCACCTCTTGCACGCGATGGGACTCGAGCTCGCCAAAAAGAAAAATGCCGTCGTCGCGTGTCTCTCGACCCAGCAATTCGTCGACGAGCTGATCGCCGCGATCGACGGCAATCGCGTGGACTGGTGGCGCGCCCGCTACCGGCGGGCCACCGCGTTTCTGCTCGACGACATTCAGCTGCTCGCGGGGAAGGAGCGCACGCAGGAAGAGCTGTTCAATCTCTTCAACCAGTTCCTCGATGCCGATCGCCAGCTCGTGTTCACGGCGCCCGCGCATCCGAATACCCTCGACGGATTGGAGGAGCGGATCGTGTCGCGACTCGAGGGCGGGCTGGTGGTGGAGATCCAGGAGCCCGACAAGGGGCTGAAGCGGACGGCGCTGGAGCGCCTGCTGAAGAGCCAGCGCGTGACCGCGGACGCGGCGCTGCTCGACTACCTCGTGGATCGCCCGGTCGAATCGGTCCGCAACCTCGGCGCGCTGGTGCAGCGGGTGATCGAGGCGGCGGCCGCGCAGGATGCGCCCGTCACCGCCGGGCTGGCGCGCGACGTGTTGGAGGGGGCGCCCGCCCCGCGCCGCACGTTGGGAACGCGGACGAGCGGCATCGTCGTCTCGAGCGCCGGCGGCGTGCGCAGCCGCGAAAAGATGGTGTGGGACTGGCCCGCCGCCGCGGACCGCGTGATCGAGGACATGCGCTGATGGCGATCAAGGGGTCGCTCAAGGAAGCGTCGCTCCCCGACGTGCTCCAGCTCCTGGCGCTGGGGCAGAAGACCGGGTGCCTGTCGATCGCCGACCGCTCGAACTTCGGCTACATCTACTTCGACAAGGGTCGGATCAGCTACGCCTCGATCGTGAACCGCCGCGACCGCCTGGGGGATATCCTCGTCAAGCACGAGAAGATCACCCAGGACCAGCTCGACGCCGCCATCCATCGCCAGGCCCGGGAGCGCGACAAGAAGCTGGGCGAGATCCTCGTCGGCCAGAACGTGCTCTCGCAGCAGGAGCTCGAGCGCTACATGCGGATGCAGATCGAGGAGTCGGTGTACTACCTGTTCACCTGGACGCAGGGCACCTTCAATTTCGAAGCCGACGTCCGGCCGGAACAACAGGACTTCCTCGTCTCGATCAATCCGGAATCCCTGCTGCTCGAAGGCGCCCGCCGCGTCGACGAGTGGGGGCTGATCGAGAAGAAGATCCCGTCCTTCGACCTCATCTTCCTCGTCGACCGCGATCGCCTGGCGATCAGCGATGCCTCGTTGACGGAGATGCAGGAGCGGCTGTTGGGGCTGCTCGACGGGTCGCGCGACGTCAATCAGGTGATTGAAGACTCCGGGCTCGGCGAATTCGAAGTCGGCAAGGCGCTGTACGGACTGGTGACGGCGGGATTCCTGCATCGCGCGGGTCGCTCGACCAGCGCCGAAGACGTGAAGATGACCGACGCCCGGATCGACGAGCATCGCAATCTGGGGATCGCGTTCTACAAGACCGGGATGCTCGACGAGGCGGCGCGCGAATTCCGTCGCGTCGCGGAGCTGCGCGTGAGCGACGCGAGCGCCCACTTCTTCATCGGCCTCGTCGCCTTGAAGCAGGCGCGCTGGCGCGAGGCGATGGAGGCGCTGCGGTTGGCGGCCGAAAAGGGCGGGTCCCGGCCCGCCGTGCTGCATAATCTGGGGCTGGCCTACGAGCAGCTCGACCGGCTGGACGAAGCCGAGGCCGCATACGCGGAAGCGGCGTCCCGCGCCAAGACCGACCCGCGCGTGTTCGTGGGGTGGGGCATCGTGGCGCTGAAGCAGAACGATTTTGCCGGCGCCGCGGGGCGGTTGGACCGCGCCCGGGAGCTCTTCGCCGAGAGTGTCCCGCCCATGTGGTATTGGGCCCGCGTGCTCGCCGCCGCCGGCGCGGGAGACTTCGAGACCGCGGAGCAGGTCGCCGCGCAGGCGGTCGAGGCCCATCCACAGAACGGCGTGCTCCGCAACAATCTCGCCGTGCTGCACGAGCTGGCGGGCGACCTGGCCAAGGCTGAGGAGCTGGCGCGCGCCGCCGTGCGCGACGAGCCGTCGCTGCCGCAGCTCTCGAAGAACCTCGGTGACCTCGCGTATCGCGCGTCGCGCTACGACGAAGCATGGACCCTGTACCAGCGCGCGATCGATCTGTCGCCCGAGCTCGGCGACGACGTCTACTTCAAGCTCGGCAACATCGCGTACAAGCGAAACGACCGCGAACAGGCGAGCGAGCTGTGGCGCCGCGCGCTCGAGCTGAACCCCAAGCACGAGCTCGTGAAAGCGAATCTGGACACACTGAGCTCACTGTCGTGAGCACGGGAGGGGCGGACGAGCGCGCCTTTCTCGCGCTCACGGAGAAGATTTCGCGGGCGCGCGGGGTGAGCTGCGAGTCGTACAAGAACAAGTGTTTGAAACGCCGCATCGCGGTTCGCATGCGGGCGCGCGGCGTCCACACCTACGCCGATTACGGCGAGCTGCTCGATCGGGATGCGCGCGAGTATCAGGAGCTGCTCGACGCGCTCACGATCAACGTCACCAAGTTCTTCCGCAACTCCGAGACCTGGGAGGCGCTGCGGCCGTATCTCGTCAGCCTGGCGTCGAACCGGCCCGAGCTGCGCGTCTGGTCGGCGGGCTGCGCGTCCGGCGAAGAGCCGTACACGATTGCGATCCTGCTTCTGGAAACGCTGGGCGAGGGGCGCGCGTCCATCGACGCGACCGACATCGATCGCCTCAGCCTCGAGCGCACGCGCCAGGCCCGGTATCCCCAGACGGCGTTCAGCGAAATGCCCGCGGATTTGCAGCAGCGCTATTTCCGCGATGGACAGCCGATCCAGCCGGTGCGCGATCTCGTGCGCGTGCTGCCGCATGACCTGACGCGCGACCCCCCGCCCAGGCCGGTCTACGACCTGATCGTCTGCCGGAACGTCGTCATCTACTTCGAGCGGGCCGCGCAGGAGCGCCTGTTTCAGACGTTCGCGCACACACTCGCGCCGACCGGAGTCCTGGTGTTGGGGAAGGTCGAAACCTTGTTTGGACCCGCGCGCACCCGGCTCACGGTCGAGGATCCGCGCGAGCGGATCTATCGAAAACCCGCGGCCTCGTGACGGACGTCATCGTCAAGGTGGCGGACTGGGCGGCCGAGCGGGGGGACGGCGTGCTCGTGACGCTCGGGCTGGGCTCCTGCGTGGCCATCATGCTGCACGATCCGCAGGCGAACGCCGGCGCCATGGCGCACGTGCTACTCCCATCCACCAGTCTCGTCCGCGACACCAGCAACCAGGCGAAATTCCCCGAGACCGCCGTGCCGCTCTTGATCGACCGGCTCAGCCGCCTGGGGGCCGACCGTCGCCGCCTGGTTGCCAAACTCGCGGGCGGCGCGAGCATGTTCAGCCAGCTCGTCACGCCCGGCTCGATCCAAATGGGCGAGCGCAACGTCCTGGCATGCCGGAACGCGCTGCGCGCGGCCCAGATTCCGATCCTCCAGGAGTCGGTGGGTGGCGACCGGGGGCGCAGCATCCGCTTTCACGTGCGGGACGGACGCGTGGAAATCCGCTCCGTGGGTGCCGGTGTCCATGTCATCTGAGCAAGCGACGGTGCTCGTGGTGGACGACAGCGCGCTCATGCGGCGCGTGCTGGTGGACGTCCTGGGTGGCGGCGAAACGGGGCAGGGTGAGTTTCGCGTCGTCGCGACGGCGCGCGACGGCGTGGACGCCATTCGCAAGGTCCACCAGTACCAGCCGGACGTGGTCACGCTCGACCTCGAGATGCCGCAGCTCGATGGCTTGGGCGCCATCGGCTACATCATGTCCGAATCGCCGCGACCCATCGTGGTCGTCAGCGCGCACGCCGGTCCCGGCACCCAGGCCGCGATTCGCGCGCTCGAGCTCGGGGCTGTGGAGATCGTCGCCAAACCGCCTCCGAGCGAGGGCGTGGGTGGACACTCGCGCGCGGCGCTCGCCGCCCTCGCGCCCCAGCTCGTCGCGGCCGTGCGCCGCGCCCTGGCCGCCGACGTATCGCACGTCCGCGTGCTGGCGCGGCCACCGGCGCCGGTGGTGCATCCACCCGAGCTTGCCCTGCGCGGCCGCGCGACGCTCGCGGTCGGCATCGCCGCATCGACCGGCGGCCCGCGCGCGCTCACCGATCTCATCCCGCGCCTGCCCACCGGGCGTGGCGCCGCCGTGCTCGTCGTGCAGCACATGCCGCCGGGGTTCACGCGCAGTCTCGCGGAGCGACTCGATTCGATCAGTGCGCTGCGCGTGGTTGAGGCGGACGACGGCGCGCCGGTCGTCGCCGATACGGCATACGTGGCGCCGGGCGATTATCATATGCGGGTGCGGTCCGCTTCCGATGGTCCGATCATCGCGCTCGAGCAGTCCGCGCCCGTCCATGGCGTGCGTCCCGCGGCGGATCCGCTGTTCCGCTCGCTCGCCGACGTCTACGGTCGGCGCAGCGTGGGCGTCGTCCTGACCGGGATGGGCCGCGACGGCGCGGACGGTCTGCGCGCGATGCACGATGCCGGCGCCACCGGCATCGCGCAGGACAAGGAGACCGCGATCATCGCGGGCATGCCGAATGCGGCGGTGCAGGCCGGCGGCGTGGACGTCGTCCTGCCGCTCGGCCACATCGCCGAGCGGGTCGGGGCCGAGCTCTCCCGCCGGAGCGGCCGGTGAAGGGCTATCTGTTGGTGCGCGCGGGAGGACAGCCGTACGGCCTGCCGGTCGCACGCGTGCTGGAAGTCGGCGACGCCACCGAGGTGCTCAGCATTCCCCGTACGCTGCCATCGGTGCGCGGGCTCACCCCGCTGCGGGGCCGGCTGGTGCCGCTCGTCCATCTCGGCGCCTTTCTGAGCGGCGGCGATGTGCCGGTTGCCGAAGGAAACGCCGTGCGCACTGTCGTCCTGGTGGAGTTGGGGCGCGGGGCCGGCAAACAGGTCGCCTTCGAAGTCGACGACGTGGATGCGGTCGTGCGCGAACAGCCGCTGCCGGTCCCGCGCGGCCAGGCGCTCCCGTGGGCGTCAGGCGTGGCCGAACAGCCGGAGGGACTGGTGCCGATTCTCGATCTTGACGCGCTGGGAGATCGCATCTGATGGTGACGACGGCCAGCGGTGATGACGTCCAACTGGTGACGTTCAAGGTGGGTGGCCAGGACTTCGCGTTCAATATTTTCCAGGTCGAGCGCATCCTGCGATACGAAGCGCCCGCGCCACTGCCCAAGGCGCCGGACTTTCTCGAGGGCGTGCTGCAATATCAGGGCGCCGCGGTGCCGCTCGTCGATCTGCGCAAGCGGCTGAACGCGGCGGCGCCCCTGCGCGAGGACACGCGTACGGTCATTCTCGAGTTCGAGGGCGGGAAGATCGGCATGATCGTGGACGCCGTCACGGAGGTGCTGCAGGTGGCCGCGCAGGCGGTCACCCCGCCGCCCGGGATCGTGAAGGGCCTCGCGGCCGAGTACATCGCCGGCCTCGTCGTGCAGAACGGTCGGACGATCATCGTCCTGAACACCAACAAGCTGCTGAATTCGAAGGAGAAACTCGCGCTGCAGGCGGCGTCATGACCGATGCATCGACACCGGTGGCGTCGCTGCGCCGGGAATACGACGCCATCGCGCGGCAGCTCGAGGGCGCGCCGGGCGGGGCCGAGCGCGAGGCCGCCAAGCGCGAGATCATCGCGTTCTTCAAGAAAGTGGACGGGATGCTGGGTGAGCTGACGCAGCTCAAGGAAGACATTCGCCAGCTCGTCGACAAATTCAAGCAGCTCGCCGCCGACACGAAGCAGACCGTCGCGCCGGAGTTCACCGGGCAGCGCCCCGTGCTCCATGCCGATCACATCGGCGCCACCACCTTCATCGAGAAAGGGTGGAGTCTCATCTCGCTCGGCGACCACGCCGGCGCGATTCAGGCACTCACCAAAGCACTGCAGCTCTCGCCCGGAGAGACGCAGGCCGAATCGCTGCTTGGCTGGGCGCAGATGCTGCATGAGGACTACGACGATGCCCTCGCCACCTTCCAGAAGGTCCTGATCAAGGAGCCGGCGAACTCGCTCGCGCGGATCAACGTCGGGTACATCTGTTTGAAGAAGCGGATCTTCGGCGAGGCGATCGAGCATCTGTCCAAGGCCATTCGTCTGGACAACGACAAGAAGGCGACGCTGTACGCCCATTTCTATCTCGGACTCGTCTATCTGCAGCGGGCGATGTACGAAGACGCGCAGACGTTTTTCGAAAAAACGCTCAAGCTGGGCCCGAACCTGATCGAGGCGTACTACGAGCTCGGGCGCGCGCATTGGCTCGCGGGGGATCAGGACAAGGCCAAGTCCACATGGCAAGACGGCTTCAAGGCGAACAAGTTCAATCCCTGGGGCAAGAAGTGCTCGGAGATGCTGGAGCTCGTCGCCAAGGGCGGGGAGCCACCGCGAGACTAGCCCTCATCGCCCTGCTGGTGCAGGGTGCCCTCCCGACCGTGACTCAAGTCGGTCGCGTCACGGCGGTAGCCTGGCCCGGACAGGAAGCGTTGGCGGTTGCGATCGCGGAAACGGCGGATCGCGCGCGCGATTTCCCCGGCATCGGCGCGCTTCCCGATCGTCCGATTCGCATCATCCTCACGCCCAGTCGAGCCACGTACGACTCGCTCACGCGCGGTCGCCTCCCACTGTGGAGTGAAGGCGCTGCCTACCCCGACGCCGGCACGATTGTGTTGCTAACCGACAAACCGTCCAACCGCCCAACCGCCGCTCTGCGGCACGAGCTCGCCCATCTTGCGCTCCGTTGGCACGTGGGGCCCCGCGCCCCGCTGTGGTTCGAGGAAGGGTACGCGGCGGTCGCGGCGTGGGAGTGGAATCGATTCGACGCGCTGCGTCTCAACTGGCAGCTCGCGCGTGGCGTGCGGATGGACCTCGAGGACGTGGACCGGGCGTTGCGAGGGGCGCGCGGCGACGCCGAGGCGGGGTATGCCCTCGCCGCGACGGCTGTCCTGCTGCTGCAGCGGTGGGGCGGGGATCGGGGGCTGGAGCCGCTCCTCACCAACCTGGCGCACGCCGAATCGTTCGACGCGGCGCTGCGCGCCACCTACCACGTCACGGAAGGGGATTTCGAGCTCCGCTGGCAGCGGGACGTAGGGTCGCGCTACGGCTGGTTCTCGTGGGCCACTGCCATGGGCTTCTTTTGGCTGGCGATCGGGAGCCTGGTGGCGGCGTTGATGATGCTGCGCCGCCGGCGTGACCGCGCGAAGCGCGCGGCGTTGGCGAAGGACGAACGTCCGGAGCAAGCCCAACTGCTTGACGAGCTTGGGATTAACGAATAGACTCCACCCGCTTATGGCCGACCAAACGCTCGCTCGTTCGCGCCTGCGGTTCGGACCGAAGAACTACATCGTTCTCGGCAGCGCGCTGGTATCGCTCGCGGTCGGTTACTGGTTGTTGTCGCAAGGATCGACGACGCTCGCGCCGGTGCTGCTCGTCCTGGGCTACTGTGTGTTGTTTCCGGTGGGCCTGGCCCTCTAGCAGCCCCCCGCCCCCGCCGCGTGGCACGGGCGAATAGCTCAGCGGTTCAGAGCGCCTGCCTTACACGCAGGATGTCGGGGGTTCGAATCCCTCTTCGCCCATTGGTGTAGCAGCATGTAACGGAGGAGTGAACACGGTGAGAGTACTTCAGTTTGTCGTTGCTCTGATGCTCGGCGTCGCGACGACGGCAGCCGCCCAGCTCGCCGCGCCGCAAGCGCCGAGTCAGCGACTGTTGGTGATGCCGTTCCAGGCATCGGCCGCCGATTCTGCCGGCGCGATCGCGTTGTCCGATGCGGTGCGCGATCGGCTTACGGCGCTGGCCAAGAGCAAAGTCATGGTGGTCCCGAAAGCAAAGCTGTGCGAAGCGCTTAAGGCCTCCGGCTTCCCCTGCGACGGATTGCTCGACGAGCAGCAGGCCAAACAGCTCGCGCGGTTTCTTCAGGTGCATTCCTATCTGATCGGCACGTACGCGAAGAAAGGCGCCACGCTCGAGGCGGACGTGCATTTGATCGATATCGCCAGCTCCGGGATCTCGGGCGTGTTCCGGGTGGCCGACGCGAATCCCGGTACCACCGCGGCGCTGGCCGAGCTGATCGCGCAGCGCGTCGCGAACATCGTGCGCCTCAGCGAGCCGATTCGTAACTGCACCGAAGAGCGGAGACTACAAAAGTTTGCGCGCGCGCGCAGCGAAGCGAACAAGGCGCTCGCCGTCGATCCCAACTCCACGGGCGCGTGGCTCTGTGTCGCGACGATTTATGAAGCGCAACGGCTGCCGATCGACAGCGTCATCGTCGCGTCCCAGCGCGCGCTCAAGGGCGACTCGTGCAACGGCACGGCGTGGGAGAACATCGCGCGCGGGTATCAGCAAAAGGGCGACACCGTGAAGATGGTGGACGCCTTCATCTCACAGCTGTGCGCCGAGCCACGCAACATCAGCAAGTATCTGGGGATCGCGCAGCTGCTCCGTCAGCAGAAGGACTTTGACAGGGCTGTCGAGGTGCTCGACCGAGGACTCAAGGTCGCGCCGGGTGACACGCAGCTCCTCGATCTGAAGCTCACGATCTGCACGGAGGCCGGCAACTATCGCTGCTCGTCGCGGGTCTTCCTGACGAAAGCGCAGCACGACACGACCCTGCAGGCGGACACGACGTTCCTGAAGCCGGCGATTGGGGCGGCGCAACAGGCCGGCGATACGAGCGCGCTGATTTTCTTCACGGGCGCGGCGGTGCAGCGTTTTCCGAACAACGTGAGCTTTACGAAGGCACGGGCTGGCGCGTTCGAGCTCGCCGGCAGTCCCGACTCCGCGCTGGTCTACTATAAGAAAGCGCTCGCCGTCGACTCGCACGATGTCGCCACGAGCCTGCAAATCGCCAAGATTCTGATCGATCGGGCGGTCTACGATACGGTGGCGGCGCGCAGGTTCCGCGAGGCGAAGGACACCGTGGCGTTGCGCCGGCTGCAGGAAACGTTTGCCACCCGCGTGGATTCCGCACGGCCCTATCTCCGCCCCGGGCTGAACGCGCCCGATTCGACGCAGCGTCTGGCAGCGGCCGTGATCATGCTGACGGGCGGCTCCAAGATCGCGCAGGCCCAGGCGTACCCCGGGGCGTATCCATGGCTCGACACCCTGCTTCAAGTCGTCGCGCCCAAGAACCCGGCGGATACGGTGGGGCCCAAGCAGCAGGTGCGCGTCAACGCGAGCTTCTGGTACGGTCTGTCGTCCGTGTTGACGCTCAACGGACCGTATCAGGACATGGCCAAGGAGAAGGTTAAGGCGCAGCAATGCCCGAAGGCGCGGGCGGTCTTCGACCGGCTCGCCCGCACGAAGGGGGCGCTACAGCTGGGCCGGCGTGTCCATCCGCCGACCGCCGACCAGATGCTCGGCTTTGTTGCTCAGTACGAGAAGTCAAAGCAATCAGTGCAGCGGGCGTTTAAATGCTCGCCGCCGTTGAATTGACCTGACCCCCGGTCTATATTCCGGCGCTCCGTAAGGGGCGTGGCGCTGGGGGGCTGTAGCTCAGCTGGTTAGAGTGCCGGTCTGTCACACCGGAGGTCGCGGGTTCGAGCCCCGTCAGCCCCGCTCATGGACTCCCTGATTCACGAACCCCCGCCCCTGATCGGCGGGGGTTTTCTTATGTTGGAGCGTGCCCACGGCCGCTTCTGAACCGATTTCCTACCACGTTCCCGTCCTCACCGCGGCCGTGCGGGCCTGGGCCGAAGGCGGCGCGCGCGCTGTCGATGCCACCCTCGGGGGCGGCGGACACGCGGCGATCTTGCGGGGACTCGGGGCCCGCGTCTTGGGGATCGATCGCGATCCCGAAGCGCTTGCGGCCGCGCGGCACCGGCTTGGCTCAGAGGGCATCGAGTACCTCGAAGGCTCCTTTGCCGCTCCTGCCGCCCTTGCCGCCATTCAGGCATTCCACCCCGACCGCATCCTGCTCGACCTCGGCGTAAGCTCGCATCAGATCGACAGCGCCGAGCGCGGGTTCACGTTCCGTCCCGGCGCACCGCTCGATATGCGCATGGGAGGAAAGGGGAAGGGGGATGGGGGAAGGGGCATTGCTGCGCGCGACGTCCTGAACTCCTGGCCCGAGGCGCGACTCACGCAGGTCTTTGCGGACTACGGCGACGAGCGACGCGCGCGCGGGCTCGCGCGCGAGGTCATCCGCCGCCGGCAGCGCGAGCCGTTCATTGTGAGTGACGACTTCGTCAACGCGATTCGCGCGGTGCTGGGACCGCGCTCGGGTCCCCCCGATTTCGCGCGCCTGTTTCAGGCGCTCCGCATCGTAGTGAACGACGAGCTGGCCTCGCTCGAGGCCGCGCTGCCGCGGTTGCGCGACGCGCTCACGCCGGGTGGCCGTCTGGGCGTGATCACGTACCACTCGGGCGAAGATCGCATCGTCAAACACACGTTCCGCGAGTGGAGCCGTGATTGCATCTGCCCGCCGCGTCAACCGGTGTGCACCTGCCGCGGCCGCGCGCTGGGACGCGTGCTCACCAAGAAGCCGGTCGTGCCTGAGGCCAGCGAAGTCAGCGACAACCCGCGCGCCCGTTCGGCGCAATTCCGAGGGTTCGAGTCCGGTGGCGTTTAGAGGCCGGCACTGGATCGCGTTCTGGCTCGTGGCGCTGCTCGCGGCGCTGTGGCTGGTCATCGCGCGTCAGACGGCCGCGCTCAATGCGGCCCGGGAGCTCAACGATCTGCGCGAAGAGCGCGCCGCCCTCGAGGGCCGGCGCGCCGAGCTGGAGCGACGCGTGCGCACCGCGCAAAGCAGGGCCGTGTTGCTCCCCAGGGCGCAACAGCAGGGACTCCGCCTGCCCGCCGATACCGAAATCATCCTGATTCCCGCGCCCGGCGCGCCCACGCCGGCCGCCACCCCGCGTCGCTGATGGCCAAGCCGCTGGTGCGGTTGCGCGTCGTCGAAATCGGTCTAGGGCTCGCCCTGCTCGCGCTGGTGGGACGGGCGGCGCAGGTCCAGTTGTTGGAAGGGCGCCGCTATGCGGCCGCCGCCAGAGCACAACGGACCGAGCAGGTCGTGCTCGAGGCGCGCCGCGGCACGCTGTTCGACCGGCACGGCACCGCGATCGCGCTCACGCAGGAGACGTATCACGTCGGCATCGCCCCCAACGAGCTGCGCGATCAGGCGCGCGACGTCCCCAAGATCGCGCGCCAGCTGCATCTCCCGGTGGGCGACGTGCAGCGCGCGATGCGCAAGCGCTACGCCTGGTTCGCGGGCCCGTTCACCGCGCTCGACGTCCAGCCGATTCGCGCGCTGCGCGGCGTGCACCTGGAGCCCGTGCTGCGCCGGTTCTATCCCTCGCGTGAGTTTGCGCGCGCAGTGATTGGGAGCGTGGGGGAGGATGGGCGAGGGTCTGGAGGTGGGGGTGGGGGACTGGAGCGGCTGCTCGATAGCCTGCTCGCCGGCACCGCGGGGTCGGCCGTCGTCCTCAAGGATCGCTCGGGGCGGGAGTATGAATCGCCCGCGCGCGTGATCGCCGAGCCGGTCGCCGGCAACGACGTGGTGCTCACGCTCGACACGGAGCTGCAGGAGATCGCGCAGCGCGCCCTGGATGACGCGATCGACAACATGGAGGCGGACGGGGGCGACGTCGTGATGCTCGATCCGCGTGCCGGCGAGGTCCTCGCGGTGGCGTCGCGGCGCGCCGACGGATCGATGCGGCCAAGCGCCTTCACCGAAACGTTCGAGCCGGGATCACTCGCCAAGATCTTCGCCGCGGCGGCGCTGATCACCTACGATCGCGTGCGTCCGCAGGAGCGCGTGTCGGGCGAAGGCGGGCGCTATCGTCTCCCCGACCGCGTCGTGACGGACGAGCATCCACTGCCGACGCTCACGCTCGCCGACGCGATTCGGGTCTCGAGCAATATCGCGCTGGTGAAGTTCGCCGCGCGGCTCGAGCCCGACGAGCAGTACGGCGTGCTGCGCGCGTTCGGCTTCGGTGCGCCGACCGGCGTCGAATTCCCCGCCGAATCGCCGGGGCGGCTCCGGCCGCCGTCGGAATGGTCGCGGCCGAGCTCGGCCAGCCTCGCGATCGGCTACGAGCTGGCGGTGACGCCGATCCAGCTGGCCGCGGCCTACGGCGCGATCGCCAACAACGGCGTGCTGCTGCAGCCGACGTTGATTCGCGAGGTGCGCTCGCCGAACGCGGGCGGCATCGTGCGCTACCGGCATACGCCCGAGCCGGTGCGTCGCGTCGTCACGCCGGAGGTCGCGTCCACACTGCGCGATTTGTTGCGCGGCGTGGTGGAGGTGGGCGGGACGGCGGAGCGCGCGGCGCTCGCCAATTTCCAGCTCGCCGCCAAGACGGGGACGGCGCGGCGCGTCGTGGGCGGCCGCTACGCCGCCGGCCAGTACACCGCGTCGTTCGCGGCGCTGTTTCCAGCCAACGACCCGCAGCTCATCGTGGTGATGAAGATCGACAATCCGCAGAAAGGGAGTTACTTCGCCGCGCAGACCGCCGCCCCCGTCACACGCTCGATGCTCGAGCAGGCGCTCGCGGCGCGGACCGTCGCCCTGGACCGCGCCCGGTTGTCGAATGTGGCCATGACCGCCGATCGGACGGGCGCAAGCGCACCGCTCGAGGAACCTGACGGCGTGGTGCCGTATGTGGTGTCGTGGCCGTACGTGTCGGACACCGCGCAGGCGCAGGCGGAGCGCCCGGTCCCCGACATCACCGGGAAGCCGTTGCGGGCAGCGGCGCGCACGCTGCACCGCCGCGGGTTCAAGGTGGTCGTGAAAGGCTGGGGGGTCGTCCACCATACCTGGCCGGCCGCCGGTGAGCAGGCCATCGCCGGCTCCACGGTGACCGTGTTTGCGGAACCGCTTTCCCCGACATCGCGTCCGTGAGCCGTCCTCTCCAGGAAGTGGTGGACGCGCTGGCGCGCGCCGGCGTCTTGATCGCTGCGCCTCCGGCGGCGGAGCTGCCGTCGATCAGCGGCCTCACGGCCGACGCCCGGCGGCTCGAGCGCGGCATGCTGTTCTGCGCCGTGCGCGGGGCCGTGCTGGATGGCCACACGTTCGTCGCCGACGCGGCCGGGCGGGGTGCGGCGGCCGCGCTCGTCGAGGCGCGGCAGCCGGTCGCGATTCCGCAGATCCTCGTCCGCAACGGCCGGCGCGCCGCGGCGCTGGCCGCCGAGGCGTGGTACGGACGTCCCGCGAGCCGGCTCCAGATGATCGGTGTCACGGGAACGAACGGAAAGACGACGTCCGTCATTCTCACGCACCACGTGTTGAGCGCGCGCTGGCCGATGGGCGCGATCGGCACGTTGGGCTGTATCGATCCGGCAGGGAAGCCGGTCGAGAGCGAGGCGGGCAGTCTCACGACGCCGGGCCCCATCGATCTGCAGGCCACGCTCGCCGCGCTCGTCGCACGCGGCGCCGCCGGTGTGGCGATGGAGGTGTCCTCGCACAGTCTCGACCAGGGGCGGGTGGACGGCCTGCTGTTCCGCGCGGCCATATTCACGAATCTGACGCGGGATCATCTCGACTATCACGAGACGTTCGACGCCTATTTCGCCGCCAAAGCGAAGCTCATGGGCTATCTGGCCGATGCCGGTCTCGCCGTGATCAACGCCGACGATGCCGCGTGGGCCCGGCTCCCACGGACTCCCCGGCGCATCACGTTCTCGGCGACGTCCAAGGACGCCGACGTGGTCGCCCACGATGTCCGCGTGGATGCGCAGGGAGCCCGGTTCACCCTGGTGACCGCGGCCGGCAGTCATCCCGTGGCGCTGCCACTGCTGGGACGCTTCAACGTCGCGAACGCACTCGGCGTCGCAGCGTGCGCCGTTGGGTTGGACGTGCCGGCCCACGTCGTCGCCGAGCGGTTATCGAGCGCGCCGCAGGTTCTGGGACGGATGGAGCGCATCGCGGTCGATCCCAGCGTGGTCCTGCGCGATTACGCGCACACGCCCGACGCGCTCGAGCGCGCGCTCGAAACGATTCGGGAAGTCACCCCGGCGGGTGGGCGCGTCATCGTCGTGTTCGGCGCCGGTGGCGATCGCGACCGCGGCAAGCGCGCTCCCATGGGCGAGATCGCGGTGCGGCTCGCCGACGTGGCGATTGCGACGTCCGACAATCCGCGCACCGAGGATCCGGAACGGATCCTGGATGACGTCGAGGCCGGAATGGAGGCGCGACCGCATTACCGCATCACCGACCGGAAAGCGGCGATTGCCCAGGCGCTGGAGCTGGCCCGCGAAGGCGACACGATTCTCCTCGCGGGGAAGGGACACGAGACCTATCAGATCGTCGGGACGACCAAGCAACCGTTCGACGAGCGCGAGGTGGTGCGCAGCCTGGGGGCGAACTGAATGGGGGCTCGGGACACGGGACTCAGGACTGGGCGGTCATGGACGAGCGACGAGGTGGCTGCTGCGCTCGATGTGACGGCGCCCAAGAAACTGAGGTTCAAGGGTATCGCGACCGACACCCGACAACCGATGACCGACGACCTGTTCGTCGCGCTCAAAGGCGAGAACTTCGACGCGCACAACTTTCTAGCGAAGGCACAGGAGCGGGGCGCGACCGCAGCAGTCGTCCGGCGCGGGACGCCACCGGTCGATGGCCTGACGTTCTTCGAAGTGGACGACACGCTCGATGCGCTCGGGCTGCTCGGGCGCGCGCGCAGGCGCATGCTGCCCGAAGGAACGCCCGTCGTCGCGATCACGGGGTCGAGCGGGAAGACGAGCACCAAGGAAATGATTCGCGCGGCGCTCGGCGCGCGCTACCGCGTCCACGCCACCTCCAGGAACCTCAACAACCGCGTCGGCGTGCCGCTCACGATTCTCAGCGCGCCCGACGACACGGAGGCGCTCGTCGTCGAGGCCGGCGCGAGCGTCCCGGGAGAAATCGCGAAGCTGCGCGACATCATCGAGCCCACGATCGCCGTGATCACGAACATCGGGTACGCGCATGTGGAGGGGTTCGGCTCGCTGGAAGGCGTGATGGCGGAGAAGCTGTCGCTGCTCGACCGGGTCCCGGTGGCGATCATCGGCTCGGGTCCCGACGCTATGTGGCCCGAAGCCAGGCGCCGGACCCAGGTGATTCCCGCCGCGCTCGCGGAAGAACGCAGCGACGACGCGCTGCTCGATCGCCATCTGGATCGCAACGGGTACCCCCAGATCGCGCTCGATTCCGGGGAGAAAATCACCCTGCCGGCACTCGGCATTCATCAGCTCGAAAACGCCCAGATCGCGCTCGCGGTGGCCCAGCGGGCCGGTGTCGAGCACGATGCCGCCGTCCGGGCGCTGGCAGGCATGCAGCTCCCGGAAGGGCGCGGGGACCTGCGCGCAGTGGGCACCATGCTCGTGATCGACGACACCTACAATGCGAACCCCGCCTCGCTGCGACGCGCCGTACAGACCGCGGACTGGCTGGCGCGCCGGCAGCGCCGCCCGCTGGTGGTCGTGGTCGGCACCATGTTGGAGTTAGGGCCGGAAAGTGCAAGATTGCACGCCGAAGCGGCGCGCGAGATCGCGCAGCGCAAGCCGGCGCTGGTCGCCGCCGTCGGGATGTTCGCGCGGGCGTTCGAGCCGTTGCGCGAAGCGCTCGGCGGGAGACTGATCACCGCGGCCGACGCGGAAGCGCTCGGCCCCAAGCTCAAGTCCGCGCTGCGGGGCAACGAGCTGGTGCTGCTGAAGGCTTCACGGGGGATCGCCTTGGAACGTGTCCTCAACTACCTGACCTGATGCTCTATCATCTGCTCGCCCCGCTCGCTCGCCAGCACATCATCTTCAATCTTTTCAATTACATCACGTTTCGCGCCGCGGGCGCGACCGTGACGGCGCTGCTGCTCGCCTTCATCGTCGGTCCCTGGATCATCCGGAAGCTGCGCGAACATCGCATCGGGCAGATCGTGCGGGCCGAGGGCCCGACCAGTCATCACGGCAAGCGCGGCACACCCACGATGGGCGGGCTGATCATTCTGCTCGCGACGATCGTGCCGACGCTGTTGTGGGCGCGGCTCGACAGCCGCTACGTGATCGTGGCCGTCGTCGCGATGCTATGGATGGGGCTGATCGGGTTTCTCGACGACTACCTGAAGATCGTGCGCGGCCACTCACAGGGCCTCGTGGCGCGCTGGAAACTCGTGGGCCAGGTGTCGTTCGGCGTGGGCCTCGGCGCCTACCTGCTGCTGTTCCCCCTCACGCACAGCGCCGACCCCTCCGCGACGCAGCTCCCGTTCTTCAAGTACATCGTGCTGGTGTTGCCGTGGTGGGTCTACCTCGGGTTCGTCACGTTCGTGACGACGGCGAGCTCGAACGCGGTCAACCTCACCGACGGACTCGATGGCCTGGCCGCGGGGCTGACCGTGATCGCCGGCGGCGCATTCGCGATCTTCTGCTACCTGTTTGGACGCGTGGACGCGGCGCGCTATCTCGGCGTGCTGCATCTCCCCGGGGCGGGGGAGCTCACGATCTTCTGCGGCGCGCTCATGGGTGCGGCGCTGGGGTTCCTCTGGTTCAACGCGCATCCCGCGCAAGTCTTCATGGGCGATACCGGTGCGCTCGCGATCGGCGGCGCGCTGGGGACGGTCGCGATTCTGCTCAAGACCGAGTTCCTGCTGCTCATCACCGGCGCCGTGTTCGCGGCGGAGACGCTCTCGGTGCTGATCCAGACCACGACGTACAAGTACCGGAAGAAGCGCTACGGGAAAGAGTACGCCGACGCCCACAAGGTTTTTCGAATGGCGCCGCTGCATCATCATTTCGAAAAGCTCGGGTGGGCGGAGCCGCAGGTGGTGATGCGGTTTTACATCCTGGGGGTCATGTGCGCGATGATCGCGCTGGCCACGCTCAAGGTACGATGATCGAGCACGCGCCGCTCGTCCCCGACGCCTGGCGGCGTCCGGGCAGCTTCGTCGCGATCATCGGCCTGGGAAAAAGTGGTGTCGCCGCCGCGCGCCTGCTCGCCCGCGAGGGCGTCCGCGTCTACGCCAGCGACGCCTCCGATCATCCCTACGCCGGGGAGGCCGCCGAAGCGCTGCGCGGCGTGCCGTCGGTCGACGTGGAGACGGGCCGCCACGATCTCACCAAGATTCGCCAGGCGGCCGGCCTGGTGGTGTCGCCCGGCGTCGCGCCGGACGCGCCGGTGCTGACCGCGGCGCGGCATGCCGGTGTCGAGATCGTCTCGGAGCTCGATCTCGGCTGTCGCGCGCTCGCGGCGCTGCAACCCGGGACGCGCAGCATCGCGATTACGGGCACCAACGGAAAGACGACGACGACGGCCCTGGTCGCGCACCTGTTGAGCGCCGCCGGCCTGCGCGCGACCACGGCGGGCAACATCGGCCGGCCGGTGACCGATCTTGCGATGGCGAACGAGGCGTACCAGTGGCTGAGCCTGGAGGTCTCGTCGTTTCAACTGCACGATAGCCCGAACTTCGCGCCCGAAATCGGCATCCTGACCAACCTGGCTCCCGACCATCTCGACCGCTATCCGTCGGCAGAAGCGTATTACGCGGACAAGCGGCTGCTCTTCCGCAACGCGAGCGACGGGGACGTCTGGGTGCTCAACGGCGATGATCCACTCGTGCTGAAGCTGGCCGCGGGGGCCGCCGGCCGGCGCGTCCTGTTCTCGCTCACGCAGCCTGCCGATGCGTGGTATGACCGCGCGACACAGACGTTGCATCTTGGCTCGGACCCGCTCGTCAAACGTGACGAGCTGCACCTGCTCGGTGACCACAACGTCGCGAACGCGCTGGCGAGCGCACTCGCCGTCCATCAAGCAGGCATCCCAACGAACCGCATCGGGGACGGGCTGCGCTCGTTCCGTCCGCTGCACCACCGTCTGGAGCCCGTGCGAGAGGTGGACGGCGTCTTGTGGATCAACGACTCCAAGGCCACCAACATCGCGGCCACGACGGTCGCGGTGCTCGCGATGGAACGCCCGTTCGTGCTGCTGCTCGGCGGCCGCCACAAGGGCGAGCCCTATACCGGCCTCGCCCCGTTGCTCGCCGAGCGCTGTCGTATGGTGATCGCGTACGGGGAGGCCGGGCCGCTGGTCGAGCAGGATCTCGGCGGCAAGGTGCGGCTCGAGCGGGGCAGCACGTTCGATGACGTCGTGGCCCGCGCGCGGCTGGCGGCGCAGCCGGGCGATGCGGTGCTGCTGTCTCCCGCGTGCTCGAGCTACGACATGTTCAAGAACTACGAAGAACGGGGGGCCACATTCCGGCAGCTCGTCGAAACGCTCTGACTGCGGTCATGTGGCAAGGGCGATTGCTCGCCGTCGTCACCGCCGTGCTCGTCGTGTTCGGGCTCGCGGCGGTGTACGGCGCCTCGAGCCTCGTCACGACCGCCGGTGGCCAGGTGGGCGCGAGCTTCGCGCTGCGACAGGCTGTGGGCGCGGCGGTGGGGGGACTGCTCGCCGTGACGTTCGCGCGCATGGACTACCACCGCTGGCGCCGCTGGGCCTGGCCGTTGCTCGGCATCACGGGGTTCCTGCTGCTCATTCCGCTGCTCCCATTCACCCATGCGATCACGCCCACGATCAACGGCGCGCGCCGCTGGGTGAACCTGGGCGTGCTCACGCTGCAGCCGTCCGAGCTGGCGAAGCTCGCCGTCGTCGTGTGGTGCGCGATGCTCGCCGCCAAGAAAGGCGAGCAGCTCCGCGACTTCCGGCGCGGCGTACTGCCGTTCGTCGTGATTCTCGTGCCGGTCGTCGGCCTGATCTTCCTCGAGCCGCATTTGTCGATGGCGCTGCTCGTCGCGCTGCTCGCGGGCAGCGTCCTGTTCACGGCCGGCGCGCGCATCGGGCACTTTCTGGTGCTCGGCGCCGCCGCCGGGCCGCTGCTCTACGGCGCCGTGGCGACCGCCCAGTACCGGCTCGCGCGCGTGTTGACGTTCCTGAATCCAGGCGCGGCCCCCACGGAGGCGACGTGGCAAGTCCAGCAATCGCTCACCGGCATCGGGGCAGGGCAGCTGGTCGGCGCGGGCTTCGGGCAGGGGCAACAAAAACTCGGCTACCTGCCGTACGCGTACTCTGATTTCATTTTCTCGACCATCGGCGAGGAGTGGGGCTTCCTCGGCGTGCTCGCGATCGCGCTGCTCTTCGGCACGTTCGTGTGGCTCGGCTTCCGCATCGCGCGCAACGCGCCCGATCCGTTCGGCCAGCTGCTCGCGACCGGCATCACCGTCATGATCGGGCTGAGCGTGGTGCTGCACATCGGGGTAAGTCTCGCCGTCATTCCCGCAACCGGCGTCACCTTACCATTCATGTCGTATGGACGGTCCTCGCTGATAGTCGCGCTGGCGGCAACCGGTATCCTCGCCAGCGTCGGGCGCGCCAAGCGGGCATTCTGATTGTCATGAAGATTCTGATCGCTGGCGGCGGCACCGGCGGTCACCTCATGCCGGCGCTCGCATTGGCGCGCGTTGCGGCTGATCAGGGCCACGATGTCGTATTGGTGGGCGCGCAGCGCGGCATCGAAGCGCGCATCCTGCCCCATCATCCATTTCGTTTTCATCTATTGCCCATCGAGCCGCTGTATCGCCGTCAGTGGTGGCGTAATTTCTTGCTGCCGCTCATGTGGCTGCGCGCGACACGCGCATCGAATCGTGTGCTTCGGGACGAACGGCCGGACATCGTCATCGGCACGGGCGGCTATGCGGCCGGTCCCGTGGTGCTCCGCGCGCAGCACGTCGGGATCCCGACCGTACTGCAGGAACAGAATGCGTTTCCCGGCCTCACCACGCGCTGGCTCGCCCGCCGCGCGCGACAAGTGCATCTCGGGTTTCCGGAAGCGCGCGAGCGACTCACGCCTGGGCCGTTCACGGCAGTGTTTGTGTTCGGCAATCCGATCACCCCTCCTCCGCCGCCGTCTCGTGTCGATGCCCAGGCCGCGCGCAGCGAGCTGGGGCTCACAGCGCGCGAGCGCACGGTGTTCGTCTTCGGCGGGAGCCAGGGCGCGCGTGCGGTGAACGAAGCCGTCGCGCGCGCGATCGAACGAGGACTGCTCAGCGACGTGAATCTGATCTGGGGGACGGGCGCGTCGCAGGAGGCCCGGTACGCGGCGCTCGCAGTGCCGGGACGAATCGTCATCCGCGGATTCTTCGATCCGATCGCGACGGCATATGCGGCCGCCGAGCTCGTCGTCGCGCGCGCCGGCGCGATGACCGTCTCCGAGCTGTGCGCGTGGGGCAAGCCGAGTGTGCTGGTGCCGTTGCCGAGCGCTGCCGCGGATCACCAAACCTCCAACGCGCGCGCGCTGGCCAACGCGGGGGCGAGCCTGCTGCTGCTCGAGCGCGACCTGACGCCCGAGTCACTCGCCAAAACCGTGAGATCGCTGGTCACAGACAGCCGGCGACTCGAAGAGCTGGGGACGGCAGCCCAGAAACGGGGTAACCCGAATGCTGCCCGAACCATCATCGGGAAGGTTCTAGAGCTTTCGCAAGTCAAATAAATACCCTATATTAGCTGCCCACAGATGACCTTGTTTCGAACCGGGGATCCCCGACCCATCCACTTCATGGGCATAGCCGGGGCGGGGATGAGCGCCTTGGCTTTGATTGCCAGGCACCGGGGAGTCTCCATAAACGGTTGTGATTCTGACACTTCCGGGGCCGGCAGCGATGACCTGACCGCCTTGGGAGTCGGTGTTGCGCGGGGCCACGACCCGAGCCATCTCGATGGCGTACGCGCGGTTGTGGTCACGGCAGCGGTGCCCAAGGACCATCCCGAATTGGAACGGGCCCGGGCGCTAAACCTGCCGATCGTCCGCCGAGCCGACGCGTTGGGGGACCTGGTGTCCAGTGGGAGCCTGGTGGCGGTCGCAGGCACGCACGGCAAGACGACCACCACAGTGATGGTGACGGAGGCACTCACGGCCGCCGGGCGAAATCCCACGGGACTCGCCGGCGGCCGCGTCGCTCATTGGGGCGGGAACGCGCGCCTCGGCAGCGACGACTTGTTCGTCGTCGAGGCCGATGAGTACGACCAAGCGTTCCTGTCGCTGCATCCGACGGTCGCGGTGGTGAACAACGTCGAAGCCGACCACCTCGAGTGCTACGGCAGCGTCGAGGCGCTCGAGGACGCGTTCGCGGAGTTCGCGGGGCGGGCGCAGCGCGTGATTGTGGGAGCCGACGACGCCGGCGCCGATCGTGTGGCGTTGCGCGTCGGCGCGCCGGTGTGGCGCGTGGGAATCGGCCCGACGGCCGACGTGCGGATCCGCGCCGTGCGACTCGAGCCAGGCGGCTCGCGCGCGACGATCGCGCTCCCCGGGGGCGCCTCGGTCGAGCTGCAGCTGGCGGTGCCGGGCATGCACAACGTGCGTAACGCGGCGGCCGCGCTCGCGGCGCTGCACGCGCTCGGCGCGGACGCGGCCGTGGGGGCGCGCGCGCTGGCGGAGTTTCAGGGCGTGGGACGGCGCTTCGAGCGCTTGGGCGCGGCGCGTGGCATCACAGTGGTCGACGACTACGCGCATCACCCGACGGAAGTCTCGGCCACGTTGGCGGCGGCGCGGCAGGCGTTTCCCGGGCGGCGCGTCGTGGCGGTGTTTCAGCCGCACCTGTACTCGCGCACCGCGCTGCACGGCGAAGCGCTCGGGAAGGCGCTCGCGGCCGCCGACGTCGTCGTGATCGCTCCGATCTACGGCGCGCGCGAACAGCCGCTGGCGGGTGTCACGCATCACCTCGTGGTACGCGGTGCCACGCGGGCCGGTGCGGCCACGGTCGCGGTGCGGGATCGCGCGGGACTGACCACGCACGTCGCGCGCGTGGCGCGCGACGGCGATGTGGTCTTCACGCTCGGAGCAGGGGACGTCACGAGAGTCGGACCGGAGCTCCTGGCGATATTGAGGACGGGGAACGGGGAGCAGGGAGCAGTCGCGTGAAGCGGAGGTTCCGCGTGCCGCGCCTGCCGCGCGCGTCGAAGCGCGTGTTGTGGTGGGCGGGCGCGGTGATGGCGGTCATCGTGATGTGGATGGCGGCGCCGCTGAGCTTGCGTCGCCTGAGCTTCTTCCGCGTGCGGCAGGTGGAGCTGGTCGGCATTCGCTATCTCGACGCCGACCGCGTGCTGGCCGCGCTCCAGATGTCGCCCAGCGCGAGCGTGTTCGACGACACCGACGTGCTCGCCGAGCGCTTGCGCGGACTGGAGGGGGTGGTCGAAGCTTCGGTGGTCCGGCGGCCGCCGGCGTCACTGAAGGTGATCGTGCGGGAGGTGGAGCCGGTGGCGCTGGTCGCGAATGCCCGTGGCGCGTTGGTCGTGGTGGATGCGGCGGGGCAGTCGTTGCCGTTCGAGCGGGGAACGCTGGACCTGCCGGTGGTGCAGGCGCCGGACAGTGGCGTCGTGGGTGTGTTGGCGCGCGTGCAGGCGTACGATCCCGTCTTGTATCAGGCGATCGACGCGGCGCGCCGCGGCGACGCGCAGCGCGGTGACGTGTTGCTCGAGTTGGGAACGCATCGGGTATTGCTGGGCCCGAATGCCGGGCCGGAGGTGATCCAGGCCGTGATGCTGGTGGCAAGAGATCTGGCCGCGAAAGCGCGCCCCTATACGGAGCTGGACGGCCGCTTTGCCGGACAGATCATCGTGCGCCGCCGCAGCTCGCGCGGCGGGAGCGTGTGATGCCGGAGCGCCGCCTCGTCGCCGGTCTGGACCTGGGGAGTACCAAGACATGCGCCGTGATCGCCGAGCTGGTGGGCGACCTGCCGCGCGCGCCGCTCGCCAAGATCCTGGGGGTGGGGCTCGCGAAAAACAGCGGCGTGCGCCGCGGCGTGGTGCGCGACATCGACGAGACGACGCGCTCGGTCGCGGCTGCGCTGAAGGACGCCGAGCGCATGGCGGGCGCGCGCGTCCCCGACGTGACGTGCGGCATCGCCGGAGAGCACGTCACGGCGCGCGGGTCGGCCGGCGTCGTGGCCGTGAGCGGCGAGGAGATCACGCCGCAGGACGTCGCGCGCGTGAACGAGGTAGCCCGGGCCGTGTCGCTGGGCCGGGATCACGAGCTCCTCCACGACATCCCGCAGGAGTACAAGGTCGATCAGCAGGGAGGGATTTCGGATCCGGTGGGCATGACCGGCACGCGGCTCGAAGTGGAGATGTACCTCGTCACCGTGCAGTCGACGGCGGCGCAGAACCTCCGCAAGAGCGTGCAGCGCGCCGGGTATCGGGTCGCCGATCTGGTGCTCGAGCCGCTCGCGGCCTCGTACGCGGTGCTGACCGACGATGAAAAGGAGCTGGGCGTCGCCCTCGTCGAAGTGGGCGGCAGCTCGACCGGTGTCGCGATCTTTCACGAAGGGAAGATCCGGCACCTCGCGTCGCTCAAATTCGCCGGCGGCCATGTCACGAGCGATCTGGTCCAGGGCCTGAGCGTGACACAGTCGGACGCCGAGCGGTTGAAGGAGCGACATGGCACGGCGTACGCGCCGCTGGTGGACCCGGGCGAAATGGTCACGCTGCCGTCCACGGCGGGACAAGGCGCGCGCTCGGCCCCCCGCGAGCTCGTCGCGCATATCATCCACCAGCGGGTGGACGAGATCTTCCAGCTTGTGGGCCGCGAGTTCGAGCGCGCGGGGTACGCCGGCGGCCGCTTGCCCGCGGGCGTCGTGCTCTCGGGCGGGACGGCGCATCTGCCGGGCATGGTCGAGCTGGCGCGCGAGGTGTTCGCGGTGCCGGTGCGGGCGGGAAATCCCGAGCAGGGGATCTCGGGACTCGTGGACAGCGTCCAGGCGCCGCGCTTCGCGGTGCCGGTCGGCTTGGTGCTGTATGCGGTGCGCAAGAGTGCGGGGGGGGGCTCCGCTCCGGGTGTATTGTTCGGTGGCGCTCCCGAGAAGTTGTTTGGACCTCTCAAGAGATGGTTGCAGGACTTCTTCTGAGCCCTAGGGGAGACCCATGATCTTCGAACTCGAAGAAACCGTAACACAGAACGCGCGCATGAAGGTTGTCGGCGTCGGCGGGGGCGGCGGCAACGCCCTGAACCGGATGATCGACGAGCACGTCGGCGGGGTCGAGTTCATCTCGGTCAACACCGATGCTCAGGCGCTCCTCAACAACAAGGCCGATGTGAAGGTGCAGATCGGCAAAAAGCTGACGCGGGGGCTCGGCGCCGGCGCGCGGCCGGAGATCGGCCGACAGGCGATCGAAGAGAATCGCGATGAAGTGCTGCACACGCTCCAGGGGGCCGACCTCGTCTTCGTCACCTGCGGGATGGGCGGCGGCACGGGCACCGGCGCGGCGCCGATCATCTCGCAGGTGGCGCGCGATCTGGGGGCGCTGACGATCGGCATCGTCACCAAGCCGTTCCTGTTCGAGGGCCGCAAGCGCATGCGTCAGGCGGAGATGGGCATCGCCGAGATGCGCAAGCATGTCGACACGATGATCGTGGTGCCGAATGAGCGCCTGCTCGCGGTGGTCGGGAAGGGCATCCCGTTCCAGGATGCGCTGAAGAAGGCGGACGAAGTCCTGCTGCACGCGACGCAGGGCATTTCGGCCCTGATCTGTGTCACCGGACTGGTCAATGTAGATTTTGCGGACGTGCGCACCGTCATGCAGAACGGCGGCGCGGCGCTGATGGGCACGGGCCAGGGACGCGGCGAGAACCGCGCGATGGAAGCGGCGCAGCAGGCGATCTCCAGCCCGCTGCTCGACAACATCTCGATCGCCGGCGCGACGGGTGTCCTGATCAACATCACCGGCGGCGAAGATCTCACGCTGGGCGAGGTCACGCAGATCAGCGAAGCGATTCACGACGCCGCGGGCGACGAAGCCGAGATCATCTTCGGCGCGGTCAACGATCCCGCGATGCATGGCGAAGTGCGGATCACCGTGATCGCGACGGGCTTTGACAAGACCGGCGCCATGGCGGATGCCTTGGCGGGCGTGCAGAGACCGGCGGCGGGCGTGCTGCCGTTCCGCGACCGCGGCGCGCGGCCCACGCCGATGCCGCCGCCCGGATTCGTGAAGCCGGCCGAGGCGCCGAAGCGCACCGGCCCGGCCCAGGCGCCGCTGAATTCCGAGCTGAACGAAATGGAAATCCCGACCTTCATCCGGAGACAGATGGACTGATGCAGTGGCGAGCGAGTCACTACGTGGCGGCCGGCGCGCTCGCCGCAGGCATGCTGGCGTGGGGTGCACACGCGGCGTGGTCGTCGCGCGAAATGGTGGCGCTGCCGATCGTCGTCACCAGCGCCTACGACGAATGGGCGGACACGCTCCGCCGCCGGGAAATGCTCGCCGATGTGCTGGCGCGCGCCGGCATCACCGGCCGCGAGTACGTCAGCTTCATGAAGGCCACACACGCCCTCAACCCGCGCCGGTTGCAACCGGGCCTCGTCTTTGAGCTGCGCCGCCTGAAGGGCGCCCGCGTCGCCAATCGCCTCGGCGTCCGCCTGGATCCCGAGAAGCGCATCTGGATGACGCGGCTGGACGGCGACGCGGGCTGGCAGGAAGTCGTCGAGGACATTCCCTGGACCACCGAGCGCCTCCGCACGACGGCCGTGATTCAGTCGAATCTCTACGACGCACTCGACGCCGCGATCCCCGATTCCTTCCTGCCCCGGGGCCAGCGCGTCGCGCTCGCCTGGGCGATCGCCGACGTGTACGACTGGGAAGTGGATTTCACGCGCGATATGCGTCCCGGCGATCGCGTCGAAGTGGTGATCGAGCGGCGGCAGTCGCCGCAGGGTGAGCGACGCTTTGGACGCATTGTCGCCGCACGGGTGGACGTCGCGGGATCGCCGAGTTTCGCCTTTGCGTTCGATCGCGGCTTCTACGACGAACGCGGCCGGTCGCTGCGCCGCGCCTTCCTGCGAGCGCCGCTGCAATACCGCCACATCTCGAGCCGCTTCGGCGGCCGCTACCATCCGATTCTCAGGCGCTGGCGCTCGCACCAGGGCACCGACTATGCCGCCGGCTACGGGACGCCGGTGCGCGCCACGGCGGATGGCGTCGTCACCAAAGCGGGACGGGACGGCGGCTACGGCAACATGGTCGAGATCCGCCACGCCAACGGGATTCGCACGCGCTACGGCCACCTGTCGGCGTTCGCCAAAGGGTTGGGAGTAGGCGACCGGGTCCGTCAGCAGCAGACCGTCGGGTTCGTGGGCTCGACCGGGCTGTCCACCGGCCCGCATCTGCACTACGAGTTCCTCGTGAACGGCCGGCCCACCAATCCGCAGCGCAAAGACTTCGGGGCCGGTGCACCGGTGGCGGGGAACTCGAAGGCCGCATTCGACAGCGTGCGCGTCCAGCTCCTCGCCGAGCTCGATCCGACGAACTTCCCCGCCGCGGCACCGGTGCTGGGCGCCGCCGCGGCGCGCGACGACTAGTCCACCCCCCAGTCCCAAACCCAAACCCCTCGTGGAACTCTATCCCGCCGTCGACCTGGAAGGCGGGCGGGTGGTCCGTGCCCATGGCGTCATGGCGGACCCGCTCCAGGCGCTCGCCACGCTCACGCGCGCCGGCGCGCGCTGGATTCATCTCGTCGACATGGATCGCGCCTACGGGCGCGGCGACAACCAGGCATTGCTGCAGGGAGTCATCAACGCCGCCCCCGCGCCCCCCCCCCCCCAGGTCCGCGTGCAGGTCGGTGGCGGCTTGTTTCGCGAAGTCGACATCGACCAGATGTTCACGCTGGGTGCGACGCGCGTCATCATCGGCCCGCGCGGCGCCGTCGAGCCCGGGCTCGTCGAGCGGCTGCTCGCGCGCCACGGTGCGACGCGGCTCGCCGTGGGCATCGATGCAAAACAGGGCCGTGTCGCCCCGCGGGGAACGACGCAGATTCTCGATCTCACCGCGCTCGAGCTGGCGACGCGCGTTGCCGGGCTGGGTATACGCACGATCATCTACAATGAAGTGACGCGCGACGGCATGCTGGGTGGTCCCGACATCGCGGGCGCCAGGAGTATCGCCGCCCTGAAGGGAGGCCTGGACGTGATCGTCTCCGGGGGCGTGGGCTCGCTCGACGATCTGCGCAGCGCGCGCGACGCCGGGCTCGCGGGCGCGTGCGTCGGCCGGGCTCTGTACGACGGACGCTTCACGATCGCGGAGGCGCTCGCGTGTCTCTCGTAATCCTGCGCGTCGTCGCGGTGCTTGCGCTCATTCTGTTGCTGTGGAATCCCGCCAGCTCCCGCATCCTGCCGTCCGGCGATCAGCCCATCATCCTGCTCGACGCGTCGCTCAGCATGACCGGCGCGGCGTGGGACGCCGCGCTCGACAGCGCGCGCGCGTCCGCGCGACGGAGCGGTGCGCTGATCTGGCGGTTCGGCAGGCAAGTCACCGCCTTCGACACCACGCCACCGCGTGACGGGGCGACGCGACTCGGCCCCGTGCTCGAAGCCGCCGCCGGCCGCGCCGGCGACGTAATCGTGGTGACCGATGGGGAGATCGACGACGCGGCGAGCATCCCCTCCGATCTCCTGCGCCGCCCGCGCGTGATCCTCGAGCCACGTCCCGCGTCCTTCGACGCGTACGTCGCGAACGTCGACGGCACCAGGCACGTGACGCGCACCGATACTATTCGGCTACGGGTGAGTTACGGAACGGCGGGGACGGCGGACGTGGGACGGGGGACGGGTACAGCGACGCTGGCGGTGTTCCTGGAAGGACGTCGCGTGGCCTCGAAGCCAGTGACGCTGCCCGACAGTGGAGTTCTCACAGCCGAAGTTACCCTTCCCGCGTCCCACGTCCCCCGTCCCGGGTGGTCGGTTCTCGAGGTTCGCCTGGACGGCGTCAACGACGCCGAATCCCGAGATGACGCGCGATGGTTCGCGATCGAGGTGAGCCTCGAACCGGCCGCGGTCGTGTTCGCGTCCCCGCCCGACTGGGAAGCGCGATTTCTGGCGCGGACCCTGGCGGACGTCGCGCGCCTCCCCGTCAAGATGTTCGTCGAGACGGAGCCGGGGCGCTGGCGGGATGCGGCCACGCTGGCGCCGGTCGCGGCGGGCGAGTTGTCGCGCGCGGCCGCGAACGCGCGGCTGCTCGTGGCGGTGGGCGATCCGGCACGCGCTCGGCCCTTCATCGGACCCAGCCGCAGCGCGCGACTCGTGTGGCCGACGAACGGCCAACCCGGCGATTGGTACGTCGAGCGGCCCCAGTCTTCGCCGTTCAGCGCGCCGCTGGCCGGCGTGCTGTGGGATTCGTTGCCGCCCGCGACCGCCGTCGTCCTGTCGCCGGATACCGGAGGGACCGTAGTCGCGCTCAGCGCCCGGCTCGCGCGGCGCGGGACGGCGCGGCCGATTGTGCGACTCCAGCAGCGCGACGCCAGCCGCGTGGCCACGATCAGCGCGGCGGGGTTGTGGCGCTGGGCCTTTCGGGGCGGGGCCGCTGAGGAGGCGTACCGGTCACTGGTGGCGGCGCTGGTTGACTGGCTCCTTGGAGAACGGGGAGCCGGGAGCCGGGAGCGGGTTGTCCTGGAGTCCCCGGAGGTTCCGAACGGACTTCCCGTGACGTGGCGCTGGTCGAGTGCGGAACAGCCGCGTTCACTCGCGGTCCTGCTGCGCTCAGGAGACTCCACGCGCACGGACACGCTCCGGTTTGACGCCGCGGGACGCGCCGAGCTGATGCTGCCGCCCGGCGTGTACCGCTACACGTTGAGCGGCGGACCGGAGCAGGGCGTCGTCGCGGTGGAGACGTACTCCGACGAATGGCGGCCACGCACGCCGTCGCTCCGCGCCCAACCCGGTGAAGCCACCGCGCGCGTCGCGTCCACGTCCTTGCGCGATCGTTGGTGGTTGTTCGTCATCGCAATCGCGGCGCTCGCGACCGAATGGGCGTTACGCCGACGCCAGGGTCTGCCGTAATGGGGTTGTGGAACAAGATCTCGCGCTTGTTCGGCGCGGGCGGCGCCGACTACGCCACGCTGGAGAACGTGCAGCGTCTCCTCATCGAGGCGGACTTCGGCGTCGCGGCCACGAACGAAACGGTGGAGCGTCTGAGCAGGTCCAAACGCGTAGACCAGGCCACGCTCGAACAGATCGTGATCGAGCAGCTCGGTCCGGCGGCCACGCCGCTCGCCCGGGCCGCGCAGCCGCCGACCGTCGTGCTCGTCTTCGGGGTGAACGGCACGGGCAAGACCACGACCGTCGCGAAGCTGGCGCAGCGGCTCAAGGCGGACGGCCGCAGCGTGCTGCTCGCCGCCGCCGACACGTTTCGCGCCGGCGCGACCGAGCAGCTCGAGACCTGGGCCAAGCGGCTCGACGTGCCGTTCGTGGGCGCGAGCTCGGGGAAGGGCGCCGACGCCGCCGCCGTCGCGTTCGACGCCGTGGATGCCGCGATCGCGCGCGGGATCGACACCGTGCTCGTCGACACCGCAGGCCGTCTGCATACCGACGAGCGCCTGCGTGAGGAGCTGAAAAAAGTCGTACGCGTCGTGGGCAAACGACTGGCGGGGGCGCCACATGAATCGCTGCTCGTGCTCGACGCGACCATCGGTCAAAACGCGGTACACCAAGCGCGTGAGTTCGCCGCGGCCGTGCCGTTGACGGGGCTGGTGATCACGAAGCTCGACGGGACGGCCAAAGGCGGCAGCGTGGTGGCTTTGCGCCGCGCCGTCCCCGCGCCGATCCGCTTTCTGGGAACGGGAGAGACGCTCGATGACCTGGAGCTATTCGATCCAGTGAGGTTTGCGCATCGGCTGGTCAGCGAATGAGTTGTCGGATGACATGTTCACACTGACGAGTCCCGTAAAGTTCTTGAAAGGCGTCGGCCCGAAACGCGCCGAGGCCCTCCAGAGACTCGGCATCCGCACTACCGGCGACCTGCTCTATCACGTTCCGCATCGCTATCTCGACGCCACCACCGTAACGCCGCTGGCGCGCGCCATGGTCAACCAGGACGTCACGTGCGTGGGCCGCGTCGTGAGCACGGGGATCTTGCCCACGCGCCGCGGGCTGCGCGTGTTTCGCGCGGTGCTCAGAGATGCGAGTGGATTGCTCGAATGTGCCTGGCCGGGCCGCCCGTTCCTCGAGCGTCAGATCAAGAAGGGCCAGCTGCTGCTCGTGACCGGGCCGGTGCGGTACTACCACGGCAAGCAGATCGTGCCGCGCGAGTTCATCGTGCTCGCCGAGCCGGATGAGGGCGAAGGGGCTGGGGACCCGGGACTGGTACTACCCGTGTATCCGGCCACTGAAGGGCTGACCCATCGCCAGATTCGTCAGCTGGTTCAGCAGCACCTGGACGCGCTGCTGCCGCTCGTCAGGGATCCTCATCCGGCCGCGTTTCGCGAGCGCCACGATCTGATCGAGCTGCGTCGTGCACTCGAGCTCATGCATCGTCCCAAGCGCGTCGAAGAAGCGGAGCTCGGCCGCCGGCGCCTCGCGTTCGACGAGCTGTTCGATCAGCAGCTCGTGCAAGCCCGCGCGCGGCACCTGGCCAAGCGCTCCCGCGCGGGCATTCGCTTCGAGCTCAAACGGGAGCTCACGACAAAGCTCAGAGAGAATCTTCCCTTCGAGCTCACCCGAGATCAGCGTCAGGCCATCCGTGAGATCAGCGACGACATGACGGCGCCGCTGCGCATGCACCGGCTGCTGATGGGTGATGTGGGGACCGGCAAGACCGTCGTCGCGTTGTTCGCCATGCTGCTCGCCGCCGAGAACGACTTCCAGGCGGCGATCATGGCGCCGACGGAGCTGCTGGCCGAGCAGCATGGGGCGACGTTGACGCGATTGCTCGAGCCGCTGGCGATCCGCCCCGAGCTTCTGCTGGGTCGGATGAGCGCGGCCGACAAATCGGCGGCGCGCGAGCGCATCGCCGCGGGTGGCCCGCGCCTCGTCGTGGGGACGCACGCGCTGATCCAGGAGTCAGTGACGTTTCGCCGGCTGGGTCTCGCGGTCATCGACGAACAGCACCGCTTTGGCGTGGAGCAGCGCGCGGCACTGGTCGAGAAGGGTGACGCGCCGGACGTGCTCCTGCTGACGGCGACCCCGATTCCCCGATCCCTGGCCCTGACCCTGTACGGTGATCTCGACGTCACGCAGATCCGGGAGCGCCCGCCGGGGCGCGGCCCGGTGAAAACCGCGCTCCGGACCGACGCCGCCCGGGCGAAGATCTACGAATTCATGCGCGGCGAGTGCGCGGCCGGCCGGCAGGTCTACGTCATCTATCCGGTGATCGACGAGTCGGAGCGCGCCGACCTCAAGGCCGCGACGACGATGGCCGAGAAGCTCGCGAAAACCTTTTCCGAGTTCCGCGTCGGGCTGGTGCACGGCCGCCTGAAAGCCGACGAGCGCGACGCGACGATGCGCGCGTTCCGCGATAACCAGGTCCACATCCTCGTGGCGACGACCGTCATCGAAGTGGGCATCGACGTCGCGAACGCGACGGTCATGTTGATCGAGCATGCGGAGCGCTTCGGCCTGGCGCAGCTGCATCAGCTGCGGGGCCGCATCGGCCGCGGGGCCGCCGCGGGTCACTGCATTCTGCTCTCCGACGCGCCGGAGGCTGCCCCGCGCCTGCAGGCGTTTTGCGAAACGACGGACGGGTTCAAGATCGCCGAGCTCGACCTACAGGAGCGCGGCATGGGCGAGCTCACCGGCGCCCGGCAATCCGGAGGCGTGGCGCTGCGCTATGCGAACCTGGAGACGGACCTCGCGCTCCTCGATGCGGCCCGAGCGGCCGCCGGCGCGATGATCGCCACCGACCCCGCGTTGGAGCGCGCCGAGCACGCAGCCTATCGGGAGCGCTTGGTGACGAGATACGAGCGGGGGTTTGAGCTCTTTCGAGTCGGGTAGTCGGTGTTCGGTCATCGGTTATCAGTTACTGATGACCTAGAACGCGAAGCGCATCTCCAAGCCCGCGCCGCCCCCCCCACCCACCGAGCCCACCCGAATCTGCGACGGGTACGGAATGTTCTCCGGGCCGCTCCCGGGATTCAGGTCGATGATGAAGAGCGCCGTGGTCGCGACGAGACTTACCTGTGCCGCCATCAGCCAGCGGTTCGCCAGGAAGTCGTAGTTGCGCGAACGCTGATACAGGGCCTCCGCGTCCGGGCGCAAGTACCGGCCGTCCGGACCCACCACGCA